>Ga0137407_10001418_pt1 | contig 15615 bp, 17 predicted proteins | sample CZOMad2_2_16fung_FD_108410 | JGI IMG/M metagenome (GOLD analysis project Ga0137407, IMG submission 108410) | Vadose zone soil fungal communities from Angelo Coast Range Reserve, California, USA - CZOMad2_2_16fungal (Illumina Assembly) | ecosystem: Environmental > Terrestrial > Soil > Vadose... | reverse complement strand
CTGGATGACGGAGCGCCGGCGGGGCGGGAGCATCATCAACCTCGCGTCGATCATGTCGAAGATGCCGTCGACCAGCGCGCCCTACAGCGTGAGCAAGGCCGGCGTCTGGATGCTGACGAAGTGTCTGGCCCAGGAGCTCGCCGGCCAGGGCATCCGCGTGAACGCGATCGGCCCCGGCTTCATCGAGACGCCGATGACGGCGGCGATTCGCGCGGACGCATCGCGCTCGAGCTGGGCGATGAGCGTCACGCCGATGGGCCGCTACGGCAAGCCGGAGGAGATCGCGGCGACGGCGTTGTTCCTCGCCTCCGACGACGCGTCCTTTTTCACCGGCGAGCTGCTGCACCCCTCGGGCGGCGTGTTCGTCGGCTGAGCTGTCTCAGGTCGCGGCGGCGAGCGCGCCGCCGTCGACCACGATCTGGGTGCCGCTGATCCACGCGGCGTCGTCGGAGGCGAGAAAGAGGGCGCAGCGCGCGATATCCTCGGGCTCGCCGACGCGCCCGAGCGGGATCTGCCGCCCTTCGGCGGCCTCGCGCTCGACGCGCTCGATGATGTCCGCGGTCAGTCGCGTCCGGATCGTGCCGGGACAGATCGCGTTCACGCGGATGCGGTCGCGCCCGTAGGACGCGGCCATCGCGCGCGTGAGGGCGAGCACGGCGCCCTTCGACGCGGCGTAGGCGTGGCTCGGTCGCGACGCCGAGCCGCGAAAGGCGCTCACCGACGCGGTGTTGATGATCGACCCACCGCCCGCGCGGCGTAGCGCCGGGACCGCGGCGCGGCTCACGAGGTACATCGCGCGTACGTTCACGTCGAGCGCCAGATCCCACTTGTCCAGGTCGATCGTCTCGACGGTGCCGCCGACGGTCATCGTGCCGACCCCCGCGTTGTTGAAGACCACGTCGAGCCGTCCGCCCGTGCCGACCGCGGCGGCGACCACCGCGCCGCAATCCTCGGGACGCGCGAGATCCGCCACGACCGGGGCGGCCTCGCCCCCGGCGCCACGCACCTCGGCGACCGTCCGTGCGAGCTCATCACCGCGCGCGTCCGCCAGGATCAGCCGCGCGCCGGCCCGCGCGAACAGAATCGCCGTCGCCCGTCCGATCCCCGTCGCCGCCCCCGTGATGACCGCAACCTTCCCCTCCAGCGCCCTCCGATCCGGCGCGCCCATCCTGACTCCTCCCATAGATCTAAGCTCGCGAAGTGCGCCCGAGCGGTTTCACGGCTGAGCGCGGTCCGGGGATGGCGGGCGGGAAGGGGTCGCACGACCCGTTCCCGCCCGCCATCCCCGGACCGCGCTCAACCCCACAACCGCTTGGTCGCGAGATCCGCGCCCTGGCGCAAGGTGCGTAGCTTCGCCCACACCACGCTTTCCTCCACGAGCTGCGAGCCGGCGAAGGTGCCGAAGCCGCAGTCGACGCTCGCCAGGACGCGCGTTCGGTCGCCGACGGCGGCCACCGCCGCGACGATCCGGTCGGCGACGACTTCCGGGTGCTCGACGACGTTGGTCGTCGAGTCGATGACGCCCGGAAGGAACAGCATCTGGTCGGGCAGGGGATGGCTCCGGAACGCCTTCAGCTCGTGCTGGTGGCGCGGGCTCGCGAGCGGCAGCGAGAGCGCGCCGACCCTCGCCCGGTAGATGATCGGCAGGAGCGGCTCGAGCGGCACGTCGTGGGTGTGCGGGCCATCGTAGTTGCCCCAGCAGAGGTGCAGGCGCACCCGGTCAGGTGGGATCGCCGCGATCGCCTCGTTGATCGCGTCGATGTGCAGGGCGACGGCACGGAGGAACCCGTCGAGCGGCTCGTCCTGGAAGAAGCGCGCGCTCTCCATCGCCAGATCCGGACAGTCGAGCTGGAGCACGAATCCACGCGCGACGATCAGCTCGTACTCCTTACGCATCTCGCGGGCCAGCGCGCGGATGTAGCGCTCGTGGGAGCCGTAGAACGCGTCGAGCATGATCGTGGCGATGACACCGGGTGAGGCCGCGGTCATGAACGGCTCGGCGAAGCCTTTCGTGCCGGCCGTGCCGCGCTGGAACAGGTCGCACTCGGCGGTGGCCTCGCCGAGATCGGTGTACGCCACCTCCGCCACCGCCTGCGGCGCGTCGTTGATGCGCGCGGCGCCCGTGCGCATACGCGAGAGGCGCGCCATGTAGTCCGGATGCTCGGCGATGTCCCGCGACATGCGCCGCTTGCTCTCGCCGCCGAAGCCACGCATGCGCTTGGCCGGATAGGTCGAGAACCCCACGCGCGGCTGCTCGCCGTCGTTGCCGACGTCGACACCGACCTCGAGCTGCTTGGCCACGACGTGGCGCACCGCCGCCTCGGCCTCGCGGGCGAGGGTGGCGGCGTCGATCTGCTCGCCGCGGTCTTGACGGACGAGCAAGTCACGGAGCGCGGGAGTCCGGGGCAGGCTCCCGACATGGGTCGTCAGGATGCGCTGGTCGCTGCGCTTCATCTCGCCTCCTGCTTGGCGCGGTAGTACCCGTCGAGGAAGCGGCGCGTGCTGTCCGCCGTCGCCCGGGCCCACTCGCGCGCCGAGAGCCGGACCGTCGCGGGCATCGGGATCTCGACGCTGAGCGGCAGCCCGGCGGGCAACGCGTCGAGGATATGGCGAAGCGGCAGGGTGCCGTCGCCCGGCATCCGGCGCTGGTTGGGGCTCATCCGCCCGAGCTTCGAGAGATCGGGCTCGCCGGGCTCGAGCACGCCGTCCGAGAACTGGGCATACGGAAACAACCGAGGCTCGAGCCCGCGGAGCAGAGCGGCGCTGCCGCCGCCGCGGACGAAGTTGAGCGGATCCAGACAGATCACCCCGTTCTTGCGGCCGAGCTCGGAGAGGAGGCGCAGCGCCTGCGACAGGGTTGCCAGCGGCCGGATCACCGCGAACTCGAGGGCCGCGGCGATACCGAACCCCGCGGCCATGTCGCAGAAGCGGCCCATGTGGCCGCGCAGGCGCGCCCAGTCCGGATCGTCACCCGCGACCAGCGCGTATCGGGCGCCGAGCTCGGCGCCGAGCTCCAGGGCCGGCGCGAACGAGTCGAGGTCGGTCGTGGGCTGCAAGTAGAAGCTCAAGATGTCGAGCACCGACAGGCCGGAGCTCGCGAGGACCAGCTTGAGCTCGCGGATGAGCGGCGCATTGCCGACGACCGGGTGGAACGGGAACAGCGGCGAGCGAGCCAGGCGCAGTCCGACGGCGTCGTATCCTGCCGTCGCGGCCGCCTCCACGTATTCGATCGGCGGTGTATCGGGCAACGTCGGTGGCGAAAGCGCGAGCTGGTTCCGGATCACAGGGACACGATCATACACGCTCTCGAGGCCCGGCCGTGGTGTACCCTTTGGGGACTCTTGAACCGAGGAGGCCTCGCATGATCTTCGAGCTTCGGCAGTACCACGTCCGTCCCGGCCAGCGCGAGAAGTGGGTGAAGTGCATGGAGGAAGAGATCATCCCGTTCCAGGTGAAGATGGGGATGGTCATCCTCGGCAGCTTCGTCGGCGAGGAAGACGAGAGCGTCTACGTCTGGATTCGTCGATTCGAGAGCGAGGCCGAACGCAAGCGGCTCTATGACCTGGTTTATCAGAGCGACTACTGGAAGAACGAGATCGCGCCAAGGGTCCCGACCTTGATCGATCGTGAGCAGATCAAGGTCACGCGCCTGGTGGCGACGCCGCGCTCGGTCATCCAGTAAGGTGGCGTTCTCGGCCGACACGCTCCGCGATCGCGTCGCGATCGTGACCGGGGCGAGCCAGGGGATCGGCCGCGCAATCGCGGTCGAGCTCGCCCGGGTCGGCGCCGACGTGGTGGTATGTAGCCGTCGTAAGGAGGCGCTGGAGCCGGTCGCCGGTCGCGTGCGCGCCGAGGGGCGCCGCGCGCTCGCCGTCGAGTGCGACGTGGGCGACGCTCGGCAGGTCGACGGCGCCGTCGCGCAAGCGCTCGACGAGTTCGGGCGCATCGACATTCTGGTCAACAACGCCGGTTACCGGATCCGCTCGCCGCTCGAGGATCTGCCCCGATCCGAATGGGACGCGATGATCGCGACGAACCTCACCGGCGTGTTTCTGTTCTCGCAAGTGGTCGGACGCGTGATGATCCGCCAGCGCGCGGGCCGGATCATCAACGTCACGTCCGTGGCCGGACGCAGCGGCTCGCGCGGGATGGCCGCGTACGCGGCCGCCAAGGCCGGCGCCACCGTGCTGACGCAGAGCCTGGGCGCCGAGTGGGCGAAGTACGGGATCACCGTCAATGCCGTGGCGCCCGGGCCCACGGAGACCGAGGGCGTGCTGGAGGTCTGGAAGACTCCCGCGATGATCGCCCAGGCGGCGCGCGAGGTGCCGCTCCAGCGTCTGGGCCGCCCCGAGGAGATCGCGTGGGCGGTCATCTTCGTCGCGTCGGACCAGGCGAGCTTCATGACCGGGGAGACGGTCTACGTGAGCGGAGGCCCGCGAACGGCCAACCGCGAGGACACCAAATGAAAGTCGCGTTCGGAGTCAGCCTGAGCCCGGGAACTCCGTTGCTGCAGGAAAAGGACACGCGCCGGTTCATCGACCTGGCCAAGATGGCCGACGACTACGGCGCCGAGGCCGTCGGCACGCACGACACCGCCTTCATCGGCGGCGACGCATACGTGCGGGCGACCTTGATCGCGCTCGGCGCCTCGCGGGCCCGCGTCGGGCTTCGTCCGACGAATCCGCTCACGCGCGAGCCTCAAGTCATGGCGTCGTTCCTGGCCTCGGTCGACAGCCTGACCGGCGGGCGCGCCTTCATGGACATGGCCAGCGGCGACAGCGCCGTGCTCAACATCGGCTACGAGGTCGCCACCCGCGCGCGCATCGAGGACTACGTCACCTGCGTGCGCGACCTCCTGGCCAAGGGTGAGGCGACCTATCAAGGCCGACCGCAGCGGGTCCGCTGGGCCTCGACGGTGACGCGACAGCGCATTCCGATCTCGATCTGTGCCGAAGGCCCGAAGATGCTGCACCTGGGCGGGCGGATCGGCGACGGGGTCACCGCCGGCACGGGGCTCCTGCCCGAGGTGATCAAGGACACGATCACGAGGGTGCACACCGGCGCGCGCGAGGCGGGCCGCGATCCCTCCGACGTCGACATCTGGTTCACCACCAGGACCTCGCTCGACGAGGACCGCGATCGAGCGATCCAGGGCGTCAAGGCGTCGGTCTCCTCGATCCTCAATCACTCGATGCGATTCGGGCTCGACGGCAAGCACGTGCCCGACGAGCTCCGGGCGAAGATCCAGGAATACGTCGACGGCTACGAGCTCTACGACCACGTGCTTCACGAGGGTCGGAACCCCAAGCGCATGGACGCGCTCGGCCTGACGAACTACGCGCTCGAGCGCTTCGCGCTCGCCGGCAACGCGAGCGACTGGATCAAGCGGATCGAGCAGATCGCCGAGGCGGGCGCCCGGAAGATCTGGGTGAGCCTGCGGGCGACCGACATGGAGACCCAGCACCACTACATGCGGATCCTCGGCGGGCAGATCATGTCCCGGTTTATTTAGACATGGGGGGCCACGAAATGGCCCCCCATACCCCCCCAGCGCGGGGCGCCCGGCATCGCTCCAAACCCCCCAGCGCGGGGCGGCGGCGGGCTGGCGTGACGACGTCTCTGCGCTACGCGTTGACCTCCGTCGCCCGAACCCCGGACATCTCGGCGCAGTGGCCGCAGCAGAAGATCCGGTCGCCGTGCTCGACGCCGTGCCCGATGACACGGCAGTGGCAGTGCTCGCACACCGGCGCGATCTTCTGAATGGCGCATTCGAACGAGTCGAACGTTCCGACCGAGTTCTGGTATCGGATCTCCATCGTCCGCCGATAGTCGTTGCCGCACACGTCACATCGAGCCATGGGTGACTCCCTCTATGGGTTGATCGGTCGGTGCGGCGGCCTCGCGCGGTCGCTCGCCGAGCGGTCGGCTCGCCTCCGCGTCGATGGCCGCCGTCCAGATCGATGCGTCTTCTTCGGTCATGCTCCCGTGCGGAGCCAATCGCGCGTCTTCGTAGCCCCAGAGCTCGAGATCCACGAGGTACTGGGCGCGCGAGGTCAGCGTGCCTCGACAGATCCGTCGCGACGGCGCGTGGCGCATCTCGTGGTCCAGGAGGCGCAGGCACTCGCGCATCACGGCCTCCGGAATGCGGCGGCGCTCGGAGGGATAGATGAAGCCGAAGAGCGTGAGGTGCGCGAACAGGACGCGCCAGTGCTTGCCGAAGCGCTGGCTCAGCCGATCCCAGTCGAGGGAGCCCGCGCAGGCGTGCAGCAGGTGCGCGACGTCCGCGCCGTCGTAGCGCTCGCGCTCCATCACGAAGGCCTTCGACCAGATCATCTCCTCGACCGGACAGAGCAGGACCGGCACGTCCAGCACCCGCGAGGGGACCGCGTAGTTGAACCAGTCGTCGTCCACGACACAGACGCCGTTGCCGGCGCTGAAGATGAAGTCGACGTGGTCGCCGCGCCGGTGCACCTTACCGAGCCAGTGCGGGAACGTGAGCTCGGTGTGGCAGCCGAGGCGCTGCCCGAGATGGTCGAGCGCCTTTTGAACGTCGGACGCGCGGAGGAACAGGTCGAGGTCCTTGACCAGGCGGCCGATGCCCAGGTAGCGCTCGAGAGCGTAGCCGCCGCCGACGAGGAAGTCGATGCCGGCCGCCGTCAGCTCCCGGAGCACGCGCCGGTAGAACCGAAGCGTGCTCGCCGTGGCGGCGGTCTCGCGCGGCGGGCGTGGCGCGCGATCGTCGGGCAGCATCGTCTGGCTCATGGCGCCGGCTCTCGACTGACCGTGACCGGCGGCGGCGCCGGCTCGGCGGGCATGGCGGGAATCTCGACGACCCGGAACGGAGACCGATCCGGGTAGAGCCGCTGCAGCAAGGGCAGGGCGACGTTGTACACCGGGACGCCGCCGGCGGTCTTGCCCTCGGGTTGTCCACGATGCGCGTGGCCGTGGAAGACGACGCTGGCCGCGTAGCGATTGATCGGCTCCTCGAGCCGGCTCGACCCGAGGAATGCATAGATCTCACGCGGCTCGCCGTCGACGGTGTCGACGACCGGCGCGTAGTGCAGGAGCACGACGCGGCCGGGCGTCCGCAGGCGCGCCAGCGCAGACTCGAGCTTGAGGGTCTCGTCGACCGCCTCACGCACGAAGATCTTCGTCGCGCCCTCGCCCCACGCCTGGAGCGCGCGGTCCCCGAAGCCGCCGGCGAAGCCCTTGGCGCCGGCGAAGCCGATGCCGGAGATCTCCACGGCCGTGCCGTCCAGCACCGTGACGTGCGCCTCCGCGAGAATGTCGATGACCTCGCGCGCGGCGTCCGATTCGAAATCGTGGTTCCCGAGCACCGCGATCTTCGGAATCTTGACCGCCTGCAGCTCCTTGGCCAGGATCCGGGCCTCGTCGGTCAGGCCGCGATCGGTGAGGTCGCCACACAGCGCAAGCACGTCGGCGCTTTCCGCGATCCGGGAAAAGAGCGTCTGAAAGGCGCCGGCCGAGCTGCTCTTGCAATGGAGGTCGCCGACGGCGGCGACCCTCACGGAGCCGTTCATGGGCTCAGCCCCGCGCCGGGCGTTCTACTGCATCCAGCAGCTGAGCGAGGTGGACCGTGTCGAGCGGCTTGACGAGGTGATGGTCGAAGCCCGCGGCGCGCGATTTCGCGCGATCGATCTCGTCGCTCCAGCCGGTGACGGCGATCATGCACATCTGCCGACCCCAGGGCTCGCGTCGAAGCTGCTGGGCGACCTCGTGGCCGTCCATCTTGGGCAGGCCGATGTCGAGCAGGACGACGTCGGGGCGGAACTCGTTGGCCACCTGGATAGCCTCGAGGCCGTCATAGGCGGTGCGGATCTCGTGGCCGGTGATCCGCTGCAGCATCGCCAGGCTGTCCGCGGCGTCGCGATTGTCGTCGACGATCAGCATCCGGAGCGAGGTCGCCCCCGCCGGCGCGGAGTCTTCGGGGTACGGCTGGGTCTGTGACGCGAGGGCCGGAAGGCGGATCACGAACGTGCTCCCCATGTGCTGACCGGCGCTCTCGGCGGAAACGGTGCCGCCGTGCATCTCGACGAGGCGCTTGACCAAGGTGAGGCCGATCCCGAGCCCTCCGAGAGTCCGCGCCCGCGATTGTTCTCCCTGAGTGAACATCTCGAAGATGTTCGACAGCATCGCCGGGGAAATCCCGACGCCGGTGTCTCGGACCGTGATGACGGCGTCGCCGCGGCGCCGCTCCGCGATCAGCCAGATACGACCGCCGGGCTCGGTGAACTTTGCGGCGTTGCTCAAGAGGTTCGAGACCGCCTGCGCCAGCCTCACCGGATCGGCGTCGAGTTGGATCGGCTCCTCGGGCAGCATGACGATGAACTCCTGACCACCCGCCTTCAGGAGCGTGGTGCTCGTCTCGACCGCCGAGCGAAGCACCGCCGCCAGGTCCACGTATTCCTTGCGAAGCTCGAGCCGGTTGCTGGTAACCCGAGAGATGTCCACCAGATCCTCGATGAGTCGCGCCATCTGCCGCACCTGGCGCTCGATCGCGGACAGCGCCCACAGCGATTCCGGCGCGAGCGAGCCCTCGCGGTGCAGAATCTGGACGGCGTTGCGGATAGGCGCCAGCGGGTTGCGAAGCTCGTGGGCCAGGATCGCCAGGAACTCGTTCTTCGAGCGGTCGGCGATCTTCAAAGCATCCTCGGCGTGCTTGCGGTCAGTGATATCGACGAGCACGTTCACCGCACCGAGGACCTTGCCGGACCCATCGCGGATCGGGTTGGCGTGGGCCAGGACGGTGCGATGCTGGCCGTCCGGACGCTCGATGACGATCTCGCAGCCGTTCAATTCTGTGCCCGACTGGAGGGCGAGAGCCATCCAGCACTGGTCGTGAGGGATCGCCGTCCCGTCCGCCGCGAAGAGTTTGAAGGAGCCGCAGAATCGGTCGATGGGATCGTTCAGTTTCGGGGCCCGACCCCAGAGGTCGAGCGCGCGCTCGTTGAAATATGTGATCAGCCCGTCGGCGTCGCAGGTGTAGGCGCCGGCCGGGAGTGCTTCCAGCAAACGATGAAATTCTGTCTCGCCCCTCACGAGCGGATCCTCATTGGCGCTCGGCCGTCACCCAGCAGCAGCATTCTATTTTCTCGAGGAAGCAACAGCCGTGCCATCGCGCCCGTGGGGCGCCCCGCCGCTGAGTCTAGCGGACAGTCAGTTGCCGACCTACGAGTCCCGGCGTGCCGAATCCCCGACCGGCTCGATCTCATCGAGAAAGGTCTCGGGATCGGCATCGAAGATGCGCTTGCACTCATCGCAGCAGAAATAGAACGTCTCGCCCTCGTATACGAGCTGGGCTTCGGCGGAGTCCGGTGTGATTTCCATCATGCAAACAGGATCCAAAGCCATGATCGCCTCCTCGTCCCGCTGGGACGTGCCGACCAAATCGCAAGGCTCATGCCAGCTCAAAATGCTGAAGAATTGCGGGTTTTCCACGAGGAGCATAGCTGACGCCAGGTAAAATTTCCCTGACGACCGTGTAAGATCGGCCGACCGTGTAAGTTTCGGCCGGCCGGGAAGCCGGGCTGTCGGCTCAGCGAGTGGCGAGAAACGCGTTTAGCCGGCTGGGATCGACGGGCTTGGTCATGTGAGTGTCGAAGCCGGCTTCCCGAGCCTTCTGACGATCTTCGGCCTGGCCATAGCCGGTGAGGGCAACCAGGTAGGTCCCCCGCGCCTCAGGCGTCTGGCGCGCCATCCGAGCCAGGGCATAGCCGTCCACGCCGGGGAGCCCGATATCGATCAGGGCGATCTCGGGCTGGAAGGTGCGCAGCTTTTCCAGCCCGCTCGATGCGTCCTCGGCGGTTTCGACCTCGTGGCCGCCGTAGGCCAGGAGCATGCGCAGGCCTTCGCGTGCGTCCGCGTTGTCCTCGACGATGAGCACCCGCCGTCGCCCGCCGCCGGCCGGAGCCGTCGGGGTTGCGCGCGCGGGCTCGGGCTCGCCGTCCCCCGCGAGGACCGGCAGGCGCACCGTGAATTCGCTCCCGTGTCCGGGGCCGCCGCTGGTCACCGACACCGAGCCTCCGTGGAGCTCGACCAGTTGCTTCACGAGCGCGAGCCCGAGGCCGAGACCCCCGCGCGAGCGATCGAGCGCTTGCGGCTCTTGCACGAAGAGCTCGAAGACTCGTGAGCCCAGCTCGCTCCGGATGCCTTCCCCGGTATCGCGCACGCGCAGCACGGCGTCCTCTCCCGAGCGTTCCGTAGTCAGGCGCACCTCGCCGCCGCGCGCGGTGTACTTGAGGGCATTGTCGAGGAGGTTGTCGACCACCTGCTCGAGTCGCGCGTCGTCGCCATCGACCCTCACGGCGTCGCCATCGACCACGACCTGATGCTCCCGGACGCGCCCGGCCTCGCGAAGCCCGCGCACGCATCGCTCCGCCAGCGCGCGAAGGTCGACGGCCTCGCGTCGCAACACGATCTTGCCGGCCGTCAGCCGAGCGACGTCCAGGAGGTCGTCGACGAGTCGGGTCAGGCGCACGGTCTGGCGTCCGATGATGCCGACGACGTTGCGCAGGTCGCCGCTCGTGGCGAGCCGGTCGAGCACGCCCAGCGCGTTGGTGATGGCGCCGAGCGGATTGCGCAGCTCATGGCTCAGGATGGCCAGGAACTCGTCCTTGGTCCTGGTCAGCGTTTCGGCTTCCTCGCGGCGCGCCTCACGCTGCGCCTCCAGATGCTTGCGCTCGGTGATGTCGACCGACACGCTGAGCACCGCGGGCTCGCCCTCGTACGTGATGACCTCTGAATTCGTGAGCAGCTGGCGCTCCTCGCCGGTCCTCGAGCGGAATGTCACCTCGAAGTCCCGCACCTGACCGCTGGCGAGCAGCTGATGGAGCAGGTCGTCCCGCTGATCGGACGCCACCCAGAAGCCGAGGTCGGGCTTGGTGCGCCCGAGCATCTCCTCGCGCGTATATCCGCTGTGGCGTACCGCGGCCTCGTTGACGTCCAGGTGTCGATGGGTCCGCATGCTGACGATGCTCATCGGCAACGGATTGGCGTGGAACAGCTGGGCGAAGCGTCGCTCACTCTCGCGAAGCGCCGCCTCGGCGCGAACGCGATCCGTGATGTCCACCAGGGCCGTCAGGATGCACGCGCGGCCGTCGATGACGACGATGTCGGCGTTGGTGATGGCCACGATCTCCCGGCCGCTCTTGGCCCGGAAGCGGGCCTCGACGTTGCGGATCGATCGGCCCGCGCGGAGCGCCGCCAGCCCGGTCTCGCGCTGCGCCGGATCGATCCAGATGGCGATCTCCGGCACGGGTCGCCCGATGACTTCGTCGCGCGAATAGCCGGTGGCGAGAAGGAAGGCGTCGTTCACTTCGACGATCCGCCCGTCGTCGAGGCCGGTGACGGTAAGGATCGTCGGGCTCAGCTCGAAGACCGCTTGAAGCCTAGCGGCCCACGCGGAGTCCATCATCGACGGAAGTCTGACGCGCCACGGCGCGCCGCGCAAGCTCCTTTACCAGGCCGTGGTCACGCCCGGCTTCAGAATCCACACGCTGTCGGAGTCGAGGTGGCGGCGTCCGACTTCCTCGGCGATCCGCCGGGGCGGCTCGTCGTACGGCTCGCGCGCCAGCGCGAAGGTGCCCCAGTGGATGCCCAGGAACTTCGTCGCTTTCAAATCCAGCCAGGCCTGGAGCGCCTCTTCCGGTGAGATGTGCACGGGCTGGGCGAGAGCGCGGGGCGTGTAGGACCCGATGGGCAGCGCGGCCAGATCGAACGGCCCGAGCGCCTCGCCGATGTCCTTGAAGTGCCGGTAGTAGCCGGTGTCTCCCGCGAAGTAGAAGCGCTTGGAGCCGAGCACCGCCCAGGAAGCCCACAGTCGCCGGTTCTGGTCCACGAGCGTCCGTCCCGAGCCGTGCTGCGCCGGCGTGCACACGACGGTCACGCCGCCGATCTTCACCGATTCGCCCCAGTTGAGCTCGACCACGTTCGTGATACCGCGATCCGCGAGCCATTTCTTGATCCCGAGCGGGACGACGAAGCGTGGATTGAACCGGCTGGCGAGATTTCTGACGGTCGGCTCGTCGAGATGATCGTAGTGGTCGTGCGAGATCAGCACGAAGTCGATCCGCGGCAGATCGTCCACGGCGACGGCGGGCGGCGTATATCGTCCGACGCCCACGAAGCCGCTGAACGGGCCGCTGCGGCCCGCCCAGGTCGGGTCGGTCAGGAAGTTGAGGCCGTCGAGCTGAACGAGCAAGGTCGAGTGGCCGATCCACGTCACGGTGGGTTGGCTCGAGTTGGCGCGGAGTGTCTTGAAGTCCGGCGCGACGGTGGGGAGCGGGGCGACGCGGCGCTCGCCGACGAGCCAGGTTCCACCAATGATCAACGATCGAGCGCGGATCCAGAGTGACGCCCGATGGTACTCCGGGTCGAGGTTCCGAAACGTGTTTCCGACCCGCTGCGCCGGGGCAAGCCCCGCCACGACGCCTTGTGTCGAGATGACCGCGGACGCCGAGTATGGCGGAGAGGCTTCGCTCGCGCTGACGATGAGAGCCAGCACGAGCAGGATCAGCGCGTGACGCACCATCCGAGCGACCACTCCCTCAAGCCTACATGAAGGGCTCCGGACGTGCCAGCGCCCGCCGGCTACATCTGCTCGCGGAGCGGAAGGGCCAGAAGCTCGAGGAAGCGGCTGACGATGCCGCGATTGCTCCAGTCCTTGTACATCACACGGCGCGAGTTGGAGACGTCCTGCTCGAAGACTCGCTCGAGCCGCTGCGCGGTGTCGATGTCGTAGATCGCGACGTTCACCTCTTCGTTCAGGGCGAACGAGCGATGGTCCAGATTGGTGCTCCCCACGGTCGCCCAGATGCCGTCGACGACCATGGTCTTCGCGTGCAGGAGCGCCGGGCGGTACTCGTAGATCTGGATGTCGTTCTTCAGCAGCCGGCCGAACTCCGAGCGGCTCGCCTGGCGGACCAGATTGTGGTCGATGGCGCCCGGGATGACGAGGACGACCTGCACGCCCCGCTTCGCGGCCCCGATCAAGGTGTTGATCATCTTGTCGTCGGGCACGAAGTACGGGTTGGTGATGTGGATGGAGCGCCGCGCCGAGGCCAGGGCGAGCAGGAACATGGTGTACATCGCGGTGCTGCCGCCGGCCGGGGAGCTACGAACGACCTGCGCGTCGACGGTCCCCTTCGAGTCGAGGCGACGGCGCGGGAAATACTCGGGCCCGCCGATCGCCACGCCCGTGGCCTCGAGCCAGTTCTCGGCGAATGCGCCCTGGAGCTGCTCGATCACCGGTCCTTCGAGGAGCACGTCGGTGTCGCGCCAGTGGCCTTGCTGACGTCCGTTCCCGCTCCATTTCCCGCTGATGCCCGATCCGCCGGTCACGCCCACCATGCCGTCGACGACGAGGATCCGGCGATGGTTGCGGTAGTTCACTCGATCGATCGCGAACGGACTGAGCGGTCGATAATTCTCGACTCGGCAGCCGGCGCTGGTCATCTCCTCGCGGAACTGGGCCGGCATCGCGAGGGCACCGACGGAGTCGAGGAGCACGTTGACCTTGACCCCCGCGCGACAGCGCTCGGCGAGCGCCGCGGCGATTTCCTTGGCCGGCTCGCCGTCCTCGAAGACGTACTGGGCGTAGTTGATCGTCCGGCGGGCCTTGCGAATTGTCGTGAGCTTGGCGGGGAAGATCTCCTCGCCGTTCAGCAAGATCTCCACGCGGTTACCGCCGACGACGGTCGTTCCGGTGTAGGCGCCGAGGGTTGCCGCGAATGCCGGCTGTTTGATGTCGAGCGTGGGCAGCTCCAGATGGGGCGGGACACCCGCACACCCGGTGACCACGGTGAGGAGCAAAGCAAGGCCCGTTCGTGCGAACCCAACGCGCGTCTTCATCACGTTCTCCCGTTTCGACGGCTTCGTTCGTTTTCAGATCTCCGGTAGGGATTCGATGAGGAGCAAGCGAGATACCAAAGTCGACCGCGTAGGATCTACAGGGTCGCGAGTAACAACTACCGTCCCCGCGCGTACGCTTCAACGCCCCCGCTGCGTCATTGCCGTGGGAAATTCCTGACAGAATTGCTGATTCCTCGCTCGCCGCGTGTGCACACGGTACGGCTGGCAAGGTCATTGCTGCTAGGGAGCAGGTGAACGAGTTGGATACCCGTGTGAGTCGGGATCCACACACAAAGAACCGGAGGACAACCAACGATGCGTAGCCAAATCAAGACTGGGGCAGCGCTCCTGACCGCCATGCTGTTCGCGCTCCCGCTCGCGGTGGGTGCCCAGACGAAGGACAAGGCCTCGGACAAGATGGACAAGGCCACGGACAAGGTCAAAGAGACCACGACTGAAGCGAAGGAAGCCGTCAGCGACAGCTGGCTGACTTCGAAGACCAAGATCGCCCTCTTCGCGGACGATCGGGTCAAGGGCCGTGAGGTGCGGGTCGAGACCGTCAACGGTGAGGTGTTCCTGCGCGGGAAGGTCGACTCGCCGGAGGCGAAGGCCGCCGCGGCGGAGGTCGCCAAGGGGACCGAGGGCGTCAAGAGCGTGAAGAACGATCTGCAGGTCGTCGCCCCGGCGGCCCGCAAGACCGTCCAGGCCAATGACAAGCAGATCACGAAGGCCGTCGAGACGACCATCGGCAAGGATCCGCAGCTGAAGAAGATCGACGTCCGCACCGACGCCGGCGTCGTGGTGCTGAGCGGCGAGGTGCCGAACATTTCGGCGAGCGCCAAGGCGTCTGAGATGGCGCACCGAGTGGACGGCGTGAAGTCGGTGAAGAACGAGCTCCGCGTGGCGCAGGCGAAGGCCAACTAGCCACCGAGGCGACGCAGAAGACGTAGAAAAAGAGAGCGGGCGGCCTCGAGACCGCCCGCTCTTTTCTATCTCTCGCTACGGCTTACCGGCGAGCCGGATCGCGCATCTCTTCATCGTACCGGTCGAAGCGCTTCTTCATCTCGCTCTCGGCCCGATCGCGCTCCCACCCGTATCTCTCGTGCAGAGCGCCGGCGAGCTTGTCCATCGCGCCGTCGATCCGGTCAAGATCATCGTCGGTGAGCTTGCCCCACCACTGCTTGACCTGACCGCGCATCTGCTTCCATTTGCCGGCGAGGATGTCCTGGTTCGAACCGCTCCAGAAAGCGGCAAGACATGTGCCGCGGTCATACGTGCCGGCGCACGAGCTCGCCGGTAAGAGTTACTCGGTAAGTCTTTCAGATCGGCGCGTCCGCGGGACGCACGACCGCGTCGTTGTTGCACTGTCGGCGTTGGCATCGCCGGTGCAGCAGGTCTTCTAGAATACGAACAAACGGGGGAATGACAATGCTCTCGACGGCCCTGATCATCATTCTGGTGCTGGCTCTCGTCGGGGCCCTCCCGACATGGCCGTATAGCTCGGGATGGGGTTACTATCCGAGTGGTGGGCTCGGCATCATCGTCCTCGTCGTGCTCGTGTTGCTCCTCACTGGACGGCTGTAAGGAGGCTCGCGTGTCCAAGGACAGTCGCTGGGCGGAGATGAGCTCGAAAAGGCCGAGCACCGGCGCTGACGGCGAGCGTGGGCGTCTGGCGACCCTCGAGCGGCCACCGTGGAGCCCGTGGGGCCGCGAGTACGTCAACACGCCCGACCGGTTCATCTGGGG
>Ga0137407_10001414_pt1 | contig 15633 bp, 12 predicted proteins | sample CZOMad2_2_16fung_FD_108410 | JGI IMG/M metagenome (GOLD analysis project Ga0137407, IMG submission 108410) | Vadose zone soil fungal communities from Angelo Coast Range Reserve, California, USA - CZOMad2_2_16fungal (Illumina Assembly) | ecosystem: Environmental > Terrestrial > Soil > Vadose... | reverse complement strand
TGCCGGTGGGAATCGTGGTCATCGCGCTCGGACACCCGGCCCAGGGCATCGGCATCCTTCTCTGGAGCGGGGTGGTGGTGGTGTTCGTCGCCGACTACATCCTGCGGCCGAAGCTGGTCGGCACGAAGATCCGGATGAGCGACCTGCTGGTGTTCATGGCCATCTTCGGCGGCATCGAGGCGTTCGGGATCCTGGGGGTCATCCTCGGCCCGATCGCCGCCGCCGTGCTCCTCTCGCTGCTGCGCATCTACCAGCGGGATTATCGGCCGGAAGGGCCGGTCCTGGCGCCCGACCCGACCGCGCCCGAGTCCTCTCAGATGGTGGAAGCCCAGACGCACTGAGCGGGCTCACGAGCAGAGAAACAGCCGCACGCGCGCAACGCCCTCCCGCAAGAAGTCCAACGCGCGGGCCGCTGCCTGGGAGACGTCGACGATGCGGCCCTTCACGAACGGTCCTCGATCGTTCACGCGCACGCGCACCGAGCGGCCATTCCCGGCATTCTCAACCCGCATGCAGGTCCCGAACGCCAGGGACCGGTGCGCCGCCGTCAAGGCGTCGGGATCGAACCGCTCTCCGCTGGCGGTCCGGTGGCCGCGCAGGGCCTCGCCGTAGTAGGAGGCAAGGCCTTCCGCGACAGGCTCACCGCCGGAAGGCCGTGGGCCGTGCGCGCAGGCTGCCGCCAACAATAGAAACGGCGCCGCCGAGCGCTTCAACGGAACCATTTCCCGAAGGTGCGCTCGAGGAACCCGGCGAGACCGCCCGCGTGCTCGGGGCAATCGTTGGGAACGCTGCCGGAGAGGAACCACTCGCGGGCGACCTGCTGGGAAGGGCAGCCTCCGGTGGCGAGGCCGCCGGTATGCGTGTCCACGTCGTGCTGCTCGATGCCCTCGGGACGTTGCCAGGTCGGAGGGCTCGGCTTGCCCCGTTGCCATGCGGCCATCACGCGCGCCCAGACCGGCGCGGCCAGCTTTCCGCCCGCCGCTGCGGCGCCCAGCGGGCGGGGGTGGTCGAAGCCCATCCAGACCCCGGCCACCAAGTCGGGCGTGGCGCCGATGAACCAGACATCCCGGGCGCCGTTGGTGGTGCCCGTCTTGCCCAGGACCGGCAGGTCGCCAGGCACTCCTGCCCGGGCGCCGATTCCCGTCCCGCGCTCCACCACGTCGGCGAGGAGCGAGGCCATGATGAACGCCGCCGCGGGCTTCAGGGCCGGCGCGGTCACGATGCCGTTCTTGAGGAGAACGTCCCCGTTCGGGTTGCGAACCTCGTCGATGAATCGCGGCAGCACCCGGTCGCCGCCATTGGCGAACGGAGCGAACGCGGCCACCAGCTCGAGAGGGACCACGTCGGCGGCGCCCAGGAAGCTCGACGGGTACGGCGGAATCAGCGCATCTCCGATGCCACAGGAGTGCGCCATTTCCACCACCGCGGGCATGCCGATCTTCTGTCCGAGAGCCACCGAGGCCCGGTTCGACGAGACCCGAAGGGCCTCGCGCAAGCTGAGGGGCCGGTCGGGCGCCAGCTGTCCGTCCGCCGGCGCGTAATCCGGAGGAAGCTGGGCGGGATCGAGCAGCGTGGAGACCGGCACCCCCGACTGCACCGCCGCGGCAAAGACGAACGCCTTGAAGGTGGAACCCGCCTGGCGGCGCGCCTGCGTCACGCGGTCGAACTCCGAGAGACCATAATCGCGACCGCCCACCAGCGCGCGCACGTCCCCGGTGTGCACGTCGAGCGCGACGAAAAGGCCTTCCAGGCAATCATCCGGCGCTCCATTGCATTTCTCGGCGGCGATCTGCCCCAGCTTGCCGGATTCGATCGCCTCGATCTGGCGGACCAGCTCCTTCTCCGCGATGCGCTGGAGGCCGGCGTCGAGCGTGGTGCGCACGCGCAACCCCTTGGTCTCCGCATCGGCGCCGAACCGGTCGTGCAGCTCGCGCCGGATCGCCGCCACGAACCAGGGCGCTCCGCCTTCCTGCTCCGCCGGCGTCAGCCGCAGCTTCGTCTTCCGCGCCGCCGCCTCGTCCTTGGGCGTGATCACCTTCGTCCGGACCATCTGGGTCAGGACCAGGTTGCGGCGCTTCACCGCCAGCTCGGGGAAGCGGCGCGGGTCGTAGTTGGAGGGCGCCTTGGGCAGGGCGGCCAGGAGCGCCGCCTGCGCCAGCGAGAGGTCGCTGGCGGGGCGCCCGAAGTATCCGCGGGAGGCGGCCTCCACGCCGTAGTAGCCGTTCGCGAGGTAGATCTGGTTCAGGTACAGCTCCAGGATCTGCTGCTTGCTGAAGACGCGCTCGATCCGGCGCGCGACGATCATCTCCGCGAGCTTGCGGCGGAGCGTGCGGGCCCGGGTGAGGCTGTCGGGAAAGACGTTGCGCGCAAGCTGCATGGTGATCGTGCTGGAGCCCTCCTTCAGCGAGAGCGCCCGCAGGTCGCGCCAGATCGCTCCCGCTACGCGGCGCCAGTCGATGCCGCCGTGCTCGTAGAAGCGCTGGTCCTCGATGGCGAGGAAGGCGCCGGTCAGCTTCGTCGACACGGAGGAGAGCGGCACCACGATGCGCTCTTCCGGAGCGAGGCGCGCCAGCAGCTTGCCTTCACGGTCGAAGACCAGGCTGGCCTGCGGGGGCCGATGGTCGTGGAGCGCATCCACGGGAGGGCACCCCCAGGCCACCGCCACCACTCCGATGGCCAGGAGCGCGAACGACGCCGCGGCGCACCACGCAGCGATGCGCACACCCTTCGGCGGCGTCCGGGGCCAGACCATCTTCCCCGGAACAACCGGCCGGGGGCTCTTCCTCCCAAAAAGCATGCCGGGGCGGAGCTTCCGACGAGCGGGCGGAATTCACAAGGACTTCATCGAAGCGGTGCCGGGCACCCTCCTCGACGAGGCGCTAGAGTGCGCGCATGCCTACGCACGAGGTGCTGAACCAGCCGCCCCCCCTCCAGGACTACGACCCGCTCGCTTGCGACGCCGCCCTGGACGAGGCGCTCCAGCGGGAAGGGGCCGCGTGGGCAAGGGACGAGGTGGGCTCGTTCGCCCGGGCGACGGCCACCCGCCAGGCCATCGGCCTTGGATTCGAAGCAAACCAGAATCCGCCGCGGCTGCGCACGCACGATCGATTCGGCCATCGGATCGACGAAGTCGATTTTCATCCCGCCTGGCACGAGCTGATGCGCCTTTCGGTCGCGAACGCCGTCCACTGCGGACCCTGGCGCGACCCGGGCGAGGGAGCGCACGTCGCGCGCGCGGCGAAGATGTTCCTCGTCTCGCAGACGGAAGCGGGCCACGGATGCCCGCTATCGATGACGTACTCCGCCTTTCCGGCCCTGCGGCACCAACCCGACCTGCTCGAGGAATGGGCGCCTCGGATCGTCTCGCTCGAATACGACTCCCGCGCGCTGCCCGCGGCCGAAAAGCGCGGCGCCTTGATCGGCATGGGCATGACCGAGAAGCAGGGCGGCTCCGACGTGCGGGCGAACACCACGCGGGCCGATCCGCTGGGAGTGGGCGCGTACGCGCTCACCGGACACAAGTGGTTCTGCTCGGCGCCGATGAGCGACGCGTTCCTGGTGCTGGCCCAAGCGCCGCGGGGGTTGTCCTGCTTCCTCGTTCCGCGCTGGACGCCTGACGGCGAGCGCAACGGCTTCCATCTCCAGCGGCTCAAGGACAAGCTGGGAAACCGGAGCAACGCCTCCAGCGAGGTGGAGCTCGACCGCGCCTGGGGGCGCCTCCTCGGCGACGAGGGCCGCGGCATCGGCATCATCCTGGAAATGGTGAACCACACCCGGCTCGATTGCGTGATCGGCGCGGCGGCCATGATGCGCCAGGCGCTCGCGCAGGCGGTTCATCACTGCGTGCACCGGACCGCGTTCGGCCGGCGCCTGATCGAGCAGCCGCTGATGCGCGCCGTCCTTGCCGACCTGGCTGTGGAATCGGAGGCCGCCACACTTCTCATGATGCGCCTGGCGCGCGCATACGATCGGCGCGAGGAGGAGACATCCTTCCGGCGCATCGGAACCGCGGTCGCCAAGTACCACGTCTGCAAGCGCGCGGCGCCCATGGTCGCCGAGGCGCTCGAGTGCCTGGGAGGGAACGGGTACGTCGAGGAATCGATGCTGCCGCGCATCTACCGGGAGGCTCCGCTGAACTCGATCTGGGAGGGGTCCGGCAACGTGATCTGCCTCGACGTGCTGCGCGCGCTGCACAAGGAACCGGAGGCGCGCGACGCGCTGGTCCAGGAGATCCGCCTTGCCCGCGGCGCCGACCGCCGCCTCGACGCTGCCCTGGAGAAGGTGGAAGCGCGACTCGCTACCCCTGACGAAGCGGGAGCGCGGCGGCTAGTCGAATCGCTGGGCCTGGCTCTGCAGGGATCGCTGCTCGTCCGCCATGCGCCGGGCGCGGTCGCCGACGCCTTCTGCGCGACGCGGCTGCTCGGAGACGGCGGATACGCGTTCGGCACCCTGCCTGCGGGCGTGGATGCCGCCGCGATCCTCTCGCGCGCCTGGCCTGCGGCGGTCGCCAGGTAACCGGATGATCACCGTCCGGGGGAAGAAGATCGAGGCACAGCAGATCGGACCTCGCGGCGGTCCGACGCTGGTGTTCCTTCACGAAGGGTTGGGCTCGGTGGGGCTGTGGCGCGACTTCCCGCGGAAGCTCGCCGACGCCACCGGGCTGCCCGCGTTCGTGTACAGCCGCGCGGGGTACGGCGAATCGGACGCCGCCCCCATGCCCCGCTCAGTCCGCTACATGCACGAGGAGGCGGAGCTGTTGCCCGAGATCCTGGCCGCGGCGGGAATCGACGACCCGGTGCTGGTCGGCCACAGCGACGGCGCGTCGATCGCCATCATCCATGCCGGCAGCGGCGGGAAGGCTCGCGCGCTGGTGCTCGAGGCGCCGCACGTGTTCACCGAGGAGATGGGGCTTCGAAGCATTGCGAAGGCGCGCGAGGCCTACGAACACGGCGACCTGCGCCAGCGCCTGGCGAAATACCATCAGGACGTCGACGCCGCCTTCTGGGGTTGGAACCGTCCCTGGCTCGATCCGGAGTTCCGCAACTGGAACCTGGAGGAGTTTCTTCCCCGGATCGCGGCGCCCGTCCTGATCGTCCAAGGCGAGCAGGATGAGTACGGCAGCGGGAAGCAGATCGACGCCATCCGCCGCGGTGCCCGGAGCGTCGAGGTGTTGTTGCTTCCGCGGTGCGGGCACTCGCCCCACCGCGATCAACCCGAAGCGGCGCTCCAAGGCATCGCGGCCTTCGTTCGCAAGCACGCCGGCTAGCCCCGGCGCCGCTACACTTCAAGGCTATGCTTGAGCGCTGTCATTCGGCAGTTCGGTCACGAGACGCGTTCTAGGCCGCCAGGGTGTGGCCACCTTGCTGCTGGTGGGGCGATCCACGCGCGACGACAACCGCCGCGGCGAGCATCGCGAAATCGCGCGCCACCGTCCACCAGGACGCGGGCTCGTCTCCCCCGAAACAACCGCAGCGCAGGTCGATGCCCCGCAGGAGCGCCTGCGCGAGGAAGACGATGAACGCGACGAGCAGCGCGGCGGCCAGCAGCGCGGCGGGTTTCGCCGCGACGCCGGTGACCAAGGCAAGGCCCGACAGGATCTCGATTCCGACGACCGCGGCGGACGCGTAGGGCACCAGCATCGGAGGGAGGACGCGGTAGTTCGCGACGTCCTGGGCGAAGTTCGCCAGGTCTGGAAGCTTGGTGGCCGCGGCCCAGAGGAAGAGCGCGCCAAGCGCGACCCGGATCGCGGTCAGGACCAGGCGCGTCATGGCCTGTCCCCCGCGCAGAGGCCGCAAGCCCCCGACTCCCCAGGACCGCCCCGGGCGAGCCATTCTGGCCAGGCGCCCGTGAGCACGCGCACGTCTCGCAAGCCGTACGCTTGAAGCCGGGCGGCGACCTGGTTCGCCGCGGAACACGCGCGGTCGCGGTCGTAGACGATGACCGCGGGAGCCGAGCGCAGGGCGGGAAGCAGCGCTTCAACCGGGCCTTCGGGAGGCAGGTGGAGCGCACCGGTCACGTGGCCCGCGGCGTACTCCGGCGCGGAGCGCGCGTCGATGAAGGCCGCAGTGCAGGCGAGGCAGAGCGGCTTCGCTTCTTCCACCGAGATGCGGGCGACGCTCGCGCCGGGATTCTCGCAGGCCGCGCCCGGTTGCTCCGCGGACGCGGCCACGGGAGCGCCCAGCGGCGCGGGCCGCGGCGTGAAGCGGTTGCCCGCGATCCCAAGGACCGTCCCAGCCACGCAAAGCAACGCCGCGCGGGCGAGCACACCCATGGCGAGCGATGATAACGCGCTACACGGCACGCGTCCCCGTGCCATCTGAAGCTCCTACCCCCACCGACGGCGCCACAGCACAGCGGAGGCGTCTTCCCATCGCCGCAGATTGCGGAGAAGCGGACGAAGGCGCTAGCCTGCCGTGCGTGACGATCCTGGCAGCACTTCTTCTTTCCGTCGCTCAGGCGGGTGGTCTGAGCTGGAAGGCACCGGCATCCTGGCCTGTCCAGGCGAGCAGCTCGACGATGCGCGTGGCCACGCATCGCGTTCCTCCCGCGCCGGGCGATTCCGAGCCTGGAGAGCTCGCGATCTTCTCCTTCGGGCCGGAAGGCGGGCCCGTGGGCGCGAACATCGAGCGCTGGTTCGCGCAGTTCAAGCCGGAACCCGCGTCGGCCGAGCCCAACTCGCGGGTGGAAACGATCAACGGCATCCGGGTGACCAGGGTCACCGCGGAGGGCACCTTCGCCTCCGGCATGCCGGGCCAGCCGACCACCCCGAAAACGAGTTACGCGCTGCTTGGCGCCATCGCCGAAGGGCCAGGAGGCAACGTGTTCTTCAAGCTGACCGGGCCCCGCAAGACGGTGCGCGCGGCCGCAAAGCAGTTTGACGCGATGCTTCGCACGCTTGCGCGGCAATAAGCCACAGCACGGCGGGAGATGACTGCAGTGCGCCCGCGCAGGCTTCGCGATTCCAGCATACATGGAATCGTATCCTGACAACCATCCGATCTCATGCGGGATTCAGGGCCGGGCCGGCACGCAGCCGAGGTGTAACTTTCGCGCGGCCACGAACGCGCGCTCCACCGACGCGCGCGCCGCCGGACCGACTGGCGGCCCTCTCGACGCACTTCCGCGGGTACCCGCGAGCCGGTCCCGGGGGTAAGGAAATAGTGTGGACCTCCTGCTCGCGAGAGTGGATGACCTGGGACGACTGTTCGCGAGGCTCCACATCGGGAAACTCCTCGCGAAAGCGGGCCCAGGGAAGCTGCTCGCGAGCGTGGACCTCGGAAGAGCGATCCTGTTGGCGGCAGTGCTCGGGTGCCTGGTGCTCGCCGTCGTCCACCTCGCGCGCCGCAGACACCGGCACCGTAAAAGCGCCGCCGCGCTGCAAGAAGCGCACGGGCGAGGCGTCCAGGTCCAGCTGACCCTGCATCCGGTGATCGACCCGGACATCTGCATCGGCAGCCTGACCTGTCTCAAGTCCTGCCCCGAGGGCGACATCCTCGGCATCGTGAACGGGGCGGCCCGCCTCATTCACGCCGATCACTGCATCGGTCACGGGAAGTGCGCGGCCGAGTGCCCGGTCGACGCCATCAAGCTCGTCTTCGGCACCTCCGAGCGCGGCGTGGATCTTCCGATGGTCGACGAATTTTTCGAGTCGAGCCGGCCGGGCGTCCACATCGTTGGCGAACTGGGCGGAATGGGCCTGATCAAGAACGCCGTGACGCAGGGACTGCAGGTGGCGGAGCGCCTGGCCCAGACGATGCCGAAAGGCGGTGGATCCTCGCCTGACGTCGTGATCGTGGGCGCCGGCCCGGCAGGCCTGGCGGCAGCGCTCCGCCTGCGCGAGGCTGGACGTACATTCCGCGTGCTCGAGCAAGGCTCGTTGGGCGGAACGGTCGCGAACTATCCCCGCCAGAAGGTGGTGATGACGGAGCCGTTCCAGGTCCCCTTCTACGGAAAAGTGACGAAGAAGCTGATCAGCAAGGAAGAGCTGCTCTCGACCTGGCAGCGCGCGCTCAACAAGGGAAACATCGGCATCGATGAAGGCGTCAAGGTGACCGGCATCGAGGGGAGTGACGGCGCCTTCCGGGTGGAGACCAACCGCGGTTCGATCGATGCGCGCAAGGTGGTCCTCGCCACTGGCCTCCGTGGGACGCCGCGCAAGCTGGGCTGCCGCGGCGAGGACCTGCCGAAAGTCACCTACCGCATGATGGATCCCGAGCAGTACGAAGGCTGCGACGTCCTGGTGGTGGGCGGCGGCGATGCCGCGCTGGAAGCCGCCATGCAGCTCGCAGAGGAGAGCGACGCCCGGGTCTCCATCTCGTACCGCGGCGAGAACTTCGCCAAGTGCCGCGAGAAGAACCGCACCAAGATGGCCGAGATGGTGAAGGCGCGCCGCTTGCGGGCGCTGATGAACTCCCAGGTGGACGCGATCACGGAAGAGGAGGTGGTCCTTACGGTCGCGGGTTCGCCTCAGGTGCTGCCGAACGACTTCGTCATCGTGAACATCGGCGGCGAGCTCCCGCTGGAGTTCCTCTCCAAGCTGAAGATCTCGCTGGAGAAGCACTTCGGCGAAGAGCGGAAGAAGCCGAAGCGCGGTCCCGTGGGCGACCGCCGCGGCCTGGCGCGCGAGTTGGAAGAGCGCACCTCGCACCGCCGCGCGCACGTCTTCTACTTCCTGACCGGCACGCTGATCCTTGGCTGGCTGACGCTGAAGGGGTGGTCCTATTACCTCCTCTCGCACGCGGACCGGCTGGCGTCTCCGCTGCACGAAACGCTGCGTCCGGCTGGCCACTGGGGCCACGGCGTGGGCATCATCGCCACCGCCTTCATGATGCTGAACTTTCTCTATCCGGTGCGCAAACGGTCACGTCTGCTCTCCGGGAAGGGATCGATCCGCGGCTGGCTCGACTTCCACATGTTCGTGGGGTTCATGAGCCCGCTGGTGATCGCGTTCCACGCCGCCTTCCAATCGAACAACCAGCTGGCGACCGGGACCGCGGGCGCGCTGCTGATCGTGGTGCTGACCGGGATCATCGGCCGCTTCATCTACGGACTCGTTCCCTCCGCCGGGGGGAAGGCGCTGGAGATCTCCGACGTGCTGGGCAAGTGGGAGCGGCTCAGGTCCCGGCTGCAGCCGATGCTCGACGATTCCGACGATCCGGCGTTGCTGCACAGGATGTTCGATTCCGGCTCCAGGCCCGTGCGCCCTGGCTCGGTCCTCTGGATGCTCATCACCTGGCCGTTCCGCGCGACCTGGACGCGCCTGCGGCTCCTCCGCGCCAGTTTCCACTTCCACGATGCCGACGAGTACGGCGAGTTCAAGGCCGGCTACCTGCAGCTCTCCAGGCTCCGCACGCAGGTCACCTTCTACCAGTCGCTGAAGAAGGTGCTCCGCGGGTGGCGCCTGTTTCATGCATCCCTGGCCGGGTTCCTGGTGATCGCGATCGCAGCGCACATCGGCGTCTCGGTGTACCTCGGGTATGTCTGGTTCCGGTAAGCGGGTCCTGGCGGCCGCGTTCCTGCTCGCGGCCGCCGGGGCGCGCTCGGACGTGTTCTCCCCGGGCCCGCTGGCGACAGGCCACGCGGATCTCGAGGGCCTCAAGAACTGCACGAAGTGCCATGTGGCGGGCTCGAAGCTCTCCAATGACACCTGCCTTGCTTGCCACACCGCCATCAAGCGGAGCGTGAAGGACCACCGCGGACTGCACGGGCGGCTTTCTCCAGCCGAGCTGACCTGCCAGAAGTGTCACAAGGAACACCAGGGTCGGGACTACGATCTGCTCTGGGGATCCAAGGGGCAGAAAGGCTTCGATCACGCCAAGACCGGATATCCATTGCGGGGCAAGCATGCGGGAGTCGACTGCGCCAAGTGCCACAATGACCGGCTGATCAAGACGTCGGCCGTCCGAGCGGCCGGCGCGAAAGGTCTGAAGCGCGTCACCTTCCTCGGCCTGCCCACCCAATGCGCGCAATGCCACTTCGACGAGCATCGCGGTCAGCTCGGCAGCAAGTGCGCCGACTGTCACACGGAGTCGTCCTGGAAGCAGACGCCGCGATTCAGCCACGCCAAGACCAAGTTCCCCCTGCTGGGGAAGCACGCCGCGGTCCAGTGCGCGAAGTGTCACGCGAGCATGACCGACGCGAACGCGCACAAGGACGCGCCGATGCCGCCGTACTCGGAGAAGTTCATGCGGATGAGCCCCATCGCCCACGCCTCCTGCGTGGACTGCCACAAGGATCCGCACGAGGGCCGACTGGGCCCGAACTGCACCAGCTGCCACACGAACAACGACTGGAAGGAAGTGAAGAGCGTGTCGGGCGAGCGCGCATTTCACGAAAAGACCCGGTACCCGCTCCGGGGCGCGCACACGACGGTCGAGTGCAAGAGCTGCCACGGACCCTTCCGCGGCATCCCCGCGGCGTTCAAGGGGCTGAAGTTCGGCAGCTGCAGCGACTGCCACGTGGATGCCCATCTCGGCCAGCTCGGCTCACCGCCGCGCGCCTGCGATTCGTGCCACAGCCTCAGCGCGTTCAAGCCCGCGATCTACGAGCCCGCGATGCACAAGGAGTACCCGCTCGAGGGCGGGCACTCCGCTACGGCCTGCTCCGGATGTCACAAGACCGATCCTGCGCTCGCCTCGAAGATCGCGCCCATCCGCGCCTTCCTGGAGAAGCGCGGGAGGAAGGATCGGGTGGTCCAGACGCGCTACATCTTCGGGGGCGACACGCAACGGTGCGACACCTGCCACACGGACGAGCACCGCGGCCAGTTCAGCGTGCGCGTCAGGAAGGCGGGCTGCGCCGACTGCCACCGAGTGGCCTCCTTCGCGCAGGTGAGCTTCGACCACCAGCGCGAGTCCTCGTACCCCCTCACGGGCGCGCACGAGAAGGCGGAATGCGCGGGATGCCACTTCCCCGACCTCTCGGGGGTGGTTCGTTACAGACCGCTCCAGAGCGACTGCGCTTCCTGCCATGCCGATCCCCATTTCGGGCAATTCGCGCCCGCCCGAAGGACGACCGACTGCGAGCGCTGCCACGCGACTGCCGACTGGAAGCAGACCGCGTTCGTGCACCGGCCGCCCTTCACCAATTTCCTCCTCGACGGGAAGCATGAGGGCGTCGAGTGCTCCGGCTGCCACCTCGACGTGGAAGTCGGCGGCGGGGTCCGCGCGCGCCGCTACCGCGGCCTCCCGACCACTTGCGCCGGGTGCCACGTGGACGTCCATCGCGGTGCGTTCCGGGAGTCCACCCGATGAGCGTCCTGCTGCTGCTGATCGCCGCGGCGGCGGCGCCGGCTCCCACGCCCCGATCGCCGGCGGTGCGGTCGTCCATGGACACGCGGTGCGAGGCCTGCCACTCCGTCGATGGCTGGAGACGGGTGACGTTCGATCACTCCAAGACCGGCTTCCCGCTGGAGGGCCGGCATGTTTCCACTTCCTGCCGCGCCTGCCACGGCTCCTCCCAGGACTTCACCGAGCCGGTCGCCACCAGCTGCGCCGCCTGTCACCGCGACGTGCACCTCGGCGAGTTCGGAAACCGCTGCTCCTCGTGCCACGATCCGTCCAGCTGGGCGACCAGCTTCGGTCCAGACGCGCACCGGCTGACCAACTTCCCTCTCACCGGACGTCACGCGGCCATCCCCTGCGAGGAATGCCACCTGAACCAGCGCGACCGGCGGTTCACCCGCGCGACGGTCGATTGCTACACCTGCCATCAGGCCGACTACGCGCGCACGGTGGGCACCGCGATCGATCATCTGCGCGCCGGATTCGGCACCGACTGCAAGAGCTGTCACTTCCCCAGCCGATTCAAAGGAGCCACGTTCCCGGCGCACAACGCCTGCTTCCAGATCACGGGGGGCCCCCACGCCGGAATCAGCTGCCTCGACTGCCACTCCAGCCTGGCCTCGTTCACTCCGACGGGCACCTGCACCACCAACACCGCCGATTGCATGCGCTGCCACGCCTGCAGCCACGAGACCGTCACCCACGCCAACGTGGGCGGGTTCCAGTGCAAGAACCGCAAGTGCTACGAGTGCCATTCCTTCACGCCAGGAACGGGGTTCAGCCCTTCACGCGCGGGGGTACGCCGATGATCACTCCAGTGCGCATGGCCGGCGCGCTGCTGGCGGCATCCATGGGCGCTCTCGCCGCTCAGGGAGAGACGGCGGGCCGGCGGACCGGGTCGGTGCTCTATGCCACAAGCTCGCGGCTCTATCTCGACGCCGGATCGCGCGAGGGGCTCGCGCCGGGCCAGATCGTGCAACTCCAGAAGGGGACCTGCCGCGTCGAGCAGGTCTCGGCGACGCGAGCGACCTGTCTGGGCACGGGCCGCGCCGGCGACACATTCGGCCTCCCCCCGCCGCCGCCTCAGCCGCAGCCCGCCTCTCGGCTCGCTCCTCTTCCGGCGCCTTCAGTCGTCGAGCAGCGGCGCGGCATCCTCGCATCGGCGCCCCATCCGAAGGTCGATTTCCACGAGGCGTCCTTCGGAGTGGAAGCGGCCCGCGGCAGCGCCGACGTCGGGATCGGGCTCAGGACCTGGTGGACTTCGGGCGTCGGCTCGTCGCGCCAGGAGCGCGTGGACGCCCTGATCCGTGACTTTGCCTTGGGGGCAGGCTTCACGCTCGACGTCGATTTGAGCGCCCGGAAATGGTCGCGGCGGGCCGGCCCCGTCAGCTTCCGTCCCGACGATGCCACCCAGCTGTATGTCTGGGAAGCGTCCATCTCGCGCCGGACCGACGCCGGCGGCCCCGCGTTCTCGGTCGGGCGTGTCCGGCCGTACCGCGTGCCTGGCCAGGTGATCCTCGACGGCGCCCAGGCGGGCTGGCGCACCGAAGGAGGAACCGAGGCCGGCATCTTCGGCGGTGTGGTTCCCGACGCCCTGACGCTCGCGCCTTCGCTCGACCACGGCACCTTCGGCGCCTACTGGATTGGCCAGCACTCGTACGCCGGCGACTCTTCGCTCCGTTTCCTCCGGCATGAGGCCCGGATCGCATTCGTCAACACCGCCGATCTCGGACAACGGGTCGAGGGCGAAGCGCTTGTCGAAGCTCGCATCACGCGCCAGGTCGACTTTGCCTTGGACGTGCGCGGAGGTGGAACCGTCTCTGGCGGCCTGGGCTCGATGGACGGCATGAGCCTCGAGGCGCTGCGCGTCGACGTGTCGGCTCGCCCCCTGGACTCGGTCAACCTGATCGGCTCGTTCCGTTACGACGGGCTGTCGATTCCCGAGCTCGACGGTCCCGGCCGGGTGCTCACCAGCGGGGCGGTGCGTCACGCGGACTTCTCCGCCGCCTGGGAGCCCCTGGACACGCTGCGGCTATCGGTCCTGTCGGGGCTCAGCGCAGACTTGCTGTCGCACACCTCGCGCCGCTGGATCGGGCCGGAGATTGCCTTGCCGCGCCTGCTCGGCGACAGCGCCGGCCTGTCGGCCGGCTACTTCCGCGAAGACGGCTGGGCGCCGGGATCCAGTGCCTGGCTCCAGCTGCTGGCGCGCTCTCGCGGGGTCTTCCAGCTCCTCGCGCGTGTTTCCTGGTTCCGGACCAGCGGACTGGCGCCTGCCGAGCTGGACGAGCTGGGCGCGTCGGCGGCGATCCAGGCCCAGGTCGCGCGGTACGTCGCCCTGCGGCTATCGGTGTTCGGGCGCACGACCCTGAATGGGCAGACGGCGCCGTTCGGCCCGGCGACCGGACAGGTTGCGTTCGTCGACGCGGAGATTGCGGGCACTTTCTGAGATGCGTGATCAGCCAAGAAGAGGTTGCGGGTCAAGGCCGTTTCAGGATTAGGCGGACGTCCGTCCGGCCGACGTTGACCTTGTCCAGGCGAGCCTTCGGATCCGTCGGCGGGCGCGTCGTCGGATCGCCGTCGGAATCGAGGCGGGCCTCGATGAGGAGACGGTCCGGGAGCGGCTGTCCCATCATCGAGTCGGCCTGGCTCAACTCGAAGGGCGCGGGAAACGTGGCGGGCAGGCGCTTCACGGCCACGGGCGGCCCCTCCGTGGCTCCAGCCGCGCGCGCGAACACGAAGAGGATGGCGCCGGGCGCAAGCGTGTTCCTGAGGGATGGATCGAGATCGATCGTCCCCGACACGCGCGGTCCCTCGCTCCTGGGTGCCGGGTCGGCCGGCGCGTCGAGGCCCGCGTGAGCGTTCGCGGCGGCCGGTGCGGTGCTCGCCTGCGCCGGTGGAGACTCTTGCTTCCGCAAGTCCGCGAGGAACTTCCGGAACTCCGCCGCGCGATCGGGAAAGCGCTTCGACGCTCTCGCGACCGTGGCCTCGGCGTCGCGCATCTTGCCCATGCGCGCGTACGTCAGGGCCAGGTACACGTAGCCGTCGATCAGGTCCGGATCGGCGGCGAGCGCCTTGGTCAGCATGCCCACCGCGACGTCGGTCTGGCCCATGGCGAGCCTGACCAGCGATTGGTAGGCGAGGGCTGGAGGATTGCCTGGAGCCCGCTCGAGCACTCGGGCCGTCTCGTTCCAGACTCCCATCCAGTTCTCGCGTCCGACGTAAAGGCGGGCAAGCGCGAGGCGCGCATCGATGTCGTCTGGATTGCGCGCGATCGCAGCCTGGATCTCAGCTTCTTCATCCTGCGCTGCTATGCCGCCGGAGGTCCGGCTGGTCATGGGGGTATTGCCGGTGACCGAGCCACCGGGTTCGCGGGGCTGCGCCGCCTGGTATACGAGGGCGCCGAGGAGCACGACACCCGCGGCGCTGCCGACGCCCCAGAGGAAGCCGCGCATGCTCGCGCGGCCATCGGGGAGCGCGGGTGTGGCGCCTGCCGGGGTCGCGGGAGCACTCTTCTCGGTGGGCATCACCGAACCTCCCCTTTGCTCGAGCGCGAGCAGCGCTTTCGCCGCCTCCAGCTCGAGCGCGTATCGCTCGCGGGCGAGCTGCTCCGGATTTCGTTTGCTGGCCGTATCCTCGAGCTCCCGCAGCTGCCGCAGAAGCACTTCGCTCTTGCCAGCGAGATCGCGCGCCTCGACGGCATGAACGGCGCCGGCCCGCGCAAGGTGCCGCGAACCTCCGAACAGGCGCCAGACGAGAATCGAGCCGAAGACGAGACCTCCCGCCAGGATGGCCAGCGCCGGGATCCAATCGACGGAGGTTTCGGCGTTCACGATCCCGCCTTTGGCGAAACGCCTTGCGGCCAGCCATAGGCCAGCATCCGCACGCGGCGAACGGCAGCGGCGAGCTTGGGGTCGGCCGGAACCGTGTCGCGAGAGGGCAGGTCGGAAGCCACCGGAGCGGCAAAGGCGACGTCGCGCCCTCCCGCCGCGGCTGGTTCGCGCCGCGACCGCTTCATGGCCCAGGCGATCACCGCTCCTCCGGCAAGCAGCCCGGCGACGGGCCCGAACCAGACCAGCCAGTTGACGCCCCGCATCGGCGGCTCGAGGCGCACGAACTCGCCGTACGAGCGCTCGAAGTAGGCGAGGATCTGCTCCTGGTCGTACCCCTTGGCCAGCTTCTCGCGGACCTCGGCCTTCATGTTGCGCGCCATGGTGGCGGGTGAGTCCGCCACGGAGAGGCCCTGGCAAACCGGGCAACGCAGCAGCGCGCCGATGTCGTCGGTGCGCTTGTCGAGCTCGGGGCCGGAGAGCTGCGGACCCTTGGGGGCCCCGATCCCGGCTGCAGGCGCGGC
>Ga0137407_10001413_pt1 | contig 15640 bp, 17 predicted proteins | sample CZOMad2_2_16fung_FD_108410 | JGI IMG/M metagenome (GOLD analysis project Ga0137407, IMG submission 108410) | Vadose zone soil fungal communities from Angelo Coast Range Reserve, California, USA - CZOMad2_2_16fungal (Illumina Assembly) | ecosystem: Environmental > Terrestrial > Soil > Vadose... | reverse complement strand
GCTCAGGATCGATCTTCTCGCCGGGGGGCGCCGCTATGTCGGTATCCCCGTGCTGCCGTGAACGGAGAGTATGATGCGCTGCCGCCGCACTCAGCCAAGTTCAACAGCGAGCGGGACAACCCCCGACTTGAGGGCACTAGGCGATCTCTCTATTCCCTTTGGGTGAAGGCAATTACGGGTGCATTAACCGGACGAGACCGTCTCATTCGCCAGAAACTGCACTTTGGGCCGAAGCTCTGCCCGCAGGGCAGCCATGCCGTCTGCTTAGGAGCATCGGAGACATGAACTGAAGATCATTTCTTCTTAACCTTCAGGAGCCAACAGTCGGACTGTCCACTTGAAATGTTTTTCGCGAAATATGCCACATCCGCCAACACGTACTCCTCGTCGTTTTCGAAGAGCAGGCCCCTCGGAGTGGATCCGATCAGTCTGTATCCGGCGGGTACTGGGTTGGAACTAACCGCGGGACACTGTCCTTGGGCTTCGAGGCGCCCGGGGCCAAGTGCATCAAGAAGCCGCGCCGGCCCTGTTAATGAACTCAACGAAGACCACACGAGCGCGGCGGCAATCACTGTCAGTACTGCTTTCGTATAGCGATCCGTCTGCATCTTGCCCTCCTTATAGTCGTGGTGGCCCGCGCGGAGACACGAGAAACAATCCAGTCTGCGGTCACTTACAGGGGAGCAACTCACCGACTGTGCCATCGGGATTTGATGGCCGTTGCTTCAGCCCGGTGTCGCAGAAATAGGTGACCGCCCGTAGCCCGTTCAGTGCACCGCTTTTCAGGTCAAAGACAAATTCGTAGAGCCCTGGGAATAACTGGTAAGGCGTCGCGCCGCCGTCGAACGCTGTTTTGGTAGGCGCCTTCGCCGCGCCTCCCGCCCCCGTAACCGCGCCGCCTATGGATGACGCCAGGGCCGCAAGAGCCGTAATAGTCTCGGGAATCTTGCTATCTGAACTCCCGTTCAGCGATGTGAGCATCCACCCATTTTGGAGTTGAGCGTTCATCTGTGCAGTGCCCAAACCAGCGCTGATCGAGACTGCGTAGCGTCGGGAGAAGTCGGGCAGATAGATGAGCTTCACTTGGTACTGTTTCGTCGCAGCGAGGAACGACATGTCTGAGACGGAGGCGGCTGGCGTCTTGTTCCCATCGGGGGTCGCGTCACCCGCGGGGTCCTTCTTCGGCGGAGTCTGCTCTTGCATCTTTGGCCGAGACGCTTCCTCGGGAAGACTCACAACCAGCAAGTAGGGCTTCGGTAAATAGTACTGAAGACCCTCAGCTTTGCTCTTGTCCGCGGTGCCGTCCAGGTTAAGCGCGGCGACATTCACATGAGCGCACCCGTTTGCCACCCCAAGCAGGACGATCATAATCGGCCAACGCATTTCCCCTCCCCGCGATTAGAGACAATAAGAGAGAAAACTCCGCCATTCCATTGCCGTGCACATCGGCTACGGGACGGGTGAGTTGCCGAGAAACACGGCAAACTTTAGGGTAGCAACGCTAATCGGTCAAGTCCGTCGACTGACTAATGCTACTGCTACATAAGAATGTCGTGGGGTAACCGCTCCGTAAAAATGTCGGCCTCACATGGAGACTTTCACGATGAGCTGGAAGAGTTGCCCCGGGCAGGATTGGTCGGTGCCGCGCTGGCAGGACGGATCAGCAACCGCGAGGGGGCGGCCGCTCTGCGCCGGGATTGAGCGCGCCGAGGAGGGCGGGCCTCGCCAAGATCCTGTCTGAAGGTGGCTTGTTCCCTTTCACCTTGGTGACGTCCATACAACGCTGCCGGCGCCGAGGATCTCGTTGCAGAAGGAGCAGTCGGGCCGCCGGGACGCCCCCCAGTCCTGGAGCGTGCCGCGCACGCCGTCGAGTTTCCGAAAACCTCGCTGAATTCCCGGCTGGCCGTCGAGCGCCAGACTACCGTGAGTCAGCCCCGTTCCGACGAAGCCGGTCAGGAGCTGCAGCACCTCGGTCGCCGCCTGGCTCGCGACAAGCCCGTTCATGCTCACCACCTGCGCCTCTCCCCCGCGGTTCTCGAAGTAGTTCCGGCCGGGGCCCCGCAGCTCGGCTGCCAGCTTCTCCCTCGACAGGAAGCCGCAACACCACATGCAGAAACCGCCCGGGATCAGCGTCAGCACGTTGCCGCCGATCGTGACGCGCGGGCCATCGGTCTCGGGAATCTCGATGGTCCGGATGTTCACGCCCATGTCTACATAAGGGATCAGGAAGCGCCAGGCCATATCCTGAAGGTCTGCCCGCGCATGAAGGTTGTCGACGCATCCGACGATGACGTCCGCGCGCTTCAGCGCCGCGATCGCTTTCGGCCCCGGGACGCGCTCCATGATCATCTCGCATCGCGTTCCCATGCCGATCCGCCTGACCGCCCGCCTGATCACCCGGGTCTTGCTGCGCCTGAGCCAGATGTCGAGCGAGGTGAGCCCGACGAGACGGTGCTGGTCTGTGCTTGAGACGCGGTCGGCATCGACCAGGACGAGTTCGCCCACGCCCAGATGCGCGAGATCCTGGGCCACGTGGCTGCCGCCGCCACCCAGTCCTACCACAGCGACACGGGCATCCGCGAGGGTCAGCTGCCCATCATCACGCACGACCAGGTTCTGCCGCGCGAAGGCGGCAGAGTCCAGAATCCGGTGCCCTCTCGAGCCGGGCTGCCAGTCGGTGATGGATGCGCCGAGCCAGCGCACCCTGGGCGCCATCTCCACCATCGGCGCACCCGGCATGGTAATCAGGCCCGCCGCCTGGGTCCGCGACAGGACGATGGACCCGTGAGGGCGGTAGGGAACCCTGGCGGCGAACATTTGCAGGAGGCGGCCGGCGCTGCTCCGATCGTCGCCCGAGAGCCGGGGAGGGCCGTCATGGGGATGGGCGTGGAAGACCACGAGTCCGAGGCCCTCGTTCATGGCGGCCTCGATCGCAGGGATCATCGCTGTCCCGCGCCAGGCGCCGCCGTGCCCGGGGGCGCGGACGTAAGCCGCCTCGTCGAGCGTGAAGACGCGGCGCAGCAGCATCGTGTTCCGGCCGATGTCGCCGGCCGTGGAGACGAGCCCGAGAGCGACGTACTCGTGGCGGCCCTGCCGGAATACGGTCTCCATCAGCGGCGCGCCGACGCCGAGCGGGACGCGCAGGCCGATCTCAGTCATTCTGGGCAAACCGCTGACGGGCGGAGGCGATAAACCGGGTGATGCCATGCTCCTCCGCCCACGGGATGTTGAAAGAGAACTGCATCCACGACTCCCCTCCGACGATCTGGATGGAGGCGCTGCGGGGCGCCCGCCCGTTTGCGAGAAGCTGCCCGGGCCGGACGTAGGGGATGGGCTTCGCCTGATCCGGATCGAAAACGATCAGCAACGGGGTGCTGGTCGGCTGGCAGCCGGGCGGGAGTTCGATCTCGCTCAACCGGACCAGGGTCCGGGAGCCGTCGCGGCCGGTCAGGACCCCGTCCCCATAGGCGGAAACGAGGTCCCGGAGCGCCTGCTCGATGGCCTCAGCCTTCATCGGAATGGCTGACCGTGCCCGTGGGCAGCGCGATGAAGTGATCGCCGTCCTTGATCTCGACCCGATCGTCGAGACCGATGTTTCCGCCCGACGGTTTCCCATGGATGAGCCGGGTCAGGTCGTCGGTCAGTGGCGCGCCCGCCTGCTCCCTGATGTCCCGGCCTGAGACCGGGGAGGTCTCGAATCGCACGTGCTTGTTTCGCCCGTCCACCTCGACGACGATGTTGATGACGTGGCGCCTGGTCTCGACAGCCGCGCCCTGCTCGTGTGCTTCCATCTGATCGCTCCCGGCGCCGGGCTCCATGCTGTCGGGCCCTGGCCCCTACCTCTTCATGCCCGCGCCGGGGTCCCCGGCCGACATCGATCCACCATGTCGGCCGCACCGGCCGGTTGGGGCATAAGGAGGTGCGGGATCAGCGCCGCCGAGCGGCGGGGGAGGATAAGGCCTGGTACAGCGCTCCCACGGCGTGCCGGAGGACAGGGCGGCCACCCCGGCGGAACTGCGTGCGGCGATCGATGCCCTCACCGCTCCTCAGGCTGCCAAGCTCGAGGAGTTTGCCAAGGGGCGGGTCCGGCGCCTGGGGCGCAAGGCCGCCGGCCGGACGGCCGGCGATCTCCTCAACGACGCGGTGACGGCGACCCTCGCCGGGACCCGCAGGTGGAACAGGGCCAACGTCGACTTCACCGGACACCTGATCGGCACTATGCGCAGCATCTCGAGCCACTGGGCCCGGGACTTCGATCCCGAAGAGCATCCTGTGCTCGAATCGGAACTGACGAAGACAACGAGCGAGGGCGGCACGCTCAGCCCCTTCGAGCAACTTGCCGCTACGGAGCCCGACGCCGAAAGGAACCTCGAGGCCAAGGAGCAGGTCGAGGAGATCCTGGCAGCCTTCGCCGCCGACACTGTCGTCTCCGTCATTCTCGACGGCATGCTGGAGGGTATGAGCCCGCCCGACGTGCGGAGCGAACTCGGCCTGAGCCAGACGGAATACGAAACGGCGATGAGACGATTGCGGCGCAAGGCATCACAGATGTTCCCCGCCGGAGGTGCCGATGCCTGAAAGACCGCGTGATTACGAAGCCGAATTGCGCGCGATCATGGACGCGCTTGCGGAGTCCGCCGCACAGGCTTCGGACGAAGAAATCCTCGCGGAGGTGCGGGAATCCGGCGAGGACCCCGAGGCAGTCGCGGCGAGGGTGCGCGGCATCCTGAGCCGCGCGGTTACCGCCTACGAGCAGAGGCGTCTGCGCGACGCCGAAGAGTCGTATCGGCGTCGTCTCGAGTCGATGCGCACGCAGAGCCGTGCGATCCCGGCAACGCCGGAGAGGCGGCGGGAACTCTTCATGGCCATCATGACGCGCCAGCCTGATCTTGGTACGGCGTTGGTGACGCTGCAAAATCGAGAATTCCGAAGCCTCACGGACGCCGACATTCAGAGCGCTCTTGAACAGCTTGCGGCATTGGGAGCGCTTCAGGAATTCGAGGACAGGTAGGATGCCTTCGTTCTACAAGGCTCCCGAAGCGATTCTGGAGGAGCTAGGCGTCCGCGAGCCGGCTGATCTGAAAATCGAGGCGATCGCGGAATACTGTGGCGCAACAATTATCTACGGGCCGCTTGAGGGCACAGAAGCGAGAATCCTCGGGTACGGAGATCGCGCCATCATTACGGTAAACAGCGCTGCCCCGCGCGGCCGCCAGCGTTACTCGGGCGCCCACGAGCTGGGCCACTGGATGTGCGACCGGCGGAAGATCGCATTCGCGTGCACCGACCGCGCGTTTGCACGTGAGTGGTCGGACGACAATCCCGAACGCCGGGCCAATCAGTACGCAGCGGAACTCCTGCTGCCGCAGCAGATGTTCTCCGCTCGGGCGAAGAACCGCGAGATCACTCTCGCCGCGGCGCGAGACCTGGCGAATGTGTTTGAGACTAGCCTCACGGCGACTGCAATCCGTCTTGTCGAGTTCGGCTCGTTTCCTGCCATGATCGTCTGCAGCGACCGGCAAGGGCGGCGGTGGTTCCGCCGCGGCCCCGATGTGCCGGCGGTGCTTTGGCCACACGAGCGCCTGAATCCCAGAACCATCGCGTACGACATCCTGACTAAGAATGCCCCGCCGCCCGGACCTGTCGATATCGGCGCTGACGGATGGATCTCTCACCGCGATGCCCACCAGTATGCGGTTCGCGAAGACTCTGTCCGAGTCACTGATGATCTGGTACTCACCCTGATCTGGTGGAGGGACGAGCGCCAGCTTCTTGATCTGGACGACGAGGACAGTGAGAGTGACAAGTGATGCGGCCGCACACGAGCAACCAGTAACCTAACCCCATGTAAGACCGAGGACCGGCTACCGGCCAGGGATGCCGGCTGCCGTGGGAGACTGGGATGGAAGGCTGCCTAACCCCTCCTTCTGTTTGCCGCTCTCATATTCTTCGTCATTGCGGCTTGGCCGGTCTGGCTCTGGCTGGTAATCCCTCTAGCGACTGCTGTGATTCTTCATTTCGTTCTGACCGAAATCAGGAGCAAGACGCCCGAGGATAGCCATCCGAGCCTCGCTGCTTTGGTGATCTCTGAGGTGCGAGATGCTTCGATAGGAATTTCTATAGGCATCGGAGTCGTAGCGTTGGTTCAGGCCATCCTGGTTCTAGTGGATTCGAAGTCAACTAAGGCGGTCTATGATATGGAAGAGTCCGTCATAGCCGCCGAGCGCATTCTAGCGGAAGCGCTCAGTGTTCGGGTATTGCTGCCTTGCGTGTGTTTTCTTCTCACCCTCTCATTTGTATGGCCGCAACTCAGTTTGGTGAAGCGTTTCGCTAAAATCCGAAAGCTTGCCTCAGTACTCCTCATAGTCGTGACCACGATTACCGCGTTCACCTTCTTCGCGCCCATGGCCGCGGATCGCTTTGAAGCGTACTGGGTGGCCAGCAGACGAAACGCCTTAAGAGAGGCGGCAGAATCGGTAGATGTCAAACGCCGGGAAGTTGTTGCTCTAGTATGGGTCGACCGCTCGGTACGTCGCCTGCCTCCCCCGATCAGGATAGATCTACGAGACTTTTTGTCGAAGGCGGCCGGTCAGGCCCAACCTGACATCATTTTGGATCGCGGCGCCGAGCAACTTGCTAGCACCGCCATCAGGATTATTGAGACCGTTAACCGGGACAAGAACGACGTTGTGCAGCGAGTAAGAGAATGGAGTGAGCACAAGTCCGAAACCATGCCGACCATGTCTGGAGCGAGGTTCGTCACGAGGGAAGTGCGTCGATTGACGAAAGCTCGAGAGGAAGCGGAGGCAGCAGCGATTGAAGCGATGAAAGCTGTTATTGGTGGAATCATTCCACACGAAATCGATGCGCTTCTGCGCCCATTTGTCAAAGCTCTGGCCGGAGCGCTAATCAAGTATTCCCTGACAGGACTTTTCGCGGACGGAGTGAGTGACCATAAATCGGCCGTCGCGATGGTGGAAGGCGGAAACTCGCCACAGTCCTTAGGTCAACAGTGGAAATGGACCTTCGAGGTGCCTGGCGAAGACGTCTCCTCTGGAGGCGTGGCCGGGTCGGCTACCAGTGCCGGAACGCGGTTCGCTGACGCAGCACGAGGCGGATCACTCCGGGTATTCTCAGCTTACGGTGGATTGCGCTCGGGACCCGGGACCACCTATCACCCCGGACGATTCGGCACAGGGCGTGTCGGGGGAGGGACGCGGCTCCACTAGACACCCGGCTATTTCTGCTTCGGCGCGAGCGGCTTGATGGAGCCGGCCTTCTCGGTAGGGGACCGCGCCGATGATCACCGCGCAATGAAATCGCGCACTCGAATTCTGCAAGTTCGATCACGTCCCGTTGGGGCCACCATCGCGCTTACAGAAATTAAGCCCTCGAAAAAGCTGGAGAGCGACGCCTCACCTCTGAACTCGAAGATGAGGCGGGGCCGCCGCCGGCGCCCGATTTACTTGAGCAGTTCGCGAAATTCGGCGTAACCGCGAGCGCTAAGCACGCTCACGAAGGCACCTGCGGCCTCTCGAGTGTCAGCGACGCCACAGGCGGTCGCGATAATGGTTTTGATCACATCTTTCGATGTGAGAACGACCCAGCCGTCCCGATCACCTTCAACGAGGAGCCGTGCGGCCGTCACTGCTTTGAGCGCCATCCTCTGTGAGAGCACCGCAAGCTTCTCCATAACATCGTGATGAGCATCCAACTTTCCACCGATCGGCAAGATCTCGATGAGCTGGTCGATTGCCCACTCGTCATCGAAGGCCCCGGAGACGAACCACCACCCAAAAGCCCCGAGCTCCTCAGCGAGTTCGCGAGGCTCACACCCCGCGCGGTTCTCCTCAATGCGCCAGGCCCAGAGCTTCATGAGCCGCTCCTTGATCTCTGGGCGGAGCGGTTTGGACGATCGCTCGAGATCAATCCCGAGCCAAGCGAGAGCATGCCGCCTCAGGGCAACTGGTGCACGCCCAAAAAATACGGCGAGGGCGTTGTCCGGTTCACCGAGGAGCACCTTCCCCCGGCCGTAGAAGGCCATGAGGTGTTCTCCGAGATAGCCGTCGGGGTCTCCGTGCGTCCCGCGTTCTGGATCCCACGCGCTGGAACGTTCGGCCGCTGCGCGGTACTCATCGTTGAGTATCGGGAAGACGTTGTCGTACGGGGCGCTGAACCTGATGTACGCGTTCCAGGCCGCCTCCCGGTAGGGAGAAAGTGCGGGGTCAACCGGGAAGATGAACGGCGCATGTGTTGCGGCCCACCGCGCATCGAGGAGGACCAACCAAGGGAACCACTGGCCATACACGGCGCGTATCGCCCGCGACGGCTCAACGTCCATCATCAAATGCTCATCTAGGACGGCGCGGACTTCCGGTATCTCGTCGAATCCGCGTGTGAGGCGGTCCTTGCCGTCAGACTCATTTTCAATATGGCGGCGCACCCACAGCGCGTACCGCACGACGCCGTGAATCGCGTCACCGCGAACGGTGTTGACGGCGTAGTTCACCGGGTCAAAGGGGTCACCGCCATGCCGCGCCTCATCCTCAACTGTCGGGTCCGCATCGTGGCTCAGCCGCTCGAGAACGCTCCACAGCTCCGAACGGAGCCCGAACGGGATCTGCCCGTCACTTGCGTTCAATCCCACTTCGAGAAGAGATGCGATGGCTTTTCTAAGGCCCCTCGCCGCACGATCGAGACGCACCTCTCCGTCGGTAACCACAGGTTGGGGGTCGACCTGATCGGCCGCCCAACGACACAGATCCAGCACCGGTCCCCATACCCAGCCTGAGTGCTTATTCGCCGCCTCGCGGAACCCCCAAAGAAGTGCCGTGACGTATCCAGGTTCGATGTCCTTGAACCGCGTGGCGCCCGTCGCGAATCGGCCCGGGTCGGCAGTGACCGCGGCGGTGAGGGCCGTCTCAAGACCGTCTCGCGACGGCCCCATCCAGTCCGCCGGCGGAACCCATGAGCGGAGGAGATTCACGATTTCCTCGACCGGCATCTTGAGCAAGTCGGCGGTCGACACGGGACTCGTCGAGGCTTGCCACCCTGTCGAATAGACCGCAAATTCTGGATGCTCCGGCTCGGGAGCATCGCCGAGCCAGGCTTGGTACTTGCCTTTCCACTCTTCGTCGAGAACGGGGACGAGGGCGGACAGGTGCTCGACACGCCATCCATCGGCAGCGCGACGGACGTCTTCATCGGTCGGCGGCTTCCCGTTCAGGCGCTGAAGTGCCTCACGGACGTCGAAATTCGGACCTGCCTCGACCCAGCCGAGAATCGCCGCACGGGCTTCGTGCGGCAGTTCGTCCCAGCGGTCACGGAGCAGGAGCCAGTACTCGGGGCGAATGCCAACCGCATCGAAACGTTCTCGGTCGACTAGAAACTCGACGGCGAGCGGCAGCGTTCCTTCGCGGAAAAGGCGCAACAAGTGCAGCGCGATCCGCTGAAAGACGCGCCACGGGCGGGCGAGGAGTTTCTGGACGAGCGCGGTGATATTGCCGGGATCAGGCTCGCTCAAGGCCTCGGCCGCCTCGCGCACGGCCGTGATGAGGGCATCGCGGAGCGTATGGGCGTGGTTCTGACTGTGATCCGCGATCGACGGACGCCAGATGTACGAGTAATCCTCCGGGCCATCGGCGTCGTCGCGGGAGCGCGAGAGCCGCACGGCCCGTTCGAGGATGTCGCAGAGACTATCAAACGCCGGCACTCCCGCCGCCTCGATGAGGTCAGGGATGTTCTTCCTCAAGACTTGTTCGTACCGGAAGAGATCGAAGCGCGCGCATGCCTCGAGCGGCCAAACCTCCCCGTCAGGCGTCTTCATCGGCGCTCGCGGATCAGGCTGGATGTCGAGGAGTGCCCATGCGAGATCACACGCCGCCTCCGTGAGTCCGGCGCGCGCGAGGTGACCCACGAGGACGCCCAGCTTCTCGGGGAGCAGCATGTGATACGGAGACTGAACCCACTCCTTCGCCGTCGGCACGAGCTGGGCCGCGAGCACAGGCGGAAGCGCAAGTGCGAGATCTGCGAGATCCTCGTGCACGCGAACGTTCTCGGTGCGCGGAAATGACTTCGCGATCTCGAGAACCCTTTCCTGCACCTCGGAAACTTTGGCCATCCGGACCAGATAGCGCGACGCCGGCCAAAATGCGAATGACCGCCCACCGCCCTCGTGGGGAACCGGGTCAGGAGGGTTCTTGAAGAACCCCGCCTCCCTGAGTGGCTCAACCCAACCGGGGTGTGCGAGGCGATCAAAGAAGTATGCGAATGTCGCGTGCGTGTTCGGGACTTTGTTCCGCAGCATGTCCACGTCCGCTGCCGTGGGCACCAGCGTCGCCAAAAGGCGGTCGAGTTCGCGGAAATAGTTCGCGAACACTTCCTCAAACCGGGCAAGCGCGACGTCGAAGAGTGCCTGCACGTCGTCGACAAACTGAAGGACCGCTTCGCTAAGCGGCCGAGGCCGGCCAAGGGCATCCCGGTGTGCCAGGCGAGCGAGGCCGGCTTCCCCATCGGGATCGGCGAGCTTCCGCCACGTCTCGGCCGCTACGGGAACGTCGGCAAGCCCGAGCGTTTGGAGGATGGCCTCGACCTTGACGAGGTGACCGGTCTTCTTGCCGGCGTGCCGCTTCTTGGCCTCGGCCATCACTTCCGGAGTGACAAGCGGCAGCAGAACATGTTGCAGGGCGCTTTCGATCTCGCGCAAGTTATGACCGATGGTGTGTGTCGCCGTTTCGAGCTGCGCTGTGCCGTCGACCAGACGGCAGATGTCGCGGTAGAAGGCCGCGGCGTTCTGCCCGATCAGAAGCAGGCGCCGGTGAATCCGCTCTTGTCGCGGTTCACGAAACCGGAACTCCTCGGGATTTCTTGGTACGTCGGCCATCGTTCAAGGATATCGCGGAGTCGGGATCTGACCAGATCTAGACGACTCGCCGTCTTTTTTGTCGGCCCGGAAGTTGATCAGTGCGGCTGGCGCCCGGCGAGCGCCTGAAGATCTCCCGGCGAGAACCGGATCCCGCCGATCAGGATAGATCGTCCCCTCGCGCTCGCGCCGGAGCAGCGTCGTGATGTCCCGATCACCAGGGCCTTGGCCACCTGGAATGTCGTGAGATACCCGGCCTCCCGCAACTGGAGCACGAGCCAGTGGCCGCGGCCGTTCCGGTGCCCGTGGACGTCTCGGGGAGCCCCGCGCCAACAGTGGAGGAGGTGTAGCCCGGATCACCTCTCCGCAGCCGCACTGGCAGCGATGGTCCTCTGGTTCTCCTAGAGCCATCGGAGCGAGGCAAGGGCCGATTCCAAGAGGATGCGGGGATCGATATACCAATGCTCGGCCTATGTGATCGGGCTGGCTGCGCCCGAGTACGCCGCTCATCGCACGATGATGGCCACCGTCACGGCGGGCACGATCGTCTCGCCGGTCGGCCATCGCCGTCGGCCGTGCCGCTCGGAGGACGGAACTCCAAAGGTGCCCCGACGATCTCCATGCGACGCAAAAAACTGCGATCTGGGCCGTGCTCGGGTGCGTTGAGGGTCAGGACGCTGTCTTCATCAATCATTCAGGCTAAGGCTCGGTTCGCGGCGACTATTCTCCCTGGTACCCTAATGGGCAAGGAGGCTCTTCATGGCGCGGAGACGCCGAGCTACCGAATTTGAAGTTTTGGATATCTGGACGAGCGACGATGGGCGCCGTGGCAGCGCCTTTATAAGCGTCCCTGGGCTCCGGCGTTCTGTCAGATTCGAATGGCCGGGACCGGACGGTTTTGATGGAGCGGTATGCGGTCATCCGGAGTGGGATCGGCTCAGCGAGGAAGAACGTAAGGAGCTCGGTGCCCAGCTTGCGATTGCCGTCTATCTGCACCGACGTAATTCGACGGGAACCGCGTTGCCTCGGTAAAACACCCACTGAGCCCTTCATCAACAAGCGTTCTGTACCGCTGTCGCGCTCCGTCGGCCCCTTGCGAGAGCAAAACGGGAGTACAGCGAGGGTCAAAACCGACACTTCAGTGCTACTCTGTATCACTCACGTATGCCGTGCAATGTATCGTCGAATCAAGAAGATTGTGAAGTCGCCGTCGGCGTGCGAGCTGCGGCCCCAACGAATCCCCCCTTCGGCACCACCTGTTCCCGGCGGCTCCAGTCGGAGGCGAGTCTGTGCCATCCGGCTGCTCATGGGCCCCCGTGCACCAGCCGTCGTTCGCCGATCACCGTTGGTGGCCTGGTGGCCGTCCGTCGTCGTGGTGCGCGGCAGCATCATCCGATGCGACATCGGCGCTCTTCGGGAACGCCGAACCTCGTGCCGCACTCGTGGCTGAGCTCAACACGGGTGAGATGCCGACGGCTTCGGAGAACTGCAGGTAGGTTGTTATCGAGGCGACGACGACGCGTGCCTCGACCGTGATCAGGTCGATGCCGACGAGGGAAAGCCGTACCCATGCGTCAATGACGATTCCCTTGTCGAGGACGCGATCGAGAACATCGATCGGGCTACTGTCGCCCGAGGCGCGTTCGATGCTCATCGCAATTCCTTTCCGGGCGTGACCCGAGCTGCATGGTCACGCGGCTGTGTCGTCTTCTCGCCGCTCGAGACCTCCCATGTGCTCGACGGTCCTGCACCAGGTGTCGAAGCTGATCGGCTTCGTCAGATCCGCCGCCATACGTAGATGTACCGACGATACGGCGGGAGGCGACCAAAGCAAGACAGGAAAAACTTTTCCGATTCTGGGCTCGGATCAGCGATGGCGAGACCGAGTAGTTTCGCCGGGAACTCGATGCCGCGTGGCGCACGATCTTCTTCGTCGCGGGGGGACGCTTCGCTCACCACCCGCGCTGGTCCACAAGCCCTGTCACCACTTACGATGTGGGCAAAAGATTGCACAGCCCGAGGCCGATTTTGCTTGACCGTTGAGTGCCGCCTGCGCCACAAATCTACGTAGAACTACGCAGCCCGAGGCTGACGTGGGTGTCCTGAAGGAGACCTTCCACACCGCCATCAGCGGAAGGGACGTGAAGGATCACGCTCGACGACACCACCGCCGCTCGCTCTCGCGGTGCTGGACTCGTCCTGATCGCGGACGACACCTTCGACACTCGAGAACTCTACGCCATGTACCTCACGCGGCACGGGTTCGCCGTTCTGACGGTGACGGATGGCGAAGCGGCGGTTCAGACAGCGTTGGAGTCGCGGCCTGACGTGATCGTTCTCGACTTCTCGATGCCACGTGTCGACGGTATCGCTGCTACCAGGCGCATCAAGGAATACGCGCTGACGCGACACATCCCGGTGATCATCTTCACCGCCTTCCCGCACCAAGCGGCTCAACATAGCGCGCTCGAGGCGGGCGCTGCCGTCTTCCTGACGAAGCCATGCCTCCCCGAGGATCTGGAGGCGACGGTTTGGCGTTTGCTCGACCGACGCAAGGACGGACGCTGACGACGGGCTCCGTTCCACCGCTCTGAGCACCCGGGGCGCGCAGCCCGGCGGCATTCCGCTTGCACGATCATTCCGCGCGGAGGAGCTTCCACATGCTCTACTACGCGTTGATGTTTCTCGTCGTCGGACTCGTCGCCGGAGCGCTGGGATTGTTCGGGATCGCCGCCATCGCCGGCCAGATCGCCTGGGTTCTGTTTCTCATCGGCGTGGTGTTGATCGTCGTCCACATGATCGGCGGCCGCCGCGCGCTGCCCTGACGGCTCAGCCGCGCAGCGCGAGCAGGCCGCGGCCGGCGGCGATTCCCAGCACGCAGACGCCGAGGCAGACCAGTGTCGTGACGGCGACGTTGGCGAGCGCGCGGCCGAAGGCGTCCAGCTCCACCAGGCGCACGGTCTCGTAGGAGAACGCCGAGTAGGTCGTGAAGCCGCCCATCACGCCGACGGAGAGGAACAACCGCGCCGGCTCGGGCAGCACGGCCGCCTCCTCCGCGAGCGCCTGCACGAGCCCGATGAGGAACGAGCCGGCGACGTTGACGATGAGGGTGCCGTACGGAAAGTCGAGGCCGAGCCAGCGCGCGGCCAGCCCGTTGGTGAGATAGCGGAGCACCGAGCCCGCGGCGCCGCCGACGGCCACGAGGGCCACGCGGTCCACGTCAGGCGGAGCGGATCTCGGTCAGCGGAACGGTACGGCCCAGGCGCGCCGCGCGCGCGGCGGCCTCGACGACCTCGACGGCGTGCAGGCCCGCGCGCGCGTCGACGGGCGACGGTCCGTTGGTGCGGCTCGCCTCGAGGAACGCCGCCAGCTCGAGCTTGAGCGGCTCGTCGGCGGCCACGGACAGCTCTTCCTTTCCGCGATCGACAGCCTCCCATGCCGCGCCCGTCTTCACGTGCTCGCCGGCGTGCAGGGTGACGGTGCCGGCGCCATAGTCAGCAACGAGGCTGCCGCGCTCGCCCACGATCACGCACTCGCGATGCGTGCCCGGGACGAAGTAGTCGGCCTCGATCACGACGGGCACCTCGCCGTAGCTCACCGTCACCACCGACAGGTCGTCGAGACCGCGGCCGAGAAAGTCGCGCTGCAGCGCGGCCACCGCCGTCGCCTCGCGGCCGAGGAGGTGAGCGAAGAGGTCGACGTAGTGAATGCCGTCGGTGTGGAAGACGCCGACGTCGGTGCGCGGGCGCTTGAAGCCGGAAAAGCGGCCCGTCGCGTAGCGCACGGCGCCCACGCGCCCGTCGGCCAGCGCCGTGCGCAGCGTCGCCGTCACCGGGTGGAAGCGGAAGATGTGACCGACCTGCACGACGCGGCCGGTCTCGTCGGCGGCCGCGACCAATCGCCGCCCCTCCTCGGCGCTCACCGTGAGCGGCTTCTCGATCAGGCAGTGCCGGCCGGCCGCCAGGCAGGCGGAGGCGAGCGCGAGATGGCTGTCGGCGGGGGTGACGATGTCCGCCGCGTCCACGGCGCCGAGGGCGGCGCGGAAGTCGGTCGTCGTGCGGTCCGCCGGCACGCCCTGCCCGACCGCCCACGTCAGGCGCGCCGGCGAGACGTCGGCCACCCAGACGCCGGCGCCGAGCTCGCGCAGCACGCGCAGGTGCTTTTCGCCCCAGCGGCCGAGGCCGACCAGCAGGACGTTCACGGCCCCGGCTACTCCCTGATGAGATCGCCGCCGAGGTCTTCGGCGACTTCATAGTGGAGCGTGCGGGACTTCATCCAGCGGACGACGAGCAGATCGGCGGTGGCCACGAAGACGCGGTTGAGCACGCCATACTTCGACTGGCCGAAGCGCCGAGGCCGATGGCGCACCGGCACCTCCAGGACGCGATACCCGCGCATCTTGAGCAGCGTCGGGATGAAGCGGTGGAAGCCGCGATAGAGGACGAGGCCGCGCAGGCACTCGAGCCGGAACGCGCGAAAGGTGCAGCCGCTGTCCTGGATCACCTCGTCGCTGAGCCAGTTCCGCACGCCGTTGGCCACGCGCGACGACAGCCGACGCACGAGCGAGTCGCCCTCGCCGCGGTTCACGCGCCAGCCCGTGACCGCGTCCCACTTCTGCAGGTGGCGCAGGAGGCCGGGAATGTCGCGCGGATCGTTCTGGAGGTCGGCGTCCATCGTCACGACCCAGCGCCCACGCGCGGTGTGGAAGCCGGCGTCGGTGGCGGCCGTCTCGCCCGCGTTGGCCTTCAGCCGCACGAGCCGCACCCGCGGATCGCTCTC
>Ga0137407_10001411_pt1 | contig 15647 bp, 16 predicted proteins | sample CZOMad2_2_16fung_FD_108410 | JGI IMG/M metagenome (GOLD analysis project Ga0137407, IMG submission 108410) | Vadose zone soil fungal communities from Angelo Coast Range Reserve, California, USA - CZOMad2_2_16fungal (Illumina Assembly) | ecosystem: Environmental > Terrestrial > Soil > Vadose... | reverse complement strand
GCTCGACACGCCGGACAACCTGCTGGCCGCGCCGGCTGACGAGTTCGTGGCCGACTTCGTCGGCGCGGACCGCGGCCTGAAGCGGCTGCGGGTCTGGACGCTGGACGACCTGCAGCTCGACCCCCACACCGGGGGCTCGCAGCCGTCAGCCCCGGCGAGCACCACGCTGCGCGACGCCCTCTCGCTCATGCTCACCGAGGGGGCGACCCGGGTCACCGTGACCGGCCGGGACGGGGCGGCCGCGGGCTGCGTCAGCCTGCAGGCGATCGCCGCCATGCTGGGTCCTGAACCGCGGAGCCCGGGTGCGCGGGACGCCGGTCGGCCGGGCCCAGGGCAGCCGGCGCCCGCGTCGTGAGCGTTTTCCTCCCCTTCGGCAGCAGCCCGTCGCCGAGCCCGGGCCCGGTCATCCCCACCTTCGGAGGGGGCGGCGCCCAGTCGTGCGTCGCGAAGAACGGGCAGTTCTGCGGGTCCTGGTTCGTGGACAACTTCGGCTCGCGCTTCGCCCCGCGCCTGGTCGAGCACATCGAGCTGACCGCCATCGCGATCGGCATCGGGCTGGTGATCGCGCTGGCCGCGGCGCTGTTCGCGCACCGCCACGGCTGGTTCGAGACGCCGTTCTCGCTGTTCGCGGCGTTCCTGTACACCGTCCCGGCGCTGGCCTTCTTCGAGCTCATGGTGCAGGTGACGGGCATCAACCGGTTCACCGCCGAGATCGCCCTGGTGTCCTACACGCTGCTCATCTTGTTCCGCAACACCCTGGCCGGGCTGCGCGCGGTGCCGCCCGACGCGCTCGAGGCGGCGCAGGCCATGGGCCTGACCCGCAGCCAGATGCTGCTCCGGGTCGAGCTGCCGCTGGCCCTGCCGCCCATCATGGCCGGGATCCGGATCGCCACGGTGACGACGATCAGCCTGGCCACCGTGGCCGCCTACATCGGCGCGGGCGGCCTGGGCGAGCCCATCTTCGACGGGATCCAGACCGGCTTCAAGACCGAGTTCATCGCGGCCGGCGCGCTCGCCATCGTGCTGGCCCTGGCGGCCGACGGGCTGCTGGTCGTAGCTCAGCGGCTGCTCACCCCGTGGGCGCGCCGCAGGAGGGCGTGAGCATGCAGACGCTCATCGACTCGTTCACGTTCTTCGGTCACCACCCCGGCCTGATGTGGGACAAGACCCTGGCCCACCTGGCCATCTCGTTCGCCTCGCTCGGGGTGGCGCTGGCCATCGCGATCCCGCTCGGGGTCTGGCTCGGCCACCTGCACCGCGCGTCGTTCCTGGCCATCAACGTCTCCAACGTCGGTCGCGCGCTGCCGAGCCTGGCCGTGATCTCCATCCTCATCGGCTACCTCGGCATCGGCTTCTGGAACGTGCTCGTCGCGCTGGTCGTGCTGGCCGCCCCGGTCATGCTGACCAACGCCTACGTGGCGGTGGAGCAGGTGGACCGCAACGTCGTCGAGGCGGCCCGCGCGGCCGGCATGACCGCCTGGCAGGTGCTCACCCGGATCGAGCTGCGGCTCGCCACGCCGCTGATCTTCGCGGGCGTCCGCACCGGCAGCGTGTACGTGATCGCGACCGCGACGCTGGCCACCTTCGCCGGGGGCGGCGGCCTGGGCGACATCATCGTCAACGAGCCGACCTACGGCGTCCCCGGGGTCATCGCCGGATCGCTGGCCATCATCGTGCTCGCGTTCGTGGCCGACGGTCTGCTGGCCCTGCTGCAGCGGGGGGCCACCCCACGGCCGCTGCGCAGCCGCGGGCGCCTCGGCCGGGCCGACGCCGTCGTCACCGCCGCACCCGCGCCCGAGGATCTCGTCGTCCAGCAATCCTGACAAGGCAACTGGAGGAGAACATATATGTCCCGTCATCCCGGGGGCCAGGCACCTGGCTACCGCAGACTGCCCCGCGCCGCGGCGCTCGCCGTGCTGGCCGCCATCGCCCTGCTGCTGGCCGCGTGCAGCAGCAGTAGCAGCAGCTCGGGCGGCACCGCAAGCACCGGCGGCACCAGCAGCAGCTCGTCGAGCGCGTCCAGCGTGGGGAACGGCCGGTCGGTCACCCTCGGCACCAAGGACTTCACCGAGGAGTTCATCGTCGGCGCGCTCTACCAGCAGGCCCTGCAGGCCAAGGGCTACAAGGTCGTCTACAAGCCCAACATCGGGGCCACCGAGGTCGTCGACAAGGCGCTGACCAGCGGGCAGATCGACGCCTACCCCGAGTACACGGGGGAGTCGGCGGTCACGGTCGGCGGCATCAACACCACCGTCACGTCGGCCCAGCAGGAGTACGACCTGGCCAAGGGCTTCTACGCCAAGCGCGGCCAGTCGATGAGCCAGATGACCCCGTTCTTCGACACCGACGCGATCGCGGTGACCAAGGCCTACGCGGACAAGTACGGCCTCAAGACCACGGCCGACCTGAAGAAGGTCCCGCACTTCACGCTGGGCGCGCGGCCGGAGTTCCAGGGTCGTGAGCAGGGCGCGCTCGGCATCCAGAAGGACTACGGCGTCAAGAACTTCACCTTCAAGTCGCTGGCCCTGGGCCTGCAGTACCAGGCGCTCGACTCCGGCGCCGTCAACGCGGCCGACGTGTTCACCACCGACCCGCAGCTGGCCGGCGGGAAGTACGTCGTGCTCAGCGACCCCAAGCACATCTTCGGGTTCCAGAACATCGCCCTGGTCATCAACACCAAGAAGCTCAGCGAGCTCGGCGGGCAGCAGTTCATGAACATCATCAACCAGGTCAACGCGCTGCTGACCACCCCCGCCATCATCGCGATGAACAAGGCGGTCGCGATCGACAAGCAGCAGCCAGGAGACGTGGCCAAGACGTTCCTGACGGCCAACCACATCCTCTCCTAGCCGGCCTGTCCCGGCCGCGGTCACGCCCTGGCCCGGGCGTGCCGCGGCCGGTGCGGGTCCCACTGGAAGAAGCGCGCCGACAGCAGCAGGCAGCCGGCCGCCCAGGCGGCCAGCACCGCCAGGTCGCGCCCGGACACGGCGGCGGAAGGCTCGAGCGCCCGGGTCACCGCGTCGATCATCGGCTGGGCCGGCAGGTAGCTCATCAGCGTGGTCAGCCAGTGCGGCAGCCCGGACAGGCCGCCGAACCCGCCGGAGAAGATGATCAGCGGGATGTAGGTCAGCGCGAGCAGCTGGTTGGCGCCCTGCGCGGACGGGATCACCCGCGTGATGGCGGTCCCCGCGGCGGCTAGGGCGAGGCCTCCGACGGTGCCGGCCACGAGCAGCCAGACGACCCCGGCGCCGGTCAGGTGCAGGCCCGCCATGGCCACCCCGACCAGGACCAGGATCAGCGCGGCCCCGTCGGTGATCAGCACGGCGGCGGCGATCCGCCCGGCGAAGTATCCCCAGGCCGGCAGCGGCGTCGCCCGCCACCGCCGCAGCACGCCGTCCTCCCGGGCCACGATCAGGCTGGACGCGTGGGTCAGGTAGGCCACGCTCATCGCGCCCAGCACGACGAGCCCGGCCACCCGGGCCGCCAGCAGGTCCGCCGCGGCGCCCTGGCCGATGTGCTGGACCCGGCCCAGCTGCAACGCGAGCAGGGCCCCGGGCAGGATCAGGCCGGCCATGAGCGTGCGCGGGGTCCGCAGCAGCAGAGTCAGCTGGTAGCGCAGCTGGCCGCCGAGGACGGGAACCAGTCCCGGCAGCCGGATGGCGTCATCCATGGTTCAGCGCTCCTTTGTCACTGGTGGTCAGGGTGAGGTAGGCGTCCTCCAGGCTGGGCGACCCGACCTCCAGGCCGGTCAGGTCCACCCGGTTGTCCCTGGCCCAGCCGGTCAGCCGGGCCAGGTCCGCTGGCGCTGGCGGCCGAGCTGAAACCCGACGTGATCCTGATGGACCTGCGGATGCCCCGGATGGACGGGCCGGTGCGCTCGGCTACCTGACCAAGGACGCCGGCGCGGCCGAGATCCAGCAGGCCCTGCACCGGGTGGCCGATGGTCAGGCCGCCCTCGACCCGGTCGTCCAGCGGCACCTGGTCGAGGCGATGGCACAGGGGGGTCCGGAGGGATCCCCCCGGACCCGGGGGTTCCGGGGGGTCGTCCCCCCGGGCCAGCACAGCCCTCACCGCGCGCGAGGCCGAGGTGCTCACGCTGATCGCGAGGGGACTGTCCAATACGGAGATCGCCGAGCGCCTGGTGGTCAGCGAGGCCACGGTCAAGAGCCACGTCAACCACCTGCTGGCGAAGATCGGCGCGCGGGACCGCGCCAGGCCGTCGGTTACGCGTACCGGCACGGACTCGCGCCCCGGTAGCATCGCACGGGTGAAGACTTCAGCCAGCCTGGACAGCGACCAGGAGTGCGACGTGGATCGCGGATCGGGGCTCGTCGTCGCGATCGACGGGCCCTCGGGTGCGGGCAAGTCGAGCACGTCGCGCGGCGTGGCCCGCGCGCTCGGCCTGCGCTACCTGGATACCGGGTCGATGTACCGCGCGCTGACCTGGTGGCTGCTCGACCGCGGGGTCGCCCCGACCGACCCGGACGTGGTGGCCAGGCTGGCCGCCCAGCCGGCCATCGACGTCAGTACCAACCCGGCGGTGCCCTGGACCAGGGTCGACGGCACCGACGTGTCCGAGGCGATCAGGACTCACGAGGTCACGGACGCGGTCAGCGCCGTGGCGGCCGTGCCGCAGGTTCGCGCGCGCCTGATCGCCCGGCAGCGGGAGATCATCGCCGCGGCCGGCGGGATCGTGGCCGAAGGCCGCGACATCGGGACCGTGGTCGCGCCGGGCGCGCAGGTCAAGGTGTTCCTGACCGCCGACAGCGCGGCCCGGGCGGGCCGCCGGTCGGCCGAGGCCACCTGGTCCACCCAGGCCGACCAGGACCGCCGCGACCGGCTGGACGCGGCGCAGAGCGCGAAGGCCGCCGACGCGGTCGTGGTCGATTCCACCGGACTGGGCCTGGACGAGGTGATCGGCCTCATTGTCGGGCTGGTCCCGCAGGCCCTGCAGAAGAGCAGGTAGCAATGGCGAACGAGGCCCTTCCCATCTCCGGCCCCGTCCCCGTGGTGGCCGTCGTCGGCCGTCCCAACGTGGGCAAGTCGACGCTGGTGAACCGGATCCTCGGCAGCCGGCAGGCGGTCGTGGAAGACGTCCCCGGCGTGACCAGGGACCGGGTCACCTACGACGCGCTCTGGAACGGCCGGGCGTTCACGCTGGTCGACACCGGCGGCTGGGAACCCTCGGTGGAGGGCACCGGGAGCCTGGCCGCGCGGGTGGCCGGGCAGGCCAGGGTGGCGGTGGACGCGGCCGACGTGGTGCTGTTCGTGGTGGACGCCACGGTCGGCGTGACCGATGCCGACGAGGCCGTGGCCAATGTTCTGCGCCGGGCCGGCAAGCCGGTCGTGGTCGCGGCCAACAAGGTCGACGACGCCCGGGCCGAGTCCGAGGTCGCGGCGCTGTGGGCGCTCGGCCTGGGCGAGCCCGCCCCGGTCAGCGCGCTGCACGGGCGGAGCAGCGGCGACCTGCTCGACCTGGTGCTCGACGCGCTCCCCGACACCCCCGAGGCCGCCGAGGCCGAAGGGGGACCGCGCCGGGTGGCCCTGCTCGGCCGTCCCAACGTCGGCAAGTCCAGCCTGCTGAACAAGCTGGCGGGCCACCAGCGCTCCCTAGTCGACTCGGTCGCCGGCACCACCAGGGACCCGGTGGACGAGCTGATCGAGCTCGGCGGCATCACCTGGCGGTTCGTGGACACCGCCGGCATCAGGCGGCGGTTCAAGGAGAACCAGGGCGCGGACTACTACGCGGCCCTGCGCACCGCGGGCGCGCTCGACCTGGCCGAGGTCGCGGTGGTCCTGGTCGACGCGAGCGAGCCGCTCGCCGAGCAGGACCTGCGCATCATCTCCATGGTCATCGAGGCCGGCCGGGCCCTGGTTATCGCCTACAACAAGTGGGACAAGGTCGACGAGGAACGGCAGCATTTCCTGGACCGCGAGATCGAACGGCAGCTGTACAACGCCCGCTGGGCGCCCCGGGTGAACATCTCCGCCGCCACCGGACGGCACATGGACCGGCTGGTGCCCGCCCTGGAGAAGGCGCTGGACGGGTGGGAGACCCGGGTGCCGACCGGCAGGCTCAACGCGTGGCTCACCGCCCTGGTCGCGGCGACCCCGCCGCCGGTGCGCGGCGGCAAGCAGCCGAAGATCCTGTTCGCCACCCAGGCCGGCATCCGCCCGCCGCACTTCGTCCTGTTCACCTCCGGCTTCCTCGAGGCGTCCTACCGCCGGTTCGTGGAACGGCGGCTGCGCGAGGAGTTCGGCTTCGAAGGCAGCCCGGTGCAGGTCTCGGTCCGGGTCCGCGCGAAACGCGAGGGCCAGGGCCGCCGCCCGGCCCGGGCTGGAAACCGGCGCTGAGGCGGTGAGCCCACCCGTTCGGTCCCAAGATCTTCTCCGGGCCGACCGGCGGCACGTGTGGCATCCGTACGGGCCGATGCCGGGCCGGACCGAGCCGCTGGTGGTGGAGTCCGCGGCGGGCGTGCGCCTCAAGCTGGCCGGTTCCGGGGCCCTGCTGCCTTCGGGGGGGACGACCCCCCCGGGCCCCCCGGTTGAGCTCATCGACGGCATGTCGTCGTGGTGGGCGGCTATCCACGGCTACCGGCACCCCGTGCTCGACGCCGCGGCGGCCGGGCAGCTGGAGCGGATGAGCCACGTGATGTTCGGCGGCCTGACCCACGAGCCCGCCGTGCGGTTGTGCGAGCGGCTGGTCGCGCTGGCCCCGCCCGGGCTCGAGCACGTGTTCCTGTGCGACTCGGGCTCGGTTTCCGTCGAGGTGGCGGTCAAGATGTGCCTGCAGTACTGGCGCTCAGCCGGCCACGGGGCCAAGCGGCGCCTGCTGACCTGGCGCGGCGGCTACCACGGCGACACGTTCATGGCCATGTCGGTGTGCGATCCCGAGGGCGGCATGCACGCGCTGTGGGACGGGGTCCTGCCCCGCCAGCTGTTCGCCCCGGCGCCCCCGGCCGGCCCGGTGGATCCGGAGTACGCCCGGGTGCTGACTGACCTGATCGCCGAGCACGCGGCCGAGCTGGCCGCGGTGATCGTGGAGCCCGTGGTCCAGGGCGCGGGCGGGATGCGCTTTCACGACCCCGGCTACCTGCGGGTCCTGCGCGAGGCCTGCACCGCCCACGACGTGCTGCTGGTCTTCGACGAGATCGCCACCGGGTTCGGCCGCACCGGATCGCTGTTCGCCGCCGGGCACGCCGGGGTCAGCCCTGACGTGATGTGCGTGGGCAAGGCCCTGACCGGCGGCTACATGTCGCTGGCGGCCACGCTGTGCACCCCCGGGGTGGCCGCGGGCATCTCCCGCGGCTCGGTGCCCGTGCTGGCGCACGGGCCGACGTTCATGGGTAACCCGCTGGCCTGCGCCGTGGCCCTGGCCTCGCTGTCCGTGCTGTCCGACCCCGCGTGGTACCCGGGCGGCTGGCAGGCCTCGGTCGCCCGGCTGGCCGCCGGGCTCGAGGCCGGCCTGGCGCCGGCCCGCGGCCGGCCCGGAGTAGCCGACGTCCGGGTCCTCGGCGCGATCGGCGTGGTCCAGCTGACCCGCGAGGTCGACGTGGCCGCGGCCACCGCCGCCGCCGTCGGCGCCGGAGTGTGGCTCCGCCCCTTCCGTGACCTCATCTACACCATGCCCCCCTACATCACCGCCGACGCCGACCTAGCCCAGATCTGCCACGCCGTCCTCGCCGCCATCGACTCCCAGCACCCCCAGAAATAACCCCATCGGGCTTATACGTCACTCCGGCACCGAGCCCGACCGGCGCGTTGTGGCAACGTACCGGTTATGACCGGTACAGATTCACATCGCGCCGGGCGGACCGAAGCCGGGAATGGCACGCGCGTGCGACTACAACCGCACACGCATCAGGAAACTCGTCTAGAACGCGAAGGCCTCGGGCGGGGCGGCGGGGGAGGGGGCGGCGGTCGCGTCGGTGACCGGCTTGGCCCCGGCGGTGAAGCGGTCCAGGTCGCGGCCGGAAAGCACGCGTCCGGGCATCGGATCCCCGGCTGCCCGCCGGGTGAGCGCGTCGACCGGCAGCGGTTCCGGGCTCACCGCCAGCACCAGGTTGCCGAACCTCCGGCCGCGCAGCACCCCGGCGTCCGCGATCAGGCAGGCGTGCGGGAACGCGGCCCGCGCGGTCGCGACCTGGGCGCGGGCGTGCGCCAGCGGCGGACCGTCGGCCACGTTGGCCGCGACCACGCCCGCGCCGCGCACCACGCCCGCGCCGCGCACCACGCCCGCGCCGCGCACCACGCCCGCGCCGCGCACCACGCCCGCGCCGCGCACCACGCCCGCGCCGCGCACCACGCCCGGGCCGCGCACTGCCCGCCGGGCCGCGGCCCAGAACTCCGCCGAGGTCAGGTGGGCCGGGGTGCGCCCCCCGGCGAACACGTCCGCGATCACCACGTCGAACGAGCCCGGACGCAGCCGCTCCAGTTCGGACCGGGCGTCACCGACGCGGATCCGGAGCCTGGGGTTCCGCGGCGGCAGCCGGAGCCGGATCAGGTCCACCAGCGCGGCATCCACCTCCACCGCCAGCTGCGACGAGCCGGGTCGGGTCGCCGCCACGTAACGGGCTAGCGTGAGCGCCCCGGCCCCCAGGTGCAGCACCCGCAGCGGCTGCCCGGCGGGCGCGGCCTCGTCGATCACGTGCCCGAGCCGCCTGACGTACTCGAAGTCCAGGTAACCGGGATCGTCCAGGTCGACGTGCGACTGCGGCACACCGTCGACGAGCAGCATCCAGGCGTCCGGGCGGTCGGCGTCCCTGAGCAGTTCGGTCCGCCCGGTCGCTTCCGTCTCCCTGCGCCTCCCCATACGAGTCATTATCGGCGGTTCCCAGACGTCACCCGGATACCGGTTCGGTGAAACGGCCCGGATGTGCGACCCTGTGTACGTACTTCTCTGCCGCAGGAGGTCCGAATGGCCACGCAGCAATCCGGAGCCGAGGCGTCTTCCGCCGCTGAGGGCTCCGCCCCGGATAACGCAGCCCCGCAGGCTGCCGAGGCCGCCGCGGAGGAGGCGCCGGCCCAGCCCGACATCGACGAGACGAAGCGCAAGTTCCGCGAGGCGCTCGAGCGTAAGCGCGGCAACCACGCCAGTGCCCAGGGCGCCGATCACACCGGCAAGGTGCACGGCTCGCACGGGCCGGCCACCAGTCGCCGCTCCTTCCGCCGCAAGAGCGGCTGACACCGGCCCCAGTGTCCGGCGCCGGCCCGGTGTGCCGCGCCGGACCGGCGCCCGGGGTCTCGGCGCGGCTCAGGCCGGGACGGCCCGCAGCCAGCTGCGGTCCTCGGTGAGGTAGCGGTCCAGGCGCAGGCCGGACTCCGCCAGTACCGCGGTCAGGTCGGCGTCGTCCAGCCGCCTAGCCGTGAACGCGTGTGTCCACACCCGGTCACCGTCCACGTACTCCATCGTGGCCGAGATCAGGCCGGGGCCCGGGCGGGACACGTCACGCACCCGGAAGATGATCCCGTCCCTGGTCCGCTCGGTCTCCGCCGCGGAGTCGAACCAGCCGGGCGCCTGCTGCTGGATGATCACCCGGCCGTCACCGGCGACGTGGCGCAGGCAGGCGGCCAGCAACGCGTTCCTGGCCGCGGCGTCGTCGGCGTTGATCAGCTGCGAGGCCAGCAGGACCACGTCGAAGCGGCGGCCGAGCGCCAGCTCCTCGATCCGGGCGTGCACGGTCTCCGCGCCGCGTACATGAGCCAGCATTTCCGGTGACTCGTCGACGGCGGTCACCGGGTGGCCGAGCGCCACCAGCGGATGGGTGACCCGCCCGGCGCCGCAGCCCAGTTCGAGGATGGACGCCCCGGCCGGGATCGCGGCATGCACGATCTCCGGCTCGCCCATGGCGGTCATCCGGGCGTAGAAGTCCACGGCGCAGCCGTCCGGCGTGATCACGCCGGGGCCGGTCCCCGACGGGTTCTGGCGATCGGTCATGATCCCCATTGTGCCCGCGCGGCATTGCGCGGCAGCTAGTGCGTCACGCCCATACGGGGGTGCCCGTTCTGGCCGCGCGAGGCCGAGCCGCCGGGGAGGGAAGGCCGGCCGGCCGGCGTGGTGCGGTTCAGACCGTGGCAGGCCGTCTGGTCGCGGCCCAGAGCTGGGTCGGCCGGGCGTCAGCCCGGCCGGGCTGACGCCCGGTCTGGGAATCAGCCCGCGGGTCCGCGGACTCGGGGGCCAGTTGCGACCGGTCGACCGCGGGCAGGTGGAACCAGACCGTGGTACCGGCCGGATCCCTGAGGTAACCCCACAGGGCCGCGAGGTGCTGGACCAGGTACAGGCCGTGCCCGTCGGCGGCGTAGAGATCACCCTTCACGATCGGGGTGCCCGCGGAACCGTCATCGATGACCTCGACGAGGACGCCGTGCGGCACCCGGATGACCACGATGGTGACGGTGCCGTCGTCAACGCCTGACTTGGTGTGCTGGACGGCGTTGGTGACGATTTCCGACGTCAGTAAGGTGGCCGCGTCGGTGTCCGCGCCGATCTGGTGTGAGCTGAGCGTCCGCGAGACGAAGGCCCTGGCCATGGCGACCTGCTCGGGGCGTCCCGGTATGGTCAGTGAGCCGAGGACGATCGCGTGTGTCCAGCCGGCGGTCCCGCGAGGCTTCTGCTGGCCTGGCCCGCGCCGCGGGCCTGGCCACGCTCGCCGGGAATTGCCTTCGGGCGTGTCCATGTTGGCTCCCTCCAAATCGTGATCCCACCTGCTCGCGACCCGATGGCGTGAAGTCACATTCACTTCACATGTCACATCCACGACACTGCCACCGTGATTCACTCGGTCGCTATTCATCACTAAAATTAACATCAGTCGCACCACTGGCCAGCTTGTCGTCGGGCGCTGCGAAGCCGCATGTAATTGCCTCACTGTCGACAATTGCAATATGTCCTATTTGCACCCTCGAGTCGGGGTGGGCTTACCGGTACCAGAACCGATGATGGGCTGCCAGCCCGCGAGACGCAAGTGCGTGAAGGAAATTTCCCCGCTGAAATCCCGGATGGGATTTCATCTATGGCGCTACTGCGGTATCGTACTGCTTGTCAGGGACCAAGCGGAGTGGTCTGGTTACAGTCTGATGTTCGGATTGGGTCGCGTCCGGTTTTCTCTGCGATAATCCCTGGCCGCTGACCCCCGCATGCCTGACGAGGAGGCGAGTTTCTCGTGCCCCTTGGCCCTACCGTCCGCCGTCGGCGACTCGGTGCCGAGCTCCGGCGTCTGCGCGAGGGACACTCGCTCAAGCTCGAGGAAGTAGCCGAGAAGCTCGGCCTGGCTCCGTCGACTCTGTCCCGCATCGAGACGGGCAAGGCCCCGACCAAGTCGGCCTACCTGACGGCCATGCTCGAGATGTACAAGGTCGAGGACCCTGGGGCACGCAAGGTGCTCGTCGACATGGCCCGGGAGGGGCACCGCAAGGGCTGGTGGTCGATCTACGATGACGTCCTGCCCTCCGGTTTCGATATCTACGTGGGTCTCGAAGCCGAGGCCTCCGGCCTGCGCAGCTACGAGTCGGATGTGATTCACGGGCTGCTGCAGACCACCGACTACGCCCTCACGGTGCTGCGCGAGCTTCGGCCCAGGGACAGCGATGAGCAGATCCGCCGGGTGGTGGACCTGCGCATGCAGCGGCAGCGGCTCCTCGATCAGGACCCGCCGCTCGAGGCCTGGATCATCCTCGATGAAAGCGCGATCAGGCGGAGCATCGGCGGTGCCGTGATCATGCGGCGCCAGCTCGAGCACCTGGTCGAGGCCAGCCGGTGGTCCAACGTGACGCTCCAGATCCTGGCGTTTGAATCCGGTGCGCACGCCGGGCTGACCGGTCCGTTCGCCATTCTCGAATTCCCAGAACGGACCGATTCCGACGTTGCCTACACCGAAGCCCTTGGCGGCATGATCTACCTGGAGAAAGACCGTGAGGTGCGAGCCTGCACGGAGGCCTTCGACCGGATGCGGGCGGCGGCGCTTTCCCCGGTTGCCTCGGTCGAGCTGATCGAGCGGGTGCTGCACGACCTGCGCTGATTAGGACGTTCCTGGAAACCGCACACAACCCAATGAAAGGAGAGGCGGATGGAAACCGACCTCACCGGTCTGCGCTGGTTCAAGAGCAGCGCAAGCAGCGCTGCTGGCTGCGTGGAAATTGCGCACCTCCCCGCGGGGGGAGTCGCGGTCCGCGATTCGAAGGACCGCAGCAAGACCCCCCACGTCTTCAACCGGCACGAATGGGAATGTTTCCTGTCCGGCGCGAAGAACGGGGAATTCGACCTCCCGGTTACCTAAGCCTTTTCGTCTCCTGAGCGCCGGTGGTACGTGGCGGGCGGGGCACTACCCCATTCCGGCCCCGCCCGTCCCCACCACGGCAGCCTGCGCGCACGGGCAGATGAACTGGGGGGAGGAACAGAGGGCGGTGGCCCAGCCGGGCCACCGCCCTCCGTGTGTCCCCGCTCCATTCGAGCTGCCGATCGCACGACCAGCTGACCTGTCTAGTCGAAGTCGCCGTCCTGGGCGCCGCCGACGAAGGCGGCCCATTCCGTGGCGCTGAATACGAGAGCCGGGCCGGCCGGGTGACGGGAGTTGCGGACCGCGACCTGGCCGTCGGCCAGCCGCGCGACCTCGACGCAGTTGCCGCCCTGCGGGCCGCTCCGGCGGCTCTTGCGCCACGTCACCCCAGGCAGTTCGGCGGCGGGTATTCCGTTGCGGACGCTCATCGGCTACTCCTCTAGCTCGTTGATGATCGTGGTGAGGATTCCTGGTGTCTCGCTCGGCTTGGCGCTGATGATGCTCAGCCGCTCCATGACCAGCAGGTACCGGTCCACGTCGGATCTCTTGTCGAAGTAGAGCGCGCTGGTGAGATGTTCCAGGTAAGCGACGTCTGGCAGGTCCGGCTCGTTGAACCGCAACATGCTGAACCCGCTCGGCGCCGCGTGGCCGCCCATGCCGAACGGGACGATCTGCAGCGTGAGGTTCTGCCTGCTGGCCAGGCTGAGCAGGTAGCGGAGCTGCTCGCGCAGGATCTCCTTGCTCCCGATCGGGCGGCGCAGCGCCGTCTCCTCGACGATGGCCCACAGCTTGAGCCGCCCCTCGGTGAACCGCCGCTGCCGTTCCTTGCGCAAGATGACGTGCCGCTCGGTCTCGCTGAGCGGGATGTCGCCCACCGCGAGCACCGCGGCGGCGTACTGCTGGGTCTGCAGCAGGCCGGGGATGAACTGCGGCTCGTAGATCCGGATCGAGGTCGCCGCCTCTTCCATCCCGACGTAGGACTGGAACCAGTCGGGCAGGATGTCGTTGTAGCGGTGCCACCAGCCGGGCCGGTTGGCCTGCTCGGCCAGGCTCAGCAGCTGTTCCCGCTCGACCGCCCCGACGCCGTAGTGGGTGAGCAGGTCGAGCACGTCGATCTCGCGGATGGCGTTGCGGCCGAGCTCGATGCGGCTGATCTTCGACTCGGACCCGCGGATCGCCCGGGCCGCCTCCTGCGCGCTGATGCCACGGCTCTCCCGCAGTCGGCGCAACTGCGTGCCGAGCAGGATGCGCAGCACAGTTGGCCCTTCCGTCGGCTCAGCCATGACGCCTCCCGGGTTTCCGTACCGTCGCGGAATTGTTTCTCGCAATTGCGTGGAATGCTAGTTGGCACTGCATTGCCACTTGCCGTCCGCGACTGTCATGGTATCTCATATGGGATTGCACGCCACCCCCCAGTATCGGCCGCCGTCCCTTCGGGGCAAGGACACAACTGTCTGCGGACAGTTCTGTCGGCCGGGACAGAAAAAGGATCCTCAACTCCGCCTTCCCGGGCCGGAGGCCGGCCCTGGCCACCGTGCGGCCGGTCACCAGCGGGGGCGGCCCGCAACCCCCGCGCCTGCGCATCACCCCAGGCGATGCGTACCCGGCGGCAGCCGGGCGGCACGGGTTGGCGGCGGCGCCTGATCCGCCGTCGCGGTGGCGGCCAGGCATACGGAAACCGGCCGTGAATCGCCGGTATTTCCCGCACGTAATGCGGAAGACAATTGTCTTAAGTGCGGTGGCGTATTTTTGATCCGGCCGGTATTCGCAGAAACCGGCTGAATGGAAGGAGCAACTGCCCGGGAGAGGCGAGGGCCAGGAACTGAGAGCATGGTCAACTACCAGATATCCGCCGGCGGGCAAGGTAGGACCGTATCTTTCTGCGGTCATCGCGCGCTTTCTTGTCAATGGAGGGAACCGACTTGTCAATGGAGCGCAAATCACTACCCTACCGCTAGCGGCAACACGGTGCCGCCGCCCGAGCGCTTCTTTACTGTGAGTTCGCTAATCTTTCTGACCGTGTCGGCCGCCCGGCCGGGGTGTCCCGGAGGCCGCCCCTAGGATGGAGCCATGCGCTATAGGCCCCTGGGGCAGTCGGGACTGCTGGTATCCGTCGTCGGCCTCGGCTGCAACAACTTCGGCAGCCGCCTGGACACCGACGCGACGCGGGCGGTGGTGGACGCCGCCATCGACGCCGGGATTACCCTGTTCGACACGTCGGACACATATGGCGGGACCGGCGGCTCGGAGCGCGCTCTGGGGGAGATCCTCGGCTCGCGCCGCGACCAGGTCGTGCTGGCCACGAAGTTCGGCCATCAGAAGGCGGACATGGGGTACGGCCCGGCGGCGGGCGCCAAGGGCGGCCGCGGCTACATCAGGCGCGCGGTGACCGAATCGCTCCGCCGCCTGCGGACCGACCATATCGACCTGTACCAGCTGCATACCCCGGACCCGGTGACCCCGATCGAGGAGACCATCGCCGCGCTGCACGAGCTGGTCGCCGAGGGCAAGGTCAGGTATATCGGCCACTCGAATCTCTCCGGCTGGCAGCTGGCCGACGCCGCGCACCTGGCCGCGCGCAACGGCCACACCCCGTTCGTCTCCGCGCAGAATCACTGGTCGCTGCTCGAGCGCCAGGCCGAGGCGGACGTCGTCCCGGCCGCCAGGCACTTCGGCCTGGGCGTGCTGCCGTACTTCCCGCTGGCCAACGGCCTGCTGACCGGCAAGATCCGGCAGGGGCAGGAGATCCCGGCCGGGACCCGGCTGGCCGGCCGGGCGGGCTACGTGACCGACGAAAAGCTGGCCACGGTGGAGGCGCTGATCGCCTGGTCGCAGGAGCACGGCGTCACGCTCCTCGAGACCGCGATCGGCGCGCTGGCCGCCCATCCCGGCTGCACCTCGGTGATCGCCGGGGCGACCAGTGCCGAGCAGGTCAAGGCCAACGCGGCCGCCGCCGAGTGGACGCCGACCGAAGCCGAGCTGGCCGAGATCGACGCCATCGTCCCGCCGCCCGCGGCGGCCTAGAGTACCCCGGCAGCCGCCCCGCCTCCGCCCCGGTAGCCCCGCTGGTCATCCGCCCTAACCTCCATCAACGACATCGATGCCACCTGGATGCGGCTGTTTCGGAGTGAGGGTCCTGGGTCGGCTGGTATACGCCGCGTCCGGCGGCTTCGCGGTGGCCTCAGCTGCCGCATCCGCCCCGCAGGCCCACTGCCGTCGCCGGGTGCCGTCCGCCTGCCGCGCTCGTTGGCACACGGGGTACCCACGAGGGGTGCTGCCCAGGTCTCTGGCCGCGCGGCGGACCGAACCGGGTCGGGACGATGTGGAGGTGTCCCGCATAGGACCGGGACGATGTCACATCGCGCCGGTCGC
>Ga0137407_10001406_pt1 | contig 15678 bp, 17 predicted proteins | sample CZOMad2_2_16fung_FD_108410 | JGI IMG/M metagenome (GOLD analysis project Ga0137407, IMG submission 108410) | Vadose zone soil fungal communities from Angelo Coast Range Reserve, California, USA - CZOMad2_2_16fungal (Illumina Assembly) | ecosystem: Environmental > Terrestrial > Soil > Vadose... | reverse complement strand
GTGCTGTCGCACTACAACATCCGCCGGGTCGTGGACATCCACGGCGCCGTGCAGGACCGCGACCTCGGCGCGGTCGGGCGCGACGTCGCCCGGATCGTGGACGCCAGCCGGTTGCACCTGCCCCGGGGCAGCTTCCTCACCGTGCGCGGCCAGCTCGCGACGATGCGGACCGCCTACATCGGGCTGCTGGCCGGGCTCGGCTTCTCCATCGTGCTCGTGTATCTGCTGATCGTGGTGAACTTCCAGTCCTGGCTCGATCCCTTCATCATCATCACCGCGCTACCCGCCGCGCTGGCCGGCATCGTGGTCTTCCTGTTCCTCACCGGGACCACGCTCAGCGTGCCCGCGCTGATGGGAGCCATCATGAGCATCGGCGTCGCGACCTCCAACAGCATCCTCGTCGTGACCTTCGCCAAGGAGCAGCTGGCCGAGCACGGCGACGCGGTGCGGGCCGCCGTGGAGGCCGGCTTCACCCGCTTCCGCCCGGTGCTGATGACCGCGCTGGCCATGATCATCGGCATGGTGCCCATGGCGCTCGGGCTCGGGGAGGGCGGCGAGCAGAACGCGCCGCTGGGACGGGCCGTGATCGGCGGCCTGCTGTGCGCCACCGTCGCCACCCTCGTCTTCGTCCCCTCGGTGTTCGCCCTCCTGCACGGGCGCCGCTCCCGCGAGGTCGCGCGATGACGGACGATCCGGTGAGCGGCTACGTGGAGCGGGCCCCGGTCGTCGTCGTCGAGCCGGGCCGCGCGCGGTCGCCCCGCCGTCACCTGGCGCTCCTCGGGGTCGCGCTGGTGGTGGGCGCGCTCGGTCTGGCCGTCGTCTCGGGGATCCGCGCCCGCAGCGCCGCCGACGCCACGCTGAGGCAGACGACCGCCCAGGCGGCGGTCGCGGTCGTGACCGTGGTGTCGCCGAAGCCCGGCGCGCCCACGCAGGAGATCCTGCTGCCGGGCACGACCCAGGCCTTCACCGATGCGCCGATCTTCGCCCGCACCAGCGGCTACGTGAAGGGCTGGTACTTCGACATCGGCGCGCACGTGAAGCAGGGGCAGCTCCTGGCCGAGATCGAGAGCCCGGAGGTCGACCAGCAGCTGCTGCAAGCCCGCGCGGATCTCGAGACCGCCCGGGCCAATCTCCGGCAGGCCCAGATCACCGCGGACCGCTGGCAGGAGCTGCTCCGGACCGATTCCGTTTCCCGGCAGGAGACGGACCAGGCGGTGAGCACCTTCAACGCGACGAAGGCCACCGTGGACTCGAACGTCGCCAACGTCCGCCGGCTGGAGCAGCTCCAGGGCTTCGAGAAGATCTACGCGCCGTTCGACGGCGTCATCACCGCGCGCAACGTCGACATCGGCGTCCTGATCAATGCCGGCGCCAGCGCCCCGGCCCAGGAGATGTTCCACATGGCGGCCATCCAGCGGCTGCGCGTCTTCGTCGCCGTGCCTGAGCTGTACTCGCGCGCGGCCCGGCCGGGCAGCTCGGCGACGCTGACGCTCGAGGAGTTCCCCGGGCGCCCGTTCCACGGCACCCTCGTGCGGACCGCCAACGCGATCGATCTCGCCTCCCGCACCTTGAACGTCGAGGTGGACGTCGACAACGCCGGCGGCGAGCTGCTGCCCGGCTCCTACGTCTTCGTCCACCTGGCGCTGCCCAAGCAGATCGCGTCCGTCACCGTTCCCGCCAGCACGCTGCTCTTCCGGGCGGAGGGGCTGCACGTGGCGGTGGTCCGCGACGGCCAGGCGCAGCTCGTCCCGGTCACGATCGGGCGCGACGATGGCGCGGTGGTCGAGATTCGCTCCGGGCTGCAGCCGACCGACCAGGTGATCGTGGGGCCGTCCGATTCCCTCACCAGCGGCACCCACGTGCGGATCGCCGGCACGCCGGCGGCGGTCGCGCGATGAGGGAGCGCGCCGCGGGGCTCCTCGGGCTCGCCGCCCTCCTGCTGGGCGGCTGCATGGTCGGCCCGGACTACGCCAAGCCGTCGGTGCCCATGACGCCGGCCTACAAGGAGACGGACGGCTGGAAGACCGCGGAGCCGAGCGACCACCTGCCCCGGGGCCCGTGGTGGGCGATCCTCGGCGATCCCGAGCTCAACGCGCTGGAGGAGCAGATCGCCACGGCCAACCAGAATCTGAAGATCGCCGAGGCCAGGCTGCGCGAGGCCCGGGCCATGGTCCGCTTCAACCGGGCCGGGCTCTATCCCACGCTCTCGGCCAGCCTCGGCCCCAGCATCATCCGCAACTCCGCGAACCAGCCCTTCGTCTCCTCGGGCGCGAACACGGGCAGCAGCGGCGACGTGCTCCTGTCGCTCGACATGTCGTACGAGGTCGATCTGTGGGGCCGGGTGCGGCGCTCGGTGGCGGCGGCGCGCCACGAGGCCCAGGCCACCGCCGCCGATCTCGAGACGGCGCGGCTGAGCCTGCAGGCCGAGCTGGCCATGGACTACGTGGAGCTGCGCGCCGCCGACGCCCAGCAGCAGCTCCTCGACGAGACGGTGAAGGCCTTCGAGGGGGCGCTGCGGCTCACCACGAATCGCTTCCAGGGCGGCGCCGCCCCCAGGTCCGACGTCGCCCAGGCCCAGACCCAGCTCGACACCACGCGGGCCCAGGCCACCGACGTCTCGGTGGCGCGGGCGCAGCTCGAGCACGCCATCGCCACGCTGATCGGCCAGCCGCCGGCGGCCTCCAGCGTGCCGCCCAGACCGCTGGACACCCGGCCGCCCGACATCCCGGTGGGCCTGCCCTCGCAACTGCTGGAGCGGCGGCCGGACATCGCGGCCGCCGAGCGCCGGGTCGCCGAGGCAAACGAGCAGATCGGCATCGCCAAGGCCGCGTTCTATCCGACGCTGATGCTGAACGCCTCGGTCGGCTTCGAGGGCAGCTCGTTCGGAAACCTCCTGAACGCCTCGAGCCTCCTGTGGGCGGTGGGGGCGTCGCTGGCCCAGACGATCTTCGACGGCGGGCGCCGGCACGCCACCCTGGACTCGGTGCGGGCCAGCTACGACGCGACGGTCGCGGCCTACCGTCAGACCACGCTGACGGCCTTCCAGCAGGTGGAGGACAACCTGGCGGCCCTGCGCATCCTCGAGCGGGAGGCCCAGGAACAACGGCAGGCCGTCGAGTCCGCGCAGCTGTCGCTGCAGCTCTTCACCAACCGCTACCGGGGTGGGGTCGACAACTATCTGCAGGTGATCACCGCGCAGACCGTGACGCTCACGAACCAGCGCACCGAGATCGACATCCTCCGCCGCCGCATGGACGCCAGCGTCCTGCTGGTGAAGGCGCTCGGCGGCGGCTGGGACGTGGCCGCCCTGCCGAAGTACGAGAAGTAAGCTACCGCGCCCGATCGCGCCGCCGCCGGCGGGCCCGCGCGCCCAGCCGCCGGGACTCGAACCACTGCATGGTCGCCATGCCGAGCACGATCAACGCGGTGTACAGCAGGAAGTGATCCACCGTGGCGAGCTCGCTCATACCGATCTCCTCGGTATTACGACGACCCGCGGCGCCTCACCGGAGCCCGCCCCCGGAGATTCGAGCAAGAACGAGCAGGCCCGACCCGGCGCGAGTGGTGTGCCGCAGGTGTCAGCGATAGCCGGTGACGGCGGCGGGCTTGCCGGCGTCCTGAACCTCGGGGAGATACCGCCAGACGTCGGGCTGGCTACCGTCGATGTGGGTGAAGCCGTCGATCCGCGCCAGTTGCCCGCTGGACAGTGACCGTCCGTTCCAGCGCCCCACGTCGGGATCCTGGGCGAGCGCCGCCACGGCCCGGCCGACGAACGCCGGACTCTCGGAGATCGCGAAGTGGGGCGAGCGCGTCGTCGCGTCCCGCCAGCTCGACTCGGTGACGCCGTAAGCGTCGAGCATGGCCTCGGATCGCAGCCAGCCGGGCGTGAGTGACACGGCGGTCGCGCCGTGGGGCCCCAGCTCGTGCGCTAGCGCGAACGCCATGCGATTCAACGCGGCCTTGGCCAGGTCGCAGAAGAAGGAGACCCGATAGTGGGTCGCGTTGTAGTCCGGGTCAGAGATTCGCCGGCTTGGTCGGGCGCGTCGCCAGCCCGCGGGCCGCCGGCGAGGCGAGCCCGCGGGGAGGGCTGCCGTCCCGACCGAGGGTCCCCGCGGGCTCGCCCCGCCGCCGGCCCGCGGGCTGGCGACGCGCCCGACCAAGCCGGCGAATCTCTGGCGCGGGAGACTAGAACCCGAGGTCGGTCAGCCCGGGATGGTCGTCGGGACGGCGGCCGAGCGGCCAGCGATAGCGGCGGTCCGATTCCTTGATGGGCAGATCGTTGATGCAGGCCAGTCGCCACCGCATCAGGCCATCGTCGTTGAACTCCCAGTTCTCGTTGCCGTAGGAGCGATACCAGTTCCCGGAGTCGTCGTGCCACTCGTAGGCGAAGCGCACCGCGATGCGATGGCCCTCGAACGCCCACAGCTCCTTGATCAGCCGGTAGTCGAGCTCCCTCGTCCACTTGCGGGTGAGAAACGCGACGATCTCCGACCGGCCGTTCACGAACTCCGAGCGGTTTCTCCAGCGGGAGTCGAGCGCGTAGGCCAGCGCCACCATGTCGGGATCACGCGAATTCCACCCGTCCTCCGCCAGGCGGACCTTCTGGATCGCCGTCTCCCGCGTGAACGGAGGCACCGGGGGGCGTGTCGTGTCGGCCATCGCCCTCCTGCGGCTAGGGCGCCTGGCCCAGCGAAACGAGATCGTAGGAGACGACGGTGATCTGATAGCTGACCGCGCCGGGCAGCGGCTCGGCGGCGAAGGAGGTCTTGCCGCCCGGGACGATGTCACCGAACGCCCACGCCAGCCGCCGGCCCACGGGGCGATGCTCGGCATCGAGGCCCTCGATCTGCAGGCGCACGTCCGTCACGGTATACGGAGAGTCGTTGAAGACGTTGCCCTTGATCCTCGCCACCGTGCCGTCCGTGGGCGGGGACCAGCTCACCCGGAACCAGCGTTGGTCCGGCGGCTCGCCGGTCTGGCCCCAGGCGGCGGTCGCCAGCAAGAGCAGGCCGAGCCCGAATGTCAGCGAGCGTCGCATCACCACCACCATGGCCCCCACGCCTCCCAGTTCAACGTCGCGCCGCTCAACTCCTGGGCAACCTCCCGATCCGTCAGCAGGCGCTGGTACTCGGAAAATTCCTTCGGCCCTCCCACGTACAGGCAGTGGCAACGCTCGGGGTCGGCGAAGGTGTAGACGGTGGTGCCGTTGTTGTTCCGCGCCACGAGCTTGTACGGCGGCATCGCCGAGAGGTCCTGGTGCTGCTCCGGCTTGCTGGCCGCCCGTTGCTGAAAGCCCGCCGCCGTCAGCAGCTCCTCGGTGCCGGCCGCGTCCTGCCGGCGCAGCGCCGCGCACCCCGACAGCGCCAGCAGGACGGCGGCCGCAACGACCGCCGCGCGGCCGATCTCCGTGACTGTCATGGCCCTCCGCTTCCCCCTCGTCCTTGGGACGGCGGCGCGGATCGGAAGGTTACAGCGCGGTCACGGGCGGATGGGGACGTCTTCCAGGATGGCCCCGGTCGCGGGATCGGCGTAAACACCGAACGCGTCGGCCAGCGTCCCCCGCACGCCGCTCGCGCTCTCGATCGCGTAGAGGATCTCCATGTCGTCGGGGTCCGAGACGCCCTCGAACCGATGGAACTCGCGGATCACGAGGTCGCGCGGACGCAGCGTCTCCCCGGTGGCCGCCCGCAGGCCGCCGGGGACCGCGCGGAGGTCCGCCGTGAATCCCCGGCGCACCAGGTCGGCGACCGCGCACGCCATGGTCGCGCCCACCGCCGGCATCAGAGCGCGCGCAGGAAGGCGACGAGCTCCTGCTTCTCGTCCGCCGTCAGCCGGGTGCCCAGGACCAGGTTGAAGAACTCCACCGTGTCGTCGAGGGTCAGTAGCCGCCCGTCGTGCAGGTAGGGCGGCGTGTCCTTGATGCCCCGGAGCGGGAAGGTCTTGATGGGGCCGTCGGCCGAGGCCATCATGCCGTTGATCAGCCGGGGCGTGTAGAAGCGCTCGGCGCGGAGGTTGTGCATCAGGTTGTCGGTGTAGTACGGCGGCACGTGGCAGGACGCGCACTGCGCCTTGCCGAAGAACAGCGCCTGCCCACGGAGCTCCGCCGCGGTGGCCTGCTTGGGATCGAGCTTGCCGAGGACGTCGAGCTTGGGCGCCGGCGGGAAGTCCAGGATCTCCTGGAACTCTCCCATGAAGTGAACCTGGCTCCCCCGCTCCAGGACGTTGACGCCCTTCTTGGTGGCGATCACGGGGTCGCCGTCGAAGTAGGCGGCGCGCTGCTCGAACTCGGTGAAGTCCTCGACCGTCTTCAGCGCCCGCTGCGAGCCGAACAGCCGCTGGATGTTCACGCCGCGCAGCGTCGGCGTCTCGATGCGATGGCGGAACGGCTGGGGCCGGATGTCACCGACCAGGTGGGTCGCGCCGTTGGTGTTGCCATTCTGGTGGCAGTCGAAGCAGGCCACCCCGAGGCTCGGATGCTCGCTGCGGCGATCGGCGGTGGCATTGAACTGCTGCTGGGGGAACGGCGTCACCAGCAGCCGCAGGCCCTCGAGCTGCTTAGGATTCAGGATGCCGTTGAACAGCTCGTAGTAATTGCTGGTGGTCACGAGCTGGCCGCGTGACACGTCGCCCAGGTCGGGCCGGGTCGTCAGGTAGATCGGCGACGGGAACTCCGGGAGGAACCGGTCGGGCAGGTCGAAGTCGAGGTCGAAGCGCGTCAGGTCCCGGCCCGTCTGCTTGCGGGTCTCCTCGATCAGGAACTTCGGGAAGAGCATGCCGCCCTCGGGATGGTTGGGATGCGGCAGCGGCATGAAGCCGGCGGGAAAGGCGCCCTGCGTGCGGATCTCGTCCGGGCTCATCCGGGCCAGGGCATCCCACGAGGTCCCGGCCGGCGGCTTCACGCGGACGCCACCCTGGATCGCCTTGCCGCGGCTCATCGTGACGCCGGTCACCGGGCGATCGCCGAGATCGTACCGGGCGGCGAGCAAGTCTTGCTGCCGCTTCTCGATCTCCGCCTTCGCGCCCCGCATGCGCGCGAGGACGGTGCGGAAGTCCTCTTCCGTGACCGACATGTAGCTCGACGCCGGGGGATCGGCCGCCTCCGCGCCTCGCCCCTGCAGGGCGTGGGCGCCTGCTGCCGCGCCAACGACCACCAGTCCCACCGCCAGCGTTGCCGCCTTCCACGATCGACGCATCACACATTCCTTCCACTGGGATCGACGACGGGGCTGGGTTCGACACTCAGGGCCGGGCTGGCAACGGAGGTACTCGGCGTGGACGCGTGAGCCGCGGACCGGTACGCGCTCGGCGTCATCCCGGTCGAGTGCCGAAACACGGTCGTGAAGTGACTGGGCGTCCGAAACCCCACCCTCCGCGAGATCGTTGCAATCGATGCGCCGTCGGTCGCCAGCAGCGCCTTCGCACGGTCGATGCGCCGGGCGACCACGAAGCGATGGGGCGACACTCCCGTGCTCCGCTTGAAGAGCCGGGCGAAGTGAAAGGCGCTCATGTGCGCCAGCGCGCTCAGCTCGGCGAGCCGCGGATCGCGGTGAACGTTGGCGTCGATGTGCTCGAGCACGCGGCGGAGCGCCGCCCCGGGGAGACCGCTCACCGAGGCCAGCGCGGTCTCGGGACCGGGCGGCCGACTCGTCTCCGTCGTGGTCATGGCGCGATGTCGAGGCCCAGCCGGCTCAGCGTGGCGCAGGCGTCGGCCCCTGAGCCGACGGTGAGCATGGAGTTCGTCTGCCGGACGGCCTCTCGCAGCCGATAGGCGCACGCCGTCTCCCGCCACGCCCGCGCCTCCTGCCCACGCCGGTAACCCCAGGTGACCGGCAGCAGGACCGCGCCGACCGCGGCGCCGATCGCCACGACGTTGATGACCCGCTGAACCTCGGGCTTGAAGAACCGCATGCCTCTCTCGCTCGGGCGTCCTCGCTGTTGAGAGTGTGCGAGGGGGCATTGGGTTGCACCGGCACCGGCCGCTCCGTATTTTTCGGGGGCCGGTGGCTCCGCGCATCGGGTTGCAGTAGACTGGCCGCTGAGCCGGGGGATGCATCGCCCACTGGGCTCTGGTTCGAGAATTGGGGCGATCCCGATGATCGTTACCGGAACGTACGATCCCTATCTCGTCGTCCTGTCCATCCTCGTCGCCTCCCTCGCGTCCTACACCGCCCTCGACCTGGGCGGACGCGTGCGCGCCGCCCGGGGACTCCAGCGCCGGGTGTGGCTGGCGGCGGCCGCGATCACGATGGGTGGCGGCATATGGTCGATGCACTTCGTCGCCATGCTCGCGTTCAGGATGCCCGTCCCGATGTCCTACCACCCCGGCTTGACCGCCCTGTCCCTGGGCGTGGCGGTCCTCGTGACCTGCGCCGGCTTCTCCGTCATCAGCCGTCAGACCGTGTCGCGGGGTCGCCTCGTTCTCGCCGGCGTCATCGTGGGACTGGGCATCGCCTCCATGCACTACACCGGCATGGCGGCCATGCGCGGGCACGCCGGGCTCAGCTACGAGCGACCCTGGGTGGCGCTGTCGGTGCTCATCGCGATCGGCGCGTCGACGGCGGCCCTCTGGCTGGCCTTCCGAACCACGGATCTGGCCCAGCCGCTCGCGGCCGCCGTCGTCATGGGCATGGCCATCTCGGGGATGCACTACACGGCGATGCGAGCGGCCATCTTCACCGCGCACGGCCCCGTCGAGGCCCCGACCAGCGCCGGGCTCGATGCCACCAACCTGGCGCTGATGGTGGCCGGCACGACGTTCGTCATCCTGGCCCTGGCGCTGATCGCCTCCCGGTCCGAGCAGAAGCGGGCCGAGGAAGCGCTACGTCAGGCGCGGGCGGATCTCGCCCACGTCAACCGGATGACCACCATGGGAGCGCTGACCGCCTCCCTGGCCCACGAGGTGAGTCAGCCGATCACCGCCGCGGTCAGCAACGCCCAGGCCTGCGTGAACTGGCTCGCCGGCGATACCCCCAATCTCGACGAAGCGCGGGCGGCCGCGATGAGCATCGTGGAAGACGGAACGCGGGCGGCGCACATCATCGACCGGACCCGCCTGCTCTTCAGGAAGAGCCCGCCGCAGCAGGTGCTGGTCGACGTGAACGACGTGATTCGAGAGATGATCGTCCTCCTGGGCGACGAGATGACGCGCTACTCGATCTCCGTGCGGACGGAGCTGGCGGCGCACCTTCCCCCGGCCCTGGGCGATCGCGTGCAATTGCAGCAGGTGATGCTGAATCTCATCAGCAACAGCATCGATGCGATGAAGGATGTGGACGGCCCGCGCGAGCTCGCCATCACCTCGCAGCCCGCGGACCCCCGGCAACTCACGGTGTGCGTCAGCGATACCGGCGTGGGGCTGCCCCCGCAGCAGGCGGACCAGATCTTCTACGCCTTCTTCACCACGAAGGTTCAGGGGACCGGCATGGGGCTGTCCATCAGCCGCTCCATCGTCGAATCCCACGACGGCCGCCTGTGGGCCACCGACAACGCCCCGCGCGGCGCACGCTTTCACGTCATGCTGCCCACCACCACGGTCGAGGCCCATGCATCACGCCCGCCGGCGCTCGCCCCGGCGGCCTCGCTCGCCCCGGCGCGAACGCCCCAGCGAGTCGATCACTCGCCGTAGCCGACCAGCTCGACGTAGCCGCGGCCCGCGATCGGGCGACCGGCGGCCGTGCCCTCGACGCGCACCGCGCCCTCCCAGTAGCGCGTACCGACGATCAGCTCCTGGTCGGCCAGCCACGGGGTGATCTCGAGGCTGAGCGCAGCGCCGGGGACGGCCAGCCGCCAGCGGCCCGGGTAGCGCACGCGGCTGCGGGGGCTCGTCCAGTGATCGAGCGTGTCGAGCGTCGCGTCGCCGAGGCCCAGTGGCCGCGTGGCGCCGTCCGCGCCGATGAGCGTGCCGGCGCTGTGCGCGTCGGCGGTGCCGTCGCGCCGGCGGAGTCGGTACACCATGACCTCGCGCCCGTCGTCGAGCTGGAGCGCCAGCCAGTCCCAGCCGACCAGGTCGGGGCCGAGCGCGCTGGTGCTCCACTCGCGGTCCATCCAGGCGAGGCCCGACACCGCGAGCGATTCGCCGCCCGCCCTCACGGCGCCGCGCGCGCTCATCCGCGACAGCGAGTAGTAGTAGGACGCGTTGCCTGGCTCGGGGCCCTTGCGGCTCAGACCGTGGTCGCCCTGGAGCACGACGGGCTTGTCGCTCGCGAGGACCAGGTCGATGGCGACGTCCCCCTCGGCGGCGCGCAGGCGCACGGGCAGGCCGCCGGTGGCCTCGCTCTCGGCCGACCAGTCCTCGAGCCAGACGCGGAACGGACGCGCCCGGGCCCCGGCCAGGCCGAGCGCCTCGCGGCCGAGCCGGCTCCCGGCGCGAAAGCGCCGGCCCGCGGTGTCGGTGAGGGCGAAGTGCGCGAGATAGAGCTGCCGCGACGACCACGCGGAGACGCGCTCGGCGGCGCCACTCAGGGGTGGCGCCAGCGCGGTGCGAAAGAACGTGAGCTGGAACCCGAAGTGGCGCCCGGCCGCGGTCTCGAGATTTCCGGTGTAGTACCACCACTCGGTGCGGAACTCGGGGTGGGGCCCGTGGTCGGCTGGAAAGGACAGCGGGCGCGGCGCCATCGCCCGCGCGAATCCCGTGAGATCGCCCGCGCCGAGCGCGGCGCTCACCGCCAGGCTCGCCTGGACGCCGAGCCGGCCCGCGGCGCCGTCGCCGCTGGGCCACAGGGCGAACGCGACCAGCGCGCCCACCGAGATGAGGGCCGCCGCCAGGCCGACCGTCGCGCGCCCCGTCCTATTCATCGCGGAGCGCGTCGGCGGGCAGCGCGCGCGCCATTCGCCACGCCGGATAGAGCCCGGCGAGCACCGCCGCCAGCACCGACAGCACCAGGCCCTGCAGGAGGATCGCCGGCGAGGGATCGATGGGCATGGTCCAGCCGAACGAGCGGCGGTTGATGACGAACACCAGGATGCCCGCCAGCATCAGCCCGCCGGGCACCGCGAGCACGCCGGCCAGCAGGCCCATCAGCCCGGTCTCGGCGGTGACGAGCCCCCACACCTGGCGCGGCGTCAGGCCGAGCGTCCGGAGCACGGCGACCTCGCGGGCCCGCTCGAGCTGCAGGGCCATGAGCGCGGCGAGCATGCCGATGAAGGCGACGGCGACGGTGAGCGAGCGCAGCACGCCGGTGATGGCGAAGGTACGATCGAAGATCGCGAGCGAGGCCTCGCTCAGCGCGCGATTCGAGCGGACGACCACCTCCTGGCCGCCGGCGGCTCGCGTGCGAAGCGCCGCCATCAGGGCGCCGAGATCGGTCCCCGGCGCGGCCTCGATGGCGACACCCGAGACCGTGCGATCGTCCCAGAAGCGATCGTAGGTCCGCCGGCTCATCACCACCGCGCCCGCACTGGAGCCGTAGTCGTAGAACACGCCGCCCACCCGGAAGTCGCGGTCGCCCCGGTCGGTGCGAAGCCGGACGGCATCCCCCACACGCGCACCCCGGCGGTTGGCGAAGGGCTCGGACACGATCACGACGTCGCCGCCCTCGCCCCAGACGAGATCCGAGCTCCCCTCGCGGAATCGCCAGCGCGGGGGGCGCGCGGGATCGACGTCGAGGGCGATCACCTGCACCGGGCCGGCGGGGCCGGGCACGAGGACGCCGCGTGACGTGCCCGCGCGCGCGACGCCGGGCGTGGCGGCCAGTCGGGCCACCAGCGCGGGATCGAGCGTCGCGTCCGGCCGGTTGCCCACCAGGCTCGGTGTCGAGACGTAGACGTCGGCGCGCAGCGTGCCCTCGAGCCAGCTCACCACCGCCTCGCGGAAGCTCGCGATCATGATCCCCACGCCGATGGCCGCCGACACCGCGATCATCAGCGCGGCGATGGCGACCGAGGTGCGGGAGAACGCCGCGACGATGCCGCGAGTGGCGAGCCGGCCGAGCGGGCCGAACGCTGCCGCCGCGGCCGGATGGATCAGCCGCAACAATCCCAGCGCGGCGGCCGGCGCGACGAGCGCCGAGCCGATCATCAGCACGAACAGGCCGGCGAAGCCCCCGGCGATCCCGCCGGGCAAGGCCAGGATCAGCGCGCCGGCGGCGAGCAGCCCGACGCCGAGCCACGTCGCGCGCGTCACCATCCGCCGCGCGCCGGTCTCGAGCGCGCCCCGGCTCATCACCACGCGGGGCGGCGCGCTGGTCGCCTCCAGGGCGGGCGCCAGCGCGGCGGCGAGCGTCGCGCCCACGCCCAGGAGCACGCCCTTGGCCAGGGCGAGCGGGTCCAGCACGACGTCGCGCACCGCGAGGACGAAGTAGAGATCGTTGATCGTGCGCGTCACCAGCCCGAGCAGCCCGCGGGCCAGGCCGAGACCGAGGGCCAGGCCCGCCGCCGTCCCCACCGCCCCGATCAGCGCGGCCTCGGTCATCACCAGCGCGAAGATCTCGGCGCGCGTCACGCCGAGGGCGCGGAGCGCGCCGATCAGGGGGCGCCGCTGCACCACCGAGAAGGTCATCGTCTGGTAGATGAGGAACATGCCGACGACCAGGGCCAGGAGCGACAGCGCGGTCAGGTTCCACTGAAAGGCCCGGATCATCTGCGCGGTGGTGCCGGCCCGCGCCCCGGCGGTGACCAGCTCCGCGCCGGGCGGCAAGGCGCGCGCGATGCGCTCGAGCAGCGCGCGCCCGGCCGCGTCGTCGGAGGTGATGAGGTCGATGCGGCCGAGCCGGCCGGCGGCGCCGAAGATCTCCTGGGCGCTCGACACGTCGGTGACGAGCAGGCCGTCCAGGGCCCGCGCGCTCGTCGCATCGCCGGGGTCGAGCAGCCCCACCACCGTGAGCTCGCGGCGGATGCCCGCGGCGCGCACGACGAGCCGCTCGCCCACCGCCAGGCCGAGCTCGCGCGCGGTGTGTCGGGCCATCAGCACCGCGCCGGGACGGGTGACGAGCGCGGCCACCGTGGAGAGACGCGCGCGTGGCGGCGGCTCCCGGCGCTCGCCGGCGGTGGCGCCGGGAGTGTTCGACCCGCCCCGGTCATCGTCGCCGCTCAGGTACGGTCGGAACGGCGCCTCGGCGAACGGATCGACGCCGAGTACGGTGAAGGTCCGGCCGGGGCGATCCACGGCAGCGACGTCCCCGGACAGGATCGGCGCGGCCAGGCGCGCCCCCAGCTCCACCTTCAGCGCCCGGTAGAGGTCGTCGGGCAGGCCGGACGGACCGCCGACGATCTGGTGGGTGGCGCGCCCGGTGACGGCCACGGTGGCCAGCGAGAAGGCCCGCCGCGCGCTCTCGTTGGCCAGGTCGATCGAGACGGCGACGGCCACGCCGAGCGCGATGCCGAGCACGGCCAGGCCGAGCTGCCAGGGATGCCGCCCGAGATGGCGAACGGCGATGCGAGCGAGCTGCCGCCTCACTCGCCGCTCCGGGCCGAGCCATCCGGCGTCGCCGCTTGCTCGACGAGCCGGCCGCGCTGGACGGCGAAGATGCGATCGGCCACGCCGACGACCTCGCGGCTGTGCGTCACCATGACCACCGTCTTGCCGGCCTCCCGCGCGAGGCCGTCGAGCAGCGCCAGCACCGCCGCCGCGGTCTCCGCGTCCAGCGTGCCGGTGGGCTCGTCGGCCAGGATGAGCGCGGGGTCGTGGACCAGCGCCCGGGCGATGGCCACCCGCTGCTGCTCGCCGCCCGAGAGCCGCTCCGGCAAGCTCGCGCCCCGGTCACCGAGCCCCACGCGCTCGAGCAGGCCGCGCGCCCGCGCCACGCCCGCCGGGCCGGCCAGGCCGTTCAGCTCCAGCGGCAGGAGCAGGTTCTCCTCGACGGTGAGGAGCGGGATCAGGTTGAAGAACTGGAAGACGAAGCCGATGCGGCGGCGGCGAAAGCGTGTCCGCGCGTCCTCGTCGAGCGCGGTGACATCGGTGCCGTCGACCACGACGCGGCCCGAGGTCGGGCGGTCGATCCCGGCGATCAGGTTGAGCAGCGTGGATTTCCCCGATCCGCTCCGCCCGACGAGGACGGCGATCTCCCCGGGGGCGATCGCCACCGAGACGTCGCTCAGCACGGCGCGGTCGGAGTCGCCCTCGCGATAGGTCTTGCTGACGTGGACGAGCTCGACGGCGGGGCCGGGCATGCTCCGCCATTGTACGGGGCCGTTCAGGCCGCGGCGGCGGGGGCTCGGAGCGGTACCTGGACTTTCGACGGGCGGGCGCCACCGGCGCTCCGACCGCGCACTCCAAAGACCAGGAGGCCCTCATGAAGACCCTCAGCGCCGTCGTCGTCGGACTCGTTGTCGCGCTCTCGGCCCAGGTCGCCGGGGCCTACGTGGTGCAGGTGGTGACCGCCGTTCCCGTGGAGAAGGCGGCGAGCGCGGAGGACACCTCGCAGCTCGACGAGGTTGTCCGGTCGGCGATCCGTGACGTCCTGGATCACGCAATCGCGTTCACCCCGACCGTCATCCGCATCGAGGACGCGCGAATCGTGGGGGCTCAGCTCTACCTCGTTCTCCTCCTCGCCGACGCCGAAGGCGAAGCGACCATCGGGGCGCTGCTGCCGGACCGGACACCGGACGCCAAGCCGGAGGCTCCGGACGCCGAGGGGAGCGCGGGGATCATCCATCCGGGCGAGCTCCGGCTCTGAGGAGGGCTTCGCCCGGCCACGACCTACGGGATCTCGCTCGGAACGCTGACCCAGTATTCGGCGACGCCCGGCATCCAGGTGGCCGGCGGCACGAAGCACTGGCAAGGTGCGCCTCGCGTCGTGCCAGGGGTCACGGCGCAGGTGACGGCGGCCGTGACGCACACGTTCGCGGGCGCCGCCGAGAGGCTCGACACGGGCGAGGACGCCTGGACGAGCACGAAGGCCAGCGCGAGCAAGTCGTTCATGCGAGGATGCCCCCTACCGTTGGGAGGCCGGGCCGGCCGCCCAGGTTACAGCGTGACATTCACCCGCCGGGCGACGTCCCAAGCGCATGGCTGAGGTCGGACCGGGCGCGGCGACCGATCTGCCCCACGCGGTCATCGTCGGCGGCGGCTTCGGTGGGTTGACCGCCGCCCGCACGCTGGCCGGCCGGCCCGTGCGCGTGACGCTCCTCGATCGGCGCAACCACCACCTCTTTCAGCCGCTGCTCTACCAGGTGGCCACGGCCGTGCTGAACCCCTCGGACATCGCCGTCCCGCTTCGATCCATCCTGCGCAAGGCGGCCAACATCACGGTGCTGCTCGCGGACGTCGAAGGGGTCGATCTCGCCCGGCGCCGGCTCGTGCTGGATGCCGGCGAGATGGACTACGACGCGCTCATCCTCGCCGTCGGGGCCACGGACACCTACTTCGGCCACGACGACTGGGAGGCGCTGGCCCCGGGGCTCAAGAGCCTCGAGGACGCCCTGGAGATCCGCCGCCGGGTGTTGCTGGCCTACGAGGCCGCCGAGCGGGAGCCGGCCGGGGCTGAGCAGCAGGCGCTGCTCACGTCGGTGGTCATCGGCGGCGGTCCCACCGGCGTCGAGCTGGCCGGCGCCCTGGCCGAGATCTCACGCCAGACGATCGCGCGCGACTTCCGCGTCATCGACCCCACCAAGGCGCGCATCATCCTCCTCGAGGGCGGCGAGCGCGTGCTCGCCGGCTTTCCGGAGTCGCTGAGCCGTCGCGCGCAGGACTCCCTTCAACGCATCGGTGTCGAGGTACGCACCCGCGCCATCGTGACCCGC
>Ga0137407_10001405_pt1 | contig 15685 bp, 11 predicted proteins | sample CZOMad2_2_16fung_FD_108410 | JGI IMG/M metagenome (GOLD analysis project Ga0137407, IMG submission 108410) | Vadose zone soil fungal communities from Angelo Coast Range Reserve, California, USA - CZOMad2_2_16fungal (Illumina Assembly) | ecosystem: Environmental > Terrestrial > Soil > Vadose... | reverse complement strand
GCGCGCCGGCGTGCATTTCGAGGACGGAGTGCAGACCGAGCCGCAGAAGAAGCGAGGGAAGAAGGCCGCCGCCTGATCTCCCTCAATCCACAACTCTTGACAATAGCTCGAGGAGCTCTACTCCGGTCACAGTACGGCAGTGAACCTCTCCTGCCCGACGCAGGACGAACTACCGCTTCCACGCCCCGGCGAAGAAGAAGTTCCGCACCTTCTCCAGCGGGGTCCGCCCTGAGTACGAGCCATGCCAGGGAACATCACAGGCCTTGCAGATGTTAATGGCCTCGGGCCGCTTCTCAGAGAGAGCCCTCCGCAGCTGCATCATTCTTTCGCCGTTCCAGATCTCGCTCGCCGGCTGTTCCAAAAGGTTACCCAGCGCATACTCGCTCCGCAGGTCGCGGCAGCATCCGACCACCCGACCAGCAAAATCTACCGTGAAATTCACCCACGGCTGATGACAGAGCGTGTACACGCCCCCGTTGGGTGTGGTCGCAGGGGCGCTCAGGTTCACGAGGCTTTCGCCAAGCGCATTGTGGAAGTACACGGGCATGACGGTGACACGCTCCCGCCATTCCGAGAATAACTGTTGGGTCTGTTCGACTAGGCTCTTCGCTTCCTGCGCCGTGCGGCCATGGGTCGCTAAGTCTTTGATGACGACTCTGAAATCAGCCTTGGCCTCGACCGCCGCGCGCAGCAGACGCTGGACGCCGGCGAAGGTCTCCTTCCATACCCCCCTCGCGCGAAGCCGTTCGTAGATCGCGGCATCAGCGCAGAAATCCGTGCCCACCATCCGCAACCCCGCGCCGACCAAGCCCCGGGCCCGGTCGGCGCTGATCAAGGAGCAGTTCGAGGAGATGGTCACATAGATTCCGAGCTCCGTACAATGGCTGATGTATTCCTCGAGTCGCTTGTTCAACAGCGGCTCGCCATCACGGTGCAGCGAGACGATGCGCACATCGAAGCAGGAGCGGAGGTTCGCGATGATGCGCTTGAAATCTTCGAGGGACATGATCCCTCGCCCATTGATGAAGTGATGCTCCTGATCGCTCTGCGGACAGTAGATGCACCGGAAATTGCATGCATTGATGGTTTCGATCGTGAAGAAGACCGGCTGGCCCCACACGCGGTCGCGTTGCAGGAGATAGCTGATGCCGGTGGAGACTCGATTCAGGTGCTTCAGATTCTGCATGGCATTTGATCCCTTCGTCCTCGAGCCCTATACTACTACCTTTGTCAGAGTGATTTTGGTAGAAATTACATGAACATGCGAGCCGCGGACCTAGGCGCCTGGCTGACAGTAGCCGGCGCCAAGACGCCTTTCCGGAAAGAGACTCTAACGACGAGCACGCCTAAACCGTCCGTCGATACTCTGTTGCTCGTTTGACGACGCCCGCTCCTCCCCCAGCACGCATGCACGTCCTCTGGCTCAAGACCGAGCTGCTCCATCCGCTCGACAAGGGCGGGAAGATCCGCACGTACCACATGCTTCGGGGCTTGCGTGAGCATGCTCACGTGACCTACCTGACGCTCGACGACGGTACCGCCGGACCGGACGCCCGGGACAGCGCGCGGGAGTATTGCGACGAGCTCCTCACCGTGCCGTTCTTGCCACCCGTGAAGAGAACGCCAGCCTACTACGCGGCACTGCTTCGCAACCTGGTGTCGCGGTTGCCCTACGCTGTCGCCAGATTTCGCTCACGGGCGATGCGCGAGGCGATCGCTCGCGCGGTACGCGAACGCCAAGTGGATCTCGTGGTGTGTGATTTCCTCGTACCGGCGGTCAACTTCCCCGCTGGGCTGACCGTCCCGGCAGTGCTGTTCCAGCACAACGTGGAAGCCGCCATCTGGGCGCGGCATGCGCAGGTGGCCCGGTCCTTCGCCATTCGCGCGTACATCGGCGAGCAGTGGCGCCGCATGCGAGCATTTGAGCGACGCGAGTGCCGACGGTTCGATCACGTCATCGCGGTATCGGAGATCGACCGCGACACCTTTCGGGACGAGTACGGGGTCACTGCGGTGTCGGCGATCCCGACCGGTGTCGACGTCGACTTTTTTCGCCCATCGCCCATGGCGGTGACCGCCCCGAGGGAGATCGTCTTCGTCGGATCGATGGACTGGATGCCGAACAGTGATGCCGTCACGTGGTTCGCGACGGACATCCTGCCGCTGGTGCGCCGCCAGGTCTCCGATGCGAGCCTGACCATTGTCGGCCGGGATCCGACGCCGGCCGTCCGGGAGCTGGCGGGCCGGGTACCCGGTGTCATGGTGACAGGGACCGTGGCCGACGTGCGGCCATATCTCGAACGCGCCGCGCTCGTGGTGGTACCGTTGCGAGTAGGCGGCGGCACGCGGCTCAAGATTTTCGAGGCCATGGCGATGGAGAAAGCCATTGTCTCGTCGCGTATCGGCGCCGAAGGGCTTCCGGTTCGAGACGGGGACGAACTGCTGCTCGCTGACGATCCTCCGTCGTTCGCTGCCGCGGTGGTCAGGCTCCTGCAGGATCCCGCCATGGCCCGGCGGCTCGGTGCCGGGGCGGCGGCGCGGGTGCGTCAGGATTTCGGCTGGGCGGCCGTCACACGACAGTTCGTCGGGCTCTGCGAACGGGTGGCACAGGCAGATGGTCCATAGACTGACCTGACCTGCAGGGCACGTCTTCGAGCGGCTCATCGTATAAGGATCGACCACACGTTCCTGCCGGGCCGGACCCTGGGCGGGTAACCGTCCAGTCCGTGGTTCACCCTGTTGCAGCTATCTGACGGGGTTCGCGGCGGTGTCGACCACAAATACTTCATTGGAGTTGGTCGCGCCATACCCTGGCCGGGTGGCCCCACCCGGTAGGTAGATTCGGTTGGCGATCACGGAAGCGAAGAGACCATGCCGCGGCGTGCGCATCGGCGAGAGCTGCCGCCATCGATTTTCCATCGGATTGTAAACTTCGACCTCTTCGAACACCCGCTCTCCCTCGCCACCGAACACGTACAGTTCGCCGTTGACGACGCCGGCCCCGATACCGGAGCGCCCAGTCGGCATCGGAGCCAGCCGCGTCCACGAGTTGGCTTGCGGGTCATAAACTTCAAGGGCAGTGGACGCGGCGATGCTGCCTCTCCCGCCGGCCACATAGAACTTGCCGTTGATAGCGCCCCCCGCAGTGTGATTGCGAGGCACGGCCATTGATGCCAGAGTCGACCAGGAATTCCGGACTGGATCGTATACCTCGAGGTCGTTAAGCGTTACGCCACGTGCGCTGGTGCCTCCGGCGACATAGATGTGGTCTTGGATAACCGCCACCGCCGGGGAGCTGCCGTGCGCGAGGCGCATCGGGGCAACCTCCCCCCAAGTATCTTGCTGTGGGTTGTAGACAAAAGTCCGATTGGCGGTCCCCCCAAAGGCATAGAGTCTTCCCCCCGCGACCGCAGCCGCATTATGATTCGTCGCAATGGGAAGAGGTGCCGCGCGGGTCCAAGCGTTCGTCGTGGGATCGTAGACCTCCACCGTGTTCGTCGACGTGCCGGAACTGTCGAAGCCGGCGATGACGTAGATTTTCCCGTTCAGGGCGGCACTCGAGACTTCCTGTCGGGCCGAGGGCATGGGCGCCAGCGTGATCCACGCCCCGCGGTCGGCGGTCTCCACGACCGCACGCGGGGCGGCAAAGGCACACGCCAGAATGAGAAGCGTGATCGCGATACGTATCACAGGCTCGAACATCCCATGAGGCAGGCTGACACTTCAAGTGGTTCGACGTCGTCTAGACTCGACACGGTTGCGACATCAACAGCCGCCCACTGAGCGGGTGACGGAGTGCGCGCGATCGAGTTCGTGGACGAGGTTCAATGCATTCATTTGTCGAGCAGGGTGGCCCCAGCGCTCAGCCACGGGAACCGTAACAACGCCGCGTTGAGGCCTCTCCCGGAGGGCGACCGCCCGTCCCTTACTCTATCGGACTATTACCTGCGCCGTGTTCGAGTACGCGGAGAACTGGGTCGCGGTGGCCGGTCCTTGCCCTTTTCGAGTAGGCCGACCCCGAATGTCGCGGAGGATTGGATTCCCCAAAACGCCCGCGACGGTAGCGGCTCTTCGCATCGGGCTTTCCGGGTCGGCGAGCGACGCGACCGGCGGCCCCGAGACCTCCAACCTAACGACGATCACGGCGATCCCTGAACCAGGCACGCTTTTATTCGCGGTTACGGCTGTCGCTGGGCTATCGTTCGTAGCATGGAGGCGGCGGAACAAGAGCTTCTAGGCGCCGTAATGCCCGCGGGTACCGCTCCCACCCGGAAAGAACTTAAGCAGTGTAGCTACGGCCTTCCTCAGCAAGGCAATCGTTTGAGACCAGAGCCGTTGATTGCCTGACAGGAGGATTTCCATAGCCAAGCATCCTGCCGTCCCGTATGTCGCCCCGTTTGCGGCATTCATGCTCTTCATCGCGTTGGCGCATTGGCTCCCGGTGTCTCCCGGTCTGCTCTATCCAATTCGCGTGGTCGTGGTTGGCGCGGTGCTGGCGGTCTTTTCGCGTCACCTCGTCTCGTTCCGCGCCGGGAACTGGTTTGGCAGCATCGGAGTAGGCATCGCCGTGTTCATGCTATGGGTCGCACCCGACGTGCTCTGGCCTGCATATCGGAGCCACTGGCTGTTTGACAACTCGCTGGTCGGTTCAGCCAAGAGCTCGATCCCACACGACCTCAAGACTGACCTAGTGTTTATCGCCTTTCGGATACTCGGTTCCGTCTTGCTCGTGCCTGTCCTTGAGGAGCTGTTCTGGCGCGGCTGGCTAATGCGCTGGCTCATCCAGCCGGACTTTCAGGCCGTCCGGTTGGGTACCTATACCCTCTGCTCCTTCTGGGTGACGGCGGTGCTCTTTGCCGCCGAGCATGGCTCCTACTGGGACGTCGGACTGCTCGCCGGCATCATCTACAACTGGTGGATGGTCCGTACCGGCACACTGCCGGACTGCATCGTGGCGCACGCAGTCACCAACGGATTGCTTGCAGCTTACGTGCTCTACTCAGGCCATTGGCAATATTGGCTGTGACGCGCTTGCGTTTGCAGCGCGAGGATCCTGACTGCCCTGCGATCCCGGCACACCCTCGCGACCGATGGCCCACCCGTCAGGGGCCACCTCAGTGAGGAGTTCCGAAGCCCGGAGCGACGCGATGGAGATCGCGGTCTTCGCCAGCGCCGGGCCCAAGTTCACGGGGCGTTCGCAGTGCGCTGCGGCCACGGCTGACGGACCCATCCGGGCTTCGTCCCGCGCCTCGGTGAACCGCCGTCAGTAATGCACACCTCCCACCTCCCCTGCCCCGTGTCCAATGCAGTCCGGTCCGAGATCGCGCTCCTCCTCTGCTGTGGACAGCCTCAGACCGCCGCCCACATGTTGCGCATCGAAGCGCTCCTCCGAGAGAAGATCGACTGGACCTATCTGGTGCGCACCGCGCTCGCCCATGGCATGAGCCCGCTCCTCTCCCGCGCCCTGGGTCAGGTCTCCTCAGGCATCCCGGACGAGCTCCAGGAGACGCTCCAGGATCACCTGAGGAACAATCGAGCGCGGAATGAGCAGCTCGCCCGCGTCCTCACGGATCTTCTCGAGGGTCTCGGGCATCATGGGGTGGCGGCCATCCCGTTCAAGGGGCCTGTGCTCGGCGCGGTGGCGTACGGCGACCCCTCGCTGCGGCGCGCGGGCGACCTGGACATTCTCGTGCGCGAAGACGACCTCTCGGTCGTGTGCCACACGCTCACGGCGTCGGGATTCCGTGAGCTCACCGAGCGCACGACCGGACGACCGATGACGGCCGCGGAGGACAGGGCGCATCGGCGTTATCAGTGCGAGTATGCCTTCGTTCGCGAGTCGGACCAGGTCGTCGTCGAGCCCCACTGGGCCATCGCGCCATCGGCCCTCGCGGTCGCACTCGACTATCCGGGGCTCTGGGCTCGTGCCAAGCCCGTGCCCATGCTGGGCCGGGAGATCCTGAGCCTGGCCCACGAGGATCTCCTCGTACTGCTGAGCGTCCATGGCTCGAAGCACGAGTGGTCTCAGCTACGGTGGATCTGCGACCTCGCCGGGCTGATCGATCGACATCCGGGGATCGATCTCGAGTCGGCCTTGGCGCGAGCGCGCGCTCAGGGTTGCGGGCGCATGCTCCTGGTCGGCCTGGGCTTGACCGCTCGCGTGCTCGGCATGGAGCTCCTGCCGATCATCCGTCGCGAGCTCGAGCGCGATCGGACGACCCTCGCGCTCGTCGACCACGTGGGCCATCGCCTCTTCCAGGACGGCCCGCCGGCGGACACCCACGGGCGCCTGACCGGGTTCCTGCTCCGTGTCCGGGAGCGGTCGGGGGACCGCTTACGCTACGTGGTTCGCACCGTGACGACCCCCGAGATCGAGCACATGCGTCTCGTCTCCCTCCCGCCCTGGCTGCACGGGCTCTACGTCCCAATCAAAGTGCTATGTGACTATTTCCTCTTCCCTCTCTGGAGGGTCACGAAACACGCGCGGCAGCTCGGCAGTGGCGTTGCACGGAGGCGGCTCCCGTAACGCGTGCGCCGATAGCGCGTCATAGCGGCGAGCGCCAGAGAGGTCCCCTCGGCGGGAGCCAGCCGTTCAGCCCGAATCGGGTGCTCGACTGGCGCCGTCCGTGTTCGCCCGCCCTCCGTGGTGGGCCATCCACTCCGTGAGCCGCGCCGCCATGTCGTGAGTGAGCTCCGCCCGGTGGCGGCCGCGCAGCACCGAGCAAAAAGCGCGGCCGTCGGGGTGGCGCTCCACATCGAGACGCGCGAGATCGACGATCTCGGCGCGGCCGTCGCGAAACTGGAGCTCCACGCTCCGCCGGTGCGCGTTCGGCGAGAACGGCGAGCCCTCGAGGAGGCGCACGTCGTCCACGACGAGGGCGGGCCGGGGGTCGCCGGCCTCGGCGGGGACGCCGAGAGCGAAGAGCCCGACCTGCGCTTCGTCGCGGGCATCGAGATGCAAGAGCTCGTCGATCGCCAACTCCGGGAAGGCGCCGACGGCGCACGGGGCCAATCCGAGCACCGTCGCGGCCAGGTACATTGTCTGGTAGAGAGCCCCCACTTCCTGGAGGATCAGATGATACGGGATCCCCCGGTACTTCCAGCACGTGCGTGCGAAGACGGCCGTGACCACGAGCAGCACGGCGGGATGACCGGGACTGTCGGCCGGGCGTCCCATCGCCCACCGCACGGCGTCTTGGAGGCGGTCGCGGTACACCGCCTCGCTGTCCATCGCGAGTAGCCGGTGATGAAACGGATGGTAGTAGTAGATCCCGGGTTCCACGGATCGCACGTCGTAGACGACGGGATACACCTCGAGCGGATAGCGGGCGCCGCCGCTCGGATAGTTCCGCATCGAGAGGCGTCCCAGATCGGGCGTCTCGATCACGGCAAATGCTCGGGCCGTGAGCCGGAGGAAGTGCGCAAGGTCCTCCTTCTCCATGGGGCGCACGGCGTAGGCGCGGATCGACCGCCGCCCGGCAAGACACTGCTCGAGGGACGTGGGGAACCCGGCCACTGTCTCCGACGCTAGGTCGATCGAGCGGGAATCCCGGGCCTCCTTGTCGATGGCCGGCGGGTGCGCCCGGTCGAGCGTGTCCGGGAAATACCCGCCGATGTTGAATCCCCGGTGGAAAGCGAGCGCGATCGGGTCGAGCCGATTTCGGAAGGCGGCGTCTCCACCGAGCTTCCGGAACTCGTCGCCCTCGATGAGGACCCGCTCGGCGATCAGCGCCTGGATCGCCTCCCGGGCTTCGGCCGAGCTTCCAGCGAGGACCGCACTCGGAGGCACTCCTTGCAGGATCTGGCCGACGAGCGTCAGAAGATCGGCCGAGAGCTCGAATCGACTGCCGTAGAGCCCATGGACCACGAGGATCCCCGTCCCGTTGGACAGCGGATGCGCCACGCAGTACGGAGACACGTAGTACGCCGGATCCGGCACGGAGACCTCCCTGCCCTTACCAGAAAGGATGCGGCCAAGGGTTCAACTCTGACAGCGTCCGGTCCCGATCGGCCAGGCCCAGGCGCCGGGGGGCCTCGAGCGCCCGACGCCCGCCCAGCACGCGATATCGGTGGCCGGCGTTCAAAGCCTGGAGGCCCGGGATCAGGACCTTCACGGCGCACAGCCCGAGGTCCCTCAGCAGGGGGACGGTACAGTTCACCACGATCACCTCGTGTCCGCTGCGGCCGAGCCGGAACACGAGCTCGTCAATGGCCTGGCGCACGCCCAGACCGGGCGGCCCATAGGGACCGTCTCCGAACGCCCGGCGCTCGGGGGCACCGGTCAAGAACGCCACCTCGGCATGCTTCTCGCGCGCCTGATAGAAGCCGACATGATCCGGGAATTCGACGACGAGGTTCGCGTCCATGCTCGGGGTCGCAGCCGTCCGGTAGGCGTGCTCGTTGAGAAAATACGGCTGACAGAACTGGACGAGCTCTTTGTAGAGCTTGCCGAGCAGGGCCTCCGGATCGAGCGACGCCACCGGATCGACGAGGAGGAAGTCCGGGTTCAGCCGGTCGCGGAGGAGCCCGAGCAACACCGGGATGCCCAGGTCGCTCGTGATGTCGACCAGCTCGCAGTCGAAGGCGAGGGCCGCCCAGCTCCGGCGCGCCGAGAAGGGGTCGGGATCGCCCGGCGCCAGCTCCACCCGCGGCATCGACAGCTGGTTCAGCCACACGATCATCAGCGCGTCCCGCTCGATCGTCTCGTAGATGCCATTCAGGACCGCATGGTGGAAGCTCGTGTGACAGGCTGCACCGTTGCTGGTCGGTTTGTAGATGCGCGTGGGGGACGTGGACGTGTAGATCAGATCCGCGGGCACGAGCACCGGCCGCTCGGCGCCGAGCGCCATGCCCCAGACCCACGGTATCTCCGCGTCCGGATCGAATCGGCGAAGCCCAAACTCGGGATCGTCATACTGCTCGGAGGCATAGAGCGGGAAGCGACGCGGGTCCAGGGCGTCGGCGGCGACGGCGGTGTACCGGCAGTGCACGATCCGCCCGGGATCACAGTACTCGAGGGCGAAGAGCCGCTCAAGGCCCTCGATCAGGGACAGGGCCCCCGCCTTGGCGACGCTCTCGAAGTCGAGGCCCTCGGTCACGATCGACGTGACCCTCGTCTTGGCCACGGAGGGGCGGCTCGTGACGACCCGATGGGCATTCACGATGGTGGTCGTCTCCGGATCGCCGCCGCGGGCCCGGCAGAACCCCAACAAACGCTGACGGCGCCGCGACGTCGGACAGGACGGCGTCCGGAAGATCCCGTGGTCATCACCGACGAGCGGGCGCAGCCGCTGCCAGACGGCGGCGAGATCGTCTGGCGGCGTCGGGTCGGCGTGATACGCCTGGGTCCACTCGGTTTCCGTGGCGTGCCGGAGTCCACGGAGGTCCCGGTCCGCCAGCGGGTAGCATCGTCGGCATCTGTGGTGCGGGGAGACGCTCTCGAGACGCACGGCCGGCCGCGCAAGGTCGACGTGGATCAGGCGGCCCGGGCCGGTGCGGGACGGAGCGTCGACCTCGAGGGCGCCGCTCAGGGCCAGCACGACGAACTTCGAGAGGGTCGACAGCGCGGCCACGTCGTGCGGGTGACGCCAGCCGGCCCGCCCGCGAGGGCGTCTCTCGAGATATCGGGCCAGCGCCGCCTCGAAGGGATCGCGCTCGGCACGGTGCTGATGCGCACAGAGGACACAGCCGCCGGAGGGCTCGGGCTCGAAGCCGCTCGGCACCGGACCGATGACGGCTCCGCCCTCGGTCGTGTCAGCCGCGAGCAGCGGCACCCGTGCGCGGCGGCAAGCGCTGGCCACCGCGAGGGCCATCTCGGGCGCCTGGTCGCTAGAAACCACGGCTCTGACAGCGTCGATGATGGGCGCGAGCGTCGCCTCGACGGGATCGTGAGGCGAGCGCCCCGGCTCGATCCGTCGAACGAAGCCGCGGGTTCGCGGCGCGAGGCATGTCCACAGGACGTGAGCCTTGTCCTGACCGATCTCCGCTGGCCGGTAGAACGGTCCCACGTCGGCGGCCTGGATTGGGGCCGGATCGAATAGCGACACCGTGAACCGCCCGGTGCGCAGCAGGTCCCGCAGCACGGCCAGGCCCAGCCCTCCCAGCCCCAAGAGCAGAACAGGGAGGCGAGATCCCGCCGTCACGGTGGAAAGAGGCTCGCCGAGAAAGCGGCACCGGTCGGCGATCAGCGAGGGTTCCCCGGGGTGATCGTCGTCGAGGAGGTTGAAGCGGCGCAGGTCGGCGAGAAAAGCCTGCAGCTCCTCGCCGCTGAGTCCCGTCGCCTGAGCAATGCCCTCGAGGTCCTGCGACCCGTCGAGCAGGTCGAGGAGCGCGCCCGCATCTCGCACCGGCTGGCCCAAAGGCAGATGGTGAGAGCCCGTCCCGGTCTTGATGATCAGCGTCCCGCCCGAGTCGTCGGGCACGATGCGAACGCCTCGAACCAGTCGTGGCACCGGCATCGCGGAATCAGGCGGTTTCAACGGCCGTACGTCTGGATGATCCAGCCAGCCTTCCAAGTGTGCAAGGTCCTGCTAACACTGAGCACATATTTGCCCATATTAGTCGGATCGGTTGAACCCTGACGTTGCAGAGACATCACAGCCACTCTGCGCGCTTTCGTCGCTTGTCCCGATCGCGCGGAATATGCTAGCCTCATCCAACCCACCGTAACCCACTTCGCATTCGTGCAGCAAGGGAGCCAACGATGGCCGACGCGACCAAGAAAGAGATGGGAACAGGAACAGGCCCACAGGCTGCCGAGCCGAGCGCCCGGCGGGAATTTCTCACGAAGATCGGGAAGGCTGGTGTAGCGGTCCCCGCGATCTCGCTCCTGCTGGCTGCGAACTTCCAGCCTGCCTCGGCACAAGTGACTACCGGAAGCAGCGGGAGCGGCTCTTCGTAGCGGGTCTCCCCGCGCAGCGCGGCGCGTCCCTTGCGGCGGCCTGGATCGGGACGTCCGCTAAGGTGTTCTTGATCACGCGGCTACAGCCTTCATCTTCCGTGCGCTAGCCGAGTCGAGCTACCGGCTGAACCCACTTCACGACCGAAAACGCTTGGCGTGATGTAAGGGACCGTATGAAGAGTCACAATAGGAGATTCCTGACCCGGCGTGAATTCAATGGACTGTGCGTGGCACTCGGCTCATTTGCGGCTCCGACAGGTGCAGCTGCCCTTGATGCGGTCACTGGCGCGGCGTCAACGGGCACAGCGCGCACGGTAAAGTTTCGCGACGGCACTATCGTCCCGGCATTGGGCCAAGGCTCGGCGCGTCTGGGAAAGGGAAAACATCCTCAAGCCGATGAAGAAGAAGCCGTGCGCACCGGCCTTTCGCTTGGCATGACGTTGATCGACACGGCGGAGTTGTACGGCTCCGAGGAATTCATCGGCCGCGCGATCGCTGGTCAGCGCAATCGCGTATTCCTGGTCTCCAAGGTGTGGCCCACTCATGTCGCGGGAAACGGAGTCCTGCGCGCTTGCGAGGCGAGCCTCAAGCGCCTCGGTACTGATCATCTCGATCTCTATCTGCTGCATTGGCCAAAGGGGGTCACGAATCTCTCCAGCGTTGTGATCCAGTTTGAAGATTTACGCTCGGCAGCGAAGATTCACGCCTGGGGCGTTTCCAATTTCAAAGTCAGCGACATGGAAGATCTGTTTCGCATTCCAAACGGCGACCGCTGCGCGACGAATCAGCTCCCGTACAGCCTCGCCGACCGCGGCATAGAGCGTGACCTGCTGCCATGGTGCGAGCAGCACGCCATGCCGGTGATGGCGTATTCTCCGCTCGGGGGGCCCGGCGCCAGCCTGCTGCGTGATCCCTCGCTTTTACGCATCGGCGCAGCACACGGTTGCTCGGCAGCCGCTGTGGCCCTGGCCTGGACCATCCGCACGGGCAACGTCATCGCCATTCCCGAATCCGGTTCGGTGGCGCATGTCAAGGAGAACGCCGTCGCGCTCTCACTGACGCTTACCCCGCAGGAGCTTCAATCGCTCGACACAGCGTATCCGCTGCCGAACCGCTAGACCTCAGAACCTTTGACACGAGCGAATGACATTCCTTCATGTGACGTGACGCGGCCGGATCGTGATGTCTGCTCTGACTCCCGATGAGAACGCTCGCAATGCCTAAACGTGGGCGCTAAGCGCAAAAGATCATTGACGACGGCGCTCCCGCCTCCGAAGGTCGGCCTCGCCTACCGCTTGCCGCTGGGCTCGTGGGTGATGTCTCGTCCACCCGGCCTCGAGTGCCTCGAGATCACGGCGGAGCATTTCTACAGACTGGACGGCGCCCCGCTGCGTCGCCTGGCCGAGCGGTATCCACTCGTTGTGCACACCTCAAGCCTCTCCCTCGGAACGCCCGGCCCCCTCGACCAGTCCGAGCTCGAGAGGTTCGACGCCGTGGTATCGACGGCAGACCCGCTCTGGATCAGCGAGCATCTCGGGTTCCGTCGCACCGGTGACATGGACCTCGGCTGCCCTCAGCCAGTGTCCCTCACGCACGAGAGCCTGGCGCTCGTCGTCGAGCATGCCCGCGAGATCATGGCGCGGTGCCGCAAGCGCCTGCTCCTCGAGAACATTGTCTCGCACATCTCGATCCGGGGAGCCGTCGCGGAGCCGGACTTCCTCAATCGCTTCTGCGAGGACTCCGGTGGCGGCATTCTCCTTGATCTGACGAGCCTCGTCGTCAACGCGCGAACCCACCGCTTCGATCCTCGGGAGTGGCTCCGGTGCATCGAGGCCGACCGCGTCATGGCCGTGCACGTGGGGCACGCGGCGCGCGAGGACGGCCGCTGGGTCGTGCGTCACGAGGGCCGCGTCGACGAGGAGGTGTGGAACCTCGCCGGCGAACTGTTGGCTTCGGCGCCAGGGACGACCGTGATCCTCGAGCGCGACGGGAACTTCCCTCCCGCGGCCGACCTCGCGGCGGAGCTGCGGCGGCTCCAGGCGCTACGCCGCGCAGGAGCGCCCGCGCAGGGTTCTTCCGGCCCCGGCTCCGCCCATCCATGACCTCCGACATCCGGATCGCTTCCGACGTCTGCCTCTTCCTGCTCGAGGACGAGGGGGTCTTCTTCGCCGAGTCCCGCCAGGAGCTCCACCTCTTCAACACGCCCGCCGCGTTCGTGTGGTGCTGCCTAGAGGAAGGGCTCGCGCCCGCCGACATCGTGACCGCGTACGGGACCGCGTTCGGCCTCGGCGCCGCCGAGGCCGAACATCACGTGTCGAGCGTGCTCCTGACGTGGCAGGGTCTCGGCTACCTTTCGGGCGCGGTGCTGCCGGGCGCGCCGGAGACCCACTTGACGACCGCGGTCGGCTGGCTGTTGACGAACCCCTCCCTGCGGGCGGACTTCGCGCGGTCTCCTGCGGATACAGCGGGCCCACTCCGTGTCCGGTCCGCGGACCTCGAGGCCTTCGTGACGCTGGATCCCGACGCCCTCGAGGCCCAAGCAGAGAGTGTCGCCCGGGCGGGGCGGCGGCACGGGCCGGCCCGGGGCTCGGAGCACGTGCTCGCGTCAGTGTCTCCGAGCGGCAGGAGCGTGCTGGAACTCGCCGCGGAGTCCCGCCTGCGTGGCATCGAGGTGACGTCGATCCGACGCTACTACGGGTTGCTGGCGACACGCTTTTCTCTGCGCCTGGCCTCTGCTGCGCAGGAGGCGCGAGTGCACCCGGCGCTCGCTCACCTGGAGATCGAGAAACCGGCCGAGGTCGACGTGGTCCTCGACGTCCTTGAGGCGAACGGCGGCCACGTGCTCCTCGAGGACCTCCTCCCGGTGGGCTACTGTGCGGATCTCGATCAACTGACCCCCTTGGTCACGTTCCGGGTGCGGCAGCTCGCCATCAACCGCCACCGGTACTTCCTCGCGGTCCATGCGGGAGTCGTGTTCAACGGAGAGCACTGCATCCTGCTCCCGGGCGCGTCCGGCCGGGGCAAGACGACGCTGACCGCAGCGTTGAGCCGGGTGGGCTTCCACTACTTCTCAGATGAGTTCGCGCTCCTCGAGGAGACGACGCTGCATGTGCGACCGGTACCGCTGAGCCTGACGATCAAGCGTGGCGCCGTGGGACCCCTGACCGCGTACTACCCTGAGCTCGAAGGGCTCCCGACGCACCTCCGAGAAGACGGGCGGACCGTGCGCTATTTGAGCCCTGCCGAGCGCCCTCGGGATCCGGAGCGCAGCCACGCGGTCCGCTGGATCATCTTCCCCCACTACGATGCCGACGCCGTCACGTCGCTGCGCCCCCTGAGCCGGCCAGAGGCTCTTCGCCGGCTCCTGCGCGAATGCCTGGTGCTTCCAGACCTGCTGGATCGTGCTGGCGTGGAGAGTCTCGTCAGATGGATCCGGACGGTGGACTGCTTCGACCTCCCGATGAGCTCGCTGCCGGATGCCGTCGGCTTGGTGAAGCGACACTGTGGGCTCCCTGTGGCGGTCAGCCGCGATCACGAGGGTATTCGAAGATATGGATAAAGTGCTGGCTCTGCGATGCGTCTGCCCAGCAAGGTCCGAAGAACAACCTGGTGTCCGCCGTTCTTCGGATCTTCAGCACCGCTCGACGAAGATGACGAGAGCAGGGCTACGATCATCGAGGTCAGCCGCCCAAGGGCGTCGAGTCCCGGGATCTGGGCTCACGCATTCTCTCTGTCGAAACGGGAGCGCCAAGCGAACCAACATGAAGGAAATTTAGTTCCGCATGAAGGAACTGAATTCCACACTTAGCGCATTGACGCAAGTTCCGTAGCGATCGGATTGCTCCCCGCCTTGCAAATACGCTCTCGCGTCACTCGTTCCTGGGCAGATCGCCATCAGAGCCGCGCGGAGAACAATCGCGTCAGCTTGAGCGGTCGTGAAGGACGAGATTCTTCTTTGACTTTTCATACACGCTCTGACACCATCGCCCGGAATGTCCCAACCTAATCGGTAAGCCCATCAGGCGGCCTGCTCGGAATCTCGCCGTCACATTACTGATCGGGACTACTCTCTTCGCTTCAGGAAGTGCCACCGCAGCAGGGCAGCTCACGCTCAACTGGGTCGACAACGCGGGTGGCATCGTATATTTCAACGTGGAGCGCAAGACGGGGCCCACCGGCACGTATGCGCCGATTGCGACGACCGGCACTGGTGCCACCACCTACGTGGACTCGACGGTTGTCGCGGGCACCACGTATTGCTACCGTGTCAGCGCCTCGAATGCCCTCGGGGGTTCCGGCTACTCGAACGAGGCCTGTGGGCTTCCCGCCGCCGGGTTCGATGTAGCCATCGCTACGACCGGCCCCGGCACCGTGGTCAGCGCCCCCGCAGGTATCACGTGCCCCGGCACCTGCCTCCAGAGCTACGCCGTGGGCACGGTGCTCACTCTGACGGCGACCCCAGCCGGCGGCTCATTCTTTAGCGGCTGGAGCGGCGGAGGCTGCACAGGCACTGACCCCTGTGTCATGGCTGGCAACGCGCCGGTAACCGTGACCGCGACCTTCTCGCTCGGCAGCGCGGCTCCGGCGGCCAGCAACACTGGCCCGACCAGCGGAGACGCCGGCTCCGTGGGCGCCGCCGTCAATGCAACGGACAATGTAACGGTCACCCGCGGCACTTCAACGCCAGCAATGACCCTGGCTTTCGCTGGCAAAATCCGCGATCGGGTCGGCCAGGACCTCGCCGTCTTCGGCCCCGACGGTGCTCTCGATGGCGCCTTTTTCTTC
>Ga0137407_10001404_pt1 | contig 15685 bp, 18 predicted proteins | sample CZOMad2_2_16fung_FD_108410 | JGI IMG/M metagenome (GOLD analysis project Ga0137407, IMG submission 108410) | Vadose zone soil fungal communities from Angelo Coast Range Reserve, California, USA - CZOMad2_2_16fungal (Illumina Assembly) | ecosystem: Environmental > Terrestrial > Soil > Vadose... | reverse complement strand
CATAGCGGGCAATAGCGGCCTCAAACTCCAGCGTTTTGGGGCCTGTCGTCAGCCAGCCGGACTCAACGGCTTCGACGAGTTGGGTGATCTCCTCACGCGCGATCAGCGGCTTGTAGAAGGGGATCGAGCCTTCGATGACCATAGGTTCACCTCGCTGGAGTGTTGGCAGGGCCACGCGGCGGAACGGTAGAGCATTGTGGTTGAGCGAGCCAAGCATGTCAAGACAATTTTCGGACAACGATGAGGGCTATCTATCACAGTTGGAAGAGGTGTCAACCTATCTGCCTGTAAGCCCTTGAAAGCACGCCCACCCTGGATGCGCGCTTGACACAATTACCTACGTATGATAAGCAAAGTCACTTTTCCTCCATAGGAGATCATTCAGTGAATGGCCGAGTCGACGTGTCGGTGGTCGTGCCGGTTTTCAATGAGGTGGAGAATCTGGAAGAGCTCTACAGCCAACTCACCAAAGCTCTGCACAGGCGCGAGTATGAACTGCTCTTTGTCGACGATGGGAGTACCGACGCCAGTTACGAAATCCTAGCCCACTTGCACGCGAAAGATCGGCGGGTGAAAGTCGTGCAGCTGGCAGAGAACTTTGGCCAACATGCTGCTCTTGCTGCTGGCATCGAACACGCGCATGGCGAGGTTATCGTGACGATGGATGCTGATCTCCAGAGTGATCCCACGGATATCACGCTCCTCTTGGCCAAGATGGCTGAAGGTTATGAGGTCGTGAGTGGGTGGCGGGTGGGGCGGAAGGACGGCTTTTTTACCCGCCGCTTTCCATCTTATTTCGTGAATAAGACAGTTGGGACGGTGATCGGCATTCCTCTTCACGATTACAACTGTCCATTAAAGGCTTTCAACGCGGAGGTGGGTCGGAAATTGATGCACTACGGCGAGATGCATCGGTTCCTGGGAGCTTTGATCGTGCGATTAGGGAAGTCTGTCGCCGAGGTGCAAGTGCACCATCACCCTCGCTGGCGTGGGCGGTCGAAATACTCCTTTCTTAGCCTACTTGGGCTCTATCTTGATTTTGTGACGACCTTTCCCTCCCGCATCTTCCAAATAGTCACGCTTGCTGGTCTCCTCTGCACCATGGTCGGCCTGGGGGGTGGGTTCCTCTATTTCCCGCTCCGGTCCCTTCTCGACATGCCATTAGGGACCAGAATCCAGTTTCTGATCTTTCTTGCCCTTTTCTTTGGAGCCCAGCTTACGGTTCTAGGCCTTTTGGGTGAGTTCATCACTCGGATCTTCCGGCTCCTGCAAAACAGGCCATTGTTTGTGGTCAAGGATTATCTTGTCTAAAGGCTTTACAGGAGGCATGAGTGAATGATGAACATCACCATCGATATGTGTTCAGCAGGCCACCTCGATGCCCTGCAACCCCTCTTCGCAGCGTATGATCCCAAACCATACTTCTACCTCAAGGCAATTGATCGAGACAATCTTCGCAAATCATTTTGCCAAAGGATTGCCGCTAGTTGTCGGGATCCCTTGGCCGGCCTTTTCGTGGCATCTGTGGCGGGCGAGACGCGCGGGTTCGCGCTTTATAAGAAGCTCTCGTGGGATAGCGCAATTTTCGACTTTGGCTGTGGCCGTATAGAGTACCTTGGTGGAATCGGCAGCTACGAAGAATCGTTGCAGATCAAGAGGGCATTGCTGTCGGCGATTGCTGAGCGGTGCCAACGCGACCAGATTGTCACCCTTTACTCCCGGACAAGCCTCGGCGACTTGTCTACCATCCATGCCCTTGAAAGTTCGGGGTTTCAACTGATTGTGGTGGCGCGGAGGTATTACTTCACGACCAGAAGGGCGCTTCCCCCTTTGAAGGATCTGGTGCCAGTTCGCCTATCCCAAGATAAAGACCTCGATGAGTTGAAGGCAATCGCCCGCACTTCTTTCTTTCCATCTCGTTATAGCCTTGATCCCATGTTCCCCCAGGCGCGAGTGCACAACCTTTACGCGCAGTGGGTGGAGAACGCCTGCAGAGGAACTGTTCAAGATGTTGTCATCGTGGCCGAGCGCCAAGGGAAAGTTGTCGGCTTTGTGACTTGTGGCATCGAGCACGAATTAAACAAGTATTTTCCCGTCCGTTTGGGCTCTGTTCACCTTGCTGCTGCCAGTCAAGCCTCACGAGGGCGTGGGGTTGTTCCGAGCTGCTGGAAAGCCGGGTTACAGTGGTTCTCTGACAAGGTACATCTGATTGAAACGGTAATCGCCATCCAGAATGAGGCGACGGCTCGAATCGCCCTGCGATTCGGAGGGCGCTACGGCGACGCTTGTGTGGATTTCCACCGCTGGTTTTGACACGAAAGGGAGGCGATGAGGAAGCTCTTAATCACTGGGGGCGCTGGCTTTATCGGCAGCCACTTTGTCAAATATCTCCTCAAACGCTACCAGGATTATCGTGTGATCGTTCTGGACGCTCTGACATATGCTGGCAGCCTGGACAATTTCCCGGAGGCACTGCAGACTAACTCGAACTTCCGCTTCTGCCATGGCAATGTCAGAAATTCCAATTTGGTCGAGGAGTTGGTCGCCGAGGCCGATATCGTGGTGCATTTTGCAGCTGAGACCCATGTGCCGCGCTCACTGCACGATACCTTGTCGTTTTTCGAGACAGACGTCATTGGCACGCAGTTGGTGATGGGTGCCGTGCTCAAGCACCCGGTCGAGCGCTTCATCCATATTTCGAGCTCCGAGGTATATGGAACAGCAGCATTCGTTCCGATGACCGAGGACCATCCACTCAATCCCACCACGCCCTATGCGAGCGCGAAAGCGGGGGCTGATCGACTGGTGTATTCATATCAGGTCACCTATAACCTCCCAGCCTTAATCCTTCGGCCCTTCAATACGTACGGTCCGCACCAACATCTCGAGAAAGTCATCCCCCGCTTCATCACCAGCGCGCTAATGGATGAATCATTGATCATTCATGGCGATGGAACACACTCCCGTGACTGGGTGTATCTCGAGGACCTCTGCCAAGCTATCGATCGCGCCATCCATGCAGACTTGTCACCCCTCCACGACGAAGCCATTAATCTTGAAACCGGGGTTGAGACGCCTATTCTTGCCATCGCTGATTTGATCCTGGACCTCCTAGGAAAGCCACGATCCCTTCTCAGGTTCTCGGAGGACCGCCCAGGCCAAGTACTATGCCACCTTGCCTCTACAGAGAGGGCGTTCCATGTGCTCGGTTGGAAGGCTTCGACCAAGATCGATGAGGGGTTGCCACAAACCATCCAGTGGTACGTCGACCATCCCGAGTGGTGGCAGCGACGGATCTCAATGCGTTCGGTGACCGTTACCGACGCAAAAGGGCGTTCATTCACATATTAAGGAGCCGTCACGGACAGCACATCTCCCTCCTAGGGAAGGAGGTTCATGCACATGGGTGCTAATCCCCGGAGGGTCGCTCGTCACTTGCTGGTGCTCTGTGGGTATTTCTTCCTCACCGTGGTAGTCACCTATCCTGTGGCGTTCCACTTGACTACTCACATCCCCATCGCACATCAGATCCCGGGGTGGGCGCCAGGCGACGGAGACCCCTGGTATTCCCTCTGGATGCTATGGTTTACGAAGCATTCCCTTGTTGAGCTAGGACGCCTCCCCTTGTTCAGCGATGCCCTGTTCTACCCCAGGGGCGCCGACCTCAGGTACTTTAGTCTGATCATGTTCCCCCTACTGCTGTCGCTCCCCCTGGTTTACCTCGCGGGGCTGATCGCTGCCTACAACCTTCTGATCCTCCTATCCCTGGCCGCGGCTGGATATGCTACCTTCCTCTTGGTCCAGTATTTAACGAAGGACGGGCGGGTGGCCTTCATCTCGGGCCTGATCTTCGCTTTTTGCCCTTACCATCTGACACGTTCGTTAGAACACCTCTTCCTGGTAGGGAGCGCAGCGTGTCTGCCGCTCTACGTGCTCTTCCTGATCAAAGCCCTTCAAGAAAGAGGGACCTCCAACGTGTTGCTGGCCTCGGTTGTGTTCCTCTTGACCATGCTTTCGAACCCTTACTATGTCATCTTCCTCATCCTCTTTACCGGTATCTATGTCCTCTTTCACCTCTGGCGACTCAGGCATGCCGGTTCACGGAGCATTCTCATCAAGCGCGTTGCCTTGGTCGTGGGCTGCACCGCCGTCCTTTCGCTGCCCATCGCCGCTCTTGCCCTGCGCACGGAGTGGCCAGACATCGTCCTCTCCACGTCCCTCGCGGAGGTCAACCAATGGAGCGCTGACCTATTGGCCTTTTTTCTGCCAAGCCCCTACCATACTCTCTGGGGGAGCCTGGTAGAGGCAATCTATGCGAATTTCACCGGAAATGTCTTTGAGCAGACGGTCTACATCGGCTATGTCGTCCTGGCCCTCGCGCTGATCGCTCTTGTGAAAGCCCGTCAGGAGGAAACTCGTGTTTGGGCGCTCTGCGCCATCAGCTTCTTCGTGCTGGCGTTAGGACCTTTCCTCCATATCCATGGTAAGGATCTTTTTCGGCTCGGTGATGCGACATTCTACATACCGTTGCCGCACCTGCTCTTCGGTTTTATCCCTGTTTTGAAGGGGGTAAGGGTCGCTAGCCGTTTCGATGTGATGCTGATGCTCTCTCTGGCGGTCCTCGTCAGCTTTGGTCTCAGGTGTCTCCTGGACCACTTCGACAGGCAACAGTGGGGAGCGAAGGGGCAAGCAGTTTTTCTCAGCCTGATCGCCGCGGTCCTTCTGCTCGAATTCGTGAGCGTTCCATTGCCTATTCTGGATGCCCGGCTCCCCAAGGTCTATGCGGAGATCGGCCAGGATGAGACGAGCACTGGTAGCCTGTTAGATGTGCCATTGGGGCTAGACATCGCCAAGTATCAGTACTACCAGACTGTGCATCGCAAGAAGCTCCTCATGGGCTTCAGTCCACACCCATCCCGTGCGCTGAAAGAGTATGGCAACACCTTTCCCCTGATCAAAGCCTTCAAAGAGCCAGATCACATCCTCGATGGGGCATGGCCGTGGGATCAACAGGACGCCTTACGGCTGATTAGTGTCTTCGATGTCGATGCCATCGTCCTGCATCGTGAGTACCTGGAGCCAGCGATCGTCAACCGTTTGCAGGAGGTCCTGATGCGCACTTTCCCAATCGAGAAGCGCTTCGAGGAGGGGAGTCTTCTTGTCCTGTGGCTGGCGCGTGACCGCGCCAGCCAGGCCCATTGGGATGGCGCCGCGTACCGTTGGGACTTTGACGCAGCGGCTGCGTTGCCCTGGCTCCTCGAGGGCTGGTGGCCGCCGGAACGCCGAGATGAGATCACCTTTGCCTGGGCCGATGGTAAGCCATCGCGGCTCTGGGTGTTCTTTCCCCAACGCCAGGATGTCGTGCTGGAGCTCGGACTTTCCCCGTTCATCTTTCCGGGGTGCCCCCAGCAGGGGATTAAGGTGTATGCCAATGAGCGGCTTTTGGGCGAGATCGAGATGGAAGCGGAGGGCTGGCGGAGTTATAGTCTCCGCGTGCCACACAGCTCTCTGACCGCCGGCGTCAACGTGTTCCGCTTCGTCTACCGCTGTGCGGCTGCTCCCGCACAGGTGCTCCCGGGGACCCCAGATGCGAGGTCCTTAGCCGTCGCCTTCGACTTCATCGCCTTTCACTTTGAGTGACTGTGCGCGCTTTTCCAACTGCTTCAACTCAACTGGGGAGCGGGGTATGGAGTGGTCGATGCGTTTCGGCGCGGGTTCATGTGCTCATATCAGGAGTTGGGCGTGAGGGAAGATCATGCTCCAGGAGCAAGATGCAGCCTTGTTCGCGCCACACAACGGAGTCAGCGTGCGTCGTACGGGCGTTTCACATCGTGCCGACGAATACGACGAATATGGGTTTGACCTCCTGTTTCGCATGCAGAGAGAGCACTTCTGGTACCGTGGGCGGCATCGTTTTCTCCTCGCCGCCCTTAAAATGGAGCTCGCCAGCCTGGATGCTCCAGCGAGCACCCTCAGCGCCATAGACTTAGGGGCTGGGTGCGGCGGCTGGATCGACTACCTCCTGACTCGCTCTGTCCCTCGATTCGGAGAACTTGCCTTGGCTGACTCCTCTCTCAAGGCACTGGAGTATGCTGCGACCGTTATTGGCTCACAGCTCCCACGGTTTCAAGTCGAGCTTCGAGACCTGGGATGGAAGGAGCGCTGGGATATTGTTTTCCTCTTGGACGTTTTGGAACATATTCAGGATCATAGCTCCGTCGTACAGCAGATATGTCAATGCTTGAGACCGAATGGGCTGCTATTTTTGACGGCACCAGCGCTGGATTTTTTTTGGAGCTACAATGACGAATTGGCACGACACCAAAGAAGATATTCTTTGCAGGACATGCAGTCTCTGGCACATCAATGCCAGGTGACGCTCACCAAAGTGCGATATTTTATGTTCATTTTGAGTCCACTCTTGTATTTCAGTCGACTCCACGGCTTAAAGCCAGGGACCACGTCTCGTGCCGAAATCAAAGAGTTCCTGGCGCGCACCCACAGAATTCCGTCGAAACCTGTGAATGCTCTGTTGAAATGGATATTCGCACTGGAAACCCCTCTGGGTCTCTGGCTGCCCTTCCCATGGGGGACTTCTGTCCTTGGCATTTTCCAGAAGCCAATGCAGACTCCGCGTTAGGCCAAAGGGCAACATGCATCGCCCAATCAGTGCCGCAACCAGCCGTCGAATTCCCGGCCAAGCCGACGCTATCTGCCCCATCGCGCCATGGACCTTCCTCTCATTTGCCTGCGGGAGCTGGGTATGAAGACGGTGGCGTTTCGAACTCTCGAAGTCCTCCTGAGTGTGGCAATCCTTATCGGCCATAGCAAGACCGCCTGGGCGGTGTGACATCGCAGGGGTGGATGACTCTAGCACAGCAAGGCCAGAGCGCAAAGGAAAAAGGGTAAGACGTGGCATGTGCAAGGATTAATGCGGGCATAGGATACGTCGCCTCCTGTCAGTTATTTGTGCCGGTGGCAGGACGCACTGCCGCAGGAGCGCGAATCCGGCCCGCCCATAGCCCTGGTGCTTCACGAGCTCAAGGCAATGGATATGGCCTTCCGTCACGCCGTTGGCCGGCTTTGACAGCGAGCAAGTTCTCCTGCAGTCCACGCGCAAATCGGACCAGCTCTGCGATCCCACTGTGGGTGGCCTCCATCATACATGCCTCCGGGTCGTCGCCCCGGCGCTCCCGGACTATGACTAGTCTACTCACCGCCTGCTCCGTTGCCGACGACGGAGAATGCACGGTCGTCTACCACCGTCTGGCAGCGATTACCAGATTTGCTAAGTTAGCGGGTCGGTCAGATTTTGTGGTGATCCGAGCGGTTATATTATCTACTTACTCATGTTGACTGGCTTTTTCGGGGGAAATGGCGGAAAGGGCTTGACAACAGTGGCAGGAGAGGCAATTCTCCGGCGATGGCTAGGGAGAGGGTGGAATCTCCCGTTCACCGTCGAGTGAGGGAGAATCGCCTCATGTGTCGCCTCATACGAGTTCCCGCCACCCTGGACAAGTGCTTTTGCCCGTTGCCCCTGTGCGTCCACTGGGACCATTGCGCGTACTTCCGGTTGCTGGTCCTCGTGATCGCGATGGCGTGGGGCCGGCGGAATGTCGCCAATCTTGACCGCTACATGGATGCCACACACCACCGGACCCGCTTCCATCACTCCTTTCTGGTCGCGCGGTGGGACCCTGCAGCGGCCCTCCGCCAGAACGCGCCGGCACGGCTGCGGGCGCTCCACCGGGGACCTGGGGAGACCCTCGACGTGGTGATGGATGATGCGAAGAAGGCCACACGCGGCAAGGCCATGGATGCAGTCGCCACGATGAAAGATCCCATGACTGAGGGCGACATCCGTGGGCATCAGTATGTCTGCGCGCTGCTGGTAGTTCGCGCGCAGGTGATCTCCTGGGGGATCCGGCTGTATGTGAAGCCCGAGCACGCCACCGCCTTGGGGCTCCCCTTTGACCAGACCACGGAGCTGGCTGGCCAACTCAGCCGGGAGTTGAAGGCCCCTGCGGGTGTCACGGTCATGGTCTTGTTTGATGCCTACTCTCGGTGCCACACCGTGGTGAAGGCCTGTCAGGAGAAGCACGTTCACTTCGCCTCCACCCTCAAGCGCCATCGCCGCCTCTTCACGCAGGGCTGGAAGCTCAAAGCCGGCCGCTACGGCAAGCAGCTGTGTCGGCGGCGCCGCACGCACACCTGTGTGCTCGCCAAGCCCCAGGGAATGGTCGGCGATCGTTTCGTCGCTGCCGGCTGGCTGGAGGTGAGTCAACTGGGCCAGCGGCATGGGGTGTTCTCTCGCCAGGGGAGCGCCAGGAAGATCCTGGGACTCGTGACTGACGCCCCAGCGCTCTCCGGCGCCGGGCTCATCCGGACGTACGACAACCGTTGGGCAGGAGCGCAGTTCTTCCAGGACAGTCAGCAGCGGCTGGGGCTCGGCCACTACCAGCATCGGCCTGATCGGGCGTCAGTGACACCCCGGCATCTGGTCTGCTTTGCCTACGCCCTCCTGACCCCCCTGCGCATCGAGCGCCATGGGGCACAAGGCCAATGGGCACACCACAAAGCTGCTGACCTATCGGTGGCGACGGCTCAAGAGGCCCTCCGTTGTGTGCTCTGGGATGATCTGGTCGCTTACCTCACAGAAAAACGCCGTGGCGAAGCCGTTCTTGCAGAACTGGAGCGCCTACGCGTCGCGTGACCCGAACAAAAGTCAGTCAACATGAGTACTTAGGACACACGCTGTATTCATACTTGACAAGCCTGCACGTGCATGATACATCAAGGTCACTCTATTCCTTCCAATAGACATCACCGGTGAATTACAGAGTTGAGCCATCAGTGATGGTTTCTCTCTTAAAGGCGGTGGAAAACCGGTCGAACCTCAACGATCGGTTTGTCGAGACCCTTGATAATGGCAGCACCCATGGCGGTATAGAACGCTTGCGGGCGAGTCTGTTCCTTTAGCCGTACGTCTTTGGCATTGCATCCCCCAGTGACTTTGAAAACACCTGTTCCCCATCGGTAGCAGGGAACGTAGATCGCGAGATATTGTCATCCATGCGATGGCTGAGGCCTTTGATTTGCACCCAGCCTTCTCCTCAGTGAGTGGTTTCTGGGCTGCGGTCTTCGGCATTGTCTTCCCCCCTCATTGTCAATGATGATTGAACAGGGGCTGTCTGGTCTTTGCGGTGCCGCCCGGTCGTTACCTTCTGGCTGTTTTTATCCTCATGGTTTATGCATACAGTCCGCTCCGTCGGCTGCGTGGCCCCTGTGCAGTACCATTTCAGCCTCGCCCGGGAGCATGATCGCCGGCATCTGACCATCGATGAGTCCTGGCGTGGCTGCGGCATGCTCGCCGACCCCCTCACGCAGACCCACCATGTACAAACCCGCCCGCAACAGGCGGGCGTCCCACACACGGAGGCCCGCCTGCGTCCCCGGCGCTTGGCCTTGCTCATCCTATAATACAGATGAAAGTGAGGCATAAAACAAAATGGAAATTTGAGAATACAAGACATTCTGTAAGAGATTAATTATCATATAGATATGCCCATAGGCATAGTTATAACGAAGTTTTTGAATGGTTCGAGAATCTTGGATTTAGAATTGCTGATGTTCAATCTCCCAGTGCATACAGACAATTATTTCAGAAACGTCTATGGGACATTGGTGTAACGGGCAAAAAGCACTAGCAGGCTGCTGAAAAACACTGGTCAAGGGTGAAAGAGGGTGAAAGCAGAAACGTTGAACATCCCTCCGGGGGCAATTTTCCAGCGGCATATGGCGCTATTGTCTCCGTGCAGAGGCTGTAAGCAGGATGTCGGGGGGGTCGTGTGCATGCATCCTCCTGCTGGTTTGTGCCACCGCGGCCAAGGTGCGCATCCACACCAGGTTATAGACGACCGCCGCACCGGTGAACATCCATCCTCTCCGCACCACCCCGCGATAGCGAGCCTTGCTCAGCAGCTCGACCGTTTTCATCCAGCCGAAGATCTCTTCCACGCCTTAGCGTTTCCGCTGACTCGCGGCCTAACCCGGATGGCGAGTCGTCCGGCCATCGATTGCACTCGACCGACCCGTGGTATTCTGCGCCACATGCGGGGTCACTCGCAGCTCACGCAGCTCATGGACAAAGTCGCGGGTGTCAGAGTTCCGGTCAGCCCCCAAGGTGACCCGCTGCTGCCTGGGAATCGGTTCGGCCATCGCCAGAGCCGCGTCGCGCTCGGCCGTGCCGGTTACTTGGGTCACGCGCGTATCGACCACCAGGCCGTGCCGATTCTCCATGAGCACACGCCCCAGATAACTCAGCTTGGCCTCTTGCCCTGTGGCCTTTTTGTACAGGCGAGCCGCCGGATCGATCGTCGAGTCATGGGGGGCGTTCGTGCGCCGCTCGCCGCGGAAAGTGAGAAGGGAGACCCCTTGGAACACTCTTGACTTGGATAACTGCTTTCATCTGAAGTACCAAGGGGATCTTCAGCAGAGGCGAGTTGGCCGCTGGGAATTGAACATAGTGGCCTTTAAGCGCGACGTCATTTCCCAGGGTTTTACCTGCACGTATATGATTAGAGGTGGCAAAAGGTGCATGAACCATGAGGCCTTTGGTGTCGCTGGTGATCCCCTCCTACAACAGCATTCATGAAATCCTGGAAACCCTTCAGAAGACTCAGGCGTATTTTGCCAAGCAGCCGTATATTCACGAAGTGATCGTAATCAATGATGGGAGCCAGGACCAGACGGCCGCCACCTTAAAGGCATTCGGAGTAGGCTACCCCGAATTGGTGATCCTGCACAATGACCGCAATAGGGGAAAAGGCTATTCCATTAAGCGAGCCGTATTGGAGGCAAACGGTCACTATGTCTTCTATACGGATGTCGATCTTGCCTACCCTATCGAGACGTTGGAATCCTTTCTGCCACTGTTAATGGCAGGGAGTTACGAGGTATCAGCGGGCTCGCGAGTCCATGAGGCTTCGACGTTTCGTATACATTGTCGGCACTTCCGCTATGTGTACCGTCGGCACTTGATGAGTCGGCTTTTCAATTGGGTTGTGCGCACTTCGTTTGGGCTTGGTGTCATGGATACGCAGTGTGGCTTCAAGGGCTTTACAGAGGAAGCAGCAAAAGCGATTTTCTCGAGAGTTGGGATCACCGGATTCACCTTTGATGTGGAAGTATTGTTAATAGCCAAGCGGTTCGGGTATCGAGTCGCCGAGCTCCCAGTAAACGTTACGTATAGTGGCGAGGCAAGTAGTGTAAAGGTCCTGCAAATTGTCGCACGGACCCTCTTGGACCTGATGAAGATCTACTGGTGGAATCACCACGGGAATTACAACGACAAGGTCTAGGGCTTCCGACAGACGGCATACAGGAGGTTCCCGCCGAGTCGACCCTCTTTGATCTCCCAGTGGTAGAGGCGCTCTGCCCAGCGCTCTGAAAGAAGCGCAATCAATGGGGAGAGGTGGTTAAAAGTTCCTATCCGTTCAATGACAAAGCCTGCCCTCCCCAGAAGGGCCGCCAAGGTGCGCTGATGATATTTCGAGATGTGCTCTCTACCCACCATCTCGGGCACTAAACGAACCGTGTCGGTCAAAAATTCGATGATGACCCATAGACTCCGGTAGTTGGGCGTCGTAAGGATGATCTGGCCCTTCGGCCTGAGCACACGCTGGAATTCGGATAAAGCTTGAGCAGCGGTGCCGCGATCCAAATGTTCAATGACTTCCATGCAGAAGAGCGTGCTGAAAGTTGCGGGAGGAAAAGGAAGCTGCCGAAGGTTGGCCTGTACATAGGTACCGGCGCGCCTCCGAGAAGCAACAGCCAGGCAGGGATAGCGATAGTCACAGCCGACGGCTCGCTGACAGTGAGGAGCGAGCTCGGAGATGAGATTCCCGGCTCCACATCCGGCATCAAGCACCTGGTCTTCAGTGGTGATCGCCATCAAGTGCCAGAGCCTGAGCTTATTGAGATGCCACCGCTTGCGAATGGCATTACCATCAGTGAGAATATAGTATTGGCGGCTTTCCGGCGGATTATCGATGGCTCGCTTCATAACAGGGCTATTATAATTATCCCCCTCATTCGGTGCAAATGAAGGACAGAGATTGCCCCCCTACGCCTACGTGGGAGGTATCAAGCTGAATTCCGCGTCGTTTGCGGAGCCTGGGGTGTCTCGAAAGGAATGATGATGGATGTGGTTCTGCTCACCCCTAATCAGGAGAAAGACTGGCAGCGCTTTGTGGATGACTCCCCACAGGCCTCTCTGTCCCATGCTTTGGGCTGGCGCAATGTCGTGGAGAAGACTTATCATCATCTCCCTTATTATTTTATGGCTGTAGAACGGGAATCCGTAAGAGGAGTTTTGCCTCTCTTTCTAATCAGGAGCAGAATTTTTGGGCGCTTTCTCGCAACAGCCCCTTACCTTTCCTACGGGGGCCTCTTGGCGGATGAGGAGGAAGTCGCCCGCGCGCTGGTTGAGGCGGCGAAGGAGCTGGCTCGTGAAAAGGAGGCCAGCTACGTGGAGTTCAGAGGACTGGAGAATGTCGGGCATGGTCTTCGCCTGAAGGAGAAATACTGCACATATTTTCTCCCCTTGAATCCAAATCCTGACGTAGTATGGGGGCGGATGAGGAGATGGACCAGGTGGGCTGTGCGAAAGGCTGTGAAATCTGGTCTAACAGTCGAATGGGGGGCTCATCTCGTAGCCGAGCTTGCGGAAGTCTTAAGCCGCGTTACGCGTGATTTAGGCACGCCGTTTCACGGCGTGCCCTTCTACCGAAATATCTTGCAGGAGTTTCCTCAAAGTGCTGAGATTTTCATGGTGCGGCATGGGAAGGGGTTTATCGGCGGAGGGTTAACCGTAACATTTCAGGGCACCCTGGCATGGGTCTATGGTGGATGCTTGAAGGCTTATCGGGATATGGCCACCATGAGCCTCCTGACATGGGAAATCGTACGCAATGGGTGCGAGAACGGGATAAAGCATTTCGATTTCGGTCGAAGCCAATGGGATTCTGGGACTGCCTTATTCAAGCAGCAGTGGGGGGCTAGGCCTTGCCCCCTCTTTTATGAATACTATCTCCCTGTGGGCTCGAACCTGCCCGACCAGGACCCCACGAATCCGAGGTTTCGATTGGCGATCACCTTTTGGAAGCGGCTGCCGATTTTTGCGGCGAGGATGTTGGGACCTTTGATCATAAGGGATATCCCATGACTTGCGGGGAAGGGCTCGTGGGTAAGGAATTTATCCGGCAAGCGACTCGCTACGACATTGATGCTCTCGTTGACATCTACATCGAGTGTTTTCCTGAGCGAGTCAATAAAGTCTTTGGGGGGCCCCACCGGCGAGCCTTCATAGGCGATTACCTCCTCTTCTATTTAGGGTGGGACCCGCCGAGTAATTGGGTATATGTGAGGGATGGCGCTGTAGTCGGATTCATCATCGTTCCTTGCCATTATTCGCCATGGAAGGCAATGCTCTCTCACGCACAGTTATTCCGGTGGATCAGCCATTGTCTCACGGGAAAATATGGCTTCCCCCTACACATTGTGAAGCAGTTTTTCAGCGGTGGCTTCGCCTTCTCTTCGGACCCTGCGATTAAGCGCCTACAAGGAAAACCGTACATCCATGCCATTGCCGTGAGACCATCTGACGGGAAGGAACCGTCTCAAGGCTTGGTGGGGATAGGAAGACGACTGCTGCACTGGGCGATTGTTGACCAGCGCCGGAAGGGGATCCACTCTTGGTGGGCAGTGGTGCAACCAGCTGGTACCCGGTTTATTCCTATCTGGAAGAGGGTTGGCTTCAAGCTTTACCCAATCTCCGATGGCCACTTCCTAGCACTGTTGGGCGATCAGGATGACAATTTACGCCATTCTAAATGCTGATGATTTTGGCCTTAGCCCTGGGATCAATCGTGGAATCATTGAGGCACATCGTGATGGAATCGTGACCAGTACCTCCTTGATGGCAGCGGGGGATGCCTTCGAAGAGGCTGTCACGCTCGCACGCGGATACCCAAGCCTTTCCCTCGGCATCCACCTCACACTCGTCGAGGGCAACCCTGTGCTTCCCCCCGACAAGGTCCCGTCACTGGTCACAGCCGATGGACATTTTTGCCAATCATTGGGGATGTTCCTGCTGAAGTGGCTGACGGGGAAGATCCGCATGCAGGAAGTCCAGCGGGAGTTCGCCGCCCAAATTGAAAGGGCATTAGATCATGGGCTTAGGATTGATAAGCTTGATAGCCATATGCACCTGCATCTGCTCCCGGGTATTTTCCAGGCTGTGCTAGCTGTTGCACGACGATTTCGGATTAGGGCGATTCGCCTCCCCAAGGAGCGCCTTGTAAGGCGGGGCGGTCACCCCTCAATTATGGCCTTGTGGCGACGGACCACTCTCACTTCCCTAGCTGCCCTTAGGGCTCGCCCGATCACAGCGGCAGGTTTCTTCCACTCTACTCATTTTTTAGGCAGCGCAGAAAGCGGACAGCTTTCTGAGGAGGATCTCCTGCGGTTGCTTAGAAGCCTTCAACCAGGCGTGACAGAGATTATGGTTCATCCAGGTTATCGAGATCGCGCCTTGGAGGGATGGCCCATGTCGCGGCGGTATGAACGAGAACGTGAAGTGAGGTCCTTGACCTCGCCAAAGGTGAAAGCGCTTGTGCGAGACTTCCCAATTAGGCTTGTGAGTTATCGGTCGGTACTTTAAGAAGGAGCTGGACGATGCATGAGGGGGTACAGGGTGGGGCAACGAGATGATTTCGAAGGACTAGTCCGCCTAATAAGTATACGTATAAGGGGGCTGGGCTTCCACGCCTTGGTTATTAGCGGATATGCAGTCTTGACTGTCGTCCTCACATATCCACTGGTCCTGCATTTGCGCACCCACATTCCTAGCCTTCCTTTTCAGCCGGGTTTTGGAGATCCTTGGGTGAATATGTGGGGGCTCGGGTTTGTCCATCGCGTGGTTACGGAATCAGAGCATTGGTCGCTATTCACGGATTCTATTTTCTATCCTCGCGGGGTTGATCTCACGTTCCCCTTAGTATTTGGATTTGGGCTCCCGCTCGTAGTGTCGATTCCCTTTGTCCACTTCCTTGGGATAATCCTGACATACAATCTATTCATTATTAGTTCATTTATATTGTCCGCATATGCCACTTTCCTTTTGGTCCGATATCTCATAGATGATAATTATGCAGCATGGGTTTCAGGAATGATTTTTGGTTTGTCTCCTTATTTTTTGGTTCACTCACTTGCCCATTTGAATCTTTTGGCAAACGGTATGTGGATTCCACTTTACATCATTTTTTTTGTAGAATCAATGAGAAATGGGCGTGTAGTTAATATCATATTAGCTTCATTCATTTTTTCTTTAACTGTAGTTTCTAACTTCTATTATGCCTTTTTTCTGGGGGTTTTTAGCCTCCTATATGTACTCTATTGTATAAGATCTGTCATGGTGACGATTCCGAAACAGTTATTGCTGAAACGGCTATTCTTAGTTGGATGTGTCATTTCGCTATTTTTTATCCCTCTCGTATGGCTAATCGCTACCCACGGTCGGCCGGATGTAACAATCGATCCGCCCAAATCAGAATTTCTTAAGTATAGTGCAGACCTTTTGGCTTTTTTTATGCCAAGTATATTGCATTCCCTTTGGGCCGATCTT
>Ga0137407_10001403_pt1 | contig 15688 bp, 10 predicted proteins | sample CZOMad2_2_16fung_FD_108410 | JGI IMG/M metagenome (GOLD analysis project Ga0137407, IMG submission 108410) | Vadose zone soil fungal communities from Angelo Coast Range Reserve, California, USA - CZOMad2_2_16fungal (Illumina Assembly) | ecosystem: Environmental > Terrestrial > Soil > Vadose... | reverse complement strand
AGCTCGACGTCAAGGATTACGACCGCACGGTTGCGACCTTGATGTCGGGCGGATCGGATCCGGTCATCACCAAGAAGCCGGAAGGCGCCTACAGCTTCGCAGTCTATGACGCGATCAAGTGATGGGAGCGAAGCATTGATGACAGACGGGCGGCTGGCTTAGTCCGGCCGCCCCGGGGATCGGCGGGGACACCTAGAGCCTGATCGGTTCCGATTTAATCGGAACCGATCAGGCTCTTATCTTTTGTTTTGACGCGTTTTCTTTACGCGAACCGGTATCCACCCCGCATCGAGTGCGGGGCAGGCTTTCGCTCGAAAACGCTCTAGTTGATCGGCCGTGGCGGCGTCGTGCCATCCTGCGGCTGCAGCGAAGACAGCTCCCCGGTCGGAGTCCATCCGCCACCCAATGCCTGAAACAGGCTGCTGGCCGCCAGGAGCTTGTTCAATCGCACCTGCGCCAGGGTGTTCTCGGCTGTGAGCAGCGTTTGCTGGGTCTGCAGGACCGTGATGAGGTTGACCGTGCCGGCGCGCAACTGGGTTTCGGAAACCTCAAAAGCCTTGCGGGAACTGGTCACTGCTTCGGTCTGGAGGCGCTCCTGCAATGTGAATTGCGCGAGCGCAACGAGGGCTTTTTCGACATCGGCGAACGCCGACAGCACCGCCTTGCGATAGGCTTGCAGGTTTTGCAACTGCACGCCCTTTGCCTGCTTGAGTTGGCTCTCCAGCAGGAAGCCGTCGAAGAGCGGCTGGGTCAGGCCGGCCGACAAGGTATAGAACCAGGCGCCCGGTCCGAACAGCGATGCAAGCGCTGCGCTCTGGACGCCGGTTTGCGCCGTCAATTGAATCTGCGGGAAGAACGCGGCGCGCGCGGCTTCGACGCTGAAGTTGGAAGCTGTCAGCTGCGCTTCGGCCTGACGGATGTCCGGCCTTTGGTAAAGTAATTCCGACGGCATGCCCGGCGTGACGCGCGGCACCGCGATTTGGGTCAGCCTTCCGCCATTCACCATGAAATTGGCCGGCGCGCGCCCGACCAGCACGGCAAGGGCGGCGATATTCTGTCTCAACGTGACCTCAAGCGGAGGAATGGCGGCGCGCTCGGTCGATACCAGCGCTTCCTGTTGCGACACTTCGAGTTGCGATGCGGTGCCGCCGGCAAACTGTTGTTTGATAAGTGCAAGAATACGCTCGGCGGCTGCAAGATTCCGGCGCGCGACGCGCAATTGATCCTGAGCGGCAAGAACCTGGAAATAGCTGTTGGCTACCGCAACCATCGCCGTGAGCGTTACGACTTCGCGGTTGTAGCGCGATGCGGTCGCGTTCTCCTCGGCCGCAAAAAGCGTGGCGCGGTTCTTGCCCCAAACATCGATCATGTAGCTCGCAGTAAGCCCGAGAGTGTACTGCGTGAACGTTCTTGGAGGGCTTGCGATGCTGCCCAAGTTGTTGGAAGCGGTAAGGGCTTTCTCGGCCGTGGCGGTCCCAGTGGCCGAAGGCAGCAAGGGCGCGCCTGCCACTCCCACCTGGGCGTCGGCCTGGACGATCTGGGCAATCGCCACCGCGATGTCGAGATTGTAGATTTGCGCTGCGTCCATCAGCGTGGTCAGCTCGTTGGAGCGGAAGCCGCGCCACCAATCGAGTGCTGGAACATGAGCGTCGGGCGCACGGTGAGCCGCTTCGCGATACGCGGCCGGAATTTCAAGGTTGAGGTCGGGCCGTTCGGTTCCAAGGATACAGCCGGACAGTGCGGGAGCGAGCAACAAGGCAGAAATCGCAATGTGCGCTCTGCTTCCAAGCCGGACCGGAGAGGAGATTGGCTTTGGCGCCGCCGTGCGCGTGGGTTCCCGCTGAGGCCCGGACCCCGATCGTGCCACGGCTGCTTGGAGGAAGGTCACCACTTCGATTCCGAGGTTACGCAGGGTCAGTTCGGGAACTTTGCCGATCATTGCGTTACCGACATCTACTCGCCCGGCTGCAGCGTCGCATCGGGCGCGCGCGGGGTGGCACCGCCGCCCCTGAGGCGCCGACTCCAAGACCGGAACCGGTCCATATACAGGTAGATCACTGGCGTTGAATAGAGCGTCAGCACCTGACTGAGGATCAATCCCCCAACAATTGCGATGCCAAGTGGTTGTCGAAGCTCACCACCATCGCCGATGCCGATGGCAAGGGGCAGGGCGCCGAGCATGGCTGCCATGGTCGTCATCATGATCGGCCTGAAGCGAAGCAGGCAAGCCTCGTGGATGGCATCCAGCGGGCTCAGTCCGCGCTTGCGTTCCGCCTCGAGCGCGAAGTCGATCATCATGATCGCGTTCTTCTTCACAATTCCGATCAGCAGGATCACGCCAATGAGCGCCATGATACTGAATTCGGTGTTGAACGCCATCAAGGCGAGCAGGGCGCCCACGCCGGCGGAGGGCAATGTGGATAAAATCGTCAGGGGATGGACGTAGCTTTCGTAAAGGACGCCGAGCACGATGTAGATCGTGATCAGGGCAGCGAGAATGAGGTAGGGCTGATTGCTCAGCGAATCCTGAAAGATCTTCGCCGTTCCCTGGAACGAGCCGCGAATGGTAGCGGGAACACCGATCCGGTTCATCGTGGCCTCGACCGAGGCGACGGCCGTACTGAGCGACCCGTTCGGCGGCAAATTGAACGAAATGGTGTTGGCGACCAGCAGGCCCTGATGGTTCACCGCAAGCGGGGTTGCGCCTTGCGTGAAATGGGCAACCGCCGACAACGGAATCATGGTCTCCCGATTGGTGCTGACCGCCGAACCGGTGGAGGCCGCTCCCTTGCCGGTGGCGCCAATCGAATTGGTCGCGAGATTTCGGGCGGCTTGGGCGTTGGCGGAGGCCGCCGATGCCGCCTTTCCGGAAACGACGGTTCCCGCGACTGCATTCGTTCCCTGCGAACCGCCGACCGATCCGCCGGATGTGCTGATGTAAACGTCCTTTAGCGTTTCCGGATTCTGCCAGTATTGCGGCGCGACCTCCATGATCACATGATATTGGTTGCGGGCTACATAGATGGTCGATACCTGGCGCTGGCCGAACGCGTCATAGAGCGTGTTGTCGATCTGGCTGACGGCGATCCCCAATTGGGCGGCAGCGTCCCGGTCGATCACGAGATCGGACTCGATCCCTTTGTTTTGCTGGTCGTTGTTGACGTCCACGAGGTTCGGATCGCCCTGCAGGGCCGCTACGATCTTCGGCGTCCACTCATCGATTTCTTCAAGCGTCGGGCCTTGCAAGGTGAACTGATATTGCGCGTTGCTGGCACGTCCGCCGGCGCGGATATCCTGCACGGATTGCAGAAACAGGGTTGCTCCCGGAACGACCGCCATTTCACGCCGCAACCGCGCGATGACGCCGTCCGCAGAGATTTGGCGTTCGCCGAGCGGCTTCAGCGAAACGAACAAGAAACCGGAATTGGTTTGACCCCCGCCGGTGAACCCGACGACGGTTTCGACCGCGGGATCGTTCTTGATGATGGTGACGAATTGCGTCAGCTTCTTCTGCATCAGCTGAAATGAAATGCTCTGATCTGCTTGGATTGAGCCTGTGATCCGCCCGGTGTCCTGCTGGGGAAAGAAGCCCTTCGGGATGATGATGTAGAGGTAGACGTTGAGGCCCAGCACTACCGCGAAGACCAACATGATGGTCAACGGATGTTGAAACGCGACGTTCAGAGTTCTCCGGTAGAAGTTCAACATGCCGTCGAAGAAGCGCTCGCTGGCCCGGTAAAGCCGACCATGGCGCTGGCGGGATTCGTTACGCAGCAGAATGGCGCACATCATCGGTGTGGTCGCCAGCGAGATCGCGAGCGAGATCATGATCGAAATCGAGATCGTCATCGCAAACTCACGGAACAGGCGACCGACGATGCCGCTCATCAGCAGGATCGGAATGAAGACGGCGACGAGCGAGATGCTCATCGACAGCACGGTGAAGCCGACCTCGTTGGCTCCCTTGAGAGCCGCTTCCAGCGGGGTCATCCCGTCCTCGACGTAGCGGGTGATGTTCTCGAGAACGACGATGGCATCATCGACGACGAACCCGGTCGCGACCGTGAGCGCCATCAGCGAGAGATTGTCGAGGCTGTAGCCCATCAAATACATGGCGGCGAATGTCGAGATCAAGGAAACCGACACCGCCACGACCGGTACCAGCGTCGCGCGCAGATTTCGCAAGAAGGCGAAAACCACGACGATCACCAGCAGCACGGCAAGGATCAGGGTCCGTTCGACATCGCGCAACGATGTGCGAATGGTCGTGGAGCGGTCGACTGCCACTTCGACGTCAATGGCAGGTGAAATCGATGCCCTGAGTTGAGGCATTAGCGCCTTCACCAGATCAACGGTACTGATGATGTTCGCGCCCGGCTGTCTGCTGAGAATGAGCAGGACGGCCGGCTTTCCGTTCGCGAGACCGGCGTTACGGAGGTTCTCGACTGAGTCGGTGACCTCACCGACATCCGACAGATGAACCGGCGCTCCATTCCGATAGGCGACGATCAGGGATTTGTAGTCGTCGGCCTTGCTGATCTGGTCGTTGGCATAAATCTGATAACGCTGATCTCCAACGTCGATCCCGCCCTTCGGGCTGTGGGCGTTGGCGCTGGCAAGCGCGGCCCGCACGTCCTCAAGACCGATGCCGTATTTATAAAGTACCTGCGGAATGAGTTCCGCTCTTACCGCGGGAAGCGAACCGCCGCCGACAACGACTTCGCCAATCCCCTCGACCTGGGACAGCTTCTGGGCGAGCACGGTCGATGCCGCGTCATACAGATCACCGCGGGTCATGGTGTCGGAGGTCAAGGTCAGGACCAGGATCGGCGCGTCGGCCGGATTGACCTTGCGGTATGTCGGATTGCTGCGCAGGCTGGTCGGAAGATCGGCGCGTGCTGCATTGATGGCCGCCTGCACGTCGCGCGCCGCGCCGTTGATGTCGCGGCTGAGGCCGAACTGCAGGGTGATGCGGGTTCCGCCCACGGTGCTCGACGAGGTCATCTCGGTGACGTCGGCGATCTGCCCGAGATGACGTTCGAGCGGACTGGCTACCGTCGTCGCGACATCCTGGGGACTCGCGCCGGGCAGCGTCGCCCGCACGGAGATGGTCGGAAAATCGACCTGCGGCAGCGGCGACACCGGCAGCTTGAAAAACGCCACGGCGCCGGCCGCTGCAAGACCGAAGGTCAGCAACGTCGTTGCGACCGGCCGGCGAATGAAGGGTGTCGACGGTCCCATGGCTCAGTTCAATTCGTTCGCGGGGCCGGCTTCGCCCGCAGGTCCGGCAAACCGCGTCGCCAGGCGATCGAACCAGAGATAGATCACCGGCGTCGTAAACAGCGTCAGCAGCTGACTGACGAGGAGGCCGCCGACGATGGAAATGCCGAGGGGATGACGTAGTTCAGAACCCGCTCCCGTGCCGAGCATCAACGGCAACGCACCAAGCACGGCGGCCATAGTCGTCATCAGGATCGGCCGGAGGCGCAACAGACAGGCTTGGTAGATTGCCTCGCGCGGAGGCTTGCCCTCTTGGCGTTCGGCGTCGAGCGCGAAGTCGATCATCATGATCGCGTTCTTCTTCACGATGCCGATCAGAAGGATAATTCCGATGATGGCGACGATGGTAAGATCATGGCCGGCAGCCATCAGTGCCAGCAGCGCGCCGATTCCGGCGGATGGCAGCGTCGAGAGGATGGTGAGGGGATGGATGAAGCTCTCATAGAGCACACCCAGCACGATATAGACGGTGACGATCGCCGCCAGAATCAGGAAGAGCTGATTTGAAAGGGAGGACTGAAACGCGAGGGCTGCGCCTTGAAAGCTGCTGATCACGCCGAGCGGCAGGCCAATTTCGGCCTGCGCCTGCTTGATCGCGGTCACCGCCTCGCCGAGGGAAGCGCCCGGCGCCAAGTTGAAGGATACCGTGGATGCCGGAAACTGCCCGAGATGCGAGATCTGCAGCGGCGCGGTTTCCTCGCGCATCTTGGCCAACGCGGCCAGCGGCACGGGCGTAGTGCCTACCGAGGAGGGAAGATAGATATCCGACAATGATTGCAGGGAGGTTTGCAGCCTTGGATCGGCCTCGAGGATAACGCGGTACTGGTTGGAGTTGGTAAAGATGGTGGAAACGATGCGCTGGCCGTACGAGTCATAAAGCGCATTGTCGATCGTCGCCGGCGTAATGCCGAAGCGGGCGGCCTGATCGCGATCGATTTCGACAAAGATCGAAAGCCCGTGATTGGAGATGTCGCTGGCGACATCGCCAAGCTGCGGAAGCTGCCTCAGCCTGTCGACCAGCTTGGGGGTCCATTCGGCGAGCTGCACCGGATCGGCGTCCTGGAGGATGAATTGGTATTGCGTTTTGCTGACCGTGCCCTCGATGGTCAAATCCTGCACCGGCTGCATATAGAGCGTGATGCCGATCAGGGAGGCGGTGCTGTTCTGGATGCGCCGCATCACCGCGGCGACGTCGGATTTGCGCTGATCGTATGGCTTGAGGTTGATCAGAATCCGACCGCTGTTGAGCGTGGTGTTCGTTCCGTCTACGCCGATGAAGGAAGAAAGGCTCTCAACGTCGGGATCCCTGAGGATGGCGCTGGCGAGTTGCTGTTGGCGTTCCGCCATCGCGGCGTAGGAGATGGACTGCGGCGCCTCCGAGATCGCCTGAATGACGCCGGTATCCTGAAGCGGAAAGAATCCCTTGGGAATGATGACGTAGAGCAGGCCGGTCAGCACGAACGTGCCCAAGGCAATCATCAGGACGAAGGTCTGACGGTCGAGTACCCAGTTGAGCATGCGGCCGTAAATTTCGATGATTTTGTCGAACCCTTCACGGCTGTAGCGCTGAAGCGCGTTTTCGTGGATCTCCGACTCCGGCTTGAGCAGCTTGGCACAGGCCATCGGCACCAGCGTCAGCGAAACCACCGCCGAAATGAGGATGGTGACCGAAAGCGTGATGGCGAACTCCCTGAACAGCCGGCCGACCACGTCTCCCATGAACAGGAGAGGAATCAGCACTGCAATCAGCGACACCGTCAGCGAGATGATGGTGAAGCCGATTTGTTCGGAGCCCCGAAACGCCGCCCGCAACGGGGTATCGCCCTCTTCGAGGTAACGGGAGATGTTCTCGATCACGACAATGGCGTCATCGACCACGAAGCCGGTGGCGATGGTCAGCGCCATCAGCGACAGATTGTTGAGGCTGAAGCCGAACAGGTACATGGCGCCGAGCGTGCCGACCAGCGACAGCGGGACCGAAAGGCTCGGGATCAATGTCGCCCGCGCATTGCGCAGGAAGACGAAAATCACCAGTATCACAAGGATGACGGCGAGCGTCAGCTCAAATTCCACATCGCGCACCGACGCACGGATGGTGATGGTTCGGTCGGTCAGAATGCTGACTTCGATCGCCGCCGGCAGTGCGGCTTGAAGCTGCGGCAACAGTGCCTTGATGCCCTCGACCACCGAGATGACGTTGGCGCCGGGCTGCCGCTGAATATTCAGGATGATGGCCGGCGTTTCGTTCATCCAGGCGCCGAGCTTTTCGTTCTGAGCGCCGTCGACGACGTCTCCGACATCGCTAAGCCGCACCGGGGAGCCATTCTTGTAGGCGACGATCAGTGACTTGTAGTCACTGGCATTCCTGATCTGATCATTGGCGTTGATGGTATAGGAGCGCATCGCTCCGTCGAAGTTTCCCTTGGGCGTGTTGACGTTGGCGTTGCCAAGCGTGGTGCGCAGATCGTCGATGTTGAGACCATAGGCGGCGAGTTTGCGGATGTCGGCACGAATGCGCACCGCCGGCCTTTGGCCACCGCTGATGCTGACGAGCCCGACACCGGGAAGCTGGGAGATCTTTTGCGCCAGACGGCTGTCGACGAAATCCTCGACCTGGGTCAGCGGCATTGTTTTCGACGTCAATCCGAGCGTCAGGATCGGCGCGTCGGCCGGGTTCACTTTGGCGTAGATCGGCGGCGCGGGAAGGTCGGCCGGAAGCAGGTTGCCGGCGGCATTGATGGCGGCCTGCACCTCCTGTTCCGCAACGTCGAGTGAAATCGTGAGCCCGAACTGGAGGGTGATGACCGATGCTCCGGCCGAACTCACCGAGCTCATCTGGTTGAGATTCGGCATTTGTCCGAACTGCACCTCCAGCGGCGCGGTGACGGACGATGTCATCACGTCCGGACTGGCGCCGGGATAGAAGGTCTGGACCTGGATGGTCGGGTAGTCCACCTCCGGCAATGCGGCGACCGGCAGGAACCTGAACGCCAGCAAGCCGGACAGCATGATGGCTATCATCAACAGGGTAGTCGCCACCGGCCGCAGAATGAACGGCTGCGACGGGCTCATTGTTTCTGTCCGCCTTCGGAACGCCGCTTCTTGCCGCCCGATTTATCCTGCGGGTCCGCCGACTTGGCCGGGTCAGCTTCCGACCGCACGTTGATCTTTGCACCGTCCCGCAATTTGTCGGCGCCATCGATGACGATACGATCGCCCGGCGTCAGTCCCGAAAGAACCTCCACGTGATCGCCCTCGGTCGCCCCAAGCTGGATCGGGCGGACCGACACCGTGCTGTCGGCATTGACGAGGTAGACGAACGTACCCGGCACTCCGCGCTGGACACCCGCTGTCGAGATCGTCGTGACGTCCTTGTGCGTGTCGAGCAGCAGGCGGATGTTGACGAACTGGTTTGGGTAGAGGACCCGCGTGTCGTTGGTAAACTGTGCCCGCAGCTTGATGGTCCCGGTGGTCTGGTCGATCTGGCTATCGAAGGTTTGCAGCGTACCGTCGGCAATCTTGGTAGCGCCGCTACGGTCATAGGCGGTGGCGGGCAGCACGGCGCCAGCCTGGATACGTTTCGCGATCGCCTGCAGGTTATCCTCCGGCACCGTGAACAGAACGCTGATCGGTTGCAGCTGCGTGATGACGACCAGGCCGTTGACGTCGCCGGGCGTCACATAGTTGCCCTGGTCGACCAGGCGCAGCCCGACGCGGCCATCGAGCGGAGAAATGATTCGGCAATATTGCAAATTCACCTCGGCGGACCTGACCGTTGCCCGGTCGGCTTCCACCGTGCCCTGGTCCTGCGCGACGAGGGCGGTTTGCGTATCCAGCGTCTGGCGCGGCACCGCATTCTGGGCCGCCAATCCCTGATATCGCGTCAGATCGACCTGCGCCCCCTTCAGCAGGGCCTCGTCGCGGGCAAGTTGCCCTTTGGCTTGCGCCAGGGTCGCCTCATACGGCCGCGAATCAATTTCGGCGAGCAGATCGCCCTTTTTGACTTCGTCGCCTTCTTTGAAAGCGACGCGGACCAGTTGTCCACTGATCTGGCTTCGGATGGTCACCGTCGCAAGCGAGGACACCGTGCCCAGCGCGTTGATATTGATCCCGATATCGCCCTTGCCGACGACCTCGGGCACAATCGACATCGGCGCAACATTGCGGCCGCTATTGGCCTGTTGCGGCGCGCTCCCTTGCCTGTTCCACCAGACGACGCCAGCGAGAAGCAGCAAAATCAGAATGGATGTCAGAACGAACCGTCCGCGGGACCGGGGCGTGGCAGTCTGCGAGGGACCAATTGAGGGGGCTTCCTTGAGAGATTTTATCGATTGGTCCATGAACCTGCCATCGGATGGGTGTTTTGTCGGGTCGCAGCCATATCCCGCACTATGACGCCTTGCCTGCCTCCGAGGTCCTCGGGCCGCCGCATTTGAACGCCTCTGTCTGAAGTTGTCGCATTAACAATCAGAAAGAATTGCACTTTTTGGTTCAGACGGAGAACGCCTGCCAGTCAGCATTTGGTCCCGGGCGCCCTGATGCCGTGATCAAAAGGCGCATTTGCGCCAAAGCGCTACATTTTGGACCCATCCGAGGCTCGCCACAAGACCGCCCCGGATGGCGGAATCTCGCGATCTTGACGCAGGAAAGTCAGCAACAGAGGTCGGGTCAGGCCGCAACGTCCCATAGACTGGACGAGCCCCTTACCAGGGCCGTGCGCCCCTTCGCCGTAATAACCGGCAGATTGTCGCTCATGGTTGCAAGGCCAAATGCGACGAGATCATCAAGCACGGATTGATTCAACGCAGAAAGCTTCAAAACCGGCATGCGAATCGCCTTAAGGGTTTCCCATTGATCCGGTGTGAGGTTGTAGTCAATTTCGTCGTTCATGCCGCCTCAAACACGTTGGCTCTCGCGGGTACCTTTACAAATTCAGCGTGAACGCGGCGCGACCGCAATGCGTCGAGATTTCGATCAGGCGCACAACTTATTTTGAAACGTTGTGTCCGAAATATTCGGTAACGCGGCTGTCACATCCACGTGTCAAGGGACTGCATCGGTCACCTCGAATCAGATGGCACGATATTGGATGTCGTTGCCCGATTGGATGAATGCCCTGACAGTCACCATGCTGCCAAAGCCAACGGGCAGCGGCGCCAGGCTCAAGGGCTTGGGCATCGTCATCAGCATCGCCATCGCCGCAGCGGCGATTTTCGCGCTGACGCATATGCTCAGGAGCGTCGACTACAACGAAGTATTCGCGGCTGTCCGGCGCACAAATGTCGGACTCATTGCCTTGGCCGCCATGCTTGTGGCCACCTCTTATGGCAGCTTGACGCTCTATGACCTGTTGGCGCTTCGCACGATCGGGCGCACTGAGGTTCCGTATCGGATCGCGGCGCTTGCGAGTTTCACCAGCTATCCGATTGCGCACGGCGTCGGAGCGGTTTCGCTGATCTCACCCATCATCCGTTATCGAATCTATTCGCACAACGGACTGGGCGCGTTCGATGTGGCGAATATCTGCTTTCTGACAGGGCTCACCTTCTGGCTGGGCAACCTGACGGCACTTGGGTTCGGTCTAATGTACGCGCCCGACGCCATCAGTGTTGTCGACTTGCTGCCGCCGCGGGCCAATCAATGGTTGGCAGCCGCGCTGCTTCTTGGGGTTGCGAGCTTCCTTGTATGGTGCTGGTCTTCTCCGAGAAACATCGGGACAAGGCGGTGGCCGGTCCGGCTTCCTTCCGGCCCGGTGGTCCTTCTGCAAATCGTGATCGGAATCTTCGATCTCGGTGCGGCGGCGCTTGCCATGTACGTGCTGATTCCGGCCGGACCGACCATCGGCATCTTTCCGATCGCCGCTGTCTTCATCGCCGCGACCTTGCTGGGCTTCGCCAGCCACACGCCGGCAGGAATCGGCGTATTCGATGCGACGTTTCTGATCGGACTTGGTAGCGACAACAAGGAGCCGCTGATTGCCGCGCTCCTCATGTTCCGCCTGTTGTACCACTTTCTTCCGTTCGTGCTCGCGCTTGGCCTTTTCGGCAGCGTGGAGGGGTGGAGAAGTTGGCGCGCGGGGCGCAATTCCTAAAACCCCGATCCGGATCTCAGACGGGCGAATTGAGCTTGAGCCCGACCATCCCGGCGACGATCAGCGTCAGGCAAATGATCCGAACCGGATCAGTGGGCTCGCTGAAAATCACCATTCCGACAATGATGCTGCCGGCAGCACCAATCCCCGTCCAGATGGCGTACGCAGTGCCAAACGGCAACGATCGTAGCGCGAGGGCCATCAGGGCGAAGCTGAGCAGGATCGCGACGACAGTCACGGCTGTGGGCCAAAACCGGGTGAGTCCATCAGAATATTTCAGGCCAAACGCCCAGGCAATCTCGAGCAGTCCCGCCGCCAACAATGCAAGCCACGCGCTCACGGTGTCCCAGGCTCCGGCAGGAAGGTCAGCACGCCATATTGGGCATGACCACGAAACGGGCGTTCGAACCTAAGTTTTGCTCCGGAGCTGTCTGCCATGGAAGACAATTCATGCTCGAGACCGTCGCGCGGCGTGACGTCGAACATCGCAAGCCATCGCCGTAGCAGCACGCGGGCAATTCCTGGCAACCGCTCTTGACCGCCAAAATCGACCACATGCAGACGGCCGCCAAATTTGAGGTGGGCGGCGGCCGCGCGGAGAACGCCGCGCCAATCGGGAATCATCGACAGACTGTAGGAAATCATCACGTGGTCGAACTGGGCGATGCCGAACAATCTCTTTGGGTCAAACGACGATGCATCGCCGTGCGCGACGCGAACGTGACCGGCGAGGCCGGCACGCGAGATGGCCGCGATCGCGGAGGTCAACATTTCGGTCGAGACGTCGATGCCGAAGAATCGCGCGGTGGGATAGAGCCTGGCCGCCAATACCAGGTTTCTGCCGGTGCCACAGCCGATTTCCAGGACGCTCGCGCCCGCATCTGGCCGCAGGCCCGCTATCATCTGGTCTCGGCCGAGCAGGTAGTACCGCCGCGTTCCGTCGTAGATGTGCCGTTGCCGACGGTACATCCGGTTCATGCGGCGCGTTGCTTCGACCGGCCAGGAGGAATCTGCGCCGGTATCCCGGAAATACGCGGACATCCTTACACCTCTGCGCTTGCCTGTGATCGTTCACTCCTTCCGATGTTCGCGCGACAGAGGTGTGACAGATGGATAGGCGCGGCATGGGACCGTGAAAATACCGGCCCACGCCCAGGCTCCACGAGGATGTTCGCATCTGCCGGCTGTCGCAAAACTGCAGCGAGCCCGCGATACGCTTGTCGGATTGCTGATTCGAGGCACGGATGAACACGCAACTTATCTCGGACGCAGTTCGCAACAGCAGGAACGAAGGTGAAGCGACCGTCTGGGACAGGATTTTCGCGTTCTGGTTTCGCCGTCTGGTCTATACCCAGATCTGGGAGGACCCGGTAGCCGATCTCGCGGCGCTGCGTTTGCCGCTGGGATCAACCATCGTCACCATCTCGTCTGGAGGATGCAACGCGCTGTCGTATCTCACCGCGCAGCCGGCCCAGGTCTATGCGGTCGACCTCAATGAAGCCCACCTTTCACTGCTCAAGCTCAAGCTTGCCGGCATTCGAGCGTTCTCTCACTATGCCGAGTTCTGGCAGTTCTTCGGTGAGGCTGCCTCAGCCTCCAACTCGGAACTCTATCGCCAGCGGCTGCGGCCGATGCTTGACGCGGAAGCGCGCGCGTACTGGGACAAGCGCAACATCATGGGCCGTCCACGGCATGCCTATTTCACCGACGGGTTCTACCGCCACGGCATGCTCGGTCGCTTCATCGGCCTTGCTCATTTGGTGGCGAAATTCGCCGGGATCGACCTCGCAGCGCTCTTGAACGGCAAGCCGGACGCTCCCGAACGCGTTGAGGCGCTGAACCGTCTCGGCCGCCTGTTTCACGCGCCGTTGGCCCGGCTGATCACAGGCACGCCGGCGCTGCTGTTCAGCCTCGGCATTCCGCCGCAGCAGCGCGCTCTATTGGGCGGCGGCGCGCCGCTCAACGAGGTGCTTCACGAACGCCTGCTGCGCCTGATCAATGGTCATCCCAACGAGACGAATTATTTTGCCTGGCAGGCGCTGCATCGCGGCTACCCCGGTCCGGGGGATCGCTGCCTGCCGCCTTACTTGCAAGCTTCCCAGTTTGAGCGCATGCGCAACGGTGCCGGATTGATCATTCCGGTCCATGCCAATCTTCGGATGTTCCTGGAAAGCCTTCCGGCACGCGAGGTCGATGCCATCATCCTCCTGGATTCGCAGGATTGGATGGCGCCGGAAGAGATCCGCGCGTTATGGAACGCCATCGATCGCACCGGCAGCGACAATGTTCGCGTGATCTTTCGCACCGCCGGAACGGAATCTCCCCTGGAAGGCGTAGAGCTTGCGTCGTTGCGGCAGATCTGGCGTCGCGACCAGGAACGAAGTGCGATCGGCTTTGCCCAGGATCGATCGGGAATCTATGGCGGCTTCCACTGCTACGGACGACGCTGAAGCGAGCCTCTTGGCGGCACCGCGGTGCGGCGACCGGCTGGCTCGCGGGCGACGAAGTCCGTCCCTATTTCCCGCCGGCGCCGAGCCAAGCCGCGATCAGTGCGCGTTCTTCGCCGGTCATCTCGGTCACGTTGCCCGGCGGCATCGCATTCGACCACGCTGCGTTACGGCCGATCAGGCGCGCGTTGCGGCGGATATGATCCGGTTGGTCCAGCAGGATGGCTTTGGGCGCTGTGATAATCGATTCCCAGACCGGCTCGACGGCATGGCACATACTGCATCGCGACATGACGATCTCTTCGACGTTGGCGAAGGTCGGGGCTGTCGATAGCGACCGGCTCTTGATCTCCCGAGGACCAGCCGCGGAAAGCATCGCGATGGCGATCATGCCGGCACCGGCGATCCCCCATACCCACCACGGTGATTTCCGCCCCGCATGCCGCTCATTGAAGAAATGCCGGATGATCGGACCGAGCGCCAGGACGATCGCAACGATCAGCCAGTTATAACGCGTGGCGAACAGCAGCGGATAGTGATTGCTGATCATCAGCACGATCACCGGCAAGGTCAGGTAATTGTTGTGGACCGATCGCTGTTTGCCCTGCAGGCCCAGTTCCGGGTCGGGCGATCGGCCGGCGAGCAGCGCCGTGACGATCTTCTTCTGGTTCGGAATGATCACCACGAAGACGTTGGCGACCATGATCGTTCCGACAATCGCACCGATCTGATTGAACGCGCCGCGTCCACTGAGGACATGTGTGAACGCATAGGTGAGGCCGACGAGGAACACGTAGCCGCCCAGCGCAAAGGGCAGTTCGTGCCGGGCTAAGCCAGATCTGCACGCGCCCTCATAAAGCAGCCACGCGAGGGCGAGGCTTGCCAGGCTGAACAATCCGGCCTGCAACGGTGTCAAATTGAGGATCGATTTGTCGACCAGGAATAGTTCCGCGTCGAGATAATAGACGACAACCATCAGCGCGAAGCCGGAGAGCCAGGTGGTGTAGGCTTCCCATTTGAACCAGGTCAGCTCGTCAGGCATCTTCGCCGGCGCCACCAGGTATTTCATGATCCGATAAAAGCCGCCGCCATGGACCTGCCAGGCCTCGCCGTAAACGCCTTCGGGCAAATCGCTGCGCGGTTGCAGGCTCAGGTCAAGATGAATGAAATAGAATGAACTGCCGATCCATCCGACCGCGGCCACCACGTGCAGCCAGCGCAGGATCAGGCTCGCCCATTCGGTCAATATCGATTCCCACATCATTGTTTTTCTTCCAAATACTGCGGCAGAGAACGTCGATACGTCACCAAAACAAACAAGTTCGACATCAACCGAAGAATGCTCTCACCAACGATAAAAGTTCGGCCGTTGACATACAATATAATAGTGCCTGCGTTCGGCCTTGGCCGATACGCGGTGCCGATCACGAATTGAGCACGATGCAAAACGAACATGCAAACCGAACGCGGCGCGGCGTGCTCTCCCTGATCGGAACGGTGTCAGGTGGCGCTGCGATGCGCCACAAAATCGGATGGCGGGGCCTAGGGGCCTTGCCGGGTATCTTGCCAGCGAACAAGTTAGCTGTCTGAATTCGTTAGGCGTCAGCGGCAATTGGGAGAGCAAGATGTTTGAAGCAGTCGGATTTGGCAGGCTCATTTCGCGGAAAGGCGTTTGGATCGCATGCCTGGCCGCCTGGGTTGCCCTCTTTCCCGCGTCGTCGCGCTCTGCAGCCGCCGAGGGGCTGAGCCCGCAACAGCAGCTTGCCTTCGACATCTACAAGGAGCTTGTCGAGATCAACACGGTGACCGCGACCGGTGACACCGCACGTGCCGCCGAGGCAATGGCCGCACGTCTGCGGACGGCAGGTTT
>Ga0137407_10001402_pt1 | contig 15692 bp, 11 predicted proteins | sample CZOMad2_2_16fung_FD_108410 | JGI IMG/M metagenome (GOLD analysis project Ga0137407, IMG submission 108410) | Vadose zone soil fungal communities from Angelo Coast Range Reserve, California, USA - CZOMad2_2_16fungal (Illumina Assembly) | ecosystem: Environmental > Terrestrial > Soil > Vadose... | reverse complement strand
GCCGGCCATCCAGGAGAGCGCGAAGAGCTCCTGCTCCTTCGTCCTGAGCTTGGCCAGATAGGCGCCCCACTCCATCGTCTGCAACGTCACGGTGACGCCGACGGCCTTGAGGTTCGACTGGATCACGGTCGACATCGGGACCGGCGACTGCATCCCCGAGCCCGATTCCGGCACCCAGAGCGAGGTCGAGAATCCGCTCGGGTAGCCGGCCTCGGCCAGGAGCTTGCGCGCGCGCTCCGGATCGTAGGGATAGGGCTTGAGCCCCGAATCGGCGCCCCACGTGGCCGGCAGCACCGGCCCGCGCGAGAGTGAGCCCGTGCCCTTGAGCACGTCGCGGACGATCGCGTCCTTGTTCACCGCGTAGTTCAGCGCCTGACGCACCCGCTTGTCGTCGAAGGGCTTCCTCTGGTTGTTGATGCCCAGATACCAGACGTGGGCGCCGACCTGCTTGAGCAAGGTCGCCTTCGGGCTCTGCTCGACCTGCCCGACGAAGTCGGGTGGCACGTCGACGATCAGATCGAGCGAGCCGGTCAGAAGCTCGGTCAGCCGCGCCTGCCCTTCGACGATCGGCCGGTAGACCACGCGGTCGATCTTCACCGGATAGCGCCAGTAGCTCGGGTTCTTCTCGAGCACCACGCGCTGGCCGCGATCCCACGACGCGTACTTGAACGGACCGGTCCCCACGGGCTGAAGCGCGTAGTCGGCGCCGAACTTCTTCACGGCCGCGGGGCTGACGATCGACGCCGCCGCGGACGTCAGGATGGTCAGGAACGACGCGCGCGGCTCCTTCAGCACGAACTCGACCGTGGACGGGTCGACGACCTCGACGGCCTTCACGTTGCCGAAGAAGTAGTTGGCGAACGGATACTTGCCGAGCTTGTTGAACGGGTGCTCGAGATCGATCTGGCGCTCGATCGAAAACTTCACGGCCTCGGCGCTGAAGGGCGTGCCGTCATGGAACGTCACTCCCTTGCGCAGCTTGAAGCTGTAGCGCAGGCCGTCCTTCGAGATCGTCCACGACTCGGCCAGCCCCGGCACGACCTGCGTGCTCTCCTCGGGGAACGTGACGAGCGTCTCGACGATGCGGCGGCCGACCCGGTTGGAGTTGAGATCGGTCACCTGCGCCGGGTCGAGGTTCACCGGTTCGGCCACGAGGCCGACGACGAGCGTCCCGGCCGGCTGCGCCGAGCTCGAGACCGCCGGGCCGACGAGACCGATCATCGCGACCACGAGCGCGCGCCATACCGCGGCCTTCCTCATCGAGCGCCTCCACTATGTACAGTCGCGCGTCGGCCGGCGGGGCCCCGGCCCCGCGACGGCCTGCCGCGCGAACCACAATTCGACCGATTCGTGCGTCGATCGCGCCGCCAACTTATACGATCGAGCGTGGCCACGCAAGGCGCGGACTCGGTCCACCGGCACCTCTGCTAGAATTCCGCGGGAGGCGCCGTGCCCAGATTCAACGAGTTCTACCTGAACCTGAATCAGAACTACCTCTTTGCCGAGATCCGGCGCCGGACGAAGGTGTTCGCCGACGCGCATCCCGACGTTCGACTGGTCGATCTGGGTGTCGGCGACGTGACCCAGCCCCTGCCCGCGGCCGTCGTGCGCGCCATTCACGAGGCCGCCGACGACATGGCGCGGCGCGAGACCTTCAAGGGCTATGGCCCCTACGTCGGCTACGAGTTCCTGAGGGCCGAGATCGCGACCCACGACTTCGGGTCGCGCGGCGTGAAGATCGGCGTCGACGAGGTCTTCGTGAGCGACGGCGGCAAGAGCGACAGCGCGAACCTTCAGGAGATCTTCGCGCAGGACTGCGTGGTTGCGCTCATGGATCCCGTCTATCCCGTCTACGCCGACAGCAACGTGGTCGCCGGGCGCAGCGGGCGCGCCGACGAGAGCGGTCGCTACGAGGGCATCGTGTACCTGTCCTGCACCGCCGAGAACAACTTCCAGCCCGCGCTGCCCGACCGTCATGTCGACCTGATCTATCTCTGCTATCCGAACAACCCGACCGGGGCGGTGGTGACCCGCGAGGCGCTCGAGCGCTGGGTCGACTACGCTCGCGCCGAGGACGCCGTCATCCTGTACGACGCCGCCTACGAGGCCTACATCGTCGACCCGGACGTCCCCCACTCGATCTACGAGATCGACGGCGCGCGCGAGGTGGCGATCGAGTGCCGGAGCTTCTCGAAAAACGCCGGCTTCACGGGCATGCGCCTGGCCTACACGGTCGTGCCCAAGGAGATGCGCGGCCGCGGCGCGGCCGGCACGACGATGAGCCTCAACACGCTCTGGACGCGCCGCACCTCGATGAAGTCCAACGGCCCGCCCTACATCATCCAGAAGGCCGCCGCCGCGGTGTACACCAGCGAGGGGCAGAAGCAGGTGCGGGCGCTGATCGACTTCTACCTGGAGAATGCGCGGATCATCGGCGCCGGACTGACGGCCGCGGGCTTCACCGTCCATGGCGGACGCAACGCGCCCTACATCTGGGTCCGCACGCCGCGGGCGGTCGCGTCGTGGGATTTCTTCGACAAGGTTCTGGAGAGGGCGAACGTCGTCGGAGCGCCGGGCGCCGGGTTCGGCCCGAGCGGAGAGGGCTACTTCCGGCTGACCGCGTTTGGCTCCCGCGCGCAGACAGAGGAAGCGATCGAGCGGATCAAGACGCGGATCTGAGGGCGCCGCGTCTCACCACGGTGCCGGCGTGGCTCTGCGAGGTCGCCAGGGTCTGGGCGAGCAGGGCCGCCGTCGACGGCGCCAGCCGGTGCTTTCGCGAGAGCTCGAGCACCGCCTGGTACAGCTGCGAGTAGCGGACGACCGTGGCCTGCGCGTCACTCGCCTCCACGCGGCACAGCGGGTGGGTGAAGACGATGACCGACTCCACCCAGCGCAGGGCCGAGGCGGCCAGACCGGGATGGCGCTCGCTGAGAAAATACCGGACGGCGCACGCTCCGGAGTTGACCTGCCGGCCGATGCTCTCGCGTCGATAGCCGTTGACGGACCAGTCATCGCCCCAGCAGCGAATGCTTCCCGCGAGCCGCTTCGTCTCGATGACCACCACGCCGCACGGGCCGATCAGCACGTGGTCGATGTTGCCGTGCGCCAATCCGAGCGTCACGTCGTTGACGAGCCAGTAGTCGTCCGAAAGGCCGCCGAGGAGGTCGTTGACCAGTCGCTCGCCGAGGCGGCCGGTGCGCACGTTTCGCAGGCGTCGGGCCACGGGCCGGCCGAGCCGGAACGCCGTCACGACGGCCGCAAGCCCGCCGCCGAGGTGAAGCAAGGTCGGGTGGAAGAGGCCGGAGCCCGGGTCGCCGACGACGAGCGCGATCCCCACGGTCGCCAGCACGATCAGGCCGAGGAGCGCGGCCCACAACCGGTGCTCACGGCCTTCCAGGAAGCGGCCTCCGACGCGCACGTGCCGCATGTCAGCTCGGCGGCGTCCAGGCCGGACGCGACTCGGCTTCGTTCAGCGGCGCGGCGAATTCTCCCTGCGGCTTGGGACGCGCGCGAGCTTCCCCGAGCACCGCGCCGACCGCGCGGCTCGCTTCGCCGGCGAAGAGCCGCACCATGCCGACCGTCGTGCGCTCGTCAAAGATCGCGAGCAGGATCGCCTCCTCGTCCACCGTCGAGACGTGGATCGAACGCTTGGTGCCCTCGTGGAAGAGCACGCTGAATTCCGGCTCGCCGAGCAGCCGGGCCATCGCCGCGGTAGAGCTGAACGCGGCGGCCGCCAGCGCGGAGATGGACACCGCGTCGAGCGCCTGCGCGACGCCCTCCATCGCCAGGAGCTGACCGCCGCGGTCGATCAGGAGCGCCTCCGCGGCACCCGAGTCGCCGAGGAAGTGCGTCAGGATCTCGTGGATCCGCGTCGAGTCTTGTTGCTGGATGACGGTGCTATGAGGCTTCATCGCGCTTCTCCCGCTTGCCGCCGAACTCGTTTCCGAGCGCCATGCGCGAGACGGTGTTGAGCGTGTCGAAAACGCCCTGGCCCTCGACGGCCGAGGCCTCGAAGAACGGGACGCGCGTGGCGCGTCGGTTGAGGACGAACTCCAGATAGGTCACCGGCGCCAGGTTCGGCAGGTCGCGCTTGTTGTACTGCAGCACGTACGGGATCTCGTCGAGCGTCGACTCGTACTCGCGGAGGTTGGCCTCCAGATTGCGCAGGCTCTCCACATTTTCGCGCAGGCGCTCGAACTGCGAGTCGGCGACGAACACCAGGCCGTCGGCCCCGCGCAGCACCAGCCGTCGCGTCGCGTTGTACTGGACCTGGCCGGGCACCGTGTAGAGCTGGAAGCGTGTCTGGAACCCGCGCACCGTGAGCGCCGACACCGGCAGGAAGTCGAAGTAGATGGTCCGGTCGTCGCCGGTCGCGAGCGAGATCATGTTCCCGCGATTGGCGTTCGGCAGGCAGCGATGGATGTACTGGAGGTTGGCGGTCTTTCCGGCGAGGCCGGGCCCGTAGTAGACGATCTTGAAGTCGATGACCCGGTTCGCGTAGTTGATGACGGACACGGCTCAGCCCCGCACCAGAGCCGGGAGCCGGGTCGCGGCGCGGTCCAGCTCGATCCGCGCGAGCCCCGGCCGATCGATACGCCCGACGCCGATCAGCATCGGCCCGTTGCCCGACGCGCCGTCCATCGACCGCAAGACCAGCCGATGCGCGCCGAGCTTCAAGATGACCGAGGCGACGCGTCCGACCTCGGCGCCCTCGAGCGCCAGCTGAAGATCGCGCGCGAACCGCGCCAGCGGCAGCGCGTCGAGCGAGCTCGGGAGGAACAAGCACGCGCTGAGGGCGCCGGCCCGGTCACGCAGCAGGGTCGGCGACACCGGACCGAACGCCGTCAACGAGCCCGCCAGCTCGCGCACGGCGGCCGGCACGTTGGCGACGCGTAGCTCGATCCCCGCGCCGGAATCGCTCTGGGTTCCGGAGTGCTTGCCGTTGCCGGCCCCGACCTGCGCGTCGCGCGCCGCGGTCCGCGACAGGCGCTCGAGCCAGGCCAGCGACGCGCGCGAGGCCACCGCCGTCAACAAGATCGCGCCGGCCTCGTGCGATCCCAATGGCGTCAACACGACCGTCGCCTGGGCCGCCGTCAGGGTGGCCTGGGTCACCAGCTCGGGAAGGCGGGCGTCGGCCAGGAACGGCACGATCCGCGCCGCCGTGCGCACGACCGCGTCCTCGCTGAGGGTCGGCGCAACCACCGTGACGAGCGTGGTTCCGGCGCCGTCCCGCTGGCCGATCTCGAGGCCGTTCAGCAACGGCGCGAGCAAGATGGCGATGCGTCGCGCCTGCTCGCTCCTACCGTTTTCGGCCAGGGGCTCAGGGGCTGCCGAGCTCTCGAGCTCCAGCTCGGGTTCCGGCTCTGGCTCGGGTTCTGGTTCCGGCTCGGGCAGCGGTTCCGGCTCGAGCTCAGGCTCGGTTTCTTCGAGCATCGCTTCGAGCTCGGGCGTCGCCTCGACTTCCCCGGCGTCCGCTTCAGGCGCTTGCTCCACGTCGGCCGCGGCTGCCTCAGGCGGCGCCGGAGCGTGCGGCTGGAACGGTGCGGGAAACTCCTCGATGTCGTGGACGTCGGCCGGCGGCGTCGGGAGCGCCAGTAACGCCGGCGGGATCTGCGGCACCACTTCGTCGAGCGGGAGCAGCAGCGAGCCGTCGGGCAAGCGATCCGCGATCGCCTCGTGGGTCAGGGCCAGCTCGTCGAGCGGAAACTGATCGGCGACGACCTCCCACTTCACGGGCGCGAGCCCCTCGGCCAGATGCGGCAGCAGCAGCCTTCGCGGCACGAGAAGCGAGACACCGGGCCGCAGCGTGTCCTTCAGGCCTTCGCGACCACGCGAGAACATCTCGACCGGGAGCTGATCGGCGATCCGAGCGAACGGAACGCGAATCATCGGCTCGGTCCAGTCGATCGCGCGCTTCGACGGAGTCGCGCTCGACTTCGACTCCACTGGCATCGGGCCCGTGCTCCGCGGCGCGGCCGCCCCCGCGACGGGGGGCGACGGCACGGGCGCTTTCACGGCAGGCCGCTCGGTGGCTGCCGGCCGCCGCACGACCGCCGGGCCGGCGGACGCCGACGGCGCGAGCGCCTGGCCACCGGCCGCGGGCGAAAAGCCGATGGGGCTGATCGGCGCGGGTGACGGCGGCGCGACTGGCGGTGCCGAGGCCGCGGCCGGCGCGCCCGCAGGTCGCGCGTGAGCCGGCGCCGTGACGGTCTGTTCCCGCTGATTCGGCGCGGCCGGCGGCGCGACAGCCGAACGGTTGGCGAGAGGAGAATCTGCCGGAGGCGTGCCGAGCGGCCGGGGCGCGCCGACGATCGCGGGCGCCTCGAGGCGTCGCTGTGCGATGGCCCCTCGCGCGTCGGCGCGAGCAGCGCGGGGCGACAAGAGCGGCCGGAGACGAGCGAAGACCAGTGGCGCCGCCGTCAGCTGGAGCAGGGTCACCGCCGGCGAGCCCCAGAGCGCGAAAGCGACGGCCGCGCCATAATCGAGAAGGTCGGGAACCATGAAGAGCGCGCCGGTCGCCACCACGAGCAGCGCGTGAAGTCCGCACATCGCGGCCGCCGCGCCGAGCACGGAAAGGATCGAGAGCGGGCGCACGCTGACGAGCCCGACGAGCACGTAGAACACCGGCGGGATCACGAGAGCCGGGAGCACGAGCGCAAGCGAGGCTTCGAGCGGTGTCGCGCGAAGGCCGCGGGCGTGAAGGGCCAGCACCGCGCAGGCGTAGAGCTCGAGCCCGAGCGCGAGCTCGAGCCCCCAGACCAGCCTGACCCGCGAGGAGCGTGGCAAAGCCATCAAAGCGCCCGCACGAGCTCCGGCACGATCTTTCTCACGTAATAACGCACCTTGCCCAGTGCCCCCTGATCGCCGACCAGCACGGCCAGCAGCGCCGAGGGCCCGACGCCGTGCAGCAGAAGCGTTCCGGACTCGTACTCGAGGATCGTGCCCACCAGATGTCCCTGGCCGAGCTCGCGGCCGATGCCGTCTGAGGCCTCCGCCAGACACGACGCCAGTGCGCCGGCCACCTCGTCGGCATCGGCCGCGAAATCGCCGGCGGTCTCGATGAGGAAGCCCTCGCGATCGGTGAGCACGACGAAGCGGACACCTGGGGTGCCGGCGAGCGCCTGCAGCCGCTGCTTGAGGCCCTGGTCGGACGCGACGGGCGCTGTCGACGCGGAGGCGGACGCCGTCGCGGGCGAAGCCGCGGTCGCCTCCGGCTTGGCGCCGTTGGCGCGGCCGGCGAGCAGATGGTCGATCTTCCGCACCAGGTCGTCGACGCCAAACGGCTTGAACAGCACCTCGTCGGAGCGCACCTCGGCGGCCCGCGCCTGCACCGTGCCGTTGTCGATCCCGGAGATCAGGAGAACCGGCGTCGCGCCGATGGCGGGATGGGTCCGCACGTACTGGCAGATCTGATAGCCGTCCTTGTCCGGCAGGATGACATCGCAGATCACGACGTCGGGCCGATCCCGTTCGATCATCTGGATCGCCTCCGCGCCGGACGCGGCGGCGAGCACCTGGAGCCCACGACCCTCGAGCGCCTTCTCGACAACCTTCCTCACGCTCAAGCTGTCGTCCACGACGAGGACCTTCTGCATCACGTCCTCCTAGGAGATGGGAGCTACGGCCGCGTCGGCGCGGCCCTCATCGACTTCCGCGGCGGCGCTGAGCAGCAGCTGCTTCAGATCGCGGTGAATCGTCTTCGCGCCGTTGACCGCCGCCGCGTCGAGCGGATTGAACGCGAAGCTGCCGTTCGCCTCGCCGTGCGCGGCCACCAGCAGCGCCGCGAAGGCGGTCTCGCCGATGAGCCCGAAGAACTCGGCGTGCACGACCCGGCCGCGGTCGAAGAACAAGGCGCCGCGACCCGACGGCAGCGTGACCACGAGCTGGCCGGTCTTGCTGCCGAGCGCGATCGCCTGCGTGATATCCGGCAGCTCCATCACCGCGAGCGATCCGCGCAGGCCGTGGGCGCCGTCGGGCTGGGCGCCCGGCGCGGTCGGCTCGCTCGTCGCCACGGACGGCTGCGCGCCGCGGCCCAGGAGGTTGGTCACCTCGGAGACGATCGCGGTGAGCGGCAAGTCGCCGGCGAGCGTCTGGTCCGGCTTGTCCTCGAGCATGGTCGAGGCCGCCTCGTCGCCGGGGCTTGCGAGCAACAGGAACAGCACGCCCGTCATCAGCGGGTCCTTGCGGACGATCGAGCACAGCTCGTAGCCGTCGATGTCCGGCACGCCCACGCGGCTCACGATCAGGTCGGGCCGATTGCGCTCGAGCATCGTCAGCGCGAAGGAGCCGCTGGTCACGGCCAGAACGTCGCTGAAGCCACCCTGCGCCAGGGCTGCCTGCATCGCGGCGAGTGCCGTCCTGTCCGGGTCGATCAGGATCACGCGCGGCATGGTCGCCTCAGGCGCCCGTCCGCGCCGGCGTCGCGACCGCGAGCGACTCGATCAGCTGGACGAAGCTTACCTCGTCGACCGGTTTGGCGACGTAGTGCTCGACGCCCAGCTCGCGCGCGAGGTTCACGTGCTTGGCGCCGGCCCGAGTGGTCAGGACGACCACCGGCAGGTCGCACGTGGTGGGCTCGCGGCTGAGGTCGCGGATCAGCTCGTAGCCGTTGAGGCGCGGCATCTCCAGATCCGTGACGATGACGTCGACCGACTGCTCCGAGAGCTGTTGCAGCGCTTCCGCGCCGTCCCGGGCGGCGACGACGTGGAACCCGGCGCGCTCGAGCATTCCGCCGACGAACTTGCGCACGCTGACCGAGTCGTCGACGAGCAGGACGCGGCGCTTGGCCTCCGCCGCCGGCGCGGCGATCGCCTCGTGCTCGCGGCGGAACTCGACGGCGCCCGGCCAGGCGGACGCGGCGCTCATCTCGAGGAGCTTCAGCGAGTCGAGGAGCAGGACGACGTGCCCCTGCCCGGTGACGGTTGCACCGGCGAAGGGCCCGATGCCCTGAAGGAAGGCGCCGAGATTCTTGATGACGATCTCTTCCTTGCTGAGAAACTCGTCCACGACCACGGCGAGCGTCTTGCGCCCGGTCCGGAGGGTGACGACCGACAGCGGCCCGTCGGTCTCGCGCCCCGAGATCTGAAGCACGCGATCGAGCCGTACGAGGTCGACGCTCTCTCCCTCGATCTCGATCGACTCGACGCCATCCTTGGTCCGGATCTCCTCCGGGCGCACGTGGATCGCCCCCTTCACGGCCGGGACGGGAATCGCCAGGGTCTCCGGTCCGACGTTCACCATGAGCGCGTCGGCGATGGCGACGGTCAGCGGCAGTCGGATCCTGAAGCGGGTGCCGCGCCCCGCCTCGGTCTGCACCTCGATCTCACCGCCGAGGCGGCCGACGTTCGAGCGCACGACGTCCATGCCGACGCCACGGCCCGCGGCGGTCGTCACCGACGTGGCGGTGGTGAGGCCGGGCAGGAAGATCAGGTCGAGGATGTCGCGCTCGCCGAGCCGCGCCAAGGTCTCGGCCGTGACGAAGCCGCCGCGCCGCGCCGCCTCGCCGACGGCCTCCACGTCGATTCCTCGGCCGTCGTCTGCCACCTCGATGTAGATCGATCCGCCCTTGTGAGCGGCGCCGAGGTGGATCGTGCCCTGGGGAGGCTTGCCGGCGCCGCGGCGCACCTCCTCGGGCTCGATGCCGTGGGCGATCGCGTTTCGCACGAGGTGGATCAGCGGATCGGCCATCAGCTCGACGATCGTGGTGTCCATCTCGACGGTCTCGCCTCGGACCTCGAGCACGACGCTCTTGCCCGCCGCCCGCGAGCCGTCCCGGACCATTCGCACGAACGGCGCGAAGAGTCGGCCGACCGGCACCATGCGCGCGCGGGTGATCTGGCCGCGCAGCTCGCCGCTGAGCCTCTGGACGCCGCCGGCGTCCTCACGGACGACCCGCACCAGGCCGGTCAGCTCGTGCTGGATCTCCGTGAGGTCGCTCGAGATCTCGCCCACGCGGCGGGCGAGAAGGTTGAAGTCGTCGTAGCGGTCGAACTCGAGCTCGTCGAAGAAATCTCCCAGCGGAGACGCGCCGGGCTCGGCCGAGCCGCCGCCGGCCGAGCGGGCGGGCGGAACCAGACGGTCGGCGTACTTCGACTCGAACTCGGCGACGGTCTGGGTCATGCGCGATTGCGTGAACGACAGGAGCTCGCCGGCCTGCTCGAGCTGGCCCAGGTGGCGTTCCAGGCGGCTTCGCGTGATCACCAGCTCGCCGACCAGGTTCATCAGCGCGTCCAGTCGATCGAGGCTGACGCGGATGCTCGGACGCACCCTTCGCGCGCCGGCCTCGCGAGACGAGCGGCTCCGCTCCGGACCACGCGTGACGTGCTCGGGAGCGCGCGCGACGGGCTCGGCGGCGACCGCCGGCTCGAGGTGCTGGGGTGTCTCCGCAACCGACGGATGGCTCGTCACGGCGGAGCTCACCGTCGCGACGTCAGCGGTGGGCTCGGCCGCGAGCGTCTCGACGCTCGGCTGAGGCTCGAGCGTCGTCCCCGCGCCGATCGCCGGCAACGAATCGAGCAGCCCGATCGCGCGCTCGTAGGCGGTGGCGCGCGTGTCGGCGCGATCCTCGCCGCTCCGAACGAGGAGGCGGAGGGCATCGAGCCCGGCGAAGACCGTCTCGATCGCGGCTCGATCCAGCGGGCGCTGATGCTCGCGGATCTCGCCGAGCATGTCCTCGACCCGATGCGCGAGGTCGCCGATCATTCCGCAGCCGACGGTGTAGGCGGCGCCCTTGAGCGTGTGGACTGCACGAAACAGGGCCGCGATCTCGGACTCGGTCGCACCCTGGCCCTCGAGTGCGATCAGCGACTGCGCCATCGATTCGAGGTGCTCGATCGCTTCCGGCACGAAGTATTCGAGAACGTCCGACTGGTCGCTGAAGAATCGGTCGAGCTCGGCAAGCCGTCGCGACGTCTCGTCGGTCGGCGCGCCGGGCGCGGACGGGACCAGCCTCGCGAGCGACTCGGCGATCGCCTCGGCGTCCTCGACACCCGTCTCACCGATGCCGTCGAGCGCCGTCTTGAGCCAGAACACCATGTCGCTGAGCGCCGCGAGCGAGCGGCGATCCGAGCCCGGCGGGGTGGCGGCGGCTCGCTCCACCGCCTCCTCCATCGCGGCGGCGAGACCGGCCACCTGCGGAAAGCCGCTGAGGGCGGCCGAGCCGCGAAGGCGATGCGTCACGACCGCCAGATGCTCGATCACGGGGGCGGGATCCGCCGCGTTCCGGAGCGTGGCGAGGCCGTCCTCGACGGCGGCGAGGGTGTCCCACGCCTCCATCAGGAAGACACTCAGGAGAAACTGCCGGTCGCCTTCAGCCACGCCGCCTCCCGTCGATCGAGGCCTCAGCCGCTCAGCTTGAACCGCGCGAGGCTCGCCGTGAGCGCCTCGGCCACGCGGACCATCTGGTCCATCGTCTTCCGCGTCTCGAGGACGGCCTTCTCGGTCTCGACCGCCACGCCGGCGATCGACTGGACCGCGACCGCGCCGCCCTCGACGCCCCGCACCTGGTCCTGCGTCGCCTCCGAGATCTCCAGCGCCAGCGCCGCGGACTTCTGCGAGATCTCGCCGATCTGGTGCAAGCGCTCGCCGGCCTCGACCGTGACCTTGAAACCGGCTTCGACTTCCCGGGTGCCTTCCTCCATGGCCACGACCGCCTGCTGCGTCTCGGCCTGCACGGCCTTGATCAGCACGACGATGTCCTTGGCCGCCTTGCCGGAGCGCTCGGCGAGCTTTCTCACCTCTTCGGCCACGACCGCGAAGCGCAAGCCGGACTCGCCGGCGCCGGCGGCCTCGATGGCGGCGTTGAGCGCCAGGAGGTTGGTCTGCGACGCGATGTCCTCGATCGTGTTCACGATCTCGGAGATCTCGAGTGATCGATCGGCCAGGCTCTTGACCTTCTTCGAGATCCCCTGCACCTCGCCCCGGATTCGCTGCATCCCGGAGAGACTGGCGCGCACCGCGTGCTCGCCCTTGGTCGCGGAGTCGAGCGTCAGCTTGGCGGCTGTCGCGGAGGCCTCCGCGTTCTCGGCGACCCGCCGCATCGAGCGAGTCAGATTCTCCATGGCGTCACTCACGCCCACGGCCTCCCGCGACTGCGTCTGGGCGCCGCCGGCCGTCGCTTCCATGGCGCCGATCATCTCGGTGGCGCTCGTCAGCACCTGCTGCGCGGTGTCGCGCACGTCGTTGATGATCGTCGCCAGCTCGCCGACCATCACGTTGATCGCGTCGATGACGCTGCCGAGGACGTCGGAGGTGACCTGGCCGCGCTTGGTCAGGTCGCCCTGCGCGATCTCGGTCGCGGTGTCGAGGAAGCGTGTGATGTTGCGCTGGAGCTCTTCGCGCTTGCGGCGCTCCTCGTCACGCTCCGTCTCGGTCTGGACCAGCGACCGCAGCCGGACCACGGTGTCGTTGAAGGTGTTCGCGAGCTGCCCGATCTCGTCGCGCGACTTCACGGTCACGAGTCTCGACAGATCGCCCTGACCCACGCGCTCGGCGACCCGCACGACCTGGATGACCGGCTTGGTGATCTGGTGCGCAAAGACCGCGCCGGCGAGGACCGCGAGCAGCGCGACGCCGCCGAAAACCAGGAGCAGATTCTGGCCGGACTTGGCGGCCGCGGCGGTAATGATCGACCGATCCATCCCCACGCGCACCGTTCCGAGCTGGCCGGCGAGGACCGGCACGCCGATGTCGATGATCTGCTGGACGGCTCCGGTGACCGGGTCGGGGTACGCGATGTCGCGGACCTGCTGCGTGGCCTCGCCGGGCACCAGGTTGCGATCGACGATGCCCGCCGGGACCAGCGGCGAGAACGTGTGCGCGACCAGCGTCTTCTGCGGGTCGTAGACGATCACGTACCTGACGCCGTTGATGGCGGCGAACTGGTCGACGGTCGCCTGGACCGTCGAGGCGTCGCGCGTCAACAGGAGGTCGACGCCCGAGCTGGCCAGGCTCTTGGCGATGGCGGAGCCCTTGGAGGTGAACTCGTCGGTCAGGTTCGTGGTGAGGGCGCGCACCGAGATCCACCAGGTGACCGCCGCCAGCGGCACGAGCGTCAGCGCCAGGAACAGGATGATCTTTGCGAGGAGACCCAGTCGCACGGCCCGTTGCTTGTTCATGCTTTCACCGCCGCCGCCCAGTCCGTGATGGGGGCCCATCGACCGTTCACCACTCTGGTGAAGTACACGTTGTCCAGTCCCTGATGCCGCTCGGGCCCGAACGTGAGGGGCGCGCCGATGCCCAGGTCGAAGTTCTTGAGCGATTCGAGCGCCTGGCGAAATCCCGCGCGCGTCGGGTTCGGCCCCGCGCGCCGCAGTCCCTCGACGATCACGCGGGCGTTCACGAAGCCCTCCAGGCTCCGGAAGCTGAGCCGCTCGGGGGTGTGCTTCGCGTCGCGCAGCGGTTCTGGAATCTGCGGATTGTGCTTCTCCATCAGTGCCCGGTACTCCACGACGCCGGGCAGGCTCACGTCGTCGTAGCTCGGCACCACCTGCGAATTGACGAGCGCCTGCGTGTAGTCGCGCGAGGTGGTCTGGCCGTGTCTGAGGAGCAGGTGCAGCATCGCCTCGGAGCCGACGAACGACACGTTGGAGATGGGCACGGTCCAGCCGAGGTCGCGCGCGGTCCTGACGAACGCGCCGCAACCCTGATAGGCCCCCGTGCACATCACGGTTTCGACGCCGGCCTGGCGGAGCGCCTGCACCGCCGGCGTCATGTCGTCCTCGAACCGGGCGCCGCGGACGTACGTGGCCTCGGCGGCGATCCGCATCCCGCGCTGTGCGAGCCCGCGGGCCACGCCATCGGTCCCGCTGCGGCCGTAGGCGTCGATCTGGTAGTACACGCCGAACTTGCGCACGCCCGCCTGCCAGAAGCGCTCGACGAGCGCCATCATCTCCTGCCGGTACGAGGCCCGGATGTTGAAGACCAGGTCGAGGTAGGGCTCCTCGCGCTGCGGCTGGGCGCCCGTGAAGTTCCCGACCATGATCACCTGCCGGTCGGCATAGCGCTTGATCACCGGCAGCGCGCGCGTGAGCGTGGGCGTGCCGACGTAGTTCGAGAGGAAGAAGACCTGCTCCTTCTCGACGAGCTCGATCGTGTTCTTGATGCAGGGAGTCGGCTCGTATCCGTCGTCGAGCGCGACGACCGAGATCGCGCGGCCGTGCACGCCGCCGCGTTGATTGATTTCGCTGTAGTAGGCCAGCGCGCCACGGTAGAGCTCGACGCCGAGTCCCGCCGAGGGGCCCTTGAAGGCGGCGCTCATGCCGATCCGAATGTCCTTGGTGCTGATCCCGGGGCTGGCGCCACGCGCATCGACGCCGCTCCGGGCGGGCGCCTGGCCCCACGCCGAACGGTTCCGGCCCAGGACTCCGCTCGCCGCGGCTGCCGAGAGCACCTTGAGCACCGTCCGCCGTCTCATGGTCATTCCTCCACCCGCTGCGCTTCTCTCAGCGCGCGGAGAAGTCGTCCCGGATCGAGCAAGGGCACGAGCCGCTCGCCGTCGGGCAGGAACCCGAGCGCCCACCGCGCGTGGGGCTGCGGGCTCGACTCGTCGAGCGTCACGATTCCGCCGAACGCCTCGAGGCTGACGTCACCGTCGATGACCAGCGCGACCTCGAACCCCTCGGCCTCCACGATCAAGGTCGGCAGCTTGCGCGGGCCGCGGCGCCCCGCGAGCCCGAGCACCGCGCGGGCATCCGCGATCGGCACGATGTCGCCGCGCAGGTTGGCCACGCCCACAAGATGGGGCGGCGCCAGCGGTACCGTCGTCCACTCCTCGAAGATCGCCACCTCGCGCACCTGGGTGACGTCGATCGCGAACGGCTGCCCGGCGAGCGCGAACACGCACGCACGGACCGCCGCGGAGCTGTCGAGCAGACTGGTCGTCACCGGAGAAACCGCCGGACGATCGCGAGGAGCTGGTCGGCCGTGAAGGGCTTCGCCAGGTACTCGTCCGCGCCCTGACGCATGCCCCAGATGCGGTCACTCTCCTGGTTCTTCGAGCTGACCACGATGACACGCGCCCGCTTGGTGCGCTCGTCCCGCCGCACGCCGCGGAGCGCCTCGAAGCCGTTCCGCTTGGGCATCACGATGTCGAGCAGCACGACGTCGGGCTGCTCCTTGAAGATCTTCTCTTCCAGCTGGTCGCCGTCGAGGTACGTCACCACGTCGTATCCGGCCGACCGGAGGATGGTTTCCATCACCTGGAGCTCGGAGTACGCGTCGTCGACCACCATCACCTTGGGCATCGGACGCAGGCCTCCCGTGGCGTTCTGCCGTCGTGTCCGCCATATGTGCCTCGGTGCAACCCATTTGCCAGCGTGAGCATTAGTGGGGCGCGGCCTTACGCTCGAACAAACGCGGGTACTAAGGCGATTTACCTCGCTCCCGGGCTCGTCCTCGTGACAACTAGTCCGTTCCGATGACCAGTTCTGTCAAACCGTGCCGTGCCAGCGTGGCCGCGTCCCGGTCAACCGTGCGACAGGTCAGGGGCCGATGTGTGCCGACCGCATGTGGCGAAGATCTTGAATGGCCCGAAAAGGCGCCATGCTGTTCGCGCGAATCTGGCACCTGGTCCGAGGCAAGAAGCGACAGCCGACCGGCACACTGATGTTGCGGCGGGTGCAGCGCCTTCGGGACGAGGGACGCTACCGGCGCGCGGCCGGGCTCGTCGACGAAGCGCTGCTCCACGATCCGAG
>Ga0137407_10001400_pt1 | contig 15710 bp, 14 predicted proteins | sample CZOMad2_2_16fung_FD_108410 | JGI IMG/M metagenome (GOLD analysis project Ga0137407, IMG submission 108410) | Vadose zone soil fungal communities from Angelo Coast Range Reserve, California, USA - CZOMad2_2_16fungal (Illumina Assembly) | ecosystem: Environmental > Terrestrial > Soil > Vadose... | reverse complement strand
TCGTCGTCGGTGAGCGTCAGCACGGGGATGGGACGACCGATGGCCATGAGCGTCCCCCTTTCTACCGCGAGAACGCTCGGCTCGAACACATTGTTCCATCTTTTTCAGACTCACGACACTAGCTGGGTCACCCGGTTGAAAGACATGCGGGTGATCCGAGAGCGTGACGCTTGGCCGTCTCGAGGAAGGCCTCAAGGTGCTCGGTGATCACGCGGTACAGCACGGCGTGCTCGGCGGCGCGCGGCCGGTAGTCCGCGGCGCGACATAGACTCGGCATTAGAACGCCGACAATGCTCACTAGAATCATGCTAGGGCGACTGCTGCTCAGTCCCCAGAGATGTAATGCCGAGGCTTTCTGAAGGATCTCAGCTTACTCTTCGCTTTGTGAACAAAACTTGATTTCCTTTCAAAGATCGCTTTTATGCCTCTGATGAATAGATCATAGAGAGTCCTTCTTCGAGTCCCCCCCGGCATGAGTTTACTTTCTAGCGCATAGTGCCGAGTCATTAGATACCACGCGAAACTAGTAGTGACGCGCTGGACGAATTGATCCAGCCGATCTTTCTCAACACCAATTTGACTGATTAGCTGCTCCTTCTGCGCCAGCGCCTGCTGCTGGGCCTGGACTGTGACCTGAGACTGCGCCACTTCCTGGACCAGTTCCTCCCGCTCGGCTGTCAGCTGAGCGACCTGCTGCTCCCTCTCCCCTAGTGCCCGCTCCTGCGCTCCCATTCTGACCTGAAGCTCCACTGCCTCCTGGACCAGCCGGTCCCGCTCGGCCGTCAGCTGAGCGACCTGCTGCTCCCTCTCCCGTAGTGCCCGCTCCTGCGCTCCCACCCTGACCTCAAGCTGCGCTGCCTCCTGGGCCAGCCGGTCCCGCTCGGCCGCTAGTTGTCTTTGCTGGATCCGCATCTCTAGCCTGTGGCCAAGTTCAAAGAAGAAGTTTCGAATTCCCACAACATCGTGTTCCGATGCTTCGAACAGCTCCCGAAGCGGTTTGGGGTAATCTCTGTCGACAGCCAGCACGCCCAGACCGTGACCATGCGTGAAGTCAAAATGCGGATACTGGATCTTGAGCTCGTCCCACAGTTTCCAAACGCCGAAATCGGCCTCTCGGACATTGATGTCGTGAAAGAGGATGACTCCCCCGCGGCTCATCTTTGGTAACCATGCTTCGAAGTCATGCTTTACAGCTTCGTAAGTGTGGCACCCATCAATATGAAGCAGGTCAATCATTTCCATCTCGAAATGCTGTAAGGCTTCATCAAACGTGCTTTGAATCAGTCGCGAGAAACTGCCGTAGAGGGGGTCATGGTGTGCCCGTAAGTCGGCTAATACCTCCGGCCCGTAAAGGCCCGACTGCGGATCGCCTCGCCACGTATCAATCGCGTAACAACGTGCATCTAAATTGAGCTCCTTGACCGCCTGACAAAAAGAGCAGTACGAATCGCCATAATGTGTGCCCAGCTCTACAATCACGGTTGGCTTCAAAAGATCAACGGCAAGCATCGCGAACGGAATATGTTCATGCCACGCTGAAACCGGAGTCAGTCTTGCAGGAATCGTAAGGCAAATCGAATTGTTAAACATGTTGCGATTCGTAGTCGCACCGGTTCTGAGCAAACCGGCCTTCTCCAGGAACTCTAGCACCGTCGCGCCATGTGCCACACAGGGTCATCCCGGCGACCCCTGGCTGCCGTATGGCGCAGCACGTATCGAGTGATTCCAGCGGCCATAAAATTCTGTGAACTCCATGGCATCTTCCGACTCCTCCAGATGGGTATCGAGGAGCGGTGTCGCCACGACACCGACCCGCTACACCAAGTAAGCCAGCAAGCCACGTCGTCACTGTCCCCATGGTGGCGTCTGCCTACGGCTTTTCAAATAAGATCGCCGTCTGATACCCGTACGCCCTTTGCGCAACAGAAATTACAGTAAGAAATCGGCTCCATTGCTCGCAGAGGCAATCTATGTTGTAGAACACCTGAGCCTCCAACGATGACCGGTCGATGGAAAATATCGAGGTTTCGTCCAACTTCAGCGGCAGCCGAGCAAGAAAACTGCGGAGAACTCCAGTCAGCCAGAACTCGGATCCGGCCACTCGACAGGTGTCGATCGACACTCTCGACAAGACCCGCCCAAAGCTCTTCCGAGGAATCGGCAAACCAAACTCGTCTACCTCGCCCTCCCACGGCGCCTTCTTTCTGACGAAATACCCCTCGGGGTTCCCCTGGTAAGCCGCCAGCTTTCCGCTGAGACTGGGCGCGTCAAACATTTCTCGGGTCAGTTTCTGTCGATTTCCGGTGTGTGCGGCTCACGCCCTTCAAATTTATGCATTCCACGGTTGTTGGTCAGCACCAGGTCCGTGCCGCCCCACTCGCCGTCTCGCGGGCCGCACTCCATTCCCGCACCCCCTCAGACCCCGACCTGTTTTTTGCCCACGCCCAGCCGCTCGTCCCGGGCCCCGCGGTACTGACCGAGCACGCTTGCCGCCGCCAGCGCCGGGACCCTGGCCATGAGCCGCACCTTCGTGCCGAAGTCGGGCTCGCGCCGCGCTACGTATGCCACGTCCTTCAGGATCGCCTGAATCAAGAATCGGGCGAGGTGCCGCCGACTGGGCACCGTCGCGAGGCCGAAAAGCTCGTAGAGCTTGCGGTGACACATGTACGTTCGCTGGTACTCGTATCGCGCCGGGCGCCGATGCGAGTGGATGACGGCGGCGGCCGGCTCGTAGACGATCTTCAATCCCGCCTCGAGGATCCGCTTCGACCAGTCGAGGTCCTCGCCGAAGTCGCTGGCGCGGAACGGAATCGTCCGCCAAGCCGTCCGGCGGACCGACGAGCAGACGTTGTCGAAATTGCAGAACACGTATCGGTCGTACGGTCGGAGGGAATCGAAGGCGGCCCGGTCCGTGATCTGCTTTACGTCCCGCGCGACGCGGCCGGTGAGCCAGCGGTTGAGGTGGCGCACCGTCAACACGTCCGCCCCCGGCCGGGGGACTTGCCTTGCATACACGCTGGCGACCAGAGGGTCCGCGTAGGCCCTGGCGAAGCTCTGGATCAGCTTGTCGTCGGCGGGTAGCGCGTCCTGGGTGATGAGCACCACCATCTCGCCGGCCGTCTGCTCGATCCCGGCGTTGCGCGTCAGGCCGTGGTTGAAATCCTCGGGATCGATCGACTCGACCTTCGCGCCGAACTCGCGGGCGAGATCCACGGTCCGATCGGTGGAGCCGGAATCGATCACGAGGATGTCGATCGGCCCGGGATAAATCTGCGCGCGCAGTCTGGCGAGCACATCACGGAACAGCTCACCGGCGTTCTTCGTCGGGATCACGACGGAGACAGTCGGCCACCTTTCGCCACCTCCGGGGGGGCGTCCCTCAGACATTGCCGATCAGCTGCCGGTCGAGCCGGCGCAGCCGCTCCCGCGTCTGATCTGACCCGCCCGCGACGCAGTGCGCGAGATGGCTGCCGCTCTGCAGGGCGAGGGCCTTCCACCCGAAACGGTATACCTCGGCAAGGAGAGGCGCATCCACGAACTGGTGCGCCGTCTGGAGGTACTCCAGGCCGAGGTCTACAACGCATCGCACAGCCGCGAGGACGCCGACCGGCTCGCCCACGGCGCAAGGGTCGAGGGCCTCCCCTTCGATGGCCCGGAGGAACTCGATGAAAGCGTCGTCCGCGAGATGCGGGGTCGCCAGCCTGAGCGGTCCCGGTTGCCGGCCGAGCTCGTGGGCGAACGCGCCGCGCAGGGCGTCGGCAAGCTCGGCGACGCCGATCGGCGTGCGAAGCCCGCGGAGCCGATCCTCCACGACCGACTCCAGTGCGCCGGCGGCGGCGACGATGCCGGCGAAGAGCCGCTCGGAGTCGATGGTGAGCCGCGGGTGGGTCGGTAGCAAGCGCAGCAGCGCGAGGGTGTCGACGTAGCTCCGCTTGAGATGGTACGAGGGGGCGCGGGTATGCGAGTGCACGATGCGCGTCGACCCCAGCAGCGCGAGGCGGTGGCCGTCCCTGATGAGCCGCAGCCCGAGATCGAGGTCTTCGGCGTAGTCGCCGCGGTGCCGGTAGCGCAGGAACAGATCGCGCCAGATCAGGCAGGCGACGTCGGTGAGCTGGGCGCTCTTCCGAAGAGCATCGGGATCGTCGGTGTTCGGCTTGCTGGTGATGCGATCCCCCCGGTCGAGCTCGAGGTACCGGCGATGGTTCCACAACAGCACCTGATAAAAGAGGTCTGCGTCCGCGCGGGGATGTTCGACGCAAGAGGCGGCAGCCACGCCGTCGTGCACCAGAGGGGCGGACATCTCGGCCAGCCAGGTGTCCCCGGGCGGAAGGGCGTCCTGGACCGTGAAGAGGAGCACGTCACCGGAGGCGTGCTCGGCCCCCAGGTTGCGGGCATAGGAGTGCGAGAACTCCTCCGGGAGGATCTCGAGCACCTTGGCTCCGTAGCGCCGGGCGACCCCCACCGATCCGTCCGTGCTGCGCGAGTCGACGACGACCAGCTCGATGTCCCTAAACCCCTTCTGGCGCCGAAGGCTATCGAGGAGATCGGCGAAGCCCGGACCAGCGTCCTTAACGGGAATGACGACCGAGACGGTCATCTGTGCGGGCGGCCTGCGGCGATGGGCGGGGACGCGGAAACTGCTGCGCGCCCGCCGGAGGCGGTTCGCGAGGAATGTCTTGATCACCCCGGCGCCCGCAGAATGACGGCGTCCTGCCAGTCCTTGAGCGCCCCCTCCCAGTACGCGACCACGTCAAACTCCCGGCTCCACCGACTTACCACGTAATCTCGGGCGATGAACGTCAGGCCATAGCGGTCCGGGTTCAGGTGGCTCTCGGCTTGCCGCACGAAGGCGTAGTGGCGCGACGCCAGCCGATCCCGCAGGGAGGGCAAGTCGGATTCCGCGAGAGAGAGGAACTGGCGTAACGCCGGTTCGGCCAGCGTCCGGCGCAGCGCGTGCTCGCCATGGATGGTGAGCACTACCACGCCGCCCGGCCGGGCCAGACGCCGTACCTCGCTCAGCCAGGCCAGGTGGTTGTCCTCCGCCAGGTGCGAAAAGACCGAGACGGCGAAGATCAGATCGAAGCTCCCGGACGGGAAGGTGGTCGGCGGGATGTCCGAGTTGACGGTAAACGCGCCGAACGGGAAATCCCGGCGGCACCAGTCGATGGCCACAGCATCCACGTCCGTCCCGCTGCAGGCGACGGTGTCGGCGTGCCTGAGCAGGTAGCGGAGCCCGCGGCCTGGCCCGCAGCCGAAGTCGAGGATGGCGGCTGACGACGCGAGTGACGGCCCGAATTCCCGGCTGACCCTCGACAGCAGGCGGTATATCGCGGCGCCGATCTCGAGGAAATCGTCTTTCGCCCCGACGTAGACGCGGACGCGGGGCGACGGTAGTGGGACCAGGAGCCCGGCAAGCTCCGAGTACTCGCTCAGGCCCGAAGTGTTCAGCCAGATCCAAAAGTCGTCGGAGTCGATGTCCGGGAAGGTTGCCTGGAGATTCGGGCGCTTCGCGTGGATGTCCCGAGCCAGCGCCCAGATTCGCGAAAGACGGTCGGCGAGGCCCGCGGGCCGCGCCGCCAGGCCTCCGGTTACTTGTCGACTGATCATTTCGGCGTCGTGGATCTCGGGGGGACACCGGCGGCGATCCGGCGGCCTATGATCGCCAGGCGGCTCCGGATGTGGCCGCCGACGGCCTGTGGGGCGAGGTATTGCCAGATGTCGCGCGCGGCGCGGCGCCCTACTTCAGCGGCCCGATCCGGGCTCTCGTACACCGCGCGCATCAGCTCGGCCGCGTGGTCCTCGTCCGGGTCCGCCCACAGGCTGCCGCGTGGATAGGGGGGCATGTCGCGCTCCAGCCGGACGAGGTCGTACTGGACTGGAAAGCTGTTGCTCGGGGTCATGAAGTCGACGTTGGCCGAGTAGGCGGTGGCGATCGTCGGCTTCCCGAGCGCCATTGCTTCGGCGATCGTCAAGCCGAAGCCCTCGGAACGGTGGAGCGAGACGTAGCAGTCGCTCACCTCGATCAGCGAGTTGAGCTCCGGCCGCTCCATGACCCGGTCGATCACGAGCACGCGCGAATCCTGGGCCTCGGCCTGGAGGGCCTCGTGCACCGCGGGGCTCCCACGGCTTAGCTTCAGCACGAGACGCACGTCCTCCTCTTCCTTGAAAGCCCGCTTGAACGCGCGAATGAGGCCGGTCGGGTTCTTCCGCTCCACGACGCTGTGGGCATCGAAGATATAGAGGAACACGACCGCTTCCGGAGGTAGTCCGAAGTGCGCCCGGGTAAGTCCTTTTGTCTCGAGCCCCTCCGCCGGGAGGGCTAGAGGGATCTTGACGACTGGGACCGGCGAGACACGGGATATGGCGTCCAGACAATAGTTGCTTGCCACCCACACCTCGTGGAGATACGTGAAGGCGCCATGGAACACCGCAGGAAACTCCGGGAGCTCCCACATCCAGAAGCCGATGTTGTACTTCCCGCGGAGGAAGCCGGGGCTGCGGCTCTGGACGAAGTACGGGAGCGCGTCCGCGTTCAGTTGGATGAGGTTGACAGGATAGGGGTTGTGCTCGACGAACCCCGACAGGGTCCGGTCGATGTTGGCCGACCCCGGATCGGGCCAGTCGATCACGCAGTAGGGGTGCTTGATCGCGGTGAGGGCTCGGGCGGTCGATCGGAGCACCTCGCCTACCCCCTTCTCGGAGCGGGCGTGGCCGGCCAGGTTGACCCCTGGCGACAGGTCAACACTGCCGCCGCGGCCGCTCCGGGCCGTCCGAACCCCTGTCCCTCGCGCCGGAACCTCGTGCCGTCGCCGCAGCAGGTTACGCACTCGCTCGTGGGCGTACTTGTCCAGCACACGATTGGCCAGATACCGCGTGCCGTGGCGCAAGTAGCTCGCCCAACCCCGGAGCACGGCGTTGAGCTCCTTGACTCGCTGTACAGCCGGCGTGGCGGGCGTCGCTGGCAGGCGCCAGCCTGGATCTCCCGCCGGCGGCGGGACCCCGTATTCCGCCTGGCCATGCGCCCGCACCCAGTGCATGAAGAGCTCGCGGTTGCTCCCGAAGACGTCCGGCATGATTCGCTGGAGGTCGGGGCGCTCCAGGTAGATCTGATACCAGAGTCGCGGGACGCCCAAGCCCGCGTGCGTTTCCTCGTAGAGCCAGCGCCAGAAGCTACCCGGATGCCCCGTCGCGAAAGGGTCACCGAAGCGGTCGACCCGGTCGCCGAGGCCCCAATAGAGCCGCCGGGCCGCGGGCGGGATCCGGAAGCCGTTGTCGAACTCGCCGAAGGCGAAGGGCCAACCGGAGGTCTCGTGATGGCAGGCAGCCAGGACCCGCTCCCGGTACTGCTCGAAGAGCGGCCGAAGGGCGGGAACGTCGCGGAGGGTGAAGCGATCCTGATGGCGGGAGAGGCGGTCGAGGTCGTCGAGGTCGAGGCCGCTGAAGTGGAAGAAATAGAGGGGCTGCCCGTCGACGCGCACTCCGTCGCCATCCGGGCTGATCGTGCGATACGAGAGGCTCCAGTGGCCGACGTTGTAGCCTGGCTGCCGCACAACGTGCACGCCGTCGAACAGGCCGGGCACGACATCGAGCCACTTCTGGTCGACGAAGAGCCCGAGGCGAGGATCGGCGATGCATTCGGTGTAGACCCGGCGACACCACCAGTCCAGGAACCGCTCCCCGGACGCGTCCCTGCGGACGCCGACAAACCCGGCGTTGTAGACGCCGGACTCCCGGATGTTGGGAAAGCCCGGCTTGTGGCCGTCGTCGGGGACGTCGCCAGCGAAATGGGGCGTGAGGAGGATCGAGTGCCGGTCGAGTAGCGCATACAGCTCGTCCAGCCCCCGGTAGACGCCGACGTCCGAGTCGAGATAGAGAACCTTGGAGATCCCCGGCCGCTTCATCACATGGCGGATGAGATAGGGCTTCGCCGCGCAGTTCAGCTCGAAGACCGAGTACTGGAAGCAGAACCGGGGCAGGTTCGGAATGCCGACAGCCTCCAGGGGAACGACCTCGAACGGTTCGCGCGACGGTGAGAAGTAGTCCCCCACCCGATCGGCCAGGAGCATGAAGATCGGGACACCCGGGTGGTGGCGCCGGAACGACTCGGCGAACGCCCGGGCCAAGGCGAGGTGGTTCTTCGAGACGACCGTGCAGACCGCCGCGTCGTTCAGCATGGTAGCGCTCAGGCCGGTCGCCTCATCACCACGAGATCCTGGAAATTTCCCACACCACCTTCGGCGTACTCGAGGATCTCGAAGAACTTGGACCACGCCTTCATGGTGTGCTCGCGGGTCTGGAACACCCCCCGGTAGTAGCCCTCCGGGGCGACCCCGTTGAGCGCATGATCCACGGTGGTGTCGACGATTCCTTCACGGAGGATCGTGTGGCGGATGAACCGGTCTCGCAAACGCGGCACGAAGCGGCCGAGACCCGTCGGCGGGAACGCGAACGAGGTGGCGAACGGACCGTGAACCGACGCGATGAATAACCCGCCAGGCGAGATGATTCTCCGCATCTCGGTGAGCCACGCATTCTGCAGGTCGCGTGACAGGTGAGTGAAGACGGAGTATGCGATCACGAGGTCGAAGGACTGGTCCGGATAGGGCGTCGGCGGGTACGGCTCGATCCGCTGGAACTTTCCCTCTCGCAGGTGCTGCTGGCACCAGGCAATCGCCTCGCCATCGATATCGCACCCGAACACCTCCGGAATCGTGCCGTCCAGGAGGAACTGCACGGTGACGCGACCGCAGCCACACCCCCAGTCGAGCATCCGCCGAATCGACACGAGCTCTCGATGCCGGCTTGCGGCGTCGGAGAATTCAGAGAACGACTTCAACCCGTCCGCTCGATAGAAATCGGGACTCGCGTTGCCAAGGGCCCGGACCATCAAGGTCGCCGGCGGCGTGGCGATCGCACTCCCGAGGTCGGTACGATAGAGGCTCGTCAGTCGGGCCACCGGGCGATGGCCTCGCAGTCCAACGATGTCGATCCGGCCTCGTCGCGCGGATATCGGCAGTCTGAATTCGAATCCCGACTGTCGCGTGTGCGAGATCCACGGGAACGCCTTCGCGACGTCTTCACGCGGGAGAGGCTCTAGCGCGCCTGCCAGTGAGCCGTCCAGATGGGCCTGGAACGCGCTCAAAGGTCGATGCGGCTGCACCATCCAGCCGCGCACGGCAAGCTCGTGGTCACCTACCTTCATCTCGTCGATGTAGCCCCGGACGAGCGCGGGGTGATTGACTCGCACGATCGCCATCTATGTCAGAAGGCGCCCACGGCCGGCTGCAAGTCGGACTGGGACGCCTCCTCCACGCTTGCTTCATCGAGATTGCTGACCGTGAGCGTGGTGACGTTAGAGCTTTCCGCGGTCGAGAGGATGATCAAGCGCCGGGCCAAGAAATCATCGGTCGTGCGATGGGTTATGCCGTCTCCTTTGCCGCCCTTGACCGAAGAAACATAGTAGACGTAGAAGTGTTGGCCGGTGACCTCTGGATCTGCTCCGAGACCCGCCACCGTGACGTAAATCTTTTGATTGGAATCGCCGACGATGAGTTTGCGATTGCTCCAGCTCAGCCCATCGACGGAGTCGAGCCAGTAGAGGCCGGTCGCCGGCCACGGTGCGCCGAACGCCACCATGATGTATCGGCCGAGGTAGGTGTTGTACGACACGTCCCACCACGCCGCGAACGTATCCGGCGTCTCGAGGGGACTCGCGCGGCCGCCAAGACCAGGCTCGGTCCATTCGCCGTTGAAGTATTTTGTCCACGGCACCACCGTATTGTGATTGACCGCGGCGTCGACGACATCGGCAACGCGAGCGCGCGCCACGGCGATCTCTGCCTTGTCGCCGGTCATCATCCAGTCGCGGAAGTACACGTAGAAATGGTCCCCGACGATCAGATACGCGCCTCCCCCAAGATCGTGCGTCACGTTACGGGCAAATAGCGCGGCCGGAGTCATGTTAGGGGTGATGATTTCGCCGAGATCCGTCCAGGTGGATCCCTCGTCAATGGATTTCGCAAGACCCAGGGAGCTGTGAAATATCAGGCCGTGGGTTGGGTCCTTCCAGCGCTCCCCGTGATAGACCATGAGCATGGCTCCACTCGGGGGATCCCGGTAGATGGGCCCGCCAGCCGCATAGTTGAGCCCGGCCTTGACGCTTTGGATGGGTTCGGCGACGCGGCAGCCAGCGCTGATCGGCCTTTCCAGCGTCCCGGTGCAGCTGATCAGAGTACCGGGCCCGGCTGCATGAAACCGGTAGCCCGTGCTCGTGCGCTCGATGCCCATCGTCCCGTCCGGCCAGGCCCGTGGCTTCGCCCGATGGCTCGCGGCCACCGCCTCGGAGCCGACCTCGATCGCAGTTCCTGTGGGCAAGATCACGGGCGGCGCTGGAGGCAGTGGCGTGACTGAGGCACACCCTACAACGAGGAGCGGTTGAATCAAGATCCAGCCTATCCAGGAGCCGGCGACTCGTCGCCCGCGGGGTTTCATCGAACGCCCATCTCTTCGGGTCTGACCGGAAAGGACGTTCGCACCGACGGAGCCGTCAACCGCCGCAGGCCGCGGTAACGCTCACGGAGCTCGACGGCGTGCTCCTCGATGGTCGCAACGGGTGGAATCGCGCTCCGGAACCGGTCGAGGATCGCCGGGTCCGCGGCGACGCGACGCAGCGTGGCACGCAAGTCATCCACGTCGCCGCGTCGAAAGCGCAGGCCGTCGACATCATGACGCACCAGCTCCGCCATTCCCCCAACGTTGGCCGTGATCACCGGCACTCCGGCGATGAACGCCTCCTGGATCGTGAGAGGCGAGTTCTCGTACCAGAGACTCGGGACGACGACGACGTCGAGATCGGCGAGGATCTCTCTCACGCGATCGTTGTCGTAGGCCCCATGGAAGACCACGTTAGGCATCGCTCGCGCGCGGACTCCCCGCCAGAAGCTCCGTGAGATCGGGCTCCCGAAGACCGAGCCGAACACGTGCAGGCTCGCGTCGGGTCCGACGTGCCGAAACGCCTCGAGAAGGAGATCGATCCCCTTGTGCGGATGAAGGGCCCCGATGTACCCGAAGCGGAGGGGGCCTCGTCGCTCCTCCTGGCGGCGCGCGGCGAAGTGGCGCATGCCATACCTCATGAAGACAACCTTCGTCCGAGGCAGGCCACAACTCACGTAGCGTCGAAGCAAGAACTCGCTCGGCGCCAGAAAGAGGTCGCCGTCGCGATAGATGCGCTGAGTGTGGGTCAGGAAGAAGTCACGCTTGCCGTCAACGTGCGTGCGCCGTGGCTCTCCGAGCCATCGCACCGCCTGATTCGTCGCCGCGATCAGGAGGGCGCGTAGCAACGCGTTCGGATTCCGCCGCGCGTAGAGCTGCCATCGAGCGAGCGATGGCAAGCGCGCGGTCCAGGGACGCGTGTGTCGAGATACGTTCGCGCGAATGAGAACCGGACAGCAGTCCTGGAAGAAGTCGGCGTCCTGCTTGGCGCACAGAGCTCCATCGTCCCGAAGCAGCAGCGCGTTCGGACAGATCAGGCTGTAATCGTGAAGCGTGTAGACCACGGCGGCGCCGCTGGCTCGGGCGAGCGTCACGAGATCGTCGCCGAGGCTCAGGAAATGGTGGAAGTGGACGATGTCGGGGCGAAAGTCGTCGAGGACCGCACTGAAACTCCGGCGGAGGAAGTGGTTCGGCCAGTCCGCGAGCCTGGCGTATGCCGAACCGTCGATGCAATGATAGGTCGCGAGATCCCTGATGGTCTCCCGGCGTAGTCGCCGCCACCAGTCGCGCGAGACGTTGGACATGTGAAAGACTCGGATGTCTTCCGTCCTGGCGAGCTCGCGCGAGAGGCTGTCGCAGTAGACCTCCGACCCCTGGGAGGAGAAAGGAGGAAACTGGTGGATCACCTGGAGAATGCGCAGGGGGCTCACCCAAAAGCCCCATCTTCCGCAGCATGGGAGGAGACGCTGAGATAGGTCTTGGCCACGTTCTTTGCCGTGTCGTTCATGACGACCCGTCCGCCCTCGAGGAGCAGCGCCCGATCGCAGAACGACGAAATCGTCGTCGGGTCGTGACTCACGAGGATCACGGTGTATCCAGCGGCACTCAGGGACCGGTATCGCTCTTCACAACGCGCCTTGAACCCCGCGTCGCCCACCGCGAAGATCTCGTCGAGGATCAGAACGTCGCGCACCACCTTGAACGCCACCGAGTACGCGAGGCGTGCGGTCATTCCACTCGAGAAATACCTCAACTCCAGGTTCGCGAACTTCTCCAGACCGGCGAAGTCAAGGATCTCCTCGATGGAACCTCTGGCCTCCCTAAGCGTCATGCCCATGATCGTCGCCAGGAGGATCACGTTGTCCGCAGCATTGAGCTCGGGATTCCATCCGACGCCGAGCTCGAGGATCGGAGTCACCGGCGCGTGGACCACGACGGAACCGGAGTCCGCCTCGTAAATGCCGCAGAGGATCTTGAGCAACGTGCTCTTGCCAGATCCGTTCCGGCCCATGATCCCGATCGTCTCGCCGCGATGGACCTCCAGGCTGACCTGTCGAAGCACCTGCAGCGTCTCGATCGGCGGAGGCCGAAAGAATCCAAGGACGTGCTCGCGGACCGTTTCCCGCCGGACGCTTGGAATCCGGAAGCTCTTGACGATGTCTCGCGCCTCGATGACCGGAGGCTCGGCCATGGCTACAGGTGCTCCGCTGCCCGGGAGACGTGACGCTGGAACACGACGATACCGACCGCCAGGATCGACAGCGTCGCGACCAGGAGTAGCAGGTTCGCCTCCAGGGTCGGGGTCGTTCCCTGGATCAGAACGCGCTTCGCGAACTCGATCACGGGAGTGGGGGGCCAGAGGTAGAGATAGGGTTGCAAGCCCTCAGGCAGAATCTGGATGGGGTAGACGATGGGGGCGACGAAAAATCCGGCCTGGCTGATCGCGTCCCAGAGATGATTGAGGTCGCGGTAACGCGGGTAGAGGACGCTCATCGAGAGAGAAAACCCGAGGACGACCATCCACATCTCGATCTCGTAGACGATGAAGAGGAGCAGCCTCGAGGAACTCGGAAACCGCCCGCCCCACGCAAGGTAGAGCAGGATGGCGGTGGTGAAGACCAGCAGGGTGATGACCGAATTGGCGGTGGACGTCACCACGACGATCCAGCGCGGAAAGCGGGTCTTCTTGACGAGATATCCCTTGGCGAACAGGGACACCAGACCCACCTTCGTTCCCTCGGCGAAGAATTCCCACAGGAACACGCCGAGGACGAGACTGAGTTTGTAGTTGGGGTCGGTCGGGACGAAGATGAAAGAGAAGACGCCCAGCAGAACGAGGAACATGCTGACGGGCTTGAGCAGAGCCCACACGAAGCCGCCGACCGTTCCGTGATAGCGGACTTTGAAGTCGGTTCGGATCAGCGTCGAGATCACACCCACCAGGTGTGACCGGTTCCGCACGCTACCTTCCGAGACCGATAGAGGGTGCGTGGCAAGGGGCGCCGCGTTGCTGCGCAGGTGCCGCGGGTCGGACTTCGTGTGCGTATCGCCCAGTCCCATGATCACGGTGCAAGGTACTCCGGCCGGCCGCGGAGCACGGCCTTCCACGCGTCGACATCCTGGGCCAGCATCACGCGCGTGCGCTCGTCCGATTCCACGCGGAGGCGCACGACGTCTCTCGCGAGCAGCAGGACGATCTTGAGCTTCATGAGGGACATCCAGAACCAGGCTCGGCGCGGAGAGTAGTGCTGACGGTAGAAGCGCTCGGAGCTACGGAAGTGGGCAACGCGCATCTCCTTCCGGCACTGAGACGTGCTGGCCCCGCGGACATGGAGTACCGTGGCCGAGGGCGTGAAGTGGACCTGGGATTGGACGGCGCGCAGTCTCAGGCAAAGATCGACTTCCTCGAAGTACATGAAGTACGACTCGTCGAACCCGCCAACGGCCTCGAACGCCGTCCGCCGCAGCAGCAGCGCGGCCCCGAGCACCCACGGCACGACGCAGTCCACGGTGGGCGGCGTGAGGCACAGGAAGCGCTGGCGCCCGAGGGGCAGGCAGCGCAACAGCCACGCCATCGGCTCGTTCTCGAGGAACCACCCTAGCGTGCCCGGAAACGGGAAGCACGATTGCTGCAACGACCCATCCGCATGCCGCAGCAGGGGCCCCACCACGGCGGCCTCGGGATGCCGGTCCATGCAGGCGCTCAGCGCCCGGATCGCGCCGGGCGTCAGCATGGCGTCCCCGTTCATGAGGAGCACGTAGTCCCCGCGGCAGCTCTTGATCGCCTGGTTGGCCGCCGCCCCGTAGCCGTAGTTGTCGGTGTTCGCCAGCAGCTTGACCACATGTCGATACTCGGTCCGCACCATGTCCTGGGTGCCATCGGTCGAGGCGTTGTCGACGACCACGACCTCACCCGGCGCCTCGGCAAGGACGGAGTCGAGGCACGCCCGGAGATAGTTGCGCGTGTTGAAGGTCACGACGGCCACGGAAACCACTGGGCGCTCAGCCGTCATCAAGCGGCCTGCGCCGCCCTTCACATCACATTTCCTTGCTGCTCGAGATCGGCCGCGACCATCTCCTGGACGAGCTCGGCGAACGAACGCGAATAGGTCCAGCCCAACAGCGCCCTCGCCTTCGAGCTGTCGCCGAGAAGGGCGTTCACTTCCGCCGGCCGGTACAGTCGCGGATCCACCACGACGTATTCCCGGTAGTCGAGCCCGACATAGCCAAACGCCACCTCGAGAAACTCGCGCACCGAGTGCGTCTCGCCGGTCGCAATCACGTAGTCGTCGGCCTTGTCCTGCTGAAGCATCAGCCACATCGCGCGAACGTAGTCACGCGCGTGGCCCCAGTCGCGACCCGCGTCCAGGTTGCCAAGTCGTATCTCCTTGGCACATCCGAGCTTGATCCGCGCTGCATGCGATGTGATTTTCCTGGTCACGAACTCGAAGCCGCGGCGCGGGCTCTCGTGGTTGAAAAGAATGCCGCTCGACGCATGCAGGCGGTACGCCTCGCGGTAATTCCGAGTGAGGTCGAACCCGGCGACTTTCGAGATGCCATATGCGGAGCGTGGGTGGAACGTCGTTTGTTCACTTTGGGGGCTCGCCTCGGCCTCCCCGAACATCTCGCTCGACCCGGCGAAATAGAAACGCGCTCCGGGAACAACATCTCTCACCGCGGCGAGCACGTGGTGTGTCCCGTTGATGTTCGTATTCAGCGTCGAGAACTCGTCCTCGAACGAGTAGCTCACAAAGCTTTGGGCCGCCAGGTGGTACACCTCGTCTGGTCGCACGCTGAGCATCACCCGAAACACGCTCGGGTAGCTCTCGAGCGAGCCCGGGTGCAGCTCGATTTCCCGGAGAATGTGCCTGATACGGTACAGTCGGTGCTCCGGGTCCTCGATCGCGACGCGCCGGACGATTCCGTGGACTTCGTAGTCGTGCTGCAGGAGTAGCTCCGCCAGATACGAGCCGTCTTGCCCGGTTATTCCTGTTATGAGCGCTTTGCGTTTCATGGGCTCACGACGAGCTGCGCGGACATTCGCCGATGCCCCGCCGGTACACGCGCGCGCTCACGGCGTCACGACTCGGGTCGAGCTGGGGATGCGCGCGGAAGAACTCCGGGGACACGTAGAGCGGATAGCGTTGGACGAGACAGTATTCCCGCTCGAGGATTCCTTCGCCGTCGCGGGAGTAGAAGACGATCACGAGGACTTCGGG
>Ga0137407_10001399_pt1 | contig 15711 bp, 17 predicted proteins | sample CZOMad2_2_16fung_FD_108410 | JGI IMG/M metagenome (GOLD analysis project Ga0137407, IMG submission 108410) | Vadose zone soil fungal communities from Angelo Coast Range Reserve, California, USA - CZOMad2_2_16fungal (Illumina Assembly) | ecosystem: Environmental > Terrestrial > Soil > Vadose... | reverse complement strand
TCGGCCCCGAACCGCCTCGGCCCCCCCCCGTCGCGCGCCCTCAGGCGCTTGAGAAAGTGCCGGGCGAGCGGGAAGACGTCGTCGGGCCGCTCCCTCAGGGGAGGTATGGCGATGGTGACCACGTTCAGCCGGTAGTACAGGTCCTCCCGGAACGCCCCGGTGGCGACCAGGGCCGTGAGATCTTCGCGGCTCGACGAGAGGATCCGGATGTCCACGCGGACCGTCTCGAGCCCGCCGAGGCGCTCGAAACTCCTCTCCTGGAGCACCCGGAGAAGCTTCGCCTGGTGGGGGGGCGCCAGCGACTCGACCCCGTCGAAGAAGACCGTGCCGCCGTCGGCGGCCTCGAGCCGTCCCGTCTTCCGCGCCGTCGCGTCCGTGTGCGATCCCCTCTCGTGCCCGAAGAGCTCGCTTTCAAAGAGATCCGCGGGGATGTTCGCGCACGAAACGGTCACGAAGGGCCGTTCGCGCCGCGACCCGCGGCGGTGAATCAATTCGGCGAGCAGCCCCTTTCCGGTGCCGCTCTCCCCCACGATCAGGGCGCTGGCGTCGCTCCGGGCGACGCGCTCCGCGAGACCGATGGCCCGCTCCATGACGGCGGAACGGTAGACGATGACCGGTTCGCCTGACGGTGCCGACGGGGAGGGCATAATCTAGACGGCGCCTTTTCCCTTGTCAAAAGACGGAGCCTTCGAGGTCATTCCTCCTCGCGGTCGGCATCCCCCGGCTTCGCGCGCGCCCGGCGCTTCGGGCCCGTCCCGCCGGGGCGCGGCAGGCGCAGCCGGGGGGCGTCTCCCCACAGGCGCTCCAGGCCGTAGTAGGACCGCCGGTCCATCGTGAAGATGTGGACGACGAAGTCGAAGTAGTCCATCAGGACCCACTCGCCGCGGGCGTACCCCTCGACGTGCCCCGGGCGGCGATGTTTCAGCCTGAGGGCCGTCTCGATCTGATCCGCGATCGACTGGACCTGCCGCCCGGATCGCCCATGGCAGATCAGGAAGTAGTCGGTCACGTCCGAGAGGCCGCGCAGGTCGAGCAGGGCGAGCCCCTCCGCCTTCTTGTCCAGCGCCGCGCGGGCGGCGACGATCATGTCGGTGTCGGGCGCGGTCATTCCTCCTCCCCGAGAGACGCACCGCCGCTCCGCACGGCGCGCGGAGCGCTCGCCGCCTTTCCGGCGATCGACTTGCGGAGCATGCGATCGATCTTCGTGACGAGCTCGCGGAGGCCGCTCCCCGTCGCGGCGGAGATCGAGGCGAACGGCAGCTTGTGCCGGCGGCAGTGCGATTTCAGGCGGGCGAGGGCGCTCTCCGCCTCGGGCATGCCGGGGACGAGATCGGCCTTGGTCGCGACCACGAGGCGCGGCTTCAGGTTCAGCCCGCCGGCCTCGATCAGCTCGCGCTCGATCGCCTTCAGGTCCTCGACCGGGTCGCGCTCGATCGCGGCCGAGATGTCGACGAGATGGACCAGGACCGAGGTGCGCTCGACGTGCCTGAGGAAGCGCGCGCCCAGGCCCGCCCCGTCGTGGGCGCCCTCGATGAGGCCGGGGATGTCGGCCACGACGAACGACTCGAACGGCCCCGACTCGACGACGCCGAGGTGCGGGGTCAGGGTGGTGAAGGGGTAATCGGCGATCTTCGGGCGCGCCGAGGAGATGCGCGAGAGGAGGGTGCTCTTTCCCGCGTTGGGCATTCCCACCAGGCCGACGTCCGCGAGGAGCTTCAGCTCGAGGACGAGCGTCTTCTCCTCGCCCGGCGTGCCGGGTTCGAACCGCCGGGGCGCCTGGTTCGTCGACGACGCGAAGCGCGCGTTCCCCCGGCCGCCGTGCCCCCCCTTCGCCGCGACCCACTCGTGGCCCGTCTCGGAGAGATCGACGAGGACCTCGCCGGTCTCGTCCTGGACGACGGTCCCCGCCGGGACGGCCACCCGCAGGTCGGCTCCGCCGCGCCCGTGCTGGTTCTTGCCGCGCCCGTGCCCTCCCTTCGCGGCCCGGAAATGCTGCCGGAAGCGGAAGGCCTGGAGGGTCGTGAGGGAGACGTCGGTGATGAATATCACGCTGCCGCCGTCGCCGCCGTCGCCGCCGTCGGGGCCCCCCTTGGGGACGAACTTCTCGCGGCGGAAAGAGAGACATCCGTCCCCGCCGCGGCCGCCCAGCACGACGACGCGCGCGTGGTCCACAAACATGGGGGAAGACCTCTATGAGGGGATGACCGGCCGGGTGGAGGACCCGGAGCGCCGATTGCGAGCCTCTCCTACGACCTGGACTCCGGGAGGATGCTCACGAAGCGGCCCATCCTGCCCTTGTCCTCGAAGCTCACGACGCCGCTGACCTTGGCGAAGAGAGTGTCGTCCTTGCCGCGGCCCACGTGGCGTCCCGCCTTGATCGGGGTGCCGCGCTGCCGGACGAGAATCGAGCCGCCCGACACGAACTGCCCCGCGAACCGCTTCACGCCGAGCCGCTGGGAATTGCTGTCACGTCCGTTTCGGGAGCTTCCCCCCGCCTTCTTGTGAGCCATGGTTCAACTCCCCGAGCGGATTTCCTGGATTTGGAGCGACGTGAGGATCTGCCGGTGGCCGTTGAGGCGACGGTACTGCTTGCGGCGCTTCTTCTTGAAAACGAGGATCTTGCGCGCCTTCTTCTCGCCCAGGACCATGGCCGTGACTTCTGCGCCCGCGACGTACGGCGCGCCGACCTTCATCGTCTCGCCCGACTGGACCATCAGGACCTTCTGGAGGGTGATGTTGCCGCCCGCTTCGGCCGCGAGGCGCTGCACCTTGATGGTGTCGCCCGGGGCGACCCGGTGCTGGGTCCCGCCGATCTCGACGATCGCGTAGTTCATCTCGTGACTCCGGTGGCCTTCCCGGCCGGTGGCGGCACCCTTGGGCGTCTTCCGCCTTCCGCCGAACGGTTGGGGAAACGGCTGATCTGGAAGCCCGGCAGACTAGCAGACGCCTGACGTCGCGTCAACCGCCTGGGAGGAGGTCCTCACTTGGTCTTCTTCAGCTCCACCAGGACCAGCTTGGCCAGCGCCTTGAGCGTCTCGAAAACTCCCGTCCCCTTCACGGCCACCCCCTCGAAGATCTCTTCATCTTTATACCTGAGGAGCTTCGTCATCTCCTCGACGGGGACGGCGGTGGGCAGGTCGCGCTTGTTGAACTGCAGGACGTACGGCATCGCCTTGAGGTCGTACCCCGCCGACTTGAGGTTATCGACCAGGTTCTTCAAGGACTCCACGTTCGCGTCCATGCGCGCATCCTGCGAGTCGGCGACGAAGATCACGCCGTCGCAGCCCTTGAGGATCAGCTTGCGCGAGGCGTCGTAGAAGACCTGGCCGGGGACCGTGTACAGGTGGAACCGGGTGCGGAAGCCGCGAATCGTGCCGAGCTCGAGGGGGAGGAAGTCGAAGAAGAGGGTCCGGTCGGTCTCCGTCGCGAGGGAGATGAGCTTCCCCTTCGCGTCGGGGTTGGTCTTCTCGTAGATGTATTGGAGATTCGTGGTCTTCCCGCCGAGCCCGGGGCCGTAGTAGACCAGCTTGCAGTTGATCTCGCGCGAGGCGTAGTTGATGAAGGTCATCGGCGCTTCAGGACGAGAAGAGGGAATCGATGTCGGCGTCGGTGATCTCGGCGAACGGGGATTCGGCGTTCCCCCCCTTCGCCCGGTCGTCGGCCTGCTTCCGATCGATGGCCTCGAAGACGGCCGTCAGCTCCCCCGTCGCCTTGCGCGTGCGCAGGCGCACGAGCCCGAGGGACGACCGCTCGTCGAAGAGGATGACCATGATGATCTTGCCGCCGATGAGCGAGATGTGGAGGTTGTCCTTCTCCCCCTCGTGGAAGAGGATGGAGAACTCCTTCTCGCCGATCAGCTTCGCCAGGGCATCGGTGGAGGCGACGTTCCCGGCCGTGAGGCTGGCGAGCGACGTCGAGTCCATCGTCTCGAGATTCTCGCCGGTCGCGGCGATCTGCTGGCCGTTTCGGTCGATCAGGAACGCGGCGCGGGCGTTGGCCTCCTGGCGAAGACGGCTGAGGATGTCCTGGATCTGTTTGAACTCCTCTTCATACATGACCGTGTCGGCCAGGGGCATGCAGGGCACCTCGGCGGGTCGTCTGGATTCGGCGCGTCGCGAATGGGCTCCCGTTGCGAGCGGCGGCCAATATACAGCAGCCCCCTGGGCCGGGCAATGCGGGGGAATTCGCGGGCCACGGGCCGTTCCGGCCCGCTACTGGATGGCGGCGGCGGGGCGGAGGGACGAGGCGGCCCGGGGGGTCGCGGCGACCCGGGTGGAGGGCTTGACGAGGTGGCGCGCGACGGCGGGGGGGAGGTTCAGCAGGACCGGCTCGCTCCGGATCTGGTAGCGGCGGACGAACTCGTCGGTGACCTCTCCGACCTGCCGCAGGCGATCGCGCTCGACCGCGGTGGAGAGGCACCGTTTCACCGTCCGGACCAGGACGTACTCGAAGTACGAGAGGACCCCTCCCGGGACGAGGTGGGCCATGAAGGTGTCGAGGAACTCTCGGACTTTCTCCGGCTCGAAGTTGTTCAGGGGGAGGCTCGACACGATCACGTCGTAGACGGCCTCGGGCGGCATCGCCAGCACGTCCTTCCGGTGAAGCGTCGTCCGGCCCCGTCCCGCCTCGAACTCCGGATCGGTGGCCAGTCGCGCGTCGATCCTGTCGGCGAAGACGGGGTTGATCTCGTAGACGTCGAGGTGATCGTATGGTCCCATGCGCCGGATGATCTCACCGGTCACGACGCCGGTCCCCGCGCCGACCTCGAGGAGCCGCCGCGGGGCGTCCATGCTCGAGACGTAGGCGGTCACCGCGGCGGCGAGGGCCCGCGAGCTCGGGGCGAGCGCCCCGGTCTGCGAGAAGTTCTTGCGGCACTCTTCGAGGAAAATGCCGAGCGAACCCCGTTCCCGCATCATCGCCTCATCGCTCGAGGCCTCACAGCTCGCGGCCTCACAGTTTGTGGCGCCCCGACAGCGCCCGCGAGACGGTGACCTCGTCCACGTAGTCGATGTCCGAGCCCACCGGAAGCCCCATGGCGATGCGGCTCACCTCGACGCCCAGGGGCTTGATCAGCGAGCCGAGATGGGTCGCCGTCGTCTCTCCGTCCACGGTCGGATTGGTCGCGATGATGACCTCCCGGATGCCTCCTCCGCGGAGCCGGGCCATGAGCTCGACGATCTTCAACTGCTCCGGGCCCACTCCGTGCAACGGGGAGAGCGAACCGTGGAGGACATGGTACAACCCCCGGAACCCCCCCGCCCGCTCGATCACGCCGACGTTGCCGGGCTCCTCGACGACGCAGATCAGGCCCCGCTCCCGGCCCGGGTCGGCGCAGATCGGACAGGTCTCGCTCTCGGCGATGTTGAAGCACGTCGAGCAGAGCGCCAGCCGATCCTTCACCTCGAGGAGCGCGGCGGCGAGCGCCTCGACCTCGCTCCGGCGCGCCTTCAGGACGTGGAAGGCCATCCGCTGGGCGCTCTTCGCCCCGACTCCGGGAAGCGACTTCAGCGCGTCCATCAGGCGGGTCAGGGGCTCCGCGAAGGTCGGCATCAGAGCGCGTCCCTCAAGCGACCGGGAATCCGGGGGGCATCGCGCCGCCGAGCGTTCCCGACAGCTCCGCGTCCACCTTCGCGACGGCGTCGTTGGCCGCCGCCTTCACGAGATCCTCGAGGATCCCGACGTCCTCCGGATCGATCGCGTCCTTGCCGATCGCGACCGAGAGGATCTCCTTCTTTCCGTTCATCGTGATCTTCACCGCGCCGCCTCCGGCCGACCCCTCGACCTCGAGGTCCTCCATCTGCTTCGCGATGTCCTCCTGCATCTTCTGAGCCTGCTTGAGGAGCTTGTTGATGTTCACCATCACGAGATCTCCTGGATGTCCACGATCTGCCCGCGAAACGTCTCCATCACCATGCGGACCTCCGGCTGCCTCATCGCCGCCTCGATCAGGCGGTCGCGCCGCGCCGGCCCCGTCTCGGGCGCCGGCTCGTCCGGGCCCGGCGCCTCGATCGCCGTGCGCACGATCACCTGCCGGCCGGCGATCTCCGACGCGGCCGCCTCGATCGTCGATCGGGCGTCCGCGTTCTCGATCGCCTCGCGCGAGAAGCTCTGCTTCGGGCCGAAGGCGATCTCGACGACGTCCCCCTCGAGCGAGACGCGCCGGGCCATCTCGAGGTAGGTGCGGAGGGACATCTTCTTCGACTGGACCGTCGCGAGGAGCCGCTCGCGGAAGCCCCCCGCGTCGGCCGGCGCGGCCGGCGCCGGGGAGGCGGCCTCGGGGCGGGGGGCCGCCGGCGGCGTCGCGGAGACGGCGGAGGAGACGCCGCCGCCCGGGGCTCCCGGCGCGAGGCGCGACGGAGGGAGGGGGGCGGGCCCCCCCGTCCTCGGGGCGCTCCCCGCGGCCGGGGCCAATCCTCCTTGGAACCGCGCGATGACGTCCTCGATCGGCGCGAGATCCGCGAGGCGCGCGAGCCTCAGGGCGGCCGCCTCGAGCACGAAGCGCGGCTGGGCGGCGTTGCGGATCGCGAAGGGAAGCTCGAGCAGCGCGTGGAAGACGCGCAGCAGCCCGTCCTCGCCGAAGGATGACGCCAGCTCGCGGAGCTCCTTCTCCTCGTCGGCGGTCACGCTCAGCGCCTTCGATCCGGGCGGCGTGAACCGCGCCATCGCGGTGTCGCGAACGGTCGAGACGAGCGCCGACGTGAACTGCGAGAAGTCGGCCCCTTCCTCGGCCAGCGCCGCGATGCGCTCGAGCAGCCCGGCCCCATCGCGCGCGGCCACGAGGGAGAGGAACTCGAGCACGGCGCGGCGATCGATCGCGCCGATCGCGCTGCGCACGTCGTCGACGGTCGCGCGCGGCCCCGCGTACGCGATGGCCTGGTCGAGGAGGCTCACGGCGTCGCGGACGCTTCCGGCGGCGGCGGCGGCAATCACCTCGAGCCCGGCGCGGTCGACGTCCACGGACTCCAGCGCGGCGATCCGCTCGAGGCAGGCCACGATCTCGCCCCTCGGCACGCGGTGGAACTCGAAGTGCTGGCAGCGCGAGACGACGGTCGGAGGCACCTTCCGGTGCTCGGTCGTCGCGAGGATCCACACGATGCGGGGAGGGGGCTCCTCGAGAATCTTGAGAAGCGAGTTGAACGCGGCGTTCGAGAGCATGTGGACTTCGTCGAGGATGAAGACCTTGTAGCGATCCCTCGACGGCGCGTAGCGCGCCGCCTCGCGCAGGGGCTCCACGTCGTCGACGCCCCGGTTGCTCGCGGCGTCGATCTCGATGACGTCCATGGACAGGCCCGCCGCGATCTCGCGGCACGGATCGCACTCCCCGCACGGCGTGGGCGTCGGCCCCTTCGCGCAGTTGAGCGCGCGGGCGAAGAGGCGGGCGGCGGTCGTCTTGCCGACCCCCCGTATCCCGGAGAAGAGGTAGGCGTGATGGAGGCGCCCCGACGCCACGGCGTTCTTCAGCGTCGAGACGGCGGCGGACTGCCCGATGACGTCGTCGAACGACGCCGGGCGGTAGCGCCGCGCGAGCGCGAGGTAGGAGGCCTTCGCCTTCGGTCCGGGCGCCGGGTCCGGCGCGTCAGCGAAGAGGGTCATCGGTCGCTCCGTGCCGGGAAGGCTTCCCCGCGGGAAGGGTCCAAGGGGACCCGTGGCACCACCGAGAGATCACGTACCGCTGCTCCCTTCCGGGCCTGACGGGGTTTGTGGGCTCGACGTGCACGGGGCTCGAACCCCGCGCCCCGCGAGGAAGTTGCCCGAGAATACTCCGGACTTCCTACGGCTCGCAACCTATAATTCCGCCCTCATGCGCGCGACGGCGGCGACGATCCGGGGTTTCGTGGTCCTGGCCGCACTCTCCCTCCTGACGGCCCCCGCGTCCCGGGCCGCCGCGACCGGCACGCGCCCCTCCGCCGGACGCGGCGCACCGCCCGACAACGCGACGTCGGTTCCCGAGGCCACGCTGGCGCCGGCGAGCGCGGCGGACGCGAGGGCATCCGAGGGGAGCGCTTTCCCTCCCATCAAGGTCAGCGTGCTTCTTCCCGGAGCCGATGGCCCCGCGCCGCTGGATCTCGCGGCCGATCTCGGCAAGCGGACCCTCGTCTTCGTCTACTTCCTCCCGGGGTATCAGGTCTCCGAGGGGATCCTCGCCGATGTCCGGGAGTTCGTGAAGTCGGGTCCGGGAAAGAAAGTCGCGCTCTACGCGGTGACGCGGGTCTCCGCCGCGCAGCCCGCCTCCGAGGGGCCGGCCCGGCTCAAGGCCCTCGGGCTCGACATCCCCGTCATCCTCGATCAGGACGCCCGGTTGCAGCGGACGCTCGGCGTCGCGGTCGTCCCGGCCGTCTCCCTCGTCGACTCGAAGGGGATCTTCTGCTTCACCGGCGCGTCCTCGTTGAAGCAGCAGGTCTTCACGGGGATCGACGTGAGGGAGTCGATCCTCATGTCGACGCGCGGGGAGGACCCTCCGGCCGTCTTCGGCATGGAGAGGTACTACCCCGTCGCCGATTTCATCGGGACGAAGCTCCCGGATCTGTCGCTCCCTGAGTTCGCCACGGGGAAGAACGTGAGCCTCGCGAGCTTCGTGGCGCCGGGACACGTCACGGCCATTTTCTACTGGGGGCCGCACTGCGATCACTCGCGCCGCATCATGCCGCAGATCGTCCTCGCCCAGAAGACCTATCATCCGAAATTCCTGAACGTCGTTTCCGTCGCGACCCTCAAGGAGGGGGCGACGGTGGACGATCTGAAGAAATACGAGGCCGAGACGGGGATCGAGTTCCCGGTCCTCGAGGACGCCGGACGCGCCTTCACGTCGAAGCTGAGGGTCGTCTCGACCCCGACGGTGATCCTCGTCCGCCCGGACGGCGTCATCGACAGCGTCTACAACTCGGACAGGGCGAACTTCGTCGCGGTCCTCACGACGAAGGTCAACGCGCTCGCCCTCAAGGCGGGGCCGGCAAAGCCCCACTGACGACATCCCCTCAAGGGCAGGCGGGAAGCAGCGGACGCAGGCGGTCGGCCGCGAACTCGGCGGCGATCCGATGGGCCTCCTCGTTCGGGTGCTGGTCGCTCGGGTGGACCCAGAGCGACATCCCGTCCCTGCCTCGGAAGGCGTCGAACAGATCGAAGCCTTCGATGCCGGAGGCGCGGGCGGCCGCGAGCACCTTCGCGTGGATTCCGGCGAACGGGTACTGATCGTCGAGCCGGTAGAGGATGGGGTGGACGAAGAGGGCGACGCGCGCGCCGGACCCGCGAGCGACCTCCGCGATGCGCGCCAGCCCCTGCCGGACCCCGACGAAGCCCGGACTGTCGTCCCGATAGACCCGGCGGTCGTCGTCGACGAGCCGTGAGGTCGACGCGTAGAGGTCGAGCCGGGAGCCGACCAGCCTCGCGAGCGCGGAGAACCCCCGGTACCAGGGGAAGAACCGGGGCGCCTGGTCGCCGGTCATGCACCCCATGGTTCCGGCGGCCCGCGCGTCGTTCAGGAAGTACCAGACGACCGCGAGATCGGGATGCCGTCCATCACCGGGTGCTCGATGAGCTGCGCTTCGTCCACCGTGTCGTATCCGGGTGTCGCGTAGTTCCGGACCTCGACGCCTCACGCGGCCCCCTCGCGGAGCAGCCGCTCGATCCTCCTCGGCGCCACGTCGTCGTCCTTCACCCCCTCTCCGAACGGGAACGAGTCGCCCAGGATGGCGATGCGAAGGGTGTGCGGGGGCCTGGGGTCCTGGAACTCCGGCCCGCGGAATCCCGCCGAGTTCGCGCGGTAGGGGATGGTGTTGTCCGCATCGAAGTAGCCGCGGTCGTTCGAGGAGTACTCGTGCCCCCATTCGGCGTGAGGACGGATCGCGCAGCGCGGGCCTCTTCCGTCGGGGTGCGCCATGGGCCTCGCGCCGATCTCATGGCGCCAGATCCTCGTCCCCACGGGATCGAGGCGGCCGGCCCGGATCCCGATCTCGAGCGCCCCGAGCGTCGCGCCGCCGGCGTGGAGAGCGGCCTGGGCGCCGCCGAGGCGCTGGCGCGTCGTCGCGGCGTCGCCTCGTGCGAGGCAAATCGCGGCCGCCGCGGGGGCGCCGACGAAGAGCGCCGCGGCGCCCAGGGTGAGGGGGCTCCGGATGCCGAGCTCGGAGCGGAACGAGAGCACCAGACCGATGAGGGAGAAGGCGGGCCAGATCAGGAGGAGCGCGAGAAGGAGGTGCGGCATCGCCGCGGAGGGCACGGTTCTCTCAGCCGTGAACTCGGCGGGCCCTCGGGGTCATCTGCAACGCGGCGCGACGGCGACGCGGCGCGGCGGGAACGCGCCAGGGGAGGGGTGGCGGAGAGAGTGGGATTCGAACCCACGGTGAAGTTTCCCCCACACACGCTTTCCAAGCGTGCTCCTTAAGCCACTCGGACATCTCTCCGGAGCGTCTCGAATCTACGCCCTGCCCCCATGGGAAGCGTCGCTGAGAGTAGCCGAGCCCCGAGGCGGGCGTCAACGCGCGGCCGCGCCCGGGGCGGCGATTCCGGTCGCGCGCTCGAGGACCCGCCGGGCCCGCTCCGTGATGGTCGCGTCGCCGCCCGCGAGGTCCTTCGCGTTCAGGGCCTCTTCCGCCGACGCGGAGGCGTCCCCGGACGCCGCGAGCAGCTCCGCGAGCAGCAGGCGTATGGTCGCGTTGAGGGGATCGATCTCGGCGGCGCGGCGCAGGTGCTCGAGCGCCTGCGGCCCGCGTCCCGCCTGCCCCGCCTCGAGTCCGCGAAGAAGCTGCATCTGCGCGACGAGCGGAGCCCCCGCGACGGGGGCCGGACGGCCCTGGTGCCCGGCGACGAGCGAACGGAAGAAGGCCCCCCATCGGGGCGCCGTCCGCCTCACGTCGAACCGCTCCGCGACGAGCTCCCGGGCGGCCCCGCCGATCCGCCGCCTCAGCGCGGCGTCCTCGACGAGAGCGCCGACCTTGTCGATCCACTCGGCCTCGCTCCCCGCGAGGAACCCCGTCTCCCCGTCGCGGATCATGAGGTAGGGCTCGACCGGCGAGGCGACGCAGGGGACGGCGAGCGCCGAGTACTCGAGGAACTTGATGTTGGACTTGTACGTGTTGAACCGGTGCGGCGAGAGGGGGGCGACGGCCACGTCGAGGCCGAGCGAGGCGAGCTTCGACGGGTACTCGTCGATCGACACGAAGGGGTGGTACTCGAGGGGGATTCCCGCCTTCCGGAACTCGCCGTCGTAACCCATCATCACGATCGTCAAGTCCGGGAACCGGCGCCTCAGCTTGAGGAGCGCGGGCCGCACCACCTCGAGGTCCTTCCTGTGGGTCGGCGACCCGACCCAACCGACCCTCACGCCGCGATGGACGGAAGGGACGGGACGCCACGCGGCGAGATCGATTGAATTGGGAAGGACGGTGACGCTCCGGTTGACGCGGCCGTAAGCGCGGGCGAGCGGCTCCGTCGACACGGTCAGCGCGTCGCACGAGCGCATCCACTCCTCGAGGCCGCGCAGCTCCGGCCCTCCCTTCGGATAGGCGCGGGAGGCCGGGCTCCACGACGGCAGGTCGTGGAGGTGATCGTCGATGTCGAAGACGAGGAGCTTGCCCATCCCCCTCGCGAACTTCCGGTACCGGACGAGCTCGCGGCGGTGCTGCCTCGACCAGACGAGGACGTCGTGGTGGATCAGGTCGTCCCAGGCGAGCCGGGAGGTCGCCTTCGCCTCGAAGCCGTCGAGCCCCGAGAGCCCGAGCGCGGGGAGGCGACACCGCGCGTAGCCGCATCCCTCGGTGTCGGAGGCGATGAAGAGGACTTTCAGCGCGGCGCTCATGTCAGCCCGGTGCAGTGCACATGCGGTGCCACAGCGCGCTCCGGGGGAGGCGCGCCGCGCGGCGACGGATCTCCGTGACCCGGCGTCGGCGATCCGTGGCGGCAAGGGCGGTCCGGCCCGGCAATTCCTGCCCGGCTTCCGCCGGGACGGCGCCCTCTCCGCGCCGATGGGCGGCCCCGCCGGCTCGCCGGGCCGCTGGCACGAAGGATGCTGACGTCTTCGCCCGGAGGTCCGCAATGCCAGAGGACAATCGGCGCGAATACCTCAGAATCAAGGACTCGATCCAGATCCACTACCGCGTCGTGGATGAGACGGCGGCCGAGGAGCTCACCAGGGAGAGGATGGCCCGGCCGAGCATCCACAACCTCGCGCTGATCCGGGCCCTCGAGGAGGCCTCCCATCGCATCGAGGAGGAGCAGGGGATCTCGGTCCTTCTCCTCCACAAGATCATCGAGATGGACGACAAGCTCGCCCGCATCCTCGCGGTCCTCGAGAACCGCAAGGCGGCGGAGGGGACGGATTGCGTCGCGCGCACCGCGACGCTGAGCGCGGGAGGGTGCTCGATCGCCCGGGAGGCCGGCCTCGACGCCGGGACGCGCCTCGATCTCGTGCTCTTCCTGCCGACCTTCCCTCCGATGACGATCCGCGCCGTCGGCACGATCGTGCGGGCCGGCGCGGACGAGTCGGCCGAGGTGATCGCCGGCGTCCAGTTCACCGCGATCCACGAGGAGGATCGCGAGATGCTCTACCACTACCTTTTCCAGCGGCAGCGCGAGCAGATTCGGCAAACGTCGCGCGGTCCGGGGATTCTCGCTTCCCCTTGATGAAGCGTCGGAATTGACCTCTCAAGCGCGAGGCGGTTCTTCCGATTCCGGTGGTGTGCAGCCCGCGGTTCCGGGCGGCCACCACAGGGCGGTAAAGGACGGCGAGACCCTCCACCGACCTGCAGGGTGTCCGGTTGCGAATGGCGGGAACTTGACGAGCCGGCATCAGCCGGCCGACTCATCAGACCAGACGCACCGGAGGATGGACAAATGGCATTCAGCGTGATCAACAACATCGGCGCCATCGAGGCGCGGAACAAGCTCGAGAACGTCAACAAGGGCCTCGCGAAGACGCTCCAGCGTCTCTCCTCGGGCCTACGCATCAACGACGCGTCCGACGACGCGGCGGGCCTCGCGATCGCCGATCGCCTCAAGGCGGACACGGCGGCGCTGAATCAGGCGGTCCGCAACACGAACGACGGCATCAGCTTCGTGCAGGTCGCCGACTCGGTCCTCTCCGAGGTCAGCAACCAGCTCCAGCGCGCCGTGTCCCTGGCCGAGCAGGCCGCTTCCGACACGTCGGGCGCCGACAACAGCGCGGCGAAGACCGCCCTGGGCGACGAGTACGAGGGGATCCTTCGAGAGGTCAACCGGATCTCCCTGACGGTCGACTTCAACGGCACCACGCTCTTCGGCGCCGGCGCCGTCGCCAACAACTTCTCGATCCAGGTCGGCGCCTCCGGCACGGTGGCGAACGACGTCATCACCGTCTCGACGAACCCCCTGACCGCGTCCGGCAGCGGCACCGGCTCCCTCGGTCTCACCGCGACGGGGTCCGGCCCGACCGTCACGACGACCGCCCTCGACACGAAGGCGGGCGCCCAGTCCGAGCTCGCGCTGATCAAGGCGGCGATCGCCGACATCGCCGCCCGCCGCGGCAGTCTCGGCACGAGCCTCAACCGGCTGCAGGCGACCGCCGCCGTCGTCCAGGGGCAGGTGCAGGCCCTGACGGGAGCCGAGAGCCAGCTCCGCGACGCCGACATCGCCCAGGAAGTCGTCAACCTGTCGAAGTTCCAGGTGCTCAACCAGACGGGTCTCTCCGCGCTGTCGCAGGCGAACACGGTGGGACAGTCGATCCTGGCCCTCTTCAGATAAGCGAAGGGGTTTCCTGAGACACACGGGACCGGGGCGCTCCGCCAGGGCGCTCCGGTCTCGAACTCGTGACGGGGGGAATGGCAGATGGGTATCGGCCCGATCAACTTCAGCGGACTGGCGTCCGGTCTCGACGTCAACGGCCTCATCACCGCGATCCTGAAGCCCCGCCAGAGCCTCATCGATTTCCAGACCTCGCGCGGGTCGACGCTGGCCACGCAGAAAGCGGCGTTCGACAAGCTGCAGAGCGCCCTCTCGGACCTGCGCGCCGCGGCCGAGTCCCTCGGCGACGCGGGGACAATCGACGCGCGCACGGGGACGACCTCGGACGCCTCGATCGCGACGGCGACCGTCGACGCGACCGCCGTCGCGGGGGTGCACACCCTCGTCGTCTCCGCCTTCGCGGCGGCCGATCGGCGCCGCTCCGCGGGCGTGGCCGACGCCTCGTCGGGGCTCGTCGCCGACGGGACGATCACGCTTCGATCCGGAGGGGGGGACACGATCACCGTGAACGTCGCCGCCTCCTCGGGGAACAACACCCTCAACGCCGTGCGCGACGCCATCAACGGCGCGGGAAAGGGAATCCGCGCCTCGGTCGTGAACAACGGCGCGTCGGCCATCCTCGTCGTCGAGGCCGAAAAAACCGGGACCGCGAACTCCCTCACGATCACCGACACCACCCATCTCAACCTGGCCGCCGCGGGCAACGTCGTGCAGGCGGCCGCGAACGCGGCGCTGACCGTCGACGGGATCGCGATCACGAGCGCCTCCAATGTCGTGACCGGCGCGCTCGAAGGGGTCACGATCTCCCTCCAGAAGGCGGCGCCGGCGTCGAGCGTCACGCTCACGGTGGGGCGCGACGGCGCGGCGCTGAAGCAGGCGCTGACCGACTACGTCGCCGCGTACAACAAGGCGGCCGACTTCTTCTCCGCGCAGACCGCCCGCGGGGGCGCCGGGACGGCCGGTCCGCTCGCGGGCGACTCGACCGTCAGATCCCTCGAGTCGACCCTCCAGGGGTTCTCGGTGTCGGGGGTGAGCGGACTCTCGACGGCGGTGCTCCGGTCGCTCGGGCAGATCGGCGTGTCGCTCGACGGCAAGACCGGGCAGCTCAGCCTCGACGGGGCGGCGTTCGACAAGGCGTTCCAGGATCGGCCGGACGAGTTCCAGGCGCTGCTCGCCGACGCGGGCTCGTCCGACACCGGCCTCGTCTCCTTCTCGACGGCGGGAGCCGCCACGAAGGAGGGGACCTACGCCGTCCAGGTGACGACCGCCGCGGAGCAGGCGATCGTGTCGGCGGGGACCGCGGTGGGCGTCTCCGGCCTCTCCGCCGCGGAGAACCTGACGATCACGGCGGGCGGATCGACCGTGCAGGTCGCCCTCACCGCGTGGACGACGCTCTCCGGCATCGTCACGGCGGTGAATTCGGCGCTGCGCGCCGCGGGTGCGCAGGCCGCGGCCGACGACAACGCCGGCCGGCTGCGCGTGCGCAGCCTCGGGTTCGGGAGCGCCGCGACGGTGCGTGTCGTCTCCGACGTCGCCGACGCGGGGAATGGCCTCTCGACGGGATTCGGCACCACCCCCCTCACCGACTCCGGCGTCGACGTCGTCGGGACGCTCGCGGGCGTCGCCGCGACCGGCGTCGGCAGGACCCTCTCGGGCGCCGCGGGGACGGACGTCGAGGGGCTGTCGGTCGAGACGACGGGGACCGGCGCGCTCGGCAACGTCACCTTCACGCGCGGCATCGCGTCGGCGGTCTCGCTCGCGCTCAAGGGGATCGTCGATCCCTTCGACGGCCCCATCGTGCACGCGCAGAAAGCGCTCCAGGACGGGATCGACTCGATCGGCGATCGCGTCACGCAGCTCCAGGCGAGCCTCGGCGTCGAGCAGGAGATTCTGCTTCGCAAGTTCACGGCCATGGAGCAGACGCTCCAATCGCTCCAGGGAACTCTCGCCTCCCTGGGCGGCACCGGCGCCTAGGCCTCGAAAACGAGGGACAACGATGAC
>Ga0137407_10001398_pt1 | contig 15713 bp, 14 predicted proteins | sample CZOMad2_2_16fung_FD_108410 | JGI IMG/M metagenome (GOLD analysis project Ga0137407, IMG submission 108410) | Vadose zone soil fungal communities from Angelo Coast Range Reserve, California, USA - CZOMad2_2_16fungal (Illumina Assembly) | ecosystem: Environmental > Terrestrial > Soil > Vadose... | reverse complement strand
CTTCAGCATCTTCAACGTATGGACCTCGGACGTGCACAGCCTGTGGGGCTACTACCTCGCGGCAAGCTTGTTCCTGCTATGCGGCAGCTTCTTCAATTTCATCATCGCGATCGGCCTCGGTTCGCTGGTCATCTTCTTCCTGATGAACCTGGTCGGTTATGCCGGAGTGAAGACCGGCGTGCCGTACCCGGTGTTGGCGCGGGCGTCGTTCGGCATCTGGGGCGCCAACGTCCCGGCGCTGGTGCGCGCGATCGTGGCGTGCTTCTGGTACGGCGCGCAGACGGCAGCGGCGTCGGGCGCCATCGTGGCGCTGCTGGTGCGCAGCGATGCCATGTTGGAGTTTCACAAGTCGACTCACTTCCTCGGCCACTCCGGGCTGGAGGTGATCTGCTTTGTCGTGATCTGGGCACTGCAGCTGCTGATCATCCAGAAGGGCATGGAGACAGTGCGCAAGTTCCAGGACTGGGCCGGACCCGCGGTGTGGGTGATGATGCTCATCCTCGCTATCTGGCTTGCGATAAAGGCGGGCGGTTTCTCGTTCAACCACACCATTCCGATGGACGTGCTGCTGGAAAAAACCAAGGACGCCGGCGTGCCGGGCGCGCCAGGTTCGTTCGGCGCACTCGCGGCGGTTGCGGCGACCTGGGTTACCTACTTCGCAGCGCTGTATCTGAATTTCTGCGACTTCTCGCGCTACGCCAAGGACAAGGACGCCGTGCGCGTCGGCAATCTCTGGGGACTGCCGGTCAACCTGGTCGCGTTCTCACTCGTCGCCGGCGTGACGACGATTGCTGGATTCCAGGTCTATGGTGAGGTCCTGTTGCACCCGGACCAGATTTCAGCCAAGTTCGATAGCTGGTTCCTTGCGCTGGTGGCGGCGGCAACCTTCGCCGTGGCGACGCTCGGCATCAACGTCGTCGCCAACTTTGTTTCGCCGGCGTTCGATTTCTCCAACGTGTTCCCGAAGCACATCAACTTCAAGCGCGGCGGCTACATCGCGGCGGTGATCGCACTGGTGCTTTATCCGTTCGCGCCCTGGGAAGGCAATGCAGCCAGTTTCGTCAACGCCATCGGCGCCACGATGGGACCGCTGCTTGGCGTGATCCTGATCGACTACTACCTGCTGCGCAAAGGCGCCATCAACGTCGCGGCGCTGTACCAGGAAAACGGTGAATTCCGCTTCCAGGGCGGATGGCATGTCGCGGCGTTCATCGCGGCGGGGATCGGCACGCTGTTCTCGAGCATCCTGCCCAACCTCACCAACTTACTGCCATCGTGGTGGGGCGTGTACGGCTGGTTCTTCGGCGTGGCGATCGGCGGCGCGTCGTATTACGTGCTGCGATTGATGATGCCGGCGCGAGTCGCGGCGCCGGCGTCTTGAAAGATCGGTGTCATTCGGAGCCGCAGGTGAGGAATCTCGGCGGTGGCAGACCGAGATCCCTCGCTGCGCTCGGGATGACAATGATCTACTACGAGCGCGGTTGCACGCTCGTTCGCGCGGGCTCATGACTGCCGGCGCGGCGGGTGAGCCACGCGTACAGCAGGAAACCAACCGGTGCGATCAGCAGCGAGTACGACAACCACTGGCCGATCGTGCCTTGCGCCAGCTCCTCGGTCGCTTCGTGCCAGTACTCGTTGTCGATGAACGGAATGGCACTTGCTTCGGCGAATTCATGGAAGGCGTAGATCGATAGCTGGATCGAAAACAGCACCATGAATATCGCCGTTACGCGGAAAAAAAGACTGAGATCAATGCGGCGGCCGTAGCGCGTCCAGGCCCACGCGAGCACGCCTGCCAGCGCGAAGCCGATCAACCCGCCAACGGCCAGGTGCCACAGGTCGCTCGCGGCCGCCAGCGAGGCAATCATGGTTGCGGTTTCAACCCCCTCGCGACCGACCATCAGCAGGATGAAGAGAAACACCGCGCTGTAAGCAGCAGCCGACGCCTTCATGCTCGCCTGCTCGAGCTTGGAGTCGATGGCACCCTTCATCTTGCGTCCCATGCGCAGCATGTGCGAAGTGCAGGAGATCACCAGCACCGCGGCGGCCAGGGCGAGAAGACCTTCGGCCAGCGGCGTCATCGCGCCTACCTTTGCGAGGATCACACCGAGCAGGACACTGCCCGCGATGGCGGTCGCCCAGCCGGCGTGAATGGCGGGAACAAGAAATTCGCGACCGGTACGGCGCAGGTACATCAAGGCGATGGCCACGATCAGCAGCGCCTCAACGCCTTCGCGGAACGTGATCATCAAGGTCGAAAACATCGCGTGTTCTCCACTGGTTGAGCGGTGACCGCCGCCGACGCCGGACCATCCCGTCGATTTGCGCACCGTTATCTCTTGCAAATGATAAGCATTCGCATTTAATATGCAAGCCCTAGAGGGGGAAGCCGTTGCCAGGTAACGCCGCGAAGGTACCGCGGCAACCGGTAAACATGCCTTCCCGATCCCAGCCAGCCAAGCGGCATTCGCCGCCAGCCAGCCAGAACCCGGAAGACGAAGCGCCGCCTTTTTTTTGTTGGGTGGTGTTTCAGGAGAGGGTCGAGTGGCGGGCTGGCAGCGGGGGAAACGGTGTAACGGCAACACCAAGCGCCGTTTCGTGCGCGCTTTCGTGGCGCACGCCGGGGCCGGCGTTCTCGCCGTGCTCCTTGCGGCGTGCGGCGGATCTCCTTCGTACGATCAGCCCGCTGCCTCGACCGGCATGTCGCCGGCGGCGCAACTCGGCGAAAAAGTCTTCAGCGACACATCCTTGTCCGCGTCACGCGGCCAGGCGTGCGCGAGCTGTCACGACCCCGCCAACGCGCACGCGCCGGGCAACGCCCTGGCGGCGCAACTCGGCGGACCGAATCTGAACCTGCAGGGTGTGCGCCAGGCGCCGAGCGTCCGCTACCTGCGCTTCAACACGGCATTTTTCTTCGACAGCGAAAGAACACCGACCGGCGGATTTTTCTGGGACGGACGCGCGCAATCGCTGCAGGCGCAAGCGGCGGAGCCATTTCTGAATCCGTTCGAGATGGCGATGCCTTCGAAGGCGGCCGTCGTGCAACGGCTGAGCGAGGCCACGTACGCAACCGAATTCCGCAACGTGTTCGGATCGAACATCTTCGCCGATGTCGATCTTGCCTACGACCGCATGACGTTCGCGCTTGCGCAGTACCAGAAGGAAGATGGCGAGTTCGCCGAGTTCACCAGCAAGTACGACGCGCTCCTGCGCGGCCAGGCAACGCTTGCGGCGCAGGAGTTGCGCGGCCTGGCGCTCTTCAACGATCCGAACAAGGGCAACTGTGCTGCGTGCCACCCGAGCGCAAAGGGCGCCGATGGCAGCCTGCCGCTTTTCACCGATTTCTCTTACGACAACCTGGGCGTGCCACGCAATCCGGACCTGCAGGCGAACGCGGATCCGGCTTACTTCGATCTCGGCTTGTGTGCGCGCCCCGACGGATCACTGAGCGCGCGTACCGATCTGTGCGGCGCGTTCAAGGTGCCGAGCCTGCGCAACGTCGGGTTGCGTCACACGTTTTTTCACAACGGCCAGTTCAAGACCTTGAAGGATGCGCTGACGTTCTATGTCCAGCGCGACACCAATCCGGAAAGGTTCTACCCGACCGTGAGCGGCGTGGTGCAAAAGTTCAACGACCTGCCGCCGCAATACCACCCGAACGTAAACCGCACCGAGGCGCCGTACAACCGCAACCCCGGTGATGCGCCCGCGCTGACCGACGCCGAGATCGATGACCTGGTCGTGTTTCTCGACACGCTCAGCGACGGTTTCGTGCCCTGAACAAAAATTCTCGGAGAACCTCCATGCGCCATCATCGCTCGGGCCTCAACACGTTGGGGCAGATGTTCGTTGCCACCGCGCTCGCGCTGCCACTTGTCGTACACGCCGATGAAGCAGAGCTCACCCGGCGGGTCGAGAAGCTCTCGAACGAGCTTGAAGCGGTAAAGGCCGAGCTGGCGAAGATGAAAAAGGAGCATGAACAAGGAGCCGTGCAGGGCGCACCCCAACAGGCCACCAAACCCGCCGAGACGCCTTACACCAACACCGAAGCCGCGCCGGGTAGTTCGGATACCGTGCTCACGAGTTACGGCGAGATCAACTACAACCGCCCGCGCAAGGCAACCGAAAACACGGTGGCCGACCTGCGCCGCGCAGTCATCGGTCTTCAGCATCGTTTCGATCCGCAGACCAAGTTCGCCTTCGAACTCGAAAGCGAACACGCCGTGACCTCCGCCGAGGACCCCGGAGAGGTCGAGATCGAGCAGGCATTCGTCGAGCATCGACTCGCGCCGAGTTTCGCCGTGCGTGGCGGGCTGTTTCTGATTCCCACCGGGCTGCTGAACGAGAGTCATGAGCCTACCGCCTACTACGGCGTGGAGCGCAACTTCGTCGAGACCGCGATCATTCCGACCACCTGGCGCGAGGGAGGCTTCCAGGTGGTGGGTGAATTGGGCAGCGGGTTGACGCTGCAGGGCGGCATTACCACCGGGTTCAATCTCAACAAGTGGGACGCGACATCGACCGAAGGCCAGGAATCGCCGCTCGGGTCCATTCACCAGGAGCTCGCGCTCGCCAGCGCCAGGGATCTTTCCGTCTTTGCGGCCGCGAACTATCGCGGCGTGCCCGGATTGCTGGTCGGCAGCTCGGTCTTCACCGGGGGTGCGACGCATGGTGCGCAAGGGGTGACGAAGTCGCGCGTCACGCTATGGGACCTGCACGCGCGTTGGACACCGGGCGCGTGGGACTTTGCGGCGCTGTATGCGCGCGGCACGATCAGCAACACCGCAGCGTTTAATACCACGCTGGTCGGCAACCCGACTCTCGTTCCGGCGGTGTTCGATGGGTCGTATGTGCAGGCCGCGTATCGCCTGCGCTTCGGCAACTATGGCGTGGCGCCGTTTGCACGCCTCGAGTACTTCAATACCGGCAAGAAATATGACGCCATCGGCGCAGGGCTCACCCCGGCACCGCTGCCAAACGAGCGCGTGATCACCACCGGATTGAACTTCGACATCAACCAGCACGTCGTGGTGAAGGCCGACATGCAGTGGTTCAGGCAAGTGTCAGCCAACAACCGGTTCAACCTCGGACTCGGCTGGTCGTTCTGATACCGTTGCCAGCGTGCGCATTGAAGTCCTGCCGATCGTCCTCGGCGCCCTGCCGGCATCGGTGTGGGCGGTTGATTACGTAAGCGCGTCCGAAGCGGAAGCGCTGATGTTTCCGCAAGCCGACGAGTTCGCGACCGTCAACCTGCGCCTGGACAACGCGCAGCTGCAGGAGGTCGGCAAGCGCGCCGGTTTGCCCGCGCGTTCCGCGCAATGGGGTGTGCGCGTGGCGCGCCGGGCCAGCTCACCGCTCGGCTATGTCGTGGTCGACAACGTGATCGGCAAGTTCGAGTTGATCACGTACGCGGTCGCAGTCGGTACCGACGGCGCGATTCGCCAGATCGAGATTCTTTCCTATCGCGAAAGCCATGGCGGCGAGGTTCGCCTGCCGGCGTGGCGCAAACAGTTCGTCGGCAAGACCGTTGCCGGTCCGCTGCGCGTCGGCGACGACATCGCCAACATCAGCGGCGCAACGTTGTCGTGCACGCACGTGACCGACGGCGTGCGGCGCATCGTCGCCGTGCTTCAAGTGGCGCATGAGGCTGGGGCGTTGCCATGAGAGCGCACGTGGCGCGCCGCGCCCAACCCTGGCTCGGCACGATCGTGTCGATCGACGTCCGGGTCGGGAACGACGGGCGGCACGCGGAGCGCGCGTTTGCGCGCGCCTTTGCCGCGCTCGAGCGCGTACACAACGCGATGTCGCTGCAGTGTGTGGGCAGTGACGTCGCGCGGTTCAACGCGGCAGGCCGCGGCGAGCGGGTCGTGTGTGACCGGTGGACCGTGAACGTGTTGCGTCTGGCGCAGCGGCTGCAGCGCGCCAGTGATGGCCTGTTCGACGTCGCACTCGGTACGGCCTGCGGCGCGGCGTTTGACATCGTCGACGACCGTTCGGTCCGCAAGCTTGGCGGCCGGATCGACCTCGGCGGCATCGCCAAAGGTTATGCGGTGGATCGGGCGGTGCTCGTTTTGCGCGCGAGCGGTGTTGATCAGGGTCTGGTCAATGCGGGCGGCGATCTGCGCGCGTTCGGAGCTGGCGCGTGGCCGATCGAGGTGCGCAGCGGGCGCGGACACCTGCGCGCGCAGATGGCGCTTGAGCGCGGCGCGGTCGCAACGTCGCAGTACTGCAATGGGCGCTCGCCGCATCGCGATGACACGTTGATTGCGCCGGCAACCGGTGCCGCTCATGCGATTGACAACACGATCACCGTCGCTGCGCCACGCTGCGTGCTGGCTGACGCGTTGACCAAAGTCGTTGCTCTGAGCAGCAACCCGCACCACCCGTTGCTGCGCGAACTGGGCGGACAAGCATGGCTGCAATAGGCGGCGGCAACCCCGTACCTGGCTGGCAGCGCGCCAGCCTGGATGCAGCATTGATTGCGCTGGTGATTTCCGGTGCGCTGTGGTTGCTCGTGCACTACACGCTCGGCGCTGGTCGCGAGGACATCGGGCTGCCGCATTGGTCCGAGGTCTGGTTGATTCGCGTCCACGGCCTGGCGGGTTTTGTCGTGCTGATTGCGGTGGGCGCGTTTCTGCCGTTGCATCTGCCGCGGGGCTGGCGCATGCGCCAGGAGCGATGGTTCGAGATCGCCATGCTCAGCTGTCTCGTGATCACGGTGATCAGCGCGTATTGCCTGTATTACTTCGCGCCGGAATCGACCCGGGCATGGCTGGGCTGGCTGCATGCAGCGCTCGGGGTTGCATGGGGCGCGACCGTCGTCTGGCACCGGCGCAAGCGACAGCCCCCTTTGTCATTCCGAGCCGAAGGCGAGGAATCTCAGCCGTCGAAGGCCGAGATCCCTCGCTCCCGCTCGGGATGACAAGGGCGCTATGTAAGCGCCAAGAACTCGCGCATTCGCTGCAATTCTTCGGCCAGTGCTTGTTTGAACGCACTGCCTTGCGGCGCGCGGCCGGCGACGTATCCGAAGTCCGTCACCAGCGTTTGGTTCTCGACGCGCGCGTTGCCCCAGCCGATGATCTGGTCCTGCCAGAGCAATGGAAGTGCGTAATAGCCCAGCTTCCGTTTGGCTGCCGGCGTGTAGGCCTCGAAGCGATAGCTCCACTTCCAAAGAAGCTCGAAGCGCTTGCGGTCCCAGACGATGGGATCAAATGGCGTGAGCAAGCGCACGTGCGCATCGTTCGTGTCGCGCAACGAATCCGGATCCTCGTTTGCCGGCCAAAACCAGTCGATGTCTGCCACCTTGTCGTGGTTCAACCGTGCTTTGGCACGCCGCAACGCCGGCGTCAGCTCATCGCGCCATTGCGGAGCACCGTAGCGCAAGCGCCGCACGAGTGGATCGAGACTCCGCACCGGCAGCGGCGCGTACGTCTGCACGACCACGTCGATCAACGCATCGAGCGACGCGTTGCCCGGCTTCTGTCCCGGCGCGCGTTCCGGATACGAGTGTGCCGAATAGATCCGGGTGCCATTGACACGCTTGACGACGCGCAACATGCCGCGGAAGTGCATCAGGTCGAGCAAATGGGTGGTCGCGTTGGATGATCCACCCCAATAGTTGACAACCTTGCCGTGCGCGAAGTACTCGTCGATCTTGCGCGGATGCAGGGCGCCATTCTGGCGTATGTACTCGAGCACCGCCTGCGCGCGCTCGCGCTGCCTAGGGCCCAGACGCGTGCGCGGCGTGCGCGGGTGCATCAGCACCTGCACCGCGCGCGGCAGAAACCCGTAGTTGACGAAAAAATCCTCTTCGACACCCAGGCGCGCGTAGCGCCGCTCCAGTTCTCCCGCGCGATAGTTCTTGACCCGGTGGCGCAGGATCAGGTCCTGCGCACGCGCCGGGGCGCGGATCGGATCGGCTTGAACGAAACCCAGCTTCTCGATCGCCCGCAACAGCGTGGTCGGCTTGAACAGCGTACGCGCGACGGCATAGCGCCGAAGATCATCCAGCGTGCGCGGTTTGGTCATTGCGGGTTGTGAGCGAGCAATCTCGCCATGCCAGGACCGCGATTGCTCGTCACCGCGTTACTCGAATGACAGATCAACCGTTGACCGCGAAACACGCGCTTTGGTGCGCAGCGCTGCCTTCCAGGTGCGGCACCTCGCGCGGGCAACGATCGAACGCCAGCGGACAACGGGGATGAAACACGCATCCGGTCGGCGGGTCGAACGGTGAAGGCAATTCGCCCTTCAGGATGATGCGCTCGCGGCGCGCGCCAGGATCGGCCATCGGTGTGGCCGAAAGCAGGGCACGCGTGTACGGATGCTGCGGCGACGCGAAAATGGCGTCGCGCGTGCCGATCTCGACCGCGCGCCCGAGGTAGATCACCAGCACCCGATCGGCGATGTGACGTACGACGGAAAGATCGTGCGACACGAAAAGATAAGCGAGCTTGAACGCCTCCTGCAGTTCAGCGAGCAGATTCAACACCTGGGCTCGTATCGATACGTCGAGCGCGGACACCGGCTCGTCGAGCACGAGGATGCGTGGCCGCAGCATCAGTGCACGCGCGATCGCGATGCGCTGGCGCTGACCGCCCGAGAACATGTGCGGATAACGGTCGTAATGTTCGGTGCGCAGACCCACCTTCGCCATCATCTCCTGCGCCGCGGCGCGACGTGCGGCTGCACTGAGGTCGGTGTTGACGAGCAACGGCTCCTCGAGCGCACGTCCAATGGTTTGGCGCGGATTCAGTGAACCGTACGGGTTCTGGAACACGATCTGGATCTCACGCCGCAGCTTGCGCCGCGCGACCGCATCGACGGTGGCGACGTCGATCCCGTCGATGAGCAGCGCACCGGAGCTAGGACGCTCGATCATCGTGAGCAGTCGTGCCAGCGTCGACTTGCCGGAACCCGATTCGCCGACGATCGCGAGCGTCTTGCCCGCTTCGAGCGTGAACGACACCTCGGTCAGCGCCTGGACCGTCGCGTTGCCTGCAAAAAGACCGCGGCGCACTTCGTAGCGCCGGCTCAAAGCGCGCGCGTCGATCAGCGCTGTTGCTCCCTCCCCCGCTGCGCGGGGGAGGGTTGGGGTTTGGGCCGAATGTCCGCGGTTCGTCACGAGGTGACTTTCCCTTCGCGCGGCACGCCGTCGATGAGCGGCGTGTGGCACAGCGCATAACCGACTTCTGCTTCTGCGTGTGCCGGCTCGACGGTGCGACACACGTCGGTGGCAAATGCGCAGCGCGGCGCGAACAGGCATCCGCGCGGACGATCGGACAGGCCCGGCACGACACCGGGAATCGCGGGCAGGCGACGCCCGGTCGCACGTTCTGGCAGAGCGGCAAGCAACGCGGCCGTGTACGGATGGTGCGGGTGAGCAAAGAGTTGTTCGGTCGAACTGGTTTCGACCTGTTGTCCGGCGTACTGAACCGAAACGCGGTCGGCAGTCTCGGCGACCACACCCATGTCGTGCGTGATCAGCACGAGTGCCATGCCGGTTTCGCGCTGCAGCCGTAGCAGCAGATCGAGAATCTGCGCCTGGATCGTGACATCAAGCGCGGTCGTCGGCTCGTCGGCGATGAGCAGCTTTGGCCGGCAAGCGAGCGCCATTGCAATCATTGCGCGCTGGCTCATGCCGCCTGAGAGCTGATGTGGAAATGCATCGATGCGCCGCTGCGGATCGGCGATACCAACCTGGTCGAGCAGTTCGAGTACCCGGGCGCGGCTTTGCTTGCGATCCAGGCCAAGGTGCGTGCGCAGCGACTCGGCGATCTGGAATCCGACCGTAAAACACGGATTGAGCGAGGTCATCGGCTCCTGGAAGATCATCGCCATGACGCGGCCGACGATGTCCCTGCGCTCGCGCGCGCCAAGCTGGCGTAGATCGCGGCCATCGAAAAACATGCGCTCCGCGGTCACAGTAGCGGTCCACGGCAGGAGGCCCATCACGGCGAGCATTGCCACCGACTTGCCGGAACCCGACTCGCCGACGATGGCGAGCACCTCGTTGGGATCGACCTGCACGTCGATGCTGTCGACGGCCTTGAACGCGCCGCCGTGAACGGCGAACGTCACGGAAAGATTGCGGACGTCCAGGAGCGGCATATCAGGTGCTTCGCATCCGATAGGTGCTTCGCGCACCCCATCCCCACCCCTTTCCCCTCCCCTTGAAGGGGAGGGGAAATGCACGGCGGCGCTGCGCGCCGAGTTTCATCACGATCTCCGCATCTTCGGGTCGAGCGCATCGCGCAATCCATCGCCCGCTAGATTGATCGACACGACCGTGACGAGAATCGCCAACCCCGGCAGCGTCACCAGCCACGGATTGGAGCGGATGAACTCGCGCGCGTCGGCGAGCATCGTGCCCCACTCCGAAATCGGCGGCTGCGCACCCAGTCCGAGAAAACCCAGCGCCGCCGCTTCGAGAATCGCGTCGGATACGCCCAGCGCCGCCTGCACGATCAACGGCGCAAGGCAGTTAGGCAGCACGGTCGAAAACATCAACCGCAGGCGACCGACGCCGGCAACCTGTGCCGCGAGCACGTATTCCTTCCCGAGTTCGGCGAGCGCCGAAGCGCGCACCAGCCGCACATAACGCGGCAGGTAGACGATTGTTACCGCGACGATCGTGTTGGTGAGGCTGGGCCCCAGCACCGCCACGATCAGGATGGCGAGCACCAGGCTGGGCACGGCCATGATGAGATCCATCAGGCGCGTGATCACGACGTCGATCGCATCGCTGGAGAACGCCGCCGTCAGTCCGGCGACAACGCCGAGCACGAACGAGACGCTCATCACCGATAGGCCGATGAAAAGCGAAACCCGGGCGCCGTGAATCAGGCGCGACAGCATGTCGCGGCCGAGACCGTCGGTGCCGAGGATGAAACGCCACGTCCCGCCGTCCGCCCACAACGGCGGCGCTTTGACGGCGTCGCGGAACTGTTCGTTGGGTGGATAGGGCGCGATGACGTCGGCAAGGATCGCCAGCAGCACGATGATGAGCACGACCGCAAGGCCGATCAGCGCGCCGCGGTTCTCGATGAACGCAAGCCAGAACGCGCGCAGTTCACGTGGCGGCGCCCCGGCCGTGCCGGCGACCGCGGCAAGCGCGGGATCCTGCGCGTCAGCGACCATGGCGGATGCGCGGATTGATCACGCCGTAAAGCACGTCGACGATCAGGTTGACGAGAATGACGAGCGAGGAGACCAGCATCACGCCGCCTTGCAAGGACGGATAGTCGCGTCGCGCGATGCCCTCGATCAGCCACTTGCCGACGCCGGGCCAGGAGAAGATGGTCTCGGTGAGCACCGCGCCCGCCATCAGCGCGCCTACCGAAAGGCCGATCACGGTCACGACGGGAATCATCGCGTTGCGCAGCGCGTGCAGGCCGATCACGCGCCACGGTGCCAGGCCCTTGGCGCGCGCGGTGCGCACGTAATCTTCGCCCAGCACCTCGAGCATCGAGGAGCGCGTCATGCGCGCGATCACCGCCAGCGGAACCGTGCCAAGCACGATCGCCGGCAGCACCAGATGACGGGCCGCATCGAGTACGGCGCCCTTCTGGCCCGAGAGCCACGCATCGATCAGCATGAAGCCGGTGACCGGGTCGAAGTAGTACTTGATCAGATCGATGCGTCCCGACACTGGCGTCAGACCCCACCGCTCGGCGACGAACATGATCAGCAGCAGTCCCCACCAGAAAATCGGCATCGAATAGCCGGTCACCGACAAGCCCATCAACACCTGGTCGTAAGGGCTGCCGCGTTTCACGGCGGCAAGCGCGCCGGCGGGAATGCCGAACAGCGTCGCGAGCAGCATCGCGCACGTCGCGAGTTCGATGGTCGCGGGGAAAAGCGTGAGAAATTCGGTCAGCACCTTCTCGTTGGTCACGAGCGAGGTGCCGAAATCACCGTGCAGCAGTTGCCAGACGTAGTCGAGGAACTGCTTCCAGACCGGTTGATCGAGTCCCAGTTCGTGGCGGAAATACGCCAGCCGCTCGGCGCTGATGCCGCGTTCGCCGACCCGCACCTCGACCGGATCGCCAGGTACCAGGCGGATCGCGATGAAGGTGAGGAACATCAGCGCGAAAAACGTCGGCACCGTAAGTGCCGCGCGCCGGAGCAGGTACTTCAGCATGTCCGTGCAGTGTCATTCCGAGCCTGGCGCAGCCAAGGCGAGGAATCCCGGTCGACCCAATACCGAGATCCCTCGTCGCGTTGCTCCTCGGGATGACACGCTCGCACGTTCCTCGGGATGGCCAGGCGGAGCTATTTGATATCTACACCGTTGAAGTTATGTGCTCCGAACGGGCTCTGCTTGAACCCTTCGACTTCCTTGCGCATCGCCTCATAGACGATCGAATGCGCGAGTTTGAAGTCGGGCGCTTCTTCCTTTTCGATCACCTGCATGCGCTCGTAAAGTTTGGTGCGTTCCTTCATGTCGGCCATCGAGCGCGCCTTGGTAAGAAGGTCGTCGTACTCCTTGTTGCACCACTTGGAGAGGTTCTGGCCGCCGGCACGCGCGCCGGCGCAGCCACGCAGGAAGAAGAAGTTGTCCGGATCGCCGTTGTCGCCGGTCCAGCCGAGCTGCACCGTCATCGGCTCGCCCTGCTGGGCGCGCTTGCGATATTCGCCCCACTCGTAGGTCACCAGCTTGGCATTGATGCCGACCTTGGAGAGATCCGCTTGCATCATCTCGGCGATGCGCTTGGCGTTCGGGTTGTACGGCCGCTGCACCGGCATGTACCAGAGGTCGATCTCGAGCGGCGCCGTCACGCCCGCGCTCTTCAGCAGCGCTTTCGCCTTTTCGGCGTCGTACGGATAGTCCTTGATGCCGTTGTTGTACGACCAGAGGGTGGGTGGAATCAGATTGACTGCGGCTCGACCTGCGCCGAGATATACGTCACGGATGATCGCGGCCTTGTCGATCGCCATGTTCAGCGCCTGCCGCACTTCCTTCTTGTCAAATGGCGGCTTCTGCACGTTGAACGCCCAGTAGGCGATGTTCAGCCCCGGCTGGCTGATCACCTTCAGCGTCGGATCCTTCTGCATCTCAGGCAGATCCGCGGGACGCGGCGCGATGATGAAATGGCATTCGCCGGCCTTCAGTTTCGAATAACGCGCCGTGGGATCGGGCGTGATCGCGTACACCAGGTCGTCGACCAGCGCTTTTTCGCCGTAGAACTCCTTGTTCGCCTTGTAGCGGATCACCGCATCCTTCTGGTAAGCGACGAACTGGAATGGCCCGGTGCCGACCGGAAACTGATCGAACTGCTCCTTGCGGTTCGACTTCTCCAGGAACGCCGCGTATTCGGCCGAGTGGATCGCCGCGAAGTCCATCGCCAGGTTGGCGAGCATCGGCGCATTCGGCTCCTTGAGCGTCATCACCACGGTGTAGTCGTCCTTTTTCTCCAGCGACTCCAGCAGCTTCGGCATGTCCATGTCGGCGAAGTAGTCGTACTTGCCGCCGGAGACCTTGGCATAAGGATGATCCGGCTTCCACTGGCGATTGAACGACCACAGCACATCATCGGCGTTGAAGTCGCGCGTCGGCTTGAACCCGTTCACGCCGGAATGGAACTTGACGCCCTTGCGCAACTTGAAGGTGATGATCTTGGCGTCTTGCGAGACGGTCCAGCTTTCGGCCAGTCCCGGAACCACGCGCGTCGACCCGCGCTCGAACTCGGTGAGCTTGTTGTAGATGCCGCGTGCGGCGTCAAAACTGGTCCCGGTCGTATTCAACGCCGGGGTGAAATTTTCCGGCGATCCTTCTGAGCAGTACACCAGAGTCTTGGCGCTGGCATCTGCAAGCGCGAACATCGTCAAAGCTGCGCTCACTGCAACGGCAATCCTTTTGGGCATCGCTTTTCTCCTCTCTGGACGGCTTGTTTCGTACCCGGACAATGGCCGTTCGGGTGCGCGCGGGAGTCTATGCGTCCGGCAATGGACTACGCACGACCAGCCATACGCCGAGCGCCGTGAGCGCAAAGCCGGCGATCACCGCCACGCCGAGTTCTTCGCCGAACAGCAGCCACGCCATCACCGCGGTGCACGGCGGCACCAGGTAGAGCAGGCTCGTCACGTGCGTGGCAGCACCGCGCTGGATCCGCAGGTAGAGCAAGGAGCTGCCGCCGAGGGTCAACGCGAGCACCGACCAGGCCATGGCCCCGATGAGTTCGGGGTGCAGTTCGATCGATTCATGCTCGAGCAGCGCCAGAGGTAACGTGATCACGAACGCCGCAAGCAATTGCACCGTGTTGGCGGTGCGCACGTCACACGGTGCGACGAAACGCTTCTGATACAGCGTTCCAATCGTGATCGAGAACAAAGCGAGTAGCGACAGCGCCATGTTGATCGCGGTCACTTCGCCGACGCCGAGCTTGCGCCAGACCACCAGCAGCAGTCCCGCCAGGCCAAGAGCGAGGCCGAGCCACTGACGTCCCGCGATGCGATGCTCGCTCCCGCTGATCGCAACCCAAAGTGCGGTCAACACCGGCTGCAGGCCGACGATGAGCGCCACCGTTCCCGCGGAGATGCCGAGCTTGACCGCGGACCAGACACCGCCGAGATATCCGGCGTGGATCAGCGCGCCGGTGATGGCAAGGTGAAGCCACTGCGCGCGACTGCCTGGCCACCGCGGGCGCGCCAACGCGATCCAGATGCCGAATGCCAGGACCGAAAGTGCGTAGCGCAGCGCCAGAAAACCCAGCGGTGGCGCATGCGGCATGCCGAAGCGCGCGACGACGAAGCCGGTGCTCCAGATGAGCACGAACAATGCGGGCATCGCACGCACGAGCGCGGCCTGCGACGGATCGATTTCGGCGCGTGGGGCGGACGAGGACATCGACCGATTGTCGCCGATACAAACAGAAAACCTTTTTGGGTCAACAGCACGCCGCGGCCGCCCGTTACGGATCGAATATCAACCCGGCCCCAAGTCGGCCAGGAAGGGAGCGCAACAATGAAAAAGGCCAGGCTTGCGTCAGGTTCGCGTCGAGCGGTATTGCTGCTGCCTGCCGCCCTGGCGGCGTGCGTCGTTGCACCTCCGCCACGGCGACAAGGCCCACCCATCGTGCAGGCGCAGGTAACGATCGCACCGCCGGCGCCGCGGGTCGAAGCTCCACCGCCGCCGCCGGCGCCTGGTTATTACTGGGTCAGCGGCCATTGGCGCTGGGACGGCGCCAACTATGTCTGGGAGCCGGGTCACTGGGTCGAACCGCGCCCGCGCGAGGTATTCGTGCCCGCACACTGGTCGCAAGAGGGCGGCGTGTGGGTGTTCCATCCTGGCGGGTGGCGCCGCATGGACGTGCGGCCGCCGGTCGACGTCGTCGACGTGCCACGTCCGCCGCCGCCGCCGCGTGTCGAACCCATTCCTCCGCCACCGGGTCCGGCATTCTTCTGGGTCAATGGACATTGGCGCTGGGAACGCGGCGAACACGTGTGGGTACCAGGACACTGGGAGGGCGCGCGACCCGGTTATCACTGGGTCGCACCCCACTGGGTGGTGGTGGGACCGAACTGGCGCTTCGTGCCAGGGCAATGGCGCCCCAACTGAAACACGGTCGAGCTTCATGTCCGCACGCTCCGCTTCCTTGTTCCTGGCCTGCGCGCTGCTCGCGTCGCTCGTTCCGATCAGGTCGAGTGCAGCGGTGGCGAGCGCGTCTGGCTTCGAACTGCATCAGCGTCTGCCGCCGTCTGCGATCGCACAT
>Ga0137407_10001396_pt1 | contig 15723 bp, 14 predicted proteins | sample CZOMad2_2_16fung_FD_108410 | JGI IMG/M metagenome (GOLD analysis project Ga0137407, IMG submission 108410) | Vadose zone soil fungal communities from Angelo Coast Range Reserve, California, USA - CZOMad2_2_16fungal (Illumina Assembly) | ecosystem: Environmental > Terrestrial > Soil > Vadose... | reverse complement strand
GACGACTACCTGAGCAAGCCCATCAGGCCGAGCGAGCTGGCCGCGATGTTGAAGCGCTGGGTGCCGGCTCCGGAGCTGCCGAACTTCGCGCCGGAACCCGCCGCCGTCGGCGGTGACCTCGTGGTATCGGCGACGGGCTCGCGATCGACGGAGGAGCGGTGAGCCATTGCGAGCTCACGCGTGGGTGATCTGGACGCTCTCCGTGAGTGTCCGGTGCACCGGGCACCGCTCGGCGATCTGCAGCAGCCGCTGCTTCTGCTCCTCGTCGAGGTCGCCTCCGAGCATCAGCTCGAGGGCGATGGTCGCGATCTTCCCCTCTGACGGCTGTCGGTTGAGCCGAGCTTCGATGCGGTCGAGTGGCCACTGCTTGCGCTCGGCATACAGCCGAACCGTGAGGACCGTTCAGGCGCCGAGGGCCGCCAGGACCAGATCGACGGGCGTCGGGCCCGCGTCGTCGCCGCCCTTGTCGACCGGCTCGTCGGCCACCAGCCGGTGGCGGCCGATCCGTATCTCCGTCTTCAAGCTCTCGAGCCAAGTGACCGCCACCTCTCGTGCCATGCGAGCCCCCGTATGCTAAAATCCCGCCGTCATGCGCGCACTCATCATGGGCGGCACCGAGTTCATCAGCCTCCACCTCGTGCAGTCGCTGCTGGCGCACCGCCATGAGGTCGCCGTGTTCAACCGCGGGCGGCGCGGCGAGCGCCTCCCTTCCGGCGTCCAGACCATTGTGGGTGATCGCAAGGATCACGCCGGCCTGCGCGAGCGCCTCGCGAGCGAGCGCTTCGACGGGGTCTTCGACGTCACCTATGCGCCCACGCTGGGCGAGGACGTGGAGGCGCTGCTCCGCGCCCTTCGCGGCCGGCCCCACCTGCTGTTCGTCTCCACCTGCCGCGTCTACGACCACGCCTTGCCCATCCCGTACTCCGAGACGACGCCGCGGAGCTTGTACTGGGGCGACTACGCGCGCCACAAGATCGGGGGCGAGGACGCGCTCCTCGAGCGCTATCGACGCGAGGCCTGGCCGGTCACCCTCGTGCGGCCCACCCACGTCATGGGCCCGCTCAACACGCGCAACAACGAGACCTTCTTCATGGACCGCATCGCGCGGGGCCGCCCCGTCCTCGTCCCCGGCGACGGCGGCTGGCTGCGCCAGTTCGGCCACGTCGCGGACCTCGGGGAGGCGATGGCCGCCATGCTGGGCGATCCGCGCACGCACGGCCAGGCCTACAACGTGATGGGCGACGACGTGGTGACCCAGGTGGGATTCGTGGAGCTCATCGCCGAGGTGATGGGCAGGCCCGTCACGCTCCGGCACTTCGATTCCGCCCTTCTCAAGGCCTTCGACAAGCCGGGCCCGTTCTTCGGGCAGAACCTCGTGTACGACTGCCACGCGGTGCACACCACCGGCAAGCTGCGCACCGAGCTGGGCATCCGCCCGACCTATACGCTGGCGGGCGGGCTGCGCCAGACGTGGGAGTGGTACCGCGCTCAGGGCGCGCTCGACCGTCCGCTGGATACCACGTTCGAGGACGCGCTCCTCGCCAAGCTCGGCGCGTGAGGGCCCCGCGGCGCATCCTCGTCCATCACCCAGAGGAGGCCGCGGACTATGCGCGCCTCATCCACCTCCCGCGCCGCGGCCTCGAGCTCGCCGTCTCCTCGAACGAGGCGGAGGCGGCCCGCGCGATCGCGGAGACAGAGATCCTCTACGCCTGGAATTTCCCGCCACCGCTGCTGGGCCGCGCGCCGCGGCTCCGCTGGATCCAGAACATGGGCGCGGGCGTGGAGCGCTTCCTCGTGCCCGAGCTGCCCCCCGGCGTCATCCTGACCCGCGCCGCCGGCGTCTTCGGGCCGTGGATGGCGGAGTACACGCTGGGATGGGCCCTCTGGACCACGCAGAAGATGGAGCGCTTCCGGGCGCAGCAGCGGAAGCGCGAGTGGCGGGAGGTCAATCCCACCCGGCTTCGCGGGGCCACCCTCTGCGTGGTGGGACTGGGCGACATCGGCCGGACCATCGCCCGCGCCGCCCGCGCGCTCGGCATGGTCGTGGTTGGGGTGAGCCGGAGCGGCCGGGCGGTGCGCGAGGCCCACCGGGTGCTGCGGACGGCCGCGCTCCCGCGCGCGCTGGCGGCCGCCGACTTCGTGGTGCTCACCGTGCCCCTCACCGACGCCACCCGCGGGCTGATCGACGCCGCCGCGCTCGCGGCCATGAAGCCCGGCGCATGGCTGATCAATATCGCCCGGGGCGCGGTGGTGGACGAGGCGGCCCTGGTGTCCGCGCTCCGCGAGCGCCGCATCGGCGGCGCGGTGCTCGATGTGTTCGCCGAGGAGCCGCTCCCCGCCGCGCATCCCCTCTGGGCGCTCGACAACGCGGTGATCACGCCGCATATCTCGGGGCCCAGCACCCCCGAGGAGATCAATCCGGTCTTCGCGGATAACCTCCAGCGCTATCTGACAAACCGGCCGCTCCGCCACGTGGCGGACCGCCGGCGGGGTTACTAGCTCAGCCTTTCGAGATCAGCCAGTGGCCGACGGCGAGGTGCTGGAGACCCGAGCGTTCGAAGGTGTCCACCGCGTCGGCGGCGGTGCAGACGATGGGCTCCCCGTGGAGGTTGAAGGAGGTGTTCAGCACCGCGCCCACTCCGGTGCGGCTCTGGAAGGCGCGGATGAGCGCGTGGTACTCCGGATTCCACCCCTCCTCCAGGATCTGCGGCCGCGCGGTGGCGTCGTGGGGGTGAAGCGCGGCGGGCAGCGCGTCCCGCGCCGCCGGCTTGGTCTCCATGGCGAGCATCATGTAGGGCGAGGCGAGCCGCTTGGGATTCACCAGATAGTCGTCGGCGCGCTCGGCCAGCACGGTGGGCGCGAACGGCATCCAGAAGTCCCGGTTCTTGATCATCCGGTTGATCAACCCCACCACCCGATGGTCGGAGGGGTTGGCCAGGATGGACCGGTTCCCAAGCGCGCGGGCCCCGAACTCCATGCGTCCCGCGCAGCGCGCCACCACCCCGTCCGACACGAGCAGCTCGGCCACGCGCTCCTCGATGCGGTCGTGGAAGGTCACCTTGTAGCGGGAGCGAAGGTCGCGGTCGCGGATCACCACCTCCGTCTCCGCGTCGGTCACGGCGGTGCCGAGATAGGCGGGCCCGAACGGCTCCGGCCGCGCGGATAGGCCGCGCCGCGCGCACTCGTCCACATAGCCCAGGTAGGCCGCGCCCACCGCATTGGACTCGTCGCCGCAGGAGGGAAAGGCGAACAGCTCCTCCACCCAGTCCTCGCGCGCGAGCAGCATGTTCGCCTTGACGTTCATGAACACGCCACCGCCCAGGGCCACCCGCCCGCCGCCGTAGCGCTCGTGCATGAGCGCGCACCACCGCACCAGCGTCTCCTCCAGGAGCTGCTGGGCGCCCGCCGCCACCGCGTCGAAGCGAAGCCCCAGGGTGGCCTTGAGCAAGAGGGCGTAGCGCTCGCCCCCCTGCTTCCAGCGAAAGCGCGCGGGCCGGCTCTCCTCGAGCGCGAACACCGTGCGGAAGGCCTGCGTGGCGCGCTCGGCCCAGGGTGTCGCCGCGTAGGGGGCCATGCCCATCACCTTGTACTCGTGCTCGCCGAACTTCATGCCGAGGGCGAGGGTGGCGAAGGAGTAGAAGGCGCCGAGGGAGCCGGGCGCGCTGGGGGTCGCCTCGTGCCGCGACAGGTCGAGCCCGCGCCCGGTGGAGGCGGTGGCGCAGAGGCCGTCCCCGGAATTGTCATTGGTGAGGACGAGCGCCTCGCGGCCGCCGAAGCCGGATCCGAAGTAGGCGGCGGCGGCATGACAGCGGTGATGGTCCAGGCAGACGATGCGTGACGCGGGGAGGCCCAGATGGCCCGCGACCTCGGCCAGGCGCAAATCCTGAGGAACGCCGAACTTGCCCCGGGAGGCGTCCATGAGCCCGAACCGGGCGCCCCACTTGCGGAGCCGCTTCCCGAGCCTACGTCGTGGGGACGGCCACGCCACGCCGTAGTAGTCGCGGATGTACGCGGGGTCGTGCAGGACCCGGTTCAGCCACTCCTTGGCGGCGGCCCGGGCGCCCGCCAGCGCCACCACGTCGATCTCGGTGGGGGCGACCCCGAGCTCCTGCAGCAACGCGTTCACCGCCAGGCGCGGGTAGCCCGCGTCGTTCTTGAGCCGCGAGAAGCGTTCCTCGGACGCGCACCCGATGATGCGCCCGTCGCGGAGCAAAGCGGCAGTGGCGCAGTGAGTCTCGCTGATGCCGAGGACGATCATGCCGTCGCCATTATACTCGGCGGGCGACGGTCTCGAGCGCGATGGGCGGCACTAGCGGCTCAGGATGCCGCCCTCGAGCGTCACGCTCAGGCGCTCGCCGTCGCGGCGGAGCACCAGGGGCAGCGGGCCTTCGGCGGGAACGGAGAGGAGCGCCGCGCGCAGGGCCTCATAGGTCACCACCGCGCGACCATTGACCTCCACCAGCACGTCACCGACCTTGACCCCGGCGCGCGCGGCCCGGCTCCCGGGCAGCACGCCCGACACCGAGGGGACCACCGAGGGCCGCGCCCCGCCGATCTCGGGTTGAGGCTCGGGCTCTCGCACGAAGAGGCCGAACTCCGCCGCCACGCGGTCGGCGACCACCGGCTCCGGCATCGCGCCCAAGCGGACGGAGATCCGCCGCCGCCCCTCGTCCAGGCGCAGCACGGTGAGGGACACCGTCTCTCCCACCGGCGCGCTCGCGATCAGGCGCAGGAGGGCGCGGGTGTCCACCACCGGGAGGTCGCGGACCGCGACCAGGAGATCGCCGCTCCGCAGCCCCGAGGACTCGGCCGGCGTCTCGCGGAGCACCTCCACGATCATGGCGCCGAAGCCCTCGCGGATACCGTGACGAGCGGAGATCTCCGCCATCTCCTGCTCCGAGAGGTCGCGGACCCGGACCCCCAGCCACCCCCAGCGATCCGGCGCGGCGCCGGCTTCGGCCACCACGAGGGAGGTCACGAACGCCAGCAGAAGGACCCGGGCGAGCCGCCGCATCCTCACCTTCCCTTCAGGTGCTGGAGGAGATTCTCGAGCTCGGCCAGCAGGCGGCGCAGGCGCCGTTCCACGTCGAGCTCTTCGAGAAGCGCCTGACGGACGGCCGGGGACGGGATCACCGCCGAGGCCACCTGGTCGCACAGGATACCCGGCGCGGCGGCGGCGGCCAGCGTCTCCTCCATCTCGGGCGTCGCGCGCCGCACCGCCTCCAGGATCCGGCGGCAGGCGCGCTTGACCTCGTCGAGCAGGGGCGGGACGGTGTCGCGCTCGGCGCCCGCATCCTCGAGCTCCACCGACTGCACCAGGCGGTAGAGCGTGTCGGAGGGGAGCTCGCGCTCGATGCGAACGCGGACCTCGCCCTTGAGCAGGATGTTGAAGCGGCCGGTGGCCAGGCGCTCGCACTTGACGATGCGCCCGAGCCCCGCCACCTCGTGCACGTCGGGACGGCCCGCGTAGTCGCCGTCGTAGCCCGGCTTGAGCCCCACCAGCGCCAGACGCCGGTCGCGCGCCAGACAGTCGGTGACCATGGCGCGATAGCGCGGCTCGAAGATGTGGAGGGGCAACAGGGTATTCGGAAAGAGCGCGAGGTCGGGCAACGGAAAAATCGGGATGTAGTGGCGGGTGGCCACCGCGACGACTAGCCCAGTTTCGGGAGCTGGAGACTCGCGAGCGCGCGGACACGCTCCGTCACCGCCACCGCGATGGCGCGGAAGGCGGCCGCCTGTGACGAGTCCGGCTGTCCCACCACGATGGGGATGCCGGCGTCCCCGCCACGGCGCGTCTCCATCTCCAGCGGGATCTGGCCCAGCAACGGCACCCCGAACTCCTCCGCGATGCGGGCGCCCCCGCCCTCCCCAAAGATGGCGTAGCGGGTCCCGGTGTCGGGGGCCACGAAGTAGCTCATGTTCTCCACCACGCCCAGGATGGGGACATTGAGCTTGCGGAACATCGCCAGGCCCTTGCGGACGTCGAGGAGGGCCACGTCCTGCGGCGTGGTCACCATCACCACCCCCGACAGCGGGATGATCTGCGAGAGCGAGAGCTGGGCATCGCCGGTACCCGGCGGCATGTCGAAGACCAGGTAGTCCAGCGGGCCCCATGCCACGTCTCGGAGGAATTGCTGGACGGCGGAGTGGATCATGGGCCCGCGCCACACCAGCGCTTCCCGCTCGTCCACCAGGAGGCCGATGGACATGATCTTCACCCCGTGCACCTCCACCGGGATAATGCGGTTGTCGAACATCCCGGGCCGGCCCTTGGCGCCCATCATGAGCGGCACGTCGGGGCCATACACGTCCACGTCCACCAGGCCGGTGGCGGCGCCGCCGCGCTGAATCGCGAGCGCCAGGTTCACCGCGACGGTGGACTTGCCTACCCCGCCCTTGCCGGACGAGACCGCCACCGTGTGCTTGACCTCGGGGATGAACTCGGGCGAGCGCGCGGCGGGTCCCGGCGGCGCCGCCGGACGGGCCGGCTGCGCGGCAGGCCCATGCGCGTGCGCGTGGGGCGCCGCGCCGGAGCCCATCTTCACGCTGACCCGGCCGACCCCGGGGATCTGGCCCACCGCCTTCGACGCGCCGCTGTGCAGTGCCACCTTGGTCTGGGGAGACTGGCCGGTGAACGCCAGGGTGAAGGAGACCTCGCCTTCCGTGATCCGGAGATCCTGCACGAGGCCGAGGGAGACGACATCTTTGCCTCCGTCGGGATCCGTCACCGAGCGGAGCGCTCCCAGCACGGTGGCCTCGGTCACGCCAGGTCCGCCGCCGGGGGTCATGGAGGCGAGACCACACGCGCGAGGCGCGCGGGCGGGCGGAGGGGGACGACAAGCAGATGGTGGACTCGCACTTCGGGGTCGAGTATAGGGGGAAGCAGGGGGAGCGTCAAGGCGAGGGGTGCTGCTGATGCCGTCCAAGCCCCCGGCGAAGTTGAAAAATTCGCCGGGACCTGTTAAAAAAGCAAGGTGATCGGCGCCGACGATTTCCGACTCCTGCTCGGCCACTTTGCCAGCGGCGTGACCGTGGTGACTGCGCGAGATTCGCAGGGCCGGCCGGCCGGCCTCACCGCCAGCGCCTTCACTTCCGTGTCTCTCAACCCGCCCTTGATCCTGGTCTGCGTGGCGCAGGACGCGCAGAGCTACGCGGCCCTGCGAGGCGCGGACCGGTTCGCGGTCAACATCCTGGACCGGGGCCAGCAGGCCTTGTCCAACCGCTTCGCCACCAAGAGCTCGACCGCGGCCGAGAAGTTCGAGGGCATCGGACACAAGGCCGGCGTCCTCGGGCTGCCCATCCTCGACGAGGCGTTGGCCTACCTCGAGTGCACCACCGTCCACGCCTATCCCGGCGGTGACCACACCATCTTCGTCGGCCAGATCGAGGCCGGCGCGAGCCGCGACGGCGACGAGGCCGAGCCGCTGCTCTACTACCGGGGGCGGTATCGTCACCTCAGCTCCCCAGGAGGATCGCTCTGATGTCCATCCCGCTCTCCCGCCCGCCCATCGACGACGAGATCAAGGGGGCGATCCTCAAGGCCGTCGACTCCCGCCAGTACATTCTCGGTCCCGAGTGTCGCGCCTTCGAGGAGGAGTTCGCGCACTACAACGGCGCCACGCACGCCGTGCTCACCTCCAGCGCCACCGCCGCGCTCTGGATGCTGGTCAAGGCCTTCGGCGCCCGACCCGGCGACGAAGTCCTGGTGCCGTCCCACACCGCGTTCCCCACCGTGGAGGCCATCTGCTTCGCCGGGGCCACCCCCGTATTCGTGGACGTGGACGAGTCCTTCACGGTGGACGTGCGGGACGCCGCCGCCAAGGCCACCCCGCGCACGGTCGGCGTCGTGCCCGTTCACCTCTACGGGCATCCCGCCGACCTGCCCGCCCTCCAGGCGCTCTGCGCCGAGCGCGGCTTGTGGCTCCTCGAGGACTGCGCGCAGGCGCACGGCGCCGAGTGGCAGGGCCGGAAGGTGGGCGGCTTCGGGCGCGCCGCCGCCTTCTCCTTCTATCCCTCCAAGAATCTGTCCGTGATGGGGGACGGCGGCCTGCTGGTGACCAACGACGACGCGGTGGCGGCGCGCTGCCGCCAGCTCCGTGACCACGGCCGGCTCAACAAGGACGTGCACGCGGAGGTGGGCTTCAACCTGCGCTTCAACGACATCCAGGCCGCGGTGGGCCGCGTGCTCCTCCGCCGGCTCGACGCCATGAACGAGCAGCGCCGGCGGGTGGCGGCACGGTATGCGGTGGGCCTCGCGGGCCTGCCGCTCGGCCTGCCCTCGGAGCGCGCGGGGGCGCGTCACGTCTACCACCTCTACGTGATCCGGACCGACCGCCGGGACGCGCTCGCGAAGTACTTGCGGGAGCGCGGCATCGCCACCGGCATCCACTACCCGGTGCCCTGTCACCGGCAGCCGGCGGTGGAGTCGCTCGCGCCGCCCGCGCTGCCCGCCACCGAGCGGCTGGTGCGCGAGATCCTCACCCTGCCCATGTCCGCCGGCCACACCGAGGCGGAGGCGGACGAGGTGGCGGCGGCGATCAGAGAGTTCTTCGGGAGGTAAGGCCACGCCGCTCCGGATACTCCAGATCTATCCCAAGCCGGACTACTTCACCGGAGCGGCCATCCAGCTGCGCGACCTGGCGTGGGGGCTTCACGCGCGCGGCCATCACGTGGTCGTGGCCACGCGGTCGAGCCCCCTGTGGGCGGAGAAGTGCGCGGTGGCCGGAATCCCCCACGCCGCCCTGTCGATGCGGCACTCGGTGGACCGTCGCGGAATCCTGGGCCTCGCCCGACTCATTCGTGCCCACGATATCGAGGTCGTGCACTGTCACAAGGGCAAGGCGCGCACCCTCGCCCTCCTCGCGGGGCTCCTCGTCCGCATCCCCGTCCTCGTCCTCAATCGCGGGGTGAGCTTCCCCCTCGACCGCTGGAACCGCCACGGCTACATCACCCGGCGGGTGACCGCGGTGGTGGCCGTGTGCGAGTCCATCAAGCAGGGGCTGGTGGCGCACGGGGTGCCCGAGGACAAGATCGAGGTGATCTATTCCGGTACCGATCTCGCCCGCTTCCATCCGGGCGTGGACGGGGCGGGCCTCCGGCGCGAGCTCGGGCTGTCGCCCGATCAGCCGCTGGTGACCCAGATCGGCATCCGCTCGTGGCGCGGCAACGACGACGTGCTTGACGCCATGGTCCGCGTGCACCGCGCCATCCCGGAGGCGCGGCTCCTCTTCGTGGGCGCGCCGCCCGCGCGTATCGTCAGCATCGGCGAGAAGGCGCGCGTCCGGGGGCTCGCGGGCGTGGTGACGGTACTCGGGCACCGCGAGGACGTGCCGGAGATCCTCGCCGGCAGCGACCTCGTGGTGGACGCCTCCTATGCCGGTCTCGGCCTCACCGGCTCCATCCGGGAAGCGCTGGCGATGGAGACCCCGGTCGTGGCCACCGACCTCGAGGGCATGCCCGAGCTCATCGCCGACGGTGAGACGGGCTTCCTGGTGCCTCCGCGCAACCCGGACGCGCTGGCCCAGGCCGTCCTCCGCATGCTGGACAATCCGGCCCGCGCCAAGGCCATGGCGCGGGCGGGACGAAAGCGGGTCGAGGCGCACTTCTCGCTCGCCACCAAGCTCGACCGGACCGAGGCCCTGTACAAGCGGCTGCTCGCCGCGCGCGCGCGGGCCTAGCCATGCGCCCGCGCTATCGCCTGCTCCTCCGGCTCCTCCCCTATCTCAAGCCGTACTGGCCCATCCTGGCCATGGGCACCGCCCTCGCCCTCCTGGTGTCGGCCGCAGAAGGATCCATCGCCTGGCTGGTGAAGCCGGCCATGGACGACATCTTCATCAAGCGCGACCTCCTGATGCTCAAGCTCATCCCCCTCGTTCTCCTCGGTGCCTACCTCCTCAAGGGCTTCGGGCGCTTCGGCCAGTCGTATCTCATGGCGTCGGTGGGCGAGCGCGTGGTGGCCCGCATCCGCCGCGAGCTCTACGAACACATCCAGGGCATGTCGCTGGCGTTCTTCAAGTCGCTCCACTCCGCCGAGCTGATGGCCCGCGTCATCACCGACGTGAACCGGCTCGCGCGGCTCTCCTCCTCCGTCCTGGTGATGGCGGTGCGCCAGGTGGGCACCATCATCGCGCTCCTGGTGGTGATGTTCGCGCGCGAATGGGTGCTCGCCCTCATCGCGGTGGCAGTGTTCCCTGCGGTGGCCGTCACCGTCCGCACCCTGGGACGCAAGCTCTACAAGATCAACAAGCGCTCCCAGGAGACGGTGGCCGAGCTCAACGTGGTGCTCCAGGAATCCTTCACCGGCACCAAGATCGTGAAGGCCTTTTCCCGTGAGAGGCTCGAGCAGGAGCGCTTCGACGAGGTCAACGACCACCTGCTCCGCCTCGCCCTGAAGGATCACCGGACGGATCAGCTCTCGGAGCCCCTCATGGAAGTCCTGGGGGCGCTCGGCATCATGGGCGCCCTCTGGTACGGCGGCTATCAGGTCATCGCGGGCGCCTTGACCCCGGGCGAGTTCTTTTCCTTCACCGCCGCGGTGATCCTGCTCTACGGGCCGGTGCGCCAGCTCTCGCGCATGGCCAATACCGTCCAGCAGTCCCTCAGCTCGGTGGAGCGCGTGTTCGAGATCCTCGACACCCCGCACGCCATCGCGGACGCGCCGCACGCCCACGTCCTCCGCGGCTTCCAGGAAGCCATCGCGCTGGAGGACGTCTCGTTCCGCTACCCCGACGGCGAGTCAGACACGCTGTCGGGAATAACCCTCAGCGTTTCCAAGGGCGAGATGGTGGCCTTCGTGGGCATGTCCGGCGCGGGCAAGACCACCCTCCTCGACCTCCTGCCTCGATTCCATGACGTCACCGGAGGCCGCCTCACCGTGGACGGGCACGACGTGCGCGAGGTGACGGTGGCCTCGCTCCGCGCCCTCATGGGCATCGTGACCCAGGAAACATTCCTCTTCCACGACTCCCTCGCCTACAACATCGGCTACGGCAAGGCGGGGGCCACCCGCGAGGAGATCGAGCGAGCGGCCCGCCTCGCCCAGGCGCAGGCCTTCATCGCCGCCCTCCCCGCCGGCTACGCCACTCCGGTGGGCGAGCGTGGGGTCAAGCTATCGGGGGGTCAGCGCCAGCGCATCGCCATCGCGCGGGCGTTCCTCAAGGACCCGCCCATCCTCCTCCTGGACGAGGCTACCTCCGACCTGGACGCGGAGAGCGAGTTCCTCGTGCAGCAGGCCCTCAGCGAGCTCACCAAGGGCCGCACGGTGCTGGTCATCGCGCACCGGCTGTCCACCGTCCGTAACGCGGACCGCGTGGTGGTCGTGCACGAGGGTCGCATCGCCGAGGTGGGGCGCCACGAAGACCTCATGGCGCGGGAGGACGGGATCTACCGCCGACTGGCGGTCCGACAGATGCTCGACTCCGCCCCCCGGTGAGCGCCCCGGCCCGAGGCGCGCTCGGGCCGGGGACTCCTGGGGGCGGGCACCGGGGGCGTCGCGCTAGGGAACCAGGGGCCGGTGCGCGGCGGGCTGCTCCCGCTCGAAGGGGCTCTTGGCCCGCTGCGAGGGGGTGCGAAACTTCTGGGCCACTTCGTTGACGAGCTGGAGCATCTCGTTCATGAACTTGTTCAGCGCGTCGGCCACGTCCTCGCGCTCGGTGCGGTAGCTCTCGCTCTCGCCGCGGAGCGACGCCACTTCCTGGCGCAGGCGGTCGAACTCCTTCTCGCTGCTTTCCAGCGAGGTGCGGAGCCGCTCGTTCTCCTCGACCAGGGCGGGGATGAGCCCCACCAGGTATTGTCCGTCCTCGATCCACTTCTGGACCTTCACTCGCGTATCCGACCAGGCAATCCCTTCCATGCTGTTGGCCATCACATCCTGCTCCTTCCGTTGGTTGAGGGTGCGTTCCCTGCGTGTGACGCGGCGCCGATCAGGCGTTCGCGACGGCCTTGACCTGCTTGACATCGGTGACTCCCCCCATCACCTTCATGATGCCGTCCTGGAGGAGGGTGGTCATTCCCCCCTGCTTGGCGTGGGCGAGGATCTCGGTGGCGCGCGCGCGCGTCTGGATCAGCCGCTTGATGTCGGGTGACGTCACCAGCAGCTCGTGGATCGCCGCGCGCCCCTTGTAGCCGCTCTTCCCGCACTTCTCGCAGCCGCGGCCGCGGAAGAGCTGGAAGCCGCCGTCGTGCTTGATGCCGAGGGTTTCCCACTCCTCGGGACCATAGGCCTGCACGATCTCCTCGAACTGCTCCGGCGTGGGCGCGTAACCCTCGCGGCAGTCGGGGCACAAGCGCTTGACCAGGCGCTGGGCCAGGATCCCCAGCATCGCGTCCGAGAAATTGAAGGGGTCGCAGCCCATGTCTACCAGCCGGACCACGGTCTCGGGGGCGCTGTTGGTGTGCAGGGTGCTCATCACCAGGTGGCCGGTGAGCGAGGCCTCGATGCCCACCGACGCCGTCTCCTCGTCGCGCATCTCGCCGACCATGATCACGTCGGGATCCGCGCGGAGGAAGGCGCGCATGGCGCTGGCGAAGTTGAACCCGATCTTGGGATTCACCTGGACCTGACGGAGGCCGTGCTGGGTGATCTCGACGGGATCCTCGGCGGTCCAGATCTTCCGCTCCGGCGTGTTGATGTAGCCCAGCACGGAGTGCAGCGTGGTGGTCTTCCCGGAGCCGGTCGGCCCCACGCAGAGGATCAAGCCGTATGGCCGCTGCGAGATGCGCTTCAGCTCAGACAGATTGCGGTCGTTCATCCCCAGCTTGTCGACGGGGATGGGCTCGTTGGAGGCGAGGATCCGCATCACCACGTCCTCGTCCCCGCCCGCGGTGGGGATGGTCGCCACGCGGAGCTCGATTTCCCGATCGACGAGGGCGACCTTGATCTTCCCGTCCTGGGGCTTCCGCCGCTCCGCGATGTCGAGCCGGGCCATGATCTTGATCCGGGCCACCAGCGGGCGCCGAAAGGCTCCCGGCAGCTTCATGTACTCCGAGCAGGTGCCGTCCACGCGGAACCGGATGATGGTGTCTTTCTGCGGCCCGTAGGGCTCGACGTGAATGTCCGAGGCGCGCGCCTGATAGGCGGCGAGAATGACCTGCCCGGACAGCCGCACGATGGCGCTGTCGTTCTCGTCGACCTCGGCGACCTCATGGGAGTCGGCGCTGGTGCTGTCCTCCTCCGCCCGGAGCGTACCGAGGATGTCCTGGATCGACTCCGAGCTCCCCGCCCTCGGCGCCTGCTCGCCGCTGGCGACGCTGAGGAAGCGCAGGATGTCGCTCCGGAAGCCCACTGCGAGCTTGACCTTCTGGTTCTTGAGGGCCCGCTCGATGCTGTCCACCTTGGCGAGATCGTGCGGGTCGTCCACCACCACCAGGATGGTGCCGTCCTCGCGCTTGAGGGGGGCCCAGTAGTTCTTCTTCAGGTACTCGAGCTTGACGTCCCGGAGGAGGTCCGGCGGAATCACGATCCGGTCGTCGAACTCGACGAACGGCACGCGGTAGAACACCGAGGACGATTGGCCGATCTGCGCCTTGCTGATCTGATACTCCTGCATCAGGATCAGGTCGACCTGGCTCTGGCCGCGCTTGGCCTCGGCGATGGCGGCGTCCAGGTCCTGCTGGCTGATCAGCCGCTGCTCGACGAGGTACTCGAACTTGGAGGTATAGCGACGGGTGGGGCGGTCGGCGGCACGCCGGCGGGGCGCATTCTCGAACGTCTTGGCCAGGCGAGCGATCGTATCCTGCAGGCTATCCAGCCCGACGATGATCTTCTCTGCGGGGGGCATCGCCTCCTGCTCCGCCGCTACGCCGCGAATCTGTTCCGTGCTCACCGCCCCCGCCCTCTGGTCTGCAAACGCTCACCTCTCGGCAGTCTCGCGCGGTGAGGCCCGCCCCCATCGCACCTTAGCCCAGATACGTCGCCCCCGGCGCCACGAAGAGAGAGAGCAAGCCGTGTACCACAGTGCGCAAACCCTGCAAAATTCACTAACGCAGTGTATTACTTGACGTTCTGTACAAGATCAAGGCGTAATTTCAAGCGGACTACGAAAACTGTAGCGACCAGATTTGTTGCGGGCTGACACTTTTCGGAGACATTGACACCGAGACCTGCAACTTGCAACAAGCCGAAGGGGTTACTCGCGGAAGCGATTGACGATCGGAAGCCGCCAGTCCTTGCCGAAGGCGCGTGGGGTGAGCTTGATGCCGATGGGACCCTGCCGCCGCTTGTACTCGTTACGGTCCACCATGGCGATCACCCGCCGCACGGTGGCCTCGTCGAAGCCCCGCGCGACGATATCCGATATCCCCTGGTCGCCCTCCACATAGGCTTCGAGGATGGCGTCGAGCACCGGATAGGGCGGCAGCGAATCCTGATCGGTCTGGTCCGGCCTGAGCTCCGCCGAGGGGGCCCGTTCGAAGATGGACCGCGGGATGAGCTCGCGGCCCGCCCGCGTATTGGCGTGGGCGGAGAGCTCGTAGACCAGGGTCTTGGGTACGTCCTTGATCACCGCGAAGCCACCGGCCATGTCGCCGTAGAGCGTCGAGTACCCCACGCCGATCTCGCTCTTGTTGCCGGTGGTGAGAACCAGCCAGCCGAACTTGTTGGAGAGCGCCATCAGATAGTTGCCGCGGATGCGCGCCTGGAGGTTCTCCTCGGCCACGTCCGCCTTGAGACCCTTGAACGGCTTGGCGAGCGCCCGCGCATAGGCCTTGAACACGCTGGAGATAGGCAACCGGAGAAACTCGATGCCCAGGTTCTTCGCCATCCGGGCCGCGTCGCGCCGGGTGCCGGCGGAGGAGTATGGGGAGGGCATGGTCACCCCCGTCACATTGGCGGCGCCGAGCGCGTCCACCGCGATGCAGGCCACCAGCGCAGAGTCGATTCCGCCCGAGAGGCCCACCACCACGTGACGGAACCCGCTCTTCCGCACATAGTCGCCGAGGCCCACCACCAGGGCGCGATAGATCTCCTCGCGGCGGTCCACCGGAGGCTCCTCGCGCGCGGGCAGCGCCGGACGCTCCCGCTCGGGGAGCGACGGGAGCACGACACGGCGGGCCGCGCTCTCGCTCCGCTGCTTCTCCTTGCGCCGGCGCGAGTCGTGGAGGCGGGCGCGGAAGACATTGTCGAGGTCCAGGTCGGCGACCACGAGCTCCTCCTCGAAGGCCCGCCCGCGCGCCAGCCGCTCGCCCTTCTCGTTGAAGATGAAGGACTGGCCGTCGAACACCAGCTCATCCTGCCCGCCCACCATATTGACGAAGGCGAGACAGACGAGGTCGTCGGCCGCGCGCGTGGCCAGCATCTTCTCCCGGAACTGGGCCTTGCCCGCGTGGAACGGGGAGGCGTTGATGCTGATGATGAGATCGGCTCCCGCCAGCGCCTGGATGGTGGTGGGTCCGGTCGGGTACCAGATGTCCTCGCAGATGTTGGCGGCAATGACCACATCGCCCACCGCGAAAATGGGATACTCGGTGCCGGCCTGGAAGTAGCGATTCTCGTCGAAGACACCGTAGTTCGGCAGGTACTGCTTGTGATAGCTGCCGGCGTGCGTGCCGTCGTGCAGTACGGCGGCGGCGTTGAAGATATCGTCGCGCTTGTCCACGAAGCCCACCACCGCGGTGAGGCCGCGGCTCGCGCGCGCCACGTCGCCGAGCGCGCGGAGATTGGCGTCGATGAAGGTGGACTTGAAGACGAGGTCCTCGGGGGGATAGCCGGTCAGCACCAGCTCGGGG
>Ga0137407_10001394_pt1 | contig 15726 bp, 12 predicted proteins | sample CZOMad2_2_16fung_FD_108410 | JGI IMG/M metagenome (GOLD analysis project Ga0137407, IMG submission 108410) | Vadose zone soil fungal communities from Angelo Coast Range Reserve, California, USA - CZOMad2_2_16fungal (Illumina Assembly) | ecosystem: Environmental > Terrestrial > Soil > Vadose... | reverse complement strand
TATGAGTCTCGCTGAATGGGGTCGCAAGGAAATACGCCTGGCTGAAGCTGAAATGCCGGGACTGATGGCATTGCGCCAGGAATATGGTAAACAGAAACCCCTTAAAGGCGCACGTATTGCAGGCTGCCTGCACATGACGATTCAAACTGCAGTTTTAATTGAAACGTTGATTGAGCTTGGCGCCGAAGTTCGCTGGAGCTCCTGTAATATTTTTTCCACCCAGGATCATGCCGCTGCTGCAATTGCTGCCACCGGCATTGGTGTATTTGCATGGAAAGGGCAGTCACTCGAAGACGCTGACTGGTGCATTGAACAAACATTGTTTTTTGGTAACACCGATCGGCCGTTGAATATGATCCTTGATGATGGAGGTGATTTGACAAATATGGTATTAGATAAGTATCCTGAACTTGTTCAATATCTGAAAGGTATTTCAGAAGAAACAACAACGGGCGTTCATCGTTTATACGAGCGCGTGGAAAAAGGAACATTGCCTGTACCTGCAATCAATGTGAACGATTCTGTAACCAAATCGAAATTCGATAATAAATATGGTTGTAAAGAAAGCCTGGTGGATGCAATACGCCGCGCTACAGACGTGATGCTTGCTGGTAAAATAGCAGTCGTTGGTGGTTATGGTGATGTGGGCAAAGGTTCTGCGCAATCTTTAAGTGGAGCAGGTTGTCGTGTGATCGTTACCGAAATAGACCCGATCTGTGCATTGCAGGCCGCTATGGATGGTTTTGAAGTAAAAAAAATGGCTGATGCTGTGAAAGAAGCTGATATTGTTGTTACCGCTTCCGGCTGCCGTGACCTGATTACTGAAAAGCATTTCCGCTCATTGAAGGATAAAGCTATCGTTTGTAATATCGGGCATTTCGATATTGAAATAGATATGGACTGGCTGAATAAAAATTATGGTCATACCAAAGATACCATCAAGCCCCAGGTTGATATTTATAATATTGAAGGAAAAGATGTGATCATACTTGCTGAAGGACGTTTGGTAAACCTCGGTTGTGCAACTGGTCATCCCAGTTTTGTAATGAGTAATTCATTCACAAACCAAACACTGGCACAGATTGAATTATGGACCAACCACAGTAAATACGAAAATAAAGTATTTGTATTGCCAAAACATTTGGATGAAAAGGTAGCGCGCCTGCATCTTGCCAAGATCGGAGTAACATTGGATGAATTGACCGATACACAAAGCGAATATCTCGGCATACCAAAGAGCGGTCCTTTCAAAGCGGATCATTACAGGTATTAAAATCAGGATGATAAATTAGAGATGACAGTTGACAGACTTGAAATAAATTTTCATATAAAGTCTGTCAACTGTCATCTCTAATTATTTCCTTTTAAAAGGGATATTGAGCTGATGATATGGATTCAGCGGCCAGGGCATCCATCGAATTAGTCTCTGATGATATAGTGCCATTTTCAATGAAAGTAATCAGGTCATTATTAAGCATTTCCTTTTCTGTAATAAAAAGACCATGCGGAGCACCGGCATAAATTTTATACTTCGCGCCAGGAATTAAATACGCAGTACGGCTTCCACTCATATCAATTGGCACAATTTTGTCGCTATCACCATGAATAATTAAGGTAGGTACTGTTATTTTTTTAAGGTCTTCCCGGAAATCTGTCGCGGAAAATGATTTTATACATTCCACCGTGGCTTTCGGAGAACCATTTAATGCAAGTTTCAATGTCCAATCAAGCATAGCCTGGCTTACAGGTTTATTGATTATGTTAACACCATAGAACAGCTTGCCAAATGCAGACAAAAAATCGGGCCTGTCATTTTTGGTTTGATAGATGAAGTCATCAAATGTTTCCTGGGGAATTCCATTTGGATTATCGTCCGCCTTTAGCATGAATGGAGTAACCGCACTTAGCAATACTATTTTAGAAATTCTATCCTCTCCATATTTACTGATATATCTTACCACTTCTCCCCCACCCATGGAAAAACCGACAAGCGTAACATCTTCCAGGTCGAGTTCATCCAAAACAATCTTCAAATCCCCTGCGAGCGTGTCATAATCATATCCATTCCATGGTTTGCCGGATTTCCCAAAACCTCTTCTATCATAAGCAATACAGCGAATACCATATTTAGGCAGTTCATTGAATTGATATTCCCACATATCATGACTCAATGGCCATCCGTGAATAAATACCACGGGCCTGCCCTTAATTGTATCTTCGTAATATATATTTACAGGCTCAGAAACTGAGTCCTGCACTGATTTAATGTATGGCATAAAAAATAAGTTTTAATGTTTAATGTGAAATTATCTTATTAAAGATCAAATCTTCTGCCATGATTTTTATCATTTGTATCTGGCAAATCAACCATATTTATTATTTATTCAATGGGGAAAATAGTTCGCAGGGGAATACCTGCCCTATTTAGAGATATCATCAACCTGATAAGGTTGAGAAGCTGAATAGTTGAAAGATTAATAAGTAATTGCTCGCATTCATCATTCATAACCATTCAACATATCAACATATCAACTTGAACAACCTCTGTTAATCAATCCAGCAGCTCCTTTGGAATTTCATTCAAAGGTCTTATCATAATTTGTTTGTAAAAAACTTCTGCACCTTCACATTGTATCTGGAGCTTTCCTTTTGTAAGTGGTACCAGGTTTCCATTTTCCAGTTGACTGGAATGATATAATACCATCATTCGTTTCCCATTTATCATATGTACGCTTGTATCACCATGAACATACAGATCAAGCATATTCCATTCACCGGATGGCTTTTCAGCATCCATTCCTTTTATGCAGCGCCTCCCTATTTTACTTTTCGCACTAAAAGTGTAGCGTTGACCTGCAGGATTATAAACGTATTCACTATCGGATTTTTTGATTGCTTTTACATCTTCAATACCGCCAGCAACTCCCCAATAATCACCGCAATCACCTTCCTGTATCTGGAACTCTTGTGAACGCATCCAGAAACCGAAGTCTGCCCCGTCCGGACCAACGGAATGATATAATAAACCGCTATCTTTTTTCTTATTTTTTTTGGGTATCCATGTGAGGGTACCCCATTTGAACATCAAACGCAGATGATAATTTTCATAAATTTTTTTCGTGGTGATTGCCCCGAAATTCTCGCCGGAAATACGTATAACTTTTTCTCCATTTTCATCAACCACCGTGAAAACATGGTTAGGATCTATATTCAAACCAATGGGTTTATCATTAATTTTATTTCCGGTTGAATCAAATAGAGGTCCGAGATAAGTATCCCAACCTTTCAAATCTTTTCCATTAAAAAGCGGAGTCCATCCATCATCATTTCCCGTTATAAAACCAGCAGGCAGAAAATATGCAAGCATCAACAAAAAGATGAACCGGATTTGTTTCATAAAAAAAATTTAGATACCCTACAAATAGCAAATGTGCGAATTATGTACGCCGATTGCAAAAAAGAATTCGCACATTTGCACATCTTCACATTTGCACATTAACATTATGGCTATACAGGCGAAAGACAATTTTTTTCTTATAATAATTTTAGGATTGCTTTCTGCCATCGGTCCATTTTCTATTGATATGTATCTGCCCGGATTCCCTGCTATTGCCCAGCATCTTCATACAACAGTAGCGCATGTTTCCCTTTCATTGTCCAGTTTTTTTATTGGTATTTCTGCCGGTCAGTTCCTTTATGGTCCTTTACTTGATCGCTATGGACGCAAAAAACCTCTTTATTTTGGTATCAGTCTCTATTTGCTTGCATCCATCGGTTGCGCACTCGCAGTTTCGGCAGACGCGCTCATTGTATTGCGCCTGCTTCAGGCACTCGGGTCCTGTTCGGGCATGGTTGCTTCCAGGGCAATGGTTCGTGATATGTTTGCAGTAAAAGACAATGCAAAAATTTTTTCATTGCTGATGCTGGTAGTAGGAGTTTCCCCTATTATTGCTCCAACGCTCGGTGGTTATATAACGGCAACCATTGGGTGGAGATATATTTTTGTAGTCCTTGCATTGATGTCGGCTCTGATCCTCGCAGCCGTGCATTTTATCTTACCCGAAAGCAGGCAACCAAATCCGGATCATTCACTCAAACCGAAACCCATCATCATCAGTTTCCTCAGCATATTCAGGGAACCACAATTTTATACTTATGCTTTTACAGGTTCCATCGCGTCAGCCGGTTTATATGCATATATCGCTGGCTCCCCTTCAGTATTCATGGAATTATTCAAAGTAAGTGACAAGCAATATGGATGGATATTCGCTTTGATAGCAATGGGATTGATTGGCGCAAGCCAATTGAACAGCGTGCTATTAAGAATTTATAAAAGCGAGCAGATTATCAAAGTAGCATTGCTATGCCAGGCTATTACCGGTTTATCTCTCTTTGCAGGCACATTGTTTGGCTGGCTGGAATTGTTCAGCACCATTTTTTTTATATTTATTTTTCTTTGTTGCCAGGGGTTTATTTTCCCTAATTCGTCTGCACTTTCCTTAGCGCCCTTTCATAAGAATGCCGGAAGTGCATCGGCACTGTTGGGTGGTATACAAATGAGTATCGGCGCTTTTACTTCGGCGTTAGTAAGTTTTTTGAGCAATCATACTGCATTGCCAATGACCGGCGTCATGGCCTGTTGTTCAATGACAGGTTTTTTGGTTTTGATGATAGGAAGCAAAATTATCAGTTACAGGGCAAGTATAGAAGAAGTGGAAGAACAAACGGCGGATATGATTAGTACTTCTTAATGTGCGAATTTGCTAATGTGCAGATGTGCGGATTAATGCATTACTATCATCAGCAGCCATTGATTCTGGTAATGACTGGTTCGATTTTAGTGTCTCAATTTTTTGATAGTACTCTTTTTTTACCGCCGACGCAGTTTTATGTTGACCATCATGACTCCAGCCGGGAGGCATCAACAGGTATAAGAATTTATTTTTGATGCCTGGTGCCTTTTTCACATCTTTCCATAAAATAACAATCTCGCCAAAATATACGTCCCAGAAATTATTCGGGTTGATTTTCCTTGTTATACCGTATTCTATTGGAGTTTCTTTTTTTTCGTATTGGAATGTTCCAAAAACCCTGTCCCAGATATTCAGCAGGTTACAAAAATTAGTATCCATATACAATGGATTCCGTGCATGGTGTACGCGATGATGTGAAGGAGTCAGCAGGATCCTGTTGAGAAACCCCAAACGCCCATCCTTTAAAATATTCTCACCTACATGTATAAACGCTCCCCAGGTGCCATCGATGAACATGATAAAAAACAGAAGCGGAGGATTTACGCCTAATAAAATGCAGGTTGAAGTCCTGATAACATCTGCATAAGGTGCTTCCAGAAAAAAATGCGCATAAGTGATTGAAAGGTTCATGGTTTGTGGTGCATGGTGCGTTGAATGCAGGCACCAGAGCAATCGCACTTTATGCGCGAGATAATGGTATATGAAATGACCAAACTCCCAAACAATATATCCATAAATCAGCCAATACCATTTAAAATCGGTTTTGAAAATGGCATGTTTTTCAAAGAGCCCGATAATAAATGCCACTGCTGCGATGGATATAAATCTTGACGTAAAGCGGTTGAATACAAAAATAAAAAATGGAACCCGGTAGTCTTCAACTTTGAATTTTTTATAAAAAACAGCCCGGATGATTTCTATTATCAATAAAACGGGAATCAGGGGCCCTAAAGCTGAAAGAATACCGTCGAATGTAAGCAGGCTGCTGTAATCGCCCGTCTTAAACATTTTAATGAGAGAATCAATCCCGAAAAAAGAAATCAACTCTTCATATAGTACATCAAAAGGGTGCATGGTGAAAGTTGAAAGGTTGAAAAGTTGAGAAGTTGAAGGGTTAATTGTTGATGGAACTACTCATCAACTTCTTAACGCTTCAACCTTTTAACTCAATCAACATCTTGCATTTTAACTGAATAATACGAATCAATATCCCCATTTCTTCATGATCTCAAAATCTTCCTTACAGGAATCAACAGAACTTTTTCCCTGGTAAGATTCTTGCTCAATAATAAAATGGGTAGTGCCGCCTTTTCTTCCTGCATCAATCACTTCTTTGGTATTCACGATGCCAGCACCGAGGATGGTGCTTTCATATTTTTCATTTCCTTTAGTGCTTTTAATTTCATCTTTTACATGCATCGACTCAAATCTTCCGGGATATTGCTTAACGATGTCAATAGCTACACCTCCGCCATTATATAAATTGCCGATGTCCAGTTGCTGAATAACCAATGAAGGATCCGTATACTGCAGGATAAGATCGTACAATTTCTTGCCATCAATATTGGTATTGAATTCAAAATCGTGATTATGATATCCGAATTTCATTCCCGATTTCTTACACAATTCACCGCTCTTATTGAATACATCCATATAACGTTTCAGATCGTCCATGTTTTGGCGCATACTCACATCCAGCCAGGGGCTGATAACATATTTCTGTCCGGCAGTAGCTGCATCTTCCACAGTATATTTCCATGCATCTGTGAAATCATTTTTAGCAGCGTCCCAGTGCTGTTTACCCATGACCGTATGACCGCTGAGCATTTGCAGATTGAGACCATCCAATATTTTCTTAAATTCTTTAGGTTCATATTTATAAAATTTCCTATCCACATAATTGGCGTGTTCTACAACCCGGTAGCCAATATCTGCGATTTGTTTTAACGTTCCGGCCGCATCATCCTTCATTTTGTCCCTGACAGAATATAACTGAACTCCAACAACATGATCTGCTTTCCAGGATGCAAACATATTTTTTGAAAATAAAGTGGTCGCAGCCACTGAATAGGCGCTTGCCTTAATAAAATTTCTCCGTGATGTACTCATGGCAATAACAATTTTTAAATAATGTATAATGATTACTGACTAAAGTTATGGAAAAGACTGGAAGTGGCAAGTGGCTCTGGTAGCGAGTGGTAAATGGCAAGTGGTAAATGGCTAGTGGCTAGTGGTGGACATCAAATATCAATAGACGGAGAAATAATAATAACCAGAAATATAATATCAGATCATTCACCACTAGCCACTAGCCCCTCACCACTAGCCTCTCGCTACTCAGCTACTTTCAAAACCGGCGTTAAAGATCCATCACGGATGATATGATCGGCGACAAGGTCGATGAATTGATTGGTAGAATTGAATGATATGCCTTTGCCTGCAAGTTGGATCATGCAAATATCGTTTTCACCATCACCTACGGCAATCGTTTTTTCAACGCCGATCCCAAAACGGTTCAATACATGCACCATCATATTCGATTTGCAATGTTCATGTGCACATAAACTGGATACATCTTTCAGGAATTGGGATGGCACTTTCACTTCGCCGGTTGCAATGCTTTTTTTGAATTCCAGTTCATTGCTCAGTGTGAAATCGAGACCCAGTAGATTTTTGATATGATTGGTGACACAGAGATAGCTGTCGCTGATGATACCGCATATATATCCACGCAATTGCAGTTCCCTTACAACATGCACTGCATCGCCAATCAGGGGAATCGATTCTACAACCTGTATCAGTTCGGCATATGTGCGTCCCTCGAGTAATTTGGCAATCTTCTTGGTTCTTATATAATCATTATTTTTTGCGGATATGATTGCAGCCAGTTCTTTTTTGAACCCGAATTCTGTCGCGGCAGTATGGATAAAACTGCCGCGCAGCAAAGTATTATCCATATCGAACACAATCATTTTCTGGGGTTGTTTGTCGAATTCCTTCATTGCAAATTCAACCTGTCCGCGTACTACATGCGTATATAGTTTTTCTTCCTCAGGCTGTTGATGCTGGCTGAAAATATTTACTCTTTTAAATATAGCGTGTGCAACCTGCTTGGCCATTCTGCCTAATGCCTGTAGCGGCTGCATATCATTTTCAATTTCACCGATGCAAACTTCGCCGATACGTGCATTTACTTTGTCCATATCAATCAACAAACCAATATCCACCCCATAATCATTTTCAAACTCAACTTTTTCAAAAAAGGATTTTTTTCCTGCTATCATGCCACTGAGTGGTTGCTTAAACCTGGATAAATGGGGGAAAAAAAATTCCAGCATAGGCTTCACTAATATCTCGGTGACCCTGCCTGCCTGCCTTTCAAAATATGATTTTACAAAATCCGCTTCGTCATTGATCAATGGTTGAGATAGTTTTTCTATAATATCTTCATTATAATTTGGAATGTCGGCATCGAGGAAAACGAGTATTTCATTTTTTGCGATCATCATGCCTTCGCGCATTGAGTGGCCTTTGCCGAGTTGTGTACTGGTGATTATATTTACCCGTTCCTTACGGGCTTCCGCTATGGTATTGTCCGAGGATTGATCGTCCACCACAATAATTTCTGATACAAGCTCATTCCGCTTGGCCTGGCAGATAACTTGCCGGATGGTTTTCTCTTCATTCAAGGCAGGGATAATAACGCTGATCATAACGATAGCAGTTTAATTCAATTGGCGCAATACGAGCCGCTGAAACCATATCCGGTTGTACATGGGATAAGCAGCCATTTACAAGTTACAAAACATTTTAACCTAAAATTATGCCAGAAAATATTTTATTAAATTATTAAGAACCAGTGATTAAATTTGGGGACTGTGGAAATACATCTTAATCAGGTGGTCGACCTTTTAAGACAGAGGTCGACCACCTGATTAAGAACAAAATTTTTTTTATGAATATTGATCCTGCCGTTTATAAACGAATCATTGCGGGAAAATTGTATATGGATCAAAATTTTCATGAATCCATTGACCTGGGTTCTATTTCGCGTATGGCATGCATTTCCCGTTTCCATTTTCATCGTTTATTCACCAGGGTTTATAATAAAACCCCGCATCAATATCTTACCAGGAAAAGAATTGCTCTTGCATGTGAATTACTCACCGATGAAAAATTATCGATCACCGAAATCTGTAATTCGGTTGGTTTCGAAAGCATGGGATCTTTCAGTGTTTTATTCAAAAAAGAAATTGGTATCAGTCCCAGAATTTACCGCAATAATGCACTATTGAAAAATGAACTCGCAAAAAAATCTCCCAAAAGCTTTATCCCGCATTGTTTCATAAATGCTTTCACATAAGTTAATAAAAAGCAAGTTTCAAGAAATAAATCCCGGCCCGACTATTTAGTTTTGATCACTAAATATTATTTTATGATCACTAAACTTTCGCATGTTACATTATTTGTCAAGGATCAGGATAAAGCGCAGGATTTTTATGTAAATACACTTGGATTCAAGGTACATACAGATGTTGTCATGGAACACGGGTTTCGCTGGCTGACTGTTACCCCGCCGGATCAGTCCGACCTGCAAATTGCTTTGATCTCTCCGCTTACCGGATTTATGTATAAGGATGAGGAGGTCAGGAATGCATTCAGGGTTTTGCTGGACAAAGACGCGTTGGGAGCCGGCGTCATGAATACGCCCGATTGTAAGGCCACTTATGAAGAGTTGGTATCAAAAGGAGTTCATTTCAATTCCGCCCCGAAAGAACAATTTTATGGTATCGAAGCGGTGATTACTGATGGATGTGGAAACTGGTTTAGTATGACGCAGCCAAAGTAATGTGCGAATTTACTAATGTGCAAATGTGCGTATTCTTTTTTGCGATCGAACTAATGAATTCGCACATTTGCACATTCGCACATTCGCACATTATTTTTCAGGTTGTGCCTTGAAAGTGTAATTCTTTTGCGTCAGGTAGCTAAACAAAACGACAATTGCTGTAGTCAGTATCTTGGCAATGGTTGGATAGATATGAAATCTTTCAACAAATATTTTTATAAATACATAGTTCAAAATAATACAAATAACCACGAGCAAAAAATAGCGGAATAGCTGGACTCTCCTATGCAATACAGAATCAGTAAATACAACATGCCTCATCAATAAAAATCCTGTAGGGAAACTTATCAGGAATGACATGATGAAGGCAGCAATATGCGGCTTAAACGCGATTACCCCCAGGTTGAATACCTCTTTGTGCAAAATATAATTATAACTGATAAAATAAATGAAGATATCCAGGAATGTATTTGCTCCGCCACAGGCAGCATACCTGAAGGTTTGTACAGGCATGATTTTTCTGAAGGGAGGATAGAAAAAATCAATAAAAGAAATTATCTGCTTTTTTGGCATAAATGGCTTTCCGAAGCCGCCGCGAAGGTACTATAAAGAGCCTTTATTTTAAACCATTTTGAGTATTATTTAGGCAAGTGGCGAGTAGCTAGTGGCGAGTGGGTGAATGGTTAATGGCAAGTAGCGAGAGGTGAGTGGCTAGTGGGTTTAATATTATTATTCCCGGTAAAACATTAATTACTTGCCACTAGCCACTTACCACTCGCCACTAGCCATTCACCTCCCGCCTCTCGCCTGATTTTACTACTTTTGCAGCCAATTAATAAAAATGGATATTGTTAGCAGGATAAGGAAAATCGTTCAGGAAGCTATAGAGGAAAATTATCAGTTGCATATTGATGAAGCGCAAATCCTGGTAAATGAAACAAAGCAGGAATTTGAGGGCAATTATACTGTCGTGCTCTTCTCTTTTGTAAAAAATCTGAAAAAATCACCCGAAATTTTAGGAACTGAACTTGGGGAAATACTTCTGACAAAATTCCCTGATCTGTTTTCATCATTCAATGTCATCAAAGGGTTTCTTAACCTGACCATCGCCGATAGCATTTGGATTGAATTTTTATTTCAGCATTATAATGTAAACGATTTTGGAAGAAAAGAAAAAAATGGAAAGAAAGTGATGGTTGAATATTCTTCTCCCAATACCAATAAGCCCCTGCACATGGGACATCTCCGTAATAATTTTTTGGGATGGAGCGTGGCTGAGATTTATAAGGCAAACGGATATGATATCGTAAAAACCTGTATCGCGAATGACAGGGGCATTCATATCTGCAAAAGCATGATTGCCTGGAAGCTTTTTGCAAATGGCGCCACACCTCAAAGTACCAGCACAAAAGGAGATCATTTTGTTGGATATTATTATGTTCTTTTTGGGGAAGAATATAAAAAGCAGGTGCAGGGACTCGTGACAAAAGGAATGAGCCAGGAGGAAGCAGAAAAAAATGCTCCAATTATGTTAGGTGCCCAGCAAATGTTGATTGACTGGGAAGCGGGCAAACCGGATGTGATTGAATTGTGGAGAACAATGAACAGTTGGGTATATGCTGGTTTTGAAGAAACATATAAAAGAATCGGAACCGATTTTGATAAAATATATTACGAAAGTAATACGTACCTGCTGGGTAAGGACCTGGTGGAAATGGGCCTGAAAAAAAATGTGTTCTTTAAAAAGGATGATGGCAGCATCTGGATCGATTTGACTGACGATGGGCTCGACCAGAAAATTGTGCAGCGTAAAGACGGAACGGCTGTTTATATTACCCAGGATATAGGCCTTGCTGTTCAGAAATATGATGAATACAAACCTGATCTCAGTTTATATGTAGTGGCCGACGAACAGAATTATCATTTTAAAGTTTTAAAACTGATTTGCCAGAAATTAAATATTCCATCAGCTGATGGCATCTATCATTTAAGCTATGGATTGGTTGAATTGCCGACAGGAAGGATGAAGACGCGTGAAGGCACAGTCGTTGATGCCGACGATCTCGTGGACGAAATGGTAAGCATTGCGCAAAAACATACTGAGGAATTGGGAAAGGTGCAGGATTTTACTGCTGAAGAATTGAAAGAATTATATGATACTATCGGATTGGGTGCGCTGAAATTTTATCTGCTGCGCGTGGATCCTAAAAAGAGAATGATATTTAACCCGGAGGAATCAATCGACTTTCATGGATTCACGGGTCCTTTTGTGCAGTATACTTATGCGAGGATTAAATCAATATTGAGAAAAGAAGCAATAGACAATAAGCAATATGCGATAAGCAATAAACAAGCAGCAGATTTATTGGTTTTGGAGAAGGCCGTCATTTTAAATCTTGAAAAATATCCTTCCATGATAGAACAGGCATGTACAGAAATGAATCCATCTGTCGTTGCCAATTATGCTTTTAATCTCGCGAAAATATTCAATTCTTTTTATACGGAACATTCCGTGAGCAAGGCAGAAACAGAAGAAAAAAAACAACTTCGTTTACAAATATGCGAGCTCACCGGGAACGTACTCAAATCTTCAATGGCATTAATGGGAAGTAAGGTTCCGGAAAGAATGTAAAACTAATGTGCGAATTTACCAATGTGCGAATGTGCGAATTTTTTAGGACAATCTGCCTTACAGAATTCGCACATTCGCACATTGGTAAATTCGCACATTAACTACATATCGATTCTTTTTTCCGTCTTAAGATTCTTCAATGAGGGATCCATTTCAATCGCTTTGTCGCAGAGTTGCTGCCCTTTCTTTGCATCTCCTTTTTTCTGGTACGACATACCAATCATATAGAGTGCCCTAGCATTTTGTTTATCGTAGGACAGTACCTTGTCCCAGTAATCAATTGCCTGGTCATATTTTTTTAAGCGATAATACGTATGCGCAATGCTATATAAAAGATCCAGGTCAGCAGGTTTTTTTTCCAATACCTGCATCAACAGTTCCAATCCTTTTTCAGACTGGCCCGCGGCTAAATATGAATCTGATAAATTTTCATAGAAGTCATTATCTTTTTTATATCCTTTTAACGCCGCCAGTTCATAATATTTTATTGCTGATTTATCATCATAAACAGTGGCAAAGGTCAATGCACATTCGTATACCCATTGAACTTTTGAGGAATCGAGTGAAATGGCTTTTTGAAAATAAGGAATGGCAGATTTATAATTATTCATGTCAACATATGCACGTGCAGTGAGATAAGGTATTTCTGCATTTGTTGAATCTTCTTTCGCTGCCAGCGGCAGGTATTTGAATGCCTGACCATAATCCTCCTGCTCATAATAACTTTTCCCGATAATATAGTTCCAGTTTTTGCCTATATGCAGCTCCCGCGCTTTTATCGAATAGGCGGCTGCTTGTTGCCATTGTCTTGTCCAAAAATATAAAATGGCAAGATTCTGAATAGCTGTGGTATCATCTTTTTTTGATTCATTCACTTTGAGAAAAGCCTGCTTTGCATTTTCATATTTTCTTAATTCAACAGCAGTCAATCCCAATTCTCTTTGGGCATCAATATTATCTCCTTTATACTGGATGGATCTCTGAAAATCATTGAAGGCAACCATGTAGAGTCGCTTGCTTTTTTCTTCCATTCCTTTTTGATAAAAAAAATCAGAACTATCAGTCGATTGGCTGAAAGCAATTTGCAGGCTGAGAGAAGCACAGCATAAGAAGAGGAAGTTTTTCATTTAACGGCTTTTAAATAAGAAATAAGGAATGAGGAATAAGAAATGAGAAAGTGGTCTGCCTACTTTCTAATCCCTCATTCCTTATTTATTATTTCTTATTTCAATATATAAGTTCCCAACGGAGGGAGATAAACATTTATTTTATTCAAAATGAGATGACGGCTTATATACTTTCTAATTTCTTATTCCTCATTCCTTATTTCTCATTTCAGTACTATAGCTCCCAACGGAGGAAGATGGACATTTATTTCGTATATCATTTCATTTTTATCCACGAGTTTTACCACTGGATCGGGATTGAAAACATCGCCTGTGCCCCAATATTTTTTGTCATCACTATTAAAGATTTCTTTCCATACGGGTTTACCATTAGTATAAACTTTCCAGTCACGCCTTACTTCCGGAGTCATATTCAATATGATCAGTAGTTCTTCCTCAGGTTTTTTCCCTTTTCTCTTATACACGATAACACTTTCAGAACGATGATTCAGATCGACCCATTCGAATCCGTAAATATTGAACTGATTTTCATACAACGCAGGTTCATTCTGCAGTAATAAATTAAGATCACGAACGCAATCTTTCAGCATGCGGTGTGAATCGTATTTCATCAGGTCCCATTGCAATTCACTCTTATAGTTCCATTCAGCCGTTGCGCCAAATTCATCACCCATAAATAATAATTTCCCACCAGGATGGGTGAACATATATGAGTACATTAAACGAAGATTTGCAAATTTCTGCCAATCATCTCCAGGCATTTTATATAGCATTGGCGATTTGCCATGTACAATTTCATCATGGCTGAGCGGCAGCATGAAATTCTCATCATAATAATACACCATGCTGAAACAAAATTTGTCCTGATGGTGTTTCCTGTGAATGGGATCCAGTTTAAAATAATCTAATGTATCGTGCATCCATCCCATCATCCATTTCATACCAAATCCCAGCCCTCCCATAAAAGTAGGTTTGCTGATGCCGGGCCAGTCCGTGGCTTCTTCCGCGATGGTTTGCGTATCAGGAAAATCACGAAAAATAGTTTCATTAAGATCTTTGATAAAGGCAATGGCTTCGAGATTTCCATCACCACCATGTTCATTGGGTTCCCATTGACCATGCGTGCGTGAATAATTTAACTTCAGCATGGAGCTAACTGCATCTACGCGAATTCCGTCAGTATGATACCGATCCAGCCAGTAGCGGGCACTGCTGATTAAAAATGATTTTACCTCACCTCTTTTGTAATTAAAAATATAACTGTTCCAGTCAGGATGAAATCCTTTCCGCATATCCGCATACTCATACGTGTTGGCTCCGTCGAACATATATAATCCATGCGCATCATAAGGAAAATGCGAAGGCACCCAATCTAAAATAACGCCGATGCCTGCCTGGTGAAATGCATCTACCAGCGCCATGAATCCCTGCGGATCGCCGAAACGTGAAGTAGGTGCAAAATAACCTGTACCCTGGTAACCCCAACTACCATCGAATGGATGTTCCATGATCGGCATCAATTCCACATGCGTAAAACCCATTTCCTTTACATATGGAACGAGCCTGTCGCGTATCTGATCATAGGTATTGTAAACCTCTTCATCATTTTTATCAGGACGCATCCAGCTTGCAAGATGCACTTCATATACACTCCACGGAGCTCCGAGTCCATTATGAGTTGCTCTTTTCTGCATCCACTCCGCATCATTCCATGAATAGCCGAGTTCCCAGGTAATAGAAGCTGATTGCGGCCGCCTTTCCCACAAATTCGCATAAGGATCACCTTTATCTAATTTTTTTCCTTTGAAACCATGAATATGATATTTATATACTTCTCCTTTCCGCATGTTGGGAATAAATCCTTCCCATATCCCGGATTTTTCCAGGCGCACAAACAAGGGATGGCTATCCGTATTCCAATCATTGAAATTTCCGATCACAGATACATAAGTTGCATTGGGCGCCCATACCGCAAAATAATATCCGGTAGTTTCCAGCACATTCAATTGGTGCGATCCAAATAAATTATATAACCGGTAATGTGTACCGTTTTGAAAATTATTGATATCCTCATCCGAAAACAAAGAATAATTCCATACGGCCCTGGTGGAATCTACAAAATGAATATCCTCATATTTTTTTTGAATGATCTGATTCAATGATTCGGTTTTATTTTTTTTTATTTGAGTGTCGCTGATTCCTGTTTTGTTTTCTTTATCTTTCTCATCTGAATTTTTTTCCTGCGCTGTCATATAGAACTTACTTTAGGCAATAAAAAAAGAAATCTAATTAACGTAAAATTAAGAGATCATTATGGCATATTCATTGTTTTTAAATGAAATTTGAAAACCAGCAATCTCCAAT
>Ga0137407_10001393_pt1 | contig 15728 bp, 15 predicted proteins | sample CZOMad2_2_16fung_FD_108410 | JGI IMG/M metagenome (GOLD analysis project Ga0137407, IMG submission 108410) | Vadose zone soil fungal communities from Angelo Coast Range Reserve, California, USA - CZOMad2_2_16fungal (Illumina Assembly) | ecosystem: Environmental > Terrestrial > Soil > Vadose... | reverse complement strand
GATGCCGGGCACGATGTCCAGGCCCTTTGCGAACATGCGCTCTTCGAGGCGGATGCCGTGCTTGGGGCAGATCTCTTTCATGTGCGAGACGGCGCCATAGTGCGCGAACTTGAGGTTGCCGAGTCGGACGACGTCCTCGGCGCGGGCAGCGACGGCCACGGTCAGAGCAAGAAGGAGGGGTCGCATGGCGGCGCAGTCTAAGACACCTCCCTCCAAACCATGCAACGGTGTTCCCCCGTCCGCAGCTTTCGAGGCGGTCGGATTGAACAATGCAAACAGAAGTGGTTTGGGTATCGCGCCATGCGAGCCACCTCTCTCGTCTCCGCCCTCTGCGCGCTGGCGCTCGGCGGGTGCAAGCAGCCGTCCACCGACCAGGCGCAGCAGCCGTCAGGCGGTTCGACCGCTGCTACGGCACCCTCCGGTTCGGAGATCCTGATTGGAGCGACGCTCCCGCTCACCGGCTCGGAAGCGCGCATCGGGGGCTTCTACAAGGAGGGATACGATCTCGCCTTCGAGGAGGCGAACCAGAACGGCGGCGTCTCCATCGACGGGAAGAAGATGCAGGTCCGCCTGACGCTGCTCGACGACACCAGCACGCAAGCCACGGCGGCCTCGCTGGCGGATCGGCTGATCAACAGCGACAAGGTGCAGTTCCTGCTCGGCACGTACTCGAGCCACCTCGTCGAAGCGCAGAGCGTGGTCGCCGAACAGAACCACGTGCCGTACGTGAACGGCGGGGGCGGGGCGAAGGAGATCTACAAGCGCGGCTTCAAGTACCTGTTCGGCCTGCTCGCTCCGGTGCAACTGCTCTCCACCGCGCTGATGGAGTGGATCGACTCGCAACAGCAGGCGGGCAAGGTGCCGAAGCCGGCGAAGATCGCCGTGCTCTGGGAGAACACGGCGCACGGCAAGGATTTCCGCGCCGGGGTGAGCGAGTTCGTCGACAAGCGCAAGGACGGATACCAGGTCGCCGTCGACGAGTCCTTCGAGCTGAACGGCAAGGACTTCTCCGCGCTGCTCGGCAAAGTGAAGAGCGCTGGGGTCGACCTCTTCCTCGCCGACGCGCACCTGCCCGACTACATCACCATGCAGCGCCAGTACGTGACGCTGGGCCTCTGCCACAAGGTGCAGAGCTACGGCGCGCGCGGCAGCGAGAAGCAGGCGGCCGAGGCGCTCGGCGCCGAGCACGTGCGGTACATCCTCTCCGCGGTGTGGTGGAACGCCCAGCTGGGAACGGCGGGACTCACGAAGAAGTTCGTCGACACCTTCAAGACGAAGCACAAGAAGGATCCCGAGTGGTACCAGGCCATGGGGTACGAGACCGCCCGGGCCCTGTTCCTCGCCCTGGAGAAGGCCGGGACGCTCGATCGCGACAATGTGCGCGACGCTCTGGCCGCATTGGACGTGGAATCGATCGTCCCCGGCGGCAAGCTGCAGTTCAAGCAGGAGAACGGCCAGCAGGCGATCTATCCGTTCGTGGTGCAGCAGAACCAGCCCGACGGTAGCTCGCCGATCGTCTGGCCGAAGGAGTCGGCGAAGAACAGCGGCTCGCCCAACTCGGGCTGCAAGTGATGGGTCAGGTCACGGACCTGGCGGTCTCCGCGATCCTGCTCGCGGGACTGTACGCCACGATGGCGTACGGCCTCGGCTTGATCTACGGCGTGCTCAGGATCGTCAACCTGAACCACGGCGGCATGATCATGGCGGGCGCGTACGCCGGCTGGTGGCTGCACGCGCAGTTCGGGATCGACCCGTACCTCTCGCTGATCCCCGTCTCCGCGCTGGCGTTCGTCGTCGGCGTGGTGATCTATCGTCTGCTCGTCCGGCGGCTTCCCCGCGGCGCGGCCGGAGGCGTTCAGTCCCTGCTGCTGCTCTTCGGCGTCTGGCTGGTGCTTCGCAATGCCGCATATCTGCTCTTCTCCGGCAACGACCAGACCATTCGCACTTCGTACTCGACGCGAGCGGTTTCGCTCGCCGGCGCGTTTCTCTCGGTGAACCGGCTGGCGGTCTTTGCGCTCGCGCTGCTGGTCCTGCTGGCGCTTCACCTGCTGCTCACGCGCACGTATCTCGGCAAGGCGATCCGGGCCGTGGCGCAGAACCCGGACAGCTGCACGCTGGTAGGTGTGCCGGTGGAGCGGATCTACGCGCTCACCTTCGGGCTGGGAACGGCGCTCGCCGCGCTCGCCGGGCTCCTCGCCGCCACCCTGTTCTCGTTCAACCCGGACTTCGGCGCGACGGAGCTGCTCAAGTCGTTCGTGGTGGTCGTGCTCGGCGGGCTCGGAAGCGTGGCTGGAACCGCGGTCGCGGCGCTGATCCTGGCGGCCGTGGAAGTCTTCGCCATCCTGGCGCTGCCCGCGTACCTCACCGCCGCCGTCGGGTTCGTGCTGCTGGTCCTGGTGCTCGTCATCCGTCCCGGCGGTCTGTTCGGCCAGCGAGTGCTCGGATGAAACGCATCTTGCCGGCGTGGGTGCGGCCGCGGGCCTTGATTGCGGTTGCAGTTGCGGCCGCGATTCTCGCCGTCCTGCCATTCATCCACGGCAATCGGTACTGGCACAATCAGCTCACCGAGACCCTGCTGGCGATCGCGACTGCCCTCGCCTGGAACTGGTTGGGCGGATACCTGGGTCAGGTGAGCTTCGGACACGCCGCGATGTTCGGTGTCGGCGGCTTCGTCGCCGCGCGTCTCCAGATTGCGGTGGGCGTGCCGATGATCGCGGCGTGGATCGGTGCTGGGGTCATCGCCGGCCTTTATGCCCTGGTCTGGGGACACCCGACGCTCCGTCTTCGCGGTCCGTACTTCTCCATCGCCACCATCGGCGTGGGAGAAGCCACGCGCCTCATCTGCACGTATTGGGTCTGGCTGACGGGCGGCTCGTCCGGGATGTCACTGCCCGTCCAGGTGCAGCTCAAGTACCAGCTCTACTGGTACGCGCTCGCCCTGGCGCTGATCGCGCTCGCAGCCTCGTACGCGCTGAGGCGTTCGCCTCTCGGGCTTGCGCTGCTCGCGATCAAGAGCGACGTGGACGCCGCGGGCGACGTGGGCGTGTCGTCGGTCCGGCTGCAGGACCTGGTCCTCTTCCTCTCCGGGATGACGATGGGGATCTGCGGCGGGTTCTACGCCTCGTACTACAGCTTCATCGAACCCGGAGACATGTTCGGATTCGCCCGGAGCATCTCGTTCGTCCTGATGGGCGTGATCGGCGGGATCGGCACCATCGCCGGACCGGCCATCGGCGCCGTGATCTTCGTGCTGCTGCGAAATTCCCTGATCGCCTCGTATCCGCAGCTCTATCTCGGGCTCTACGGCCTCCTGTTGATCTTCGTCATCCTCTTCGAGCCGCTGGGCCTCACGGGGCTGTACATGCGCGTCCTGCGCCGCGCGCGCCCGGATCTCGGCGTCACCGGCATCGCGGCTCCGGAGTCAGCGGCCCCGGCCATCGGCGTCACGCCCCCGGTGGAGCAGCGGGAGGCGAAATGACGGCCGTCCTGCGGGCGGAAGGGCTCAGCAAGCGGTTCGGCGGCCTGAAAGCGAACGACAACGTCACGCTGTCGCTGGAGAAGGGACAGATCCTCGGGCTGATCGGCCCGAACGGAGCGGGAAAGAGCACCTGCTTCGCCGTGCTCGCCGGCTCCATCCCTCCGACCTCGGGGCGCGTGTTCCTCGGCGACCAGGAGATCACCGGCAAGCCTGCGTTTCGCGTCGCCCGCGCCGGGGTGGTCCGCACGCACCAGATCGTCCGCCCATTCGCGAATCTCACCGTGATGGAGAACTGCACGGTGGCGGCGGCGGAGTGCTCCGGCCGCGACGATGCCGGCTCGCGCGAACTGGCGCGCGAGATGCTGCGGTTCGTCGGCTTGGAGAAGCGGCGCAACGACTACCCCGCGGGGCTGACGCTGGCGCACCGGAAGAAGCTGGAGATGGCGCGCGCGCTCTCCTGCGCGCCGAAGGCGCTGCTGCTCGACGAGGTGATCGCCGGGGTGAATCCTGTCGAAGCGCGGGAGATGGTGGCGCTGATCCGGCGGATTCGCGACGAGAAAGGCATCTCGATCCTGATGATCGAGCACGTGATGGCCGCAGTGATGAGCGTCTGCGAGCACGTGGTGGTGCTCGACGCCGGCAAGCTGATCGCCGCGGGCGCGCCGAAGGAAGTGGTGCAGAACGCGGCGGTGATCGAGGCGTACCTGGGGAAGAAGCATGCTTGAGGTGCGCAAGATCGACGCCGGCTACGGCGACGTGCAGGTGCTCTTCTCCCTCTCGCTCGAGGTGAAGGAGAAGGAGATCGTGACGCTGCTCGGGAGCAACGGCGCGGGAAAGACCACCACCCTGCGCTGCATCTGCGGCGTCGTGCGGCCGCGGCAGGGCGAGGTCCTCTTCAAGGGACGGCCGGTGTCGAAGGAGCCCGCCGCCGAGCGCGCCGGGATGGGGATCGCGCTCGTGCCGGAAGGACGCGAGCTGTGGCCGCAGCTCACCGTGCGGGAGAACCTCGAGCTCGGCGCCTATCACGGCCGCGCCCGCGCCCGCGCCAGGGAGAACCTCGATCGCGTGCAGTCGCTTTTTCCCCGGCTGCTCGAGCGCAAGTCGCAGATGGCGGGAAGCCTCTCGGGCGGCGAGCAGCAGATGTGCGCCATCGGCCGCGCGCTCATGTCGGAGCCTTCGGTGCTCCTGCTCGACGAGCCCTCGCTCGGGCTGGCGCCGATCGTCGTCGATCAGATGTTCGACGTGATCCGCCAGCTCCACGCCTCGGGCATGACGATCCTGCTGGTCGAGCAGAACCTGGCGGCGGCGCTGGAGGTGGCCACCCGCGGGTACGTGATTGAGACCGGGGAAGTGAAGTTGCAGGGGAGCGCGGAGGAGTTCGCAGCGACCCGAAGATCCGCAGCGCATATCTGGGGCTGTGAAACGAGAAGGCCGCGAGCGGAGTGCTCGCGGCCCTCTTGCGGGCGGATTCGTGCTTCGGCCTAGAAGAGCACGTTCCAGTGTGCCAGGAACGACTTCTGCGCCGGGACCCTGAGGTTCGTGCTGATCCCTTGCGGCACATATCCCGACCCTGAGGTCGACGCGGCGATGGCCTGCGGACCGAAAGCCGACTGGCCGTGGTTCACCTGGAACTCGAGGTTCAGGTGATTGAGGTTCTTGTTGAAGAAGAAGTTCACGCCCGCCTTGAAGTTGCGGCTGTTCGCGGTCTGGATGCTGGCGTTGCAGGCCGTGGTCTGCGCCACGTTGAGCGTCAGGCCGCTGCAGTCGTCGGCCTGGAAGTAGCTGTACGAGGCGTACGGCGCGACGAACTCGAAGCGATAGCCCACGTCGACAAAGAATCCCTTGCCGGTATTAGCATTGCCGGTTCCATTCCCGTTCAGGTATCCGGTCGCCTCCGCGACCAGCTCCGCGGCCTCGCTCTGCGGGAAGTTCAGGTAGACGTCCGCGGAGGCCAGCCTCTGGTTCGCGATGTTCGGAGCCTGAGCAGCGCCGACCCCGGTGTTGATGCCTGCATTGCGAATCGCATCCGCCTGGTAGATGCCGGAGAAGCCGACGCTGAGGATGGGCTCCTTCCCCCACTTGTAGGCGCCATACAGCCAGCCGCCCTCCTCGGACCCGATGATGTCGAAGTTGACGAATCCGGCGAACTGGGGATAGCGCTTCGGCGTGATGCAGCCGGCGCCAGTCGCGCCGCACTGTCCCGCTGCTCCTGCCCCCAGAGGAGGTGCGGCCTGTAGAACCGGCGCGTACCCTTCGTACACGCCACCGCGGAAGCCGACCTTCTTGTCCAGCCACCAGCCGCGAAGCTGGATGCCGGTTTCGCGCAGACCCTGGAATCCGTTTCCGGGGAAGCGGAACTCGTCGGTATGGACGTCGGCAGTGACGAAGTTCGTCGTGCTCTCGAGCAAGTGGTGTGAGATGGGGATCAGCAAGAGCCCTGCATCGATGTACAGCACGTTGCCGCCGGTGATTCCAGTGGGCGCCCAGCCGATCCAAGCGTCCTGAACGATGGCGCGGCCCGTGAAGTTGCCGAACTTCCCGAAGTTCGCGTTGTCGATCTGCAGCAGGTAGCTGAAGTTCTGATTGATGTCGCCGTTGGCGAGGAGCCGTGTGCGGCGTACGTAGATGTCGTAGCTGGCATCCGTGCCGTTCGGAGCGCCGCTCTCGTTGATCTGGGCCTGGGTCTGCACCTGCACGCTGACGTTGAGGGTCGCGCCTTCGATCGGGATCGGAATCTTGGTCGCGAACGCAGCAGGCGCGAGCAGTAGGGAAGTTGCAAGAACAGCTTTCAGGGTGGCCTTCATCGGCGATCCTTTCCGTCAGTGTCGCTGCTGCAACGAAGAGGCGGGCGCGCTTGGTGAAAAAGCTGCAAGCTGCGGCGGCACTCTACGAAAAACTGGTGCACGTTTGCAAATAGATTGCCCGCGACGATCTCGTGACGTCGCCGGCCTACTGCATGTGCCAGCCGTGGGTGACGATCACGGACTGGCCCGTCAGCGCGTTCGAGGGGAACGCAGCGAAGAACAGCGCGACCTCGCCGACGTCCGCGAGCGTGGTGAACTCGCCGTCCACCGTCGCCTTCAGCATCACGTTCTTGATCACGTCCTCTTCGCTGATCCCCAATTCCTTCGCCTGTTCAGGGATTTGCTTTTCCACCAGCGGCGTGCGCACGAAGCCCGGGCAGATCGTGTTCGAGCGCACGCCGAAGGGGGCGCCTTCCTTGGCGACCGCTTTGCAAAGACCGAGGAGTCCATGCTTCGCCGTGACGTAGGGCGCCTTCAGCGGGGAAGCCTCCTTGGAATGTACGGACCCCATATAAATGATGGTGCCGCCGCGCCGCTGATCCCGCATCCGCCGCATGCAAGCCCGCGTGGTCAGGAACGCGCCGTCCAGATGGATGGCCATCATCCGACGCCAGTCGGAAAGCGCGAGGTCCGTCAGCGCACAGATGTGCTGCACGCCCGCGTTGGAGACCAGCACGTCGACGCCGCCGAGCTTGCTCACCACTTCGGCGACGCCATCGTCCACCTGGTTCTCGTCCGTCACGTCCATTCGCAGGCCTAGCGCGTTCGGCCCGAGCGCTTTGGCCGTCTCCTGTGCGCCCCGGATGTCGGCGATGGCCACCTTCGCGCCCGCCTTCAGATACGTCTCCGCGATGGCCCGGCCGAGCCCGCTCGCCGCGCCGGTGACGATGGCGACCTTCCCGTCGAGTCTCATAGTGGCCTCTTGAGCAGCCGCGAAAGCTCGCCGAAGATCCCTCGGCGGAATGCGAGCACGCAGATGACGAAGATCGCTCCCTCCGTCACGGTCACCCAGGAACCGAGCTGCGCCAGGTAGTTCTCCAGCGCCATGAAGATGATCGTTCCGGCGACGGGGCCGAAGATGGTCCCCATCCCGCCGATCAGGGTCATGAGGATGACCTCGCCGCTCGTCCCCCAATGCACGTCGGTGAGCGAGGCGAGTTGGAAGACGATGGCCTTGGTCCCGCCGGCGAGCGCCGCCAGCGCCGCCGAGAGCACGAAGGCGAGGACCTTGTACTGATCGGTCTTGTAGCCGAGCGAGATCGCGCGCGGCTCGTTCTCGCGGATGGCCTTGAGCACCTGGCCGAAGGGAGAGTGGATGACCCGGTAGATGAGGGCGAATCCGACGAAGAACACCGCCGCGACGAAGTAGTACATCACGTACTTGTTCTCGAGATGGCCGCGGGGCACGCCCTGGATGCCGTTCTCGCCGCCGGTGAAGTCCGCGCGCAGGCAGTAGAAGTAGAACATCTGCGCCAGCGCGAGCGTGATCATCGCGAAGTAGATGCCTTGGCGCCGGATGGCGATGACGCCGACCACCAGCCCGAGCGCCGCGCCCACGCCCACCGAGAAGAGGATGGCGAGCTCGGGCGGCCATCCCCAGGCCAGCGCCGCGTGCGCGCTCGCGTAGCTGGCTCCGCCGAAGAAGAGCGCGTGGCCAAAAGAGAGGAGCCCCACGTATCCGATCAGGAGGTTGAAGGCGCAGGCGAAGAGCGAGAAGCAGAGCACCTTCATGGCGAAGAACGGATAGACGACAAAGGGAGCAGCGATCACCGCCGCGACCAGGATCGCGATTGGAACGCGCTGGGACGCCTCGCGGCTCTCGATGCGCTGGACGGCGGCCTCGGTCATGCTTGCTTCCCGAACAGGCCTGCCGGCCGCACCAGCAGCACGATCGCCATCACCACGAAGATGACCGTGTTGGAAGCTTCCGGATAGAAGACCTTGGTCAGGCCCTCGAGGACGCCGAGGGTGAAGCCGGTGACGATGGAGCCGATGATCGAGCCCATGCCGCCGATGACCACCACCGCGAAGACCACGATGATCAGGTCGGCGCCCATCAGCGGGCTCACCCGGTAGATGGGCGCGGCGAGCACGCCGGCGAGGGCTGCCAGCCCGACGCCGAGCGCGTAGGTGATGGTGATCATGCGCGGCACGTTGATCCCGAACGCGCTCACCAGCGAGGCGTTCTCGGTGGCCGCCCGCAGCCACGACCCGAGCCGCGTCCCCTCGGTGATGGCCCAGGTCCCCACGCAGATGATCAGCGAGACACCGATCACCCAGACGCGGTAGTTGGGCAGGAACATGAACCCCAGCGCCTGCCCTCCCCGCAGCTGGCTCGGCATCTCGTACGGCATTCCGGAGGAACCGAACCAGTTGCTGAAGACGCCTTGCAGGATGAGCGCAATCCCGAAGGTCAGGAGCAGCCCGTAGAGCGGGTCCAGTCCGGAGATCCGCCGTAGCAGCGTGCGCTCGATCACGACGCCGAAGAGCCCGACGACGAGCGGGGCAATGAGCAGCGCCGGCCAGTACCCGATCCCGGTCTTCTCCAGCAGCCCCCAGGCCACGAACGCCCCCAGCATGTAGAGGGCGCCGTGGCAGAAATTGATCACGTTCAGGAGCCCGAAGATGATCGCCAGGCCCAGCGAGAGCAGGGCGTAGAACGAGCCGTTGATGAGCCCGATCAACAGCTGCCCGAACAGGGCCTGCAAGGGGACCGCGAGCATCGGGAGTTACTTCGCGGAGGCGGCGACCAGCGGGCATTCGCCCTTGTCGAGCGGGCGGAACGCCTCGTTGGCCGGCACCTCTTTCTTCAGCTTGTAGTAGTCCCACGGGCCCTTCGACTCCGATGGCGCCTTCACCTCGTAGAGGTACATGGGGTGCATCTTGCGGCCGTCAGCTCGGATGGTGCCCTTGCCGAAGGCCGGATCGTCGGTGCCGAGCTTCTTCATCTGGTCGACCACCGCCTTGCCGTCGGCGTCGCTCTTCAGCGCCTTGACCGCCTTCAGATAGTGCAGCACCGCCGCGTACACCCCGGCCTGCACCATCGACGGCATCTTCCCGCCCATGCGCGCGCCGAACTTCTTCGACCAGGCGCGAGTCTTGTCATCCCGGTCCCAGTAGAAGCTCTCGGAGAGGATGAGTCCCTGCGCGGTCTGCAGCCCGAGCGCGTGGACGTCGGTGATGAAGACCAGCAGGCCGGCCAGACGCTGTCCGCCCTTCACGATCCCGAACTCGGACGCCGCCTTGATCGAGTTGATGGTGTCGCCGCCCGCGTTGGCGAGGCCGATCACTTTCGCCTTCGAGGACTGCGCCTGCAGCAAGAAGGAGGAGAAGTCCGTGGTGTTGAGCGGGTGCTTGACACCGCCCAGGACCTTTCCGCCCGCGGCCGTCACCACCGCGCTGGTGTCGCGCTCGAGCGCCTGGCCGAATGCGTAGTCGGCAGTGAGGAAGAACCAGGTGTCGCCGCCCGACTGGACCTCCGCGGTCCCGGTGGTGTGGGCGAGCGCATAGGTGTCGTATGTCCAATGGACCGTATTCGGCGAGCACGCCTTCCCCGTCAGGTCGCTGGTGGCCGGCCCGGAGGCGAGAAAGACCTTGTTCTTGTCCTTCACCACCCCCGCGACGGCCAGGGCGACGGAGGAGGTGGGAACGTCCACGATCACGTCCACGCCGTCCACGTCGATCCACTGCCGCGCGATGGTGGAGCCCACGTCCGGCTTGTTCTGGTGGTCCGCGAAGATCACCTCGATGTTGGCATCGCCGATCTTGCCGCCCATCTCCTCCGCCGCCATCTTCGCGGCGGTCACGGAGCCCTGGCCGGCGAGATCGGCGTAGAGGCCGGACTGATCGTTGAGGACGCCGATCTTGATCACCTTCCCGGTGAAATCCGCGCGCGCGGCGAGCGGCAACGCCAGGGAGAGCAGCAGTGCGATGCGTGCGTTCATGTTTTTCGGACTCCTTGAGGTTCACACTCCGAGATACTGTTGCACCCGCTCCATGCTGCCGTGCAGGGCGGCGTTCGGGATCTCGTCCACGATCCTGCCCCGCTCCATCACGTAGTGCCGGTCCGCGACCGTGCCGGCGAAGCGCAGGTTCTGCTCGACGAGCAGGATGGTGAAGCCGTCCGTCTTGAGCTTGCGGATCACGCTGCCGATCTGCTGGACGATGACCGGTGCCAGGCCTTCGGTCGGCTCGTCGAGGAGCAGCAGGCGCGCGCCGGTGCGCAGGATGCGGCCGATGGCGAGCATCTGCTGCTCGCCGCCCGAGAGGCGCGTTCCCTGGCTGCGCAGCCGCTCTTTGAGGTTCGGGAAGAGCTCGAACACCTGCGCGGTGCTCAGACCTCCCTCCCGCACCTCCGGCGGCAGGAGAAGGTTCTCCTCCACGTTCAGGCTGGCGAAGATGCCGCGCTCTTCCGGGCAGAGCGCGATCCCGTGCCGCGCGATCCGGTATGGCGGCAGCGCGATCGTCTCCACTCCTTCAACCTTCACCGAGCCGGTCCGCCGGGGCACGATCCCCATGATCGACTTCATCGTGGTGGTCTTGCCGGCGCCGTTGCGGCCGACGAGGGTGACCAGTTCGCCCTTGCGCACCTCGAGGTCCACGCCATGGAGGACGTGGGACTCGCCGTACCAGGCCTGCAGCTTGCCGACCGAGAGCAGCGCTTCAGGCATGCTCCGTCCCCAGATAGGCGGCGACCACGGCCGGATTCTTCGAGACGCTCAGGTAGTCGCCCTCGGCGAGCACCTCGCCGCGGGCGAGCACGGTGATGCGCTGGGAGAGGCTGGCGACCACGCCGAGGTTGTGCTCGACCATCAGCACCGTTCGATCCTTCGCCACCCGTTGGATCAGCGCCGCGATGCGCTCCACGTCCTCGTGCCCCATGCCCGCGGTGGGCTCGTCGAGCAGCATCAATTCCGGATCGAGCGCGAGCGTGGTGGCGATCTCCAGCGCCCGCTTGCGGCCGTAGGAGAGCTCCGCCGCGAGGGTGTTGCGGAAGTCGCGCAATCCGACCGCCGCGAGCAGCTCGGCGGCGCGGCCGTCGAGCTCGCGCAACACGCGGTCGCTCTGCCAGAAGTCGAATGAGGCGCCCCGCTTGCGCTGCAGCGCGATGCGCACGTTCTCGAGCGCGGTGAGATACGGGAAGACGGCGCTGATCTGGAACGAGCGCACGAGTCCCTTGCGCGCCACATCGGCGGGCGCGGCGCCGGTGATGTCCTCGCCCTTGTACGTGATTCTGCCGCCGGTCGCCGGCAAGAAGCCGGTGAGCAGGTTGAAGCAGGTGGTCTTGCCCGCGCCGTTCGGCCCGATCAGCGCGTGGATGGTGCCGCGGACCACCTGCAGGTCGACGCGCTTCACCGCGATGAACCCGCGAAACTCCTTCGACAACCCGCGGGTTTCGAGAATCACCTCGGAGCCGGGCACGCGGCTACATAGTCGCAAGCCCCCTGGGCGTGCAAGTGCGGGAGCGCTGGAAAGGTGCGATCCGGGCGCTGCGTCGCCAGCTTTGCGGCTGACTTCACGGGAGCCACCAAAATGACCACTTCGAATCCGATCGTTCTGTCTCGCCGCGCTGCTTGCCGCGGACTCCGCCTGGGCGCAGCAGCAGCCGGCCGACAATCCGGACAATCCGCACTCGACCCAGGCCAAGGACAAGCAGGGCTCCGACGTCTCGACCTCCATCACCAATCAGCAGGTCGACCAGGCCGAGCAGCCGGACCCGAACAGCCCGCAGAACAAGGATCGCGACCGGGTCGGCTCGGCCGGGATGGACCACGACGCGATGATGCAGAACGCGACGCCGCAGATAATCCTGCAGAAGCTACACATGACGAACCTGGAAGAGATCGAGATGGGCAAGCTAGCCGAGCAGAACGGCACCGACCGGGTCAAGGCCTATGCGAAGACGCTGCAGACCGATCACGCTGCCGCGGACCGGCAGGTGAAGGACCTGGCGCAGAAGAAGAACATCACTCTCTCGGACACGCCGAAGAACCCCGAGATGCAGAAGAAGATGGACGAGGCGAGGAACCGTCTCTCGAACATGAAAGGGGCGGAGTTCGACCGCACGTTCGCGAACCGCATGTCGATGGGTCACAAGAAGCTGATCTCGATGGCGCAGGGCTGGCGGCCTAACACCGCCGCCTTCAGGCGGCGGAACCGTGCCGGTCCGCGAGGATCCAGCCGACCGAAATTCGAGGAATCCGAAGCGGCGCGTAACCAGGAGGCGGAGACACCATTGCGGAGACACCATTAAGGAGGCGGCGACACCATCAAGATGGTGTCCCCGCCTCGTCGCCTATCCCCCGACTTGATTCATGATTGCGCGTGTGCTTTGGTCCGCCCCCGCAGCGCGTTCGTGCTGCTTCGCTTCCCAAGCTGAAGGAGCGGACGTCGATGACCATCTCGAGACGCAAGCTGATCCAGGTGGCAGGCGCTGGCGCCGCCGCGCTCGCCCTGCCGAAAAAGACTCTCGCGGCGAAGAAGACGCTGCGGATCCTGCAGTGGAACCACTTCGTTCCGGCCTACGACAAGTGGTTCAACGGCCAGTACATCAAGGAGTGGGGCGAGAAGAACGACACCGAAGTGATCGTCGACAACGTCGGCATTCCCGCCATCAACCCCACCGCGGCGGCCGAGGTCTCCGCGAAGAAGGGCCACGACCTCTTCATGTTCCTCTGGCCGCGTCCGGCCTACGAAGAGGACGTGATCGATCACGGCGAGATCTATCAGGAGTGCGAGAAGAAGTTCGGCAAGCCCATCGATCTCGCGATCAAGAGTACGTACAACCCGAAGACGAAGAAGTACTTCGGGTTCTCGGACATGTTCGTCCCCGATCCGATCAACTACCGCATCGACCTGTTCGAGCAGGTGGGCGGCAACGTCGATTCCTGGGACAACATCCGCAAGTACGGCAAGATGATCAAGGACAAGACCGGCGTTCCCGTCGGGATCGGCCAGGCCGCGGAGATCGACACCGCGATGGCCATGCGCGCGGTGCTCTACGCCCACGGCGGCAGCGAGCAGGACGAGCAGGGCAACATCGTCCTCAACTCGAAGCACACGCTCGAGGCGGTGAAGTTCGTCAAGGCGCTCTACCAGGAGACGATGACGCCGGAAGTGCTCTCCTGGGATGCCTCGTCCAACAACCGCGCCATGCTCGCCGGCAAGGCCTCGGTGGTGCTCAACGCCATCTCGATTACGCGCGAGGGCGAGAACAAGAGCATGCCGATCTCCGATCAGATCGGGCTGGCCAAGGCCGCGCAGGGGCCGGTGCGGCGCATGGGCCTCGAGCACGTGATGTCGAACTTCGTCATCTGGAAGTTTGCCGAGAACATCGAGGGCGCGAAGAAGTTCCTCGTCGACCTGATCGGCAACTTCCACAAAGCGTACGAGGCCAGCGAGTACTACAACTTCCCCTGCTTCCCCAAGCAGGTGCCCGACCTGAAGGAGACGCTGTCCAACGATCAGAAGGGAAAGCCGGCGGGCAAGTACGCGGTGCTCGCGGACGCGCAGCAGTGGGCCACCAATGTGGGGTTCCCCGGCTACGCCAACGCGGCCATCGACGAGATCTACTCGACGTGGGTGCTCAACACCATGTTCGGGCAGGCCTCGACCGGCGCGATGTCTCCCGAGGACGCCGTCAAGGAAGCGGACGCCAAGTGCCGCAAGATCTGGCAGAAGTGGAAGGAGCGGAAGCTGCTCTAGCCCTGGCCGCCCGCAGGGCTGTCGTTTTCGTGGTGTTCCGCGCTCATGGCCATCGTCGAGACGAAGCAGATCCGGAAAGTCTTCGCCGATCACACCGCAGTCGATGGCGTCGATCTGACCACCGAGGAGGGTGAGTTCCTCGTCCTTCTCGGTCCGAGCGGCTGCGGCAAGACCACGCTCTTGAGGATGATCGCCGGGCTGGAGAAACAGACCAGCGGCGACGTGGTGATCGGCGGCACCGTCGTCAACGACCTTCCGCCCCGCGAGCGGAAGATCGCCATGGTGTTCCAGAGCTACGCGCTCTATCCGCACATGACGGTGGCGAAGAACATCGCCTTTCCGCTCAAGGCCGCGGGCATCCCCAAGGATCAGATCGACGGGAGGGTGCAGAAGGCGGCTTCCATGTTCGGCATCGAGCGCCTGCTGCACCGCAAGCCCCGGCAGCTCTCGGGCGGCGAGCGGCAGCGGGTGGCGCTGGCTAGGGCGATGGTGCGTGAGCCCTCGGTATTCCTCCTCGACGAGCCGCTCTCGAACCTCGACGCCAAGCTGCGCACCAGCGCCCGCGACGAGCTGCAGCACTTCCAGCGCCGCCTGGGAACCACCACCATCTACGTCACCCACGACCAGGTGGAGGCGATGGGGCTCGGCCACCGCATCGCGGTGATGAGCAAGGGGAAGGTGCGCCAGCTCGGGCCGCCGCAGGAGGTCTACAACGATCCGGCGGACACCTTCGTGGCTGGCTTCCTCGGCTCGCCGCCGATGAATTTCTTCGAGCGCAACGGCGCCCTCGTCGGGTTCCGGCCCGAACAGATGCTCCCCCGGGCCGCGTACTCGACGCAGGAGCTCCTGGTGCACGTCTGGTTCCGCGTCGACCGCGTCGAAAACCTCGGCGCCGACCGGCTGCTGTACGGGTCCTTGCGCGACCTCGCGCCCGACGTGAAGATGATCATCAATCTTCCCTTCACGGTCCACCTGCCCATCACCGAAGGGCAGGCGTACGAGTTCTCGGTCAAGCAAGGGGATCTCAAGTTCTTCGACAAGGAAAGCGGACTGCGGATCGCGCCGAGGCCGCTGTGAAGGTCGCGGACGATCCCAACGCGCTTGCGCGCATCCTCATCGCTCCCGCGCTGATCTACATCGGCGCGGTGATCGGCGTGCCGTTCGTCCTCTCGCTTTGGTTCGCGGTGAGCGACGTGACCGTCAGCTCCGCCGCCGGACACTACGTCGGCCTGGAGAACTTCCGGTCGGCGATGGGCGATCCTTCGTTCAGGCGCGCGCTGCGGAACACCTTCCTCTTCGCAGTGGCCTCGCAGGTGATCGTCGTCATCCTCGCCACCACGCTCGCCGTTGCGCTGCAGAAGGATTTCCGCGGCAAGTGGATCGTGCGCCTGCTCATCCTCCTTCCCTGGGTGGCTCCGGTCTCCCTGGGAAGCATCGGCTGGCTGTGGATCCTCGATTCCATCTACAGCGTGATCAACTACGGCCTCTACCACTGGCTCCACGTCTGCGGTCCGGAGCCGGGAATGACAGCCTGTCCCGTCTGGCTCGGGCAGCCGTCGCTGGCGATGGCCTCGATCATCGGCGTCCAGGTCTGGCGCACGCTGCCGCTCGCCACCGTCATCAACCTGGGCGGGCTCAGCTCCATCCCGCAGGACATCCACGACGCGGCGAACATCGACGGGGCGGGGTTCTTCCGCACCATGTTCCAGATCACCATTCCGCTGGTGCTCCCGATCCTCCTC
>Ga0137407_10001392_pt1 | contig 15735 bp, 14 predicted proteins | sample CZOMad2_2_16fung_FD_108410 | JGI IMG/M metagenome (GOLD analysis project Ga0137407, IMG submission 108410) | Vadose zone soil fungal communities from Angelo Coast Range Reserve, California, USA - CZOMad2_2_16fungal (Illumina Assembly) | ecosystem: Environmental > Terrestrial > Soil > Vadose... | reverse complement strand
CTCCCATCACCGCGAACTGCACCAGATGCTCAGGCTTGGAGTCCACATTAGCGCCTACATCCAGCAAGACCGAAACGCCGCCCTTGGCATTCGGAAACGGCGCAGCCAATGCGACACGGTCGACCGACTCCAAGGTCCCCAGCAAAAATCGCGACACGGTCATCACCGCGCCCGTGTTGCCCGCGCTAACCAATCCGTCGGCTTTCGTCTCACGCACCAGCCGCGCCGCCACATGCACGGAACTATCTTTCTTGCGACGAAACGCCTGCGCCGGGTGATCGTCCATAGTGATCACTTCGCTCGCCGCCACAACCTCGATCGGCAAGCCCGGCTCCGCGTGCCTGGCGAGCTCGGCACGCACCACATTGGGCTGCCCGACCAGCAGAATTCGCACGCCGTACTCTCGCGCGGCTAGCACACTCCCTTCAACTTCGGGGCGGGGAGCATGGTCTCCGCCCATGGCATCAACCGCAATTGTGATCATGGGGGGCTTCGATCAGGCAATTCCGGAAAAAGTACCGCTAGAAAGGCTCACGCTAGTCCGCTTTTCAAACGTCAGGCGGAAACGTCTTGAACCGCTTTGCCCTTGTAGTAGCCGCAATGGGGGCACACCTGATGCGGCTGTTTCATCTCATGACAATGCGTGCATTTGGCCAGCGCCGGCTTTTCCAAAAAATCATGCGCTCGCCGCGTGCTCGTTCGTCTCTTCGAATGCCGTCGTTTAGGGTTAGGCATAGCACTACTCCTCGTTTCCGACCACTTGGCCGGATTGTATGGGCTTTCGGCCCTGAAACCTATTGTTTTTTCAGCCAGTCCTGCTTCAGGCGCGCGAGGGGAGCCAACCGCGGGTCTGTGGCGTGCGTCTCACAGCGGCACTCTTCGTGGTTCAAATTCGCGCCGCAATTCGGGCACAATCCCCTGCAGTCGCTGCGGCAGATGACCTTCATCGGCAGAGCCAGCAGCACTTGTTCCCGCAACACATCCGCCAGGAACAGCCCTTCCCCTTCAAAAAAACCAATCTCGGCGTCGTCTTCCTTCAGCCGCGCCTCTTCGGGCTTCTCACCTTTCGGCAACGGGCTGTAGAAAAGATCGAAAGAGCGGTGAACCTCATCCACGACCGGCTCGAGGCAACGAGCGCAAACCAGCTCAACCTTCGTCTCGATTTCGCCCGCCACGCGAATCTGCCCTTCGAGCAGCTCCGCAGTCGCGTTCACTTCCAGCGGGTCAATCTGCTTCATTTCTGCGGTCTGGTAGTCGATGCTGCCGGGCGCGTAACTCTTGCGGATGACCTGTTTCCGGACGGCAAGGTCCTTGATGTCAAGGAACATGTCTTCAGCGCCTCCGGCGCGAACACTCATGCCTTCTCATTATTCAGGCGGTTGGCCGCCAAGTCAAGGAACTGCAAGGTTTGTCGCATGATTAGGTTCCCTGCAAATCAACAGGCGGCTACCAGCTGCTACCGACAGCCCCCGGTCTCCATCTGATAGAGCCTAAGCCGTGCTTCCCGGTTGCCGCGGTCGGCGGCGGCCTTCATCAAGACCTTAGCCTGATCGCAATTCTTGTTGACGCCTTCCCCGCGGGCAAAGCGCTCCGCCAGGGATACTTCTGCTGAGACCGAGCCGGCTTGCACCGCTCCCCACAGAGATTCGACGCTGTCCCCGGCCGTGAAGGCGGGTTCCGTCTTCGCTGCCAAGCCTTGGCGCTCCAAAACCGACTCTTGGCGGCCGATGCCACCAGGTGCCACGCCACCGAGGCCGTCACTACGTCCCACAGTTGCAAGCTCTTTATCAAGCTCTTTCTCTTTATCAGGTGGAAGACCGGAATCAACCGGGCTCGGAGAAGCCCCTTTGTCAGCGGCCGGAGGCGTAGTCAACCCCTCTGTCTTGTCTGGACTCTCCGAAGCTGGGGCGGCGGATGCCGGCTGCTTATCTGGCACCGCCGAGGATGGCACCACGGAAGACGCCTTGGTTTTTCCCGTGAGTGTTTCTCCCAGCCAGATGAGCGAGGTCCCAACGTCACGCTGGTAAACAATCACAAGGGCCGCCAAAGCGACCATTGTCGCCGTTACGGCTATCCCGCGCCACACTCCGGCCCCACCGTGCCTCGGGACGCCGTATGGTCCGTCGTCACGGTGTAAAGACGCCCGATAGCGCTCGTCATCGACGGGGGCATAGTTCCCTGCTCGCAAATTCAGCCAGGCCGGCGGGGGAAGGGGCGGGACTGGCGGTTCTTCCTCCGCTACGCGCACTCCGGAGGCCGGTGATGTACCCGTCTCACTGCCGATCGCACGAGTTCGCCGCGCACCAGAACTCGCAGGAGAGCCGGTCGACACGAACCCGAGTTCCGGCGGAGCATTCGTTTCGTTGAGCCATAAGCGAATCTCACGGTGCGCTTCGACGGGAAGATTCAAGAATCGCAGGCCACCCATGATCCCGGCCTCATCGGCCCAGACGACTTCCGCGTCGCCGGCGATTCGGCGTCCGCCATTAATCTGGAACGCGAAACGCGTCTCGCCGGGTTTCACCGGCGTAATCGCCTGAAACCCGCAGCCTTGTTCGGACAGGTTCAGCATGACGCCGCCATTCTCGCGTCCCAGCTCCAGATACACGAGTTGCTGCGTACGCCTGCGTACGATGGTGCGTTTGTCTTGTTTCGTCGATTCCAAGTTAGATCTGCCTTAACAGCTGCACGGCCAAGACAAGAGGGGGACGGGTTGCCATTGGCGCAGCTGGTACGTACGACCCTTAATTCTATCCGACTACGCCCCGCCTGGCATTGTCAATTTTAAATCCAGAAGGGTCGAACGGGGATTGTTCGTCTCCCGACTGTGGAAATCTATACGCCTGGTTTGATGGAATCAAATGTATTTTGCGCTGGCAGCACGCCAGAGCGCGGCCACCATTCGAGTGTACGACCCCGTACAAACCGTGCGCGTCTGCCTAAAATTTTAATCATTTTTCGCGCCTGCACGACATACAGCGTTTCGTGGAATTATGTGGGGCACCTACACTGTAGGCCGATTCGGTAGAATGGACGCCGTGAGCGCCCAGTCCCACGCTATTCCCCACACAAACCCAAGCGACGCTGGTTGTTCCAAACCAGCTTCGATTCAGCGCCTGCGCCGGAGTGAACTTCCCGCGCAAACCATCGCCTTGGCTCGATTCCTGATCGGCAAGATGATTGTTCGCGAGTTTCCCGCCGGCAGAATTTCCGGCCGTATCGTGGAGACCGAAGCGTACCCTCCGCGCGATCCTGCCGCCCATCATTTTCGCGGGCCGACGCCGCGCAATCGCTCGATGTTTCTGCGGCGCGGCCATGCCTACGTCTACTTTAGTTATGGCAATCATTTCATGCTCAACGTCAGCAGCGAGACTCCCGGCGTCGGGGGCGGTGTGCTGATCCGCGCGCTTGAACCCATGGACGGCATCGACCAAATGGAGCGCCACCGAGGCACGACGCAACTCATGGACCTCACTCGCGGCCCGGGTCGTCTAGCTTCAGCGTTGCAAATCGATCGGCGGGTCGATGGCGTCGATCTTTGCGCGCCGGGTCCCCTTTGGCTAGGAGTGCTCTCTCGATTGCCTAACCCGGCTGCCAGCGAAAAGTCTTCGGCTCGTCGCCTCGGAATTAGCCCACGCATCGGCATCACCCGCGCGGCTCACAGGCTGCTTCGCTTCTACGAGCGCGGCAGCCGCTTCGTCAGCGGGTCGGCGCGCCTTCGGGCTTAGCCCGGACTCGCGGTGCGATCAGCCGCCTCTTCCATCCAAGAGCTACCCGTAACCAAGTGTCGACCTGACCCTCGGGACAGGATTGCCAACCGGGCTGCAAGAGTATGATGGTGCTTGGTTTTGTAAACGGACGGGGGGTGAACTGTGTCCGACAGCTGGAAGGAATGCGAAGGCCAGGTCGTAAACGGGGAATTTTCGCTGGTCCAACACTTGGGCGGCTCCGATCATAGCGTGGTGTTCTTGACGCACCGCGGCAAGAACAAGCCGGAAAAAGCGGCGATCAAGTTTGTTCAGGCCGACCTCGCGAACGCCGATCTCCAATTGTCTCACTGGAAGCGGGCGTCGCAAATTTCCCATCCCAACCTGATCAAGCTGTTTGAAAGCGGCCGCTGCCATCTGGCGGGAATGGACCTTCTGTATGTCGTGATGGAGTACGCGCAAGAGAACTTGGCACAGTTCCTCCCGGAACGCGCTCTGTCGGCGGCGGAAACGCGCGATATGCTGGAACCTTTTATCGAAACGCTTACGCATTTGCATGGGAAGGGTTTCGTTCACGGTCGCATCAAGCCGGGAAATATACTGGCGATTGACGATCAACTGAAACTGTCAAGCGATTCGCTGTCGCGCATCGGAGAATCGCAAACCGCCCTGGGGAAGCCGGATGTCTACACGGCGCCGGAATCTACCGGCGGCGCCGCTTCTCCCTCGGGAGACGTCTGGTCGCTCGGTGTCACGCTGGTCGAGACGCTGACGCAACGCGTGCCGGAGGAGGCGGAGAACCGCGATCCCCAATTTCCCGATTCCGTCCCGCAGCCGTTCCTGGATATTGTGCAGCACAGTTTGCGGCGTGACCCGCAAAGCCGGTGGACCGTCGCGGAAATCTCAACGCGGCTCAATCCTCCCGCGATTCCTCCTGCGCCGAAAGTGTCCGCGCCCGCCCTGCCCGATCCGATCAAGCCCGCTGCGGCCAAGCCCACGCCTGTCGCCGCAGCGCCGTTGGCGAACGAGAGCAAGATCGCGGCACCGGCGAAGCCTGCCGCAGCCATCGACCCGCTATCAGTGCCGCTCTCGACGGTTCCCCCGCTGCCTGCGGCAAAGCAACACGCCCTCGAAAATCAGATGGTTGCCGGAGGAAAACCGTCCAACCGTTCTTATTACATTGTGGTCGCGGTCTTGGTGGCGTTGACCGTTGGCGCGATGTTAGCGATTCCGGGTTTGCGCGATCATCACACCGACACGGATGCGACCTCAGCCTCCGCTCATTCCGCAGCACAGCCGGACGCTCCGCTCACTGCGAACAAGGTCGCTCCACCAGCGGCATCCAAACCGCGGCCCACCTTGCCGCAGAAACAATCCAACCCCGACCATCCAGTCCAGGGCTCCATACAACGTTCAGCGGCGCAGCTTGAACAGAATTCATCACAAGAATCGGTGAAGGACGCCAGCGAGAAGCAGTTCGTCAAGAAGGAACAGCCATCCACAAATCCTCAGCCGAAGCCAGCGGCTGCGTCTTCTTCATCGTCGAGTCGTCCCGACTCTGTTCCCGCCGCCCCATCGCAGAACGCTCCGCCTGCTTCCTCGGGCGCTGTAACCCCCGCCGAAGTTCTGAACCAAGTGCTGCCGGAGATTTCCGCCAAGTCCCGAAGCACGATTCACGGTACCGTGCGCGTGGTCGTAAAAGTTCACGTGGATGCTTCCGGAAGCGTGACCGGCGTCGAGCCGGCTTCTACACCCAGCAAGTTTTTTGGCGACGCCGCCGTTCAAGCTGCCAGGCATTGGGATTTCGCTCCCGCAAAGATCGGGAGCCAAACCGTGGCCAGCGAATGGTTGGTGCGTTTTGACCTGACGCAAAGTGACACGAAAGTTCTACCCTCGCAAATTACTCCCTGAAATTCCGCGGTCTGTTCGCAGACAACTACGCAATGAGGACTGAGGACGCGCCGGAGGAGTGTGGCCGCCCTCCCCAAAAAAGCTCCGCATTATCACCACGCGTTTTCCAGCAGGTTCGCTCCTCTTGCTTCCGGTGCTACCATTCCTGTACCCAGCATCAGGAGAGAAAACATGCGCTGGACACCGGGTGGTGAAAGCCAGGATATCGAAGATCGCCGCGACGACTCTGGCGGAGGAGGTGGCTTTCAATTCGGGGGGATGCACATCGGTATCGGCGGCGCACTCATCCTGCTGGTGCTCAGCCTCATCTTCCGGCAAAATTTTTTCGCTCTGCTTGGCGGGGGCAGCGGTCCCGGGCCGGCAACGGTCAGCCAGCCGAATCCCGCTCGCGACGCTTCCGAAAAACCGCTCGTTCAATTCGTCTCGTTCGTCCTCGACGACACGCAGAACACATGGACGCAAATTCTCCCGCAGCAAGCCGGCCGCCCCTACCGCCACGCGAAACTCGTTCTGTTCCGCGACTCCACCCAATCCGCATGCGGCGGCGCGCAATCGGCAACCGGCCCGTTCTACTGCCCTGGCGATGAACGTGTGTATATAGATCTGGGTTTTTATGATGAACTAAAGCGTCGATTTGGCGCGCCGGGCGAATTTGCGCAAGCGTATGTGCTGGCGCACGAGATCGGGCACCACGTTCAGAATATTCTCGGCATCGAGCGCAAAGCGCAGCAAGGAAGTATGCATGGCGCCGGTTCCTCGTCGGTGCGACTGGAACTTCAAGCCGATTGTTTCGCCGGAATCTGGGCCCATTCCACACAGCAGCGCGGATTACTCGAAAAAGGCGACGTGGAATCCGCTCTCGGCGCGGCCGCAGCCGTTGGAGACGACCGCTTACAAAAAATGTCTGCGGGCCGCGTATCGCCGGATTCCTTTACCCACGGCACCTCGCAACAGCGGATGTCCTGGTTCAGCAAAGGGCTCGATAGCGGCGCCATCGACGCATGTAATACGTTCGGCGAATAAATCGAATCCGGCGGGACGGCTGACGTGCGGGTCTATGTAAGGAGGGCGGAAGAAATCTTAGACGCCAGAGGAGAATGAGTCGGAAGTAAGCGACATGCGGAATCGAGAGAGGAAATGAACATCGCTTTCATGACCAGAAGAATGGTCAGCTCTTCGCGCAGATTGACAGCTGTCGCAATCGCGTAGGTGATTGCGAACCAGCGCGTAGGATCTAGCAAACCTTGCTTGCAGGCAGCGGAGTTCATTATCGATTCCCTTTCCCCGTAGACCGAGTTCAGCAATCTCCCCGCGTCGTTCATTCCACTGATCCCGAGCGAACTCGCAATCCTCAACCAATCCGTCGTAGGTCTCGCAAACCGCGTTTTCCACTGCCATCGGACTCATTACGTTTCCTCCGTAGGTGCCCCAACTAGCAGGCAATTCCGGCAGGTCTGGGAACGACAGCCCTGCACGGTGCAAATGGCGTGCCAACGCTAGCGAAAAACGTAAGTACCGGATTTTGTGGATGTTGCAGCGTCGCGCCGAGAGAGAAGGAGCTCTTAATTCACAAGGGGATGACTATTTCTTGCACCGCTTCATGCGATTTTTCTAAGGTCTTCGCAGTATGAATTCCTCGATGAGACGGTACAGTCCATATCGCAAACCCGCGCTCAGGATTGTTTTGCGCCACCGTCCGACGCAAGTTCCGGATGGTTGGGTCCAGGCACGCCAGAGTCTCGGCCTTTCTCGATCGCCTTCCGCGCTGCGGCCGCTTTCTGGGGATCCACCCAGGCCTCCTGCGTCACCATCGTCGTTTGAGACGGCAGCGCCACGGCTCCACCGGTTCGTTCCAGCGTCTCCATCACTTGCAGCAGCACGTCTTCCTGCGTGGCGAGAAATACCCCGTAATCGCGCTCGAGAATATACGCGTAGACTTCGACTTCAATCGCGTTTTCGCCAAAACGCATCACGCGCACTCGTGCAGTCGACTCCTCCACTTTCGAATGCCGCACCAGTACGTCGCGCAGTTGCTCCAGGACGTAGCGCAAGTGATCGGGCGACAAGTCGTAGCGCAAACGCAAGAGCTGTTTGCAAAGAATCTTGTCGCGAAACCTGTAATTTTCCAACGTGGCCGTAGCAACGGTGCCGTTCGGGATCGACACCACAGTACGATCCTCGGTGCGAATTTTCGTCGAACGCAGCCCAATGTCCTCGACGGTGCCGGCGCGATCGCCAATTTTGCAGGTATCCCCGACTACGATGGCCTTATCGGTCAGGATGGAGATGCCGCCCAGCAAATTTTCAAAAGTTTTCTGCGCGCCCAAGCCGATCGCCAGACCGCCGATGCCCAGCCCCGCGAGTGCCGCGGTGACGTTTACGTCGAGCCAGCTCAAAACAACCAGGCTGATCGCGACAAAAATCAGCACATCCAGGACGCGGCGCGTCAACGAAATCAACGAGCGTTCCGCAAGTCGCCCCGTCTCGGTGAGGCGTTGCGCAACTCCACGGAAAATCCAGTGCGTTACCTTCAGCACCGCCCAATAAACTGCAAACGCCAACAACACCAGAATGATGCCCTGGTAGTACTGGCGGTAGAGCAGCGAAGTGCCAATGAGCGCCACAAAGCTGTAGTGAATGATGACCGCTAGCAGCATCGCGCTCGGGCCGAACCGCCGAAGCGGCTGTGGAGGCAGCGGGGCGAGCCCGCGGAGCCGCCGAACGACCTGCCAGCCCGCGCGCCCAGCCAAAGCGAGCGCCCATCCCAATGCCATGGCGATCGGCGCAAATAGAACGATCGCGAGCCACTGCCAGACCGGCATACCCAATAGCCGGTTCTTGACAAGATGCGCCGGTAGATTTTTGGCTAATCGCGGAAAGCGCAGCGAGTCGTAAACCTCAGGCACTTGGTCCAACGTCTGCCGCGAGATAAGCCAGAGTTTCGCTCCGTGCGCATCCGGAAGGCGAACCAGCGTAATGGGGAACGATTCACTTAACCCGCGCGTCCCACCGATTCGAATCTGATCGCGAGACAGCGAATCATCGCCCCGTGTGTCCAGATCACTACTGATGGAGCTCAGTGCCGACGCCGGAAATCTCGCGTTTAATACGGTAAACAGCTGCGACGCCAGCTCCTGCTCCTCCGCCTGGGTTTTCCGGTGGCTACTCGGCGAAGGCTGAAAATATTCGATCGCCCTTTCGCTCTCATCCTGCGCGGCTCGAATGAAGCCAATCAGCGTCCCGCGCGGCGTTTCGCGCCCAAGCGGATCCACAGGACCTACGGATGGCGACGCGGTCGCGGGCTTTTGCCCGGTCAGCACCGACGACACCTGCCCACGGACGGCAATCGCGCACACGAGCGTAACCAACAGGAGCAAGAATATTCGCGCGCGACCCAGCGAAAAACACTTTTCCACGATCACCACGGTTGTTTCCTCAAGCGGGAACACTCGCCGCATCCGCCGGCGAACCGAAATGGTGCCGGTGCTGCCGCAACAAGAATTGATCTGTCATTCCCGCGATGTAGTCGCACACCACTACGTGCCGCGGATCAACCTGCGTAAACTCCTCGTGCGATTCCGGCATCGAGCCCGGCGAGTCCAGGTAATACCTGAAGAGTTCCTCCAGACAGCTCACGGAACGATCGCGGTCCTCCGTGATCTCCAGTCGGTCGTAAATATTCGCGAACAAGAATCGCTTCAGTTCCGCATTGCGCGCGCTAAACACTTCGCTAAACCCGGCGATACGCTTCGGCAGCCGCCGGATATCTTCGACGCTGCGAATTCCGGAATCAAGAACGCGTCGGTTCGTGGTCTCGATCAGGTCCGTGACCAGCTGATCCAGCACATACTTGAGTGCCTCGTTGAATTTGAGCTTCTCGCGCGCGGAAGCATACATCGACTCAACCTTGCGGTATGCCTCCCCAAAGATCGGCACCTCGCCGCACAAAACCTCCAAATCGAGCAGCTCCGCCTCCCGCGCATCATCCAGATCAGCGGTGTTGTACGCGATCTCATCCACGCTATCAATCAGCTGCGCCTCCAAGGGTGGCCGCAAATCCAAAAGATACTCGGCTAAGTGAGGAAAATCTTTCGCAGTATATTCCCGCGAGTGCTTAACGATTCCCTCGCGCACTTCGAACGTTAGATTCAACCCCGGAAAGTCCGGATAGCGCTGCTCGAACTGCTCCACGATGCGCAGCGCATGCCGATTGTGATTGAAGCTCCCGCCGTGCAAGCGCATCAACTCGTCCAGCTTGCGTTCTCCCGCATGGCCAAAAGGAGGGTGGCCAATATCGTGCACCAGCGCCAGCGCCTCGACGAGCTCGGCATTCAAACCGAGCGCGGACGCTACGGTGCGCGCGATCTGTGAGACTTCAATGGTATGTGTCAACCGGTTGCGGAAATGATCGGAGAAGCGCGTCGTGAAGACTTGCGTCTTCGCTTCCAACCGCCGAAACGCCCGCGCATGCACGATGCGGTCGCGGTCGCGCGCGTATTCGCTGCGGTATCGGTGGGGAGGTTCAGGATAACGGCGACCACGCGACTGATTTGCGTGCATGGCCCAGGCCGCGAGTGTCAAACCTGATTCGATGGGCCCGCTCCGTGGATTTTTTTCGCCGCGCACAAAACAAATCCGGCGGCTTACGATTTCGGCGCGAGAGTATCCAGTCCGCGGTCTGCTTGTTCCGAAATAGCCGACTCTGGATATTCCTTCTTCACCTGCTGGTAAATATTGGCGGCTTCCTTCGGGTTCGATTGTCGCAGTGCGGCCCCGAGTTCCAAAAGCGCCAGTGGACGCGGAACGAATACCGACGGCTTATCGGCCAGCGCACGAAATATCTTGATGGCGTCGTCACTCCTCCCGGTCCGTACGCAGATCACTCCGGTCTGATATTCCGCCATACTCGCCAGTTCCTTGTCGCTGCCCGAACGGATCTTTTTCAGCTGTTCCAATGCCTGATTCTGCCGATCGAGATCCTCCAGGCACAGAGCCGTGTAGTAGCGCGCCAACCGCCCGGGATTGGTGTTCGGATATTTGTCGGCAACGCTGGAAAATTTCACCTCGGCATCGTTAGAGCGCGCCGTTTCGTTAGCATAAGTCGCCTCACCGGGCTCGGCGGGATCAGCCGTTCCGATATGACCCGAGTACGCCTTCATCGCCACGTCGAAAGCCGCGGAAGCCGCCGCCGTTTGCCGGTCACTGTAAACGCTCCACGCTCCATACCCGGCCACCACAACCAGCACCACCAGCAGTAGAATCAACGTCGTCTGCTTATGCGAATACACCGCTTCGGCGCCATGCTCGAATGCATCGTGAATCTTGTCCTTCTTCAATTCTTTGCGCGATATATGCTCAGGCAAGGCGTACTCCTCCGTTGACTCCGGACCGATAATCGTAGCACATCACCTGAAAGTCGCGCCGCTCGCGGGCGATGTAGGCGGCCGCCGACCGTTTACCCTGATCCCCGGCGAAGGGTGCCGGACGCCTTTGACTTTGCCATCGCAGGGCCACTCGTGCTCACTCCAATCCCACGCGCCCGTACCCATCACAGTTACCCTCACAGCAAGCCACTCCCCGCGCATCTCCCACGCCTTCACGGACATGCTAAATTTCAACCCATGCAAGCTGCCTGCAGTCACTGCGGCACCGAACACGTGCTGAAAGACTCCGACGTGGGCTCCCACCCGAAGGTGCAATTTCACTGCGCCAAGTGCGGCATGAAAACCATAGTGGACACCAGGCGCAGTCCCAATGCCACCATGGTGATTTCTCCGTTGCCGTCGTTCGCGCGCGGCGATTCCCCAGGCTCTAGCAGCAATGCCCTGCAGCACGACAACGGCGCAAGCCTTCCCGCAACCCAGAACGTGATTCTGACAATTATTTCTGGCCCTGGCAAAGGCGCCTCCCACAAGCTTTCCAAGCCACGCGTCGTAGTCGGCCGCGAGGGCGCCGACATCGCGCTGCAAGATCCCGAGGTTTCGCGCCACCATTGCATCGTCGAGGTGCGCGACACCTATGTCAATTTGCGCGATTTGGATTCCACCAACGGCACTTTCTTTGAGGAAGAACGCGTTCGCGCTGCCATGCTCGTGAACAACGCCGAGTTCCGCATCGGCGAAACCGTCCTACGCATCACCTTCACACCAAAATGACAGCTCCTGTAGCGCCGGGCGCGGGCCACGGAGCCCTGTTTACCCTGAGCTTCGAAGGGCGAGTTTTGACGCACCTGCCCTTCCCCCATCGAGCTGCCACGATTATGAGATACTGACATCAGTTTCGAAGCTCCCCATAAATGCGATGAACCGCATCACCGCCTGCATCATCACGCTGAACGAAGAGCAAAACCTCCCCCGCGCTCTCTCCTCCCTGACCGGCATCGCCGACGAAATCGTAGTCGTCGACTCCGGGAGCACCGACGGCACCGAACAGGTTGCGCGCCAACATGGCGCGGCGTTTTTCCCTCGCCCGTGGACAAACTATGCGGAGCAAAAGAATTTTGCGGCCGACCGTGCATCCACTGAATGGGTCCTCTCGATGGATGCCGACGAAGAGATCAGCAGCTTGCTGCATACATCTTTGTTGGACTGGAAAAAGCGCAAACCGGATCACGAAGTCTATGAAGTTTCCCGCAAGACCTGGTATCTGGGCGCCTGGATCAAGCATTCCGGCTGGTATCCCGATTTTCAACGCCGCCTCTATCACCGCGGCTCCGCCCAATTCGCGGGAATCATCCACGAATCCTTGCGATTCCCGGGCCAGCTCGGCCGCTTGACCGGAGACCTGCTGCACTACACCGTGCGCTCGTTCGACGAGCACGAAGCCAACGTTGAGCGCTACACCACCCTGGCGGCCCAGCAAATGTTCGCCGAAGGCCAACGCCGCTGGCGCGGCGCCGTTTGGTTCGCCACACCGTGGAGCTGGTTCCAAAATTTCGTCTTGCGCGGTGGCTTTCTGGACGGCTATCGCGGCGCATTGATTTCCCAAATGGCGGCGCGCTCCGTGCGGCTAAAATATACGAAGCTGGGCAAGCTGATCGCGTCAAAAGGGAGCCTGGGAGCGGCCAATTCGTGAAGATTCTGCTCGTCGATCTCGACACCGAATGGCGCGGCGGACAAAATCAAGCCCTCCTCATGCTGGAAGGCCTCAACGCCCGCAAGTACTTCGCCGAACTCGTTTCACCGGCTGGTTCGGAGTTAGGCCAGCGAGCGATGGCCAGAGGCATCGCCGTTCACATGGTCTCTGAGCATTTCTCCAGAATTTCGGCTGCGCGCAGAATTTCTGAACTGACGAAAAGCGGTGAATTTTCCATCGTCCATGCCAACGAAGCCCACGCCGTCACCTCCGCTTGGCTAGCCAGAGTCCATCGCCGCGTACCCGTTGTGATCTCACGCCGAGTCGGCTATCCCATCCGCAGCAGCGCCCTCGCGCTCTCCCGCTACCAGGCCGCAGCACGAATCCTCCCCATTTCCAACTGGGTTGCGGAAAGAGTCGCGTCGTCCGGCATCATCGCCGAAAAAATGACCGTCGTCTATGAAGGCGTCGAAGTCCCCCGCCTCCCCTCTCCGGAAGTCCGGCGCGAAGCCCGCGCCATTTGGGGCGTCTCCGATGAATCCCCGCTTCTCGGCTGCGTCGGTGTCCTACTGCCTGACAAGGGACAAGATTTGTTGATCCGCGTGCTGGCCGATCTTCACGAAGAGTTTCCGAAAGCAAAGCTGTTGCTGGTCGGTGACGGACCGGACCGGCCCAAGCTCGAGCAGTTAGCTGCAAAACTGAAAATCAGCGACGCCGTGATTTTCGCCGGTTTCGTAAACGCGATGGAGCCAGTCTATGCCGCCCTCGATGTTTTCCTGTTTCCATCCCGCTTCGAAGGCCTCGGCACCTCGCTCTTGGCCGCAATGAGCTACGGCATTCCCTCTGTCGCCTTTCACACCTGCGCTTTTCCCGAAATCATCGAGCACGGCAAAAGCGGCCTCCTCGCCGAAGTGGGAAACCAAACCTCCCTTCGCAACTCCGCCGCCACCCTCCTCCGCAATCCGCCCATCGCCAAACAAATAGGCCAATCCGCTCGCGCTCGCATCGAAGCGAAATTCTCCACTCAAGAAATGGTCGACGAAATGATCCGCGTCTACGACGGAATTAAGCGCCGTGGGATATAGAGAGGTCAAAGCCTTCGGCAGCGAGTTCCCGACGCACGACCAGATCCTTTCGGGCGATCTTGGCAGCCCACCTTGGCCCAAGGAAGTGTGGCTTCAACAAACGCAGCCCGGCGAATTTGCCGTCCGATACGAGGATTTCAAGACCGGCTCGCCCCGTAGCCCCAAGGAGAGCACGTCCAATCGTCCGAGGTATGCCGAATTTTCGACAGTTTGGCCGAAGCACGGACTAATTCGCGCCAGGTGGTTGCGGAACACTGGATCGTAACTTGTGTTATGTACGCTCCCCCCAAAAGAATGAAGCGCCGCTCGGCCTTCTCTTCCGCGCGGCGCTTCAACTCTTATTCTTTTTTTTGCACCAGTTATTTGTCTTCCGTTCCAGGCGTTCCCCTCCTATCCGCCCGGCCGTTCGGTCGAGCCTGTTTTGATTGAACAACCCATCGTCCCGCCGGATCGAGAAACTCCACCCCCACCGCATAACCGTCGCCATGCTGTGGTTGGCAGTAAGCCACTCGAGCCAACGAACGAAACTCTCCAGTGCGCAACACAAACGTCAGCGCCTCGCCTTGTTCCCATCGGCGGCTGCTGACCACCCGCGCTCCATGCGCACTAACATTTTCCGTAAAAGTCGATTCCGAACCCGGCGTCGCGCGATGTCCGTCCAACACGACAGGTATCTCCATCGGGATGCGCCGTTCGGCGCGGTGAAACAAGAAAGTGTTCTTGAGAGGCATGGCTGGTGTCATCCCCTCAGAGGCACGCGGCAATGCGCGTGAGATTGTGAATACTGCCGCCGCGATTCTTCATGCCGTACAGCGCCCGGTCCGCAGCCCCCAGCAGCTGCTCCGGCGTATCACCATCTTCCGGGAACGCCGCGACCCCCGCGCTGACCGAAAGCGCTGGCCGCTCCGGCTCCGCGGCAAGTTTTTCTCGAATGCGCGCCACAACCCGCGTAGCCACATCCGGTCCCGCCTCGGGCAACACCAAAGCAAACTCATCACCGCCATAGCGCGCAGGCGTATCAATCGCCCGCGAATGGTTCGTAAGTACTTTGCCAAGCCGCACCAGCGCGCGACTTCCCGTCAGATGCCCAAACTGATCGTTGATGGCCTTGAGCCCATCCATATCCAACAAGATCACGCTGAATGGCCGCTGCGTCCGCCGCGAACGGTCCAGCTCGGTTTCCAGAACATGGATAAGTCGCCGGTAGTTGGCGAGGCCCGTCAGCGAATCGCTGACCGCCATGGACCTGACCTGTTCGAACAAGCGCGCCTGCTCCAACAGCGCCCCGCCCAGAATGACCACGTAACTTCCGGTCTTAAACAATTCCGCCACGAAAAACGGCCCATCGAAAATGTGTCGCGAAAAAACCGCGGCCGCATGGCAAACGACGTTCAGCGACGCCACGCCAAACAACGAATATTCGTAAAGGCTCGCAGGATTCTTGCCGGTCTTGTCTCGGACCAAACGTTGCCGGTAGCAAACGGCTGCTGCTAGGAAAAGCACTCCAGGGAGCAGATCCCAAGGACGCGACCAAATCCACGCCGCATGTGAAAACGGCGCAGCAGGCGCAGCCAAGAACGCCGCACTGGTAAGGTAAGCGGCCAACAAAACCACTAACAGGGCGCCCGCGGTTTCCCGGCTAGGCTGTCGCGCCGTCGGCATATATCGCTCAACGCCAATCGCCGCCAGCAACATCACCGCCAACAGAACCCGGCTAACCATCCAGCCCATCGGCACAGTCGTCGGCACCGCATGCCCCGCTTGCATCTGGGCATTCAGCGCGAAATAACCCACAGTCTCAATGATTCCGGAGAGAACAAACCCAAAGGCAAGAATCAAAGCGGTGCGATCGTGAGTCCCGCGGAAACGAACCAAGGCGTTCGCCGCATAGCAAAAACTGATCAGCGTTCCGCCAACTTCAAGATAAAGATAGCTTTGCGGGCTCCCAGCGACCCCGG
>Ga0137407_10001385_pt1 | contig 15780 bp, 16 predicted proteins | sample CZOMad2_2_16fung_FD_108410 | JGI IMG/M metagenome (GOLD analysis project Ga0137407, IMG submission 108410) | Vadose zone soil fungal communities from Angelo Coast Range Reserve, California, USA - CZOMad2_2_16fungal (Illumina Assembly) | ecosystem: Environmental > Terrestrial > Soil > Vadose... | reverse complement strand
TGAGGCGCGGGAAGGCCGTGTAGGCGCGCTCGAGCATCCCTTCGACGCGGGCGCGATCGTGCCGGAATACCCAGGTGCCGATCTGGAGGTTCTCCTGCACCGTGAGCTGCGGAAAGACGTTCGCTCCCTGCGGCACATAGCCGATCCCGAGCCGCTTCAGCGCGTGCGGCTGCAGGTGTGCGACGTCGTGGCCGTCGAAGACGATCCGACCCGCTCGCGGGTGGAGGAACCCGAAGATCGTCTTGAGCAAGGTGGATTTCCCGGCGCCGTTCGGTCCGATGATTCCCGTCACACGGCCGCGCTCAACGCCGAGGCTCAGACCGTTCAGGATGTCGATGCCTTCGACATATCCCGCGACCACTCCGTCGAGCTCGAGCAGCGCCACTACCGCCCCAGGTAGGCTTCGAGCACCACGGCCTGATTGGCGACTTCTTCGAACGACCCCTCGGCGATCAGCCGGCCCTCGTGCATCACCGACACGCGCCGGCACAACCGGCGCAAGGTCGCCATCTCGTGGGACACGATCAGGAACGTCACGCCCTCCTCACGGTTCATGCGGAGGATCGTCTCCATGATCGTGTCCTTGATCGTCGGATGAACTCCGGCGAACGGCTCGTCCATCAGGAAGAGATGGATCGGGTGCACCATGAGGCCGCGCGCGATCTGCAGCAGCATGCTCTGGCCACCCGATAGCTCTTTGGCCGATGCGTGGCGGTGACCATCGAGCGTGACGAAATCGAGTAGCCGGCGCGCGCGGGCCCGGATTTCGGCCATCGGGCGCTGCCCCGCGCGGCTCGGCTCGGCCAGCGCCGGGAGCAGCACGTTCTCCAGCACCGTCATGCTTCCGAAAAGCTTCGGCGTCTGGAACGTCCGCGCCACGCCGCGTGCCGTGATCTGGTGAGGCTGCAACCGATCGATCCGCTCACCGCGCAGGCGGATCTCGCCGGCGTCGGCGCGGTAGAGACCGGAGACCAGGTTGACCGTCGTCGTCTTGCCCGATCCGTTCGGCCCGATGAGGCCTCGGATCTCCCCTGACATGACCGCGAGCGGAAGCTCGTCCACGGCGACCAGGCCCCCGAAGCGCTTGGTGAGGTGACGCGTCTCGAGCAGCCAGCCGTTGGAGTCGGCGCCTGTCATACCAGCGGCTCCCAGAACCGTTGGATCTCGATCAGGTACCCGTTGGGATCGCGGACGAACGCGTTGTAGATGCGGTAGGGCGGATTGTCGGCGGGCTCCTTGACGAACTCGACGCCCGCGCGCTTGAGATGCCCGCACCAGTCGTCGACCTTGTCGGTCACGAGCGTGAGCGTGATGCTCTGGGGCTCGGCCGGCGCGTCGGGTCGCTGGCAAAAGCCGAGATAGGCGTTGCCGCTCACGTGGTAGATCCGGCAAGTCCCCTGATCACGCGCCAGACGGAGACCGAGGATCCGCTCGTAGAAGTCGGCGGTACGCGCCAGATCCCGCGTGTCGAGGAAGGTGATCTGCTGGAGGCCCGCCCGATCCGTGATGCTCACGGCCCGGCGGTCAGGCGGTCACGCCGGGCGTGGCGACAGGCCGGCGGCGAGCCCGGCGTGGACCATCGTGACGAGCGACACGATGTCGAACACGGCAAGCCCGGTCTCGCGCTGGATGTCCGCGGTGTACGGCGGCATGTTGGTGCACTCCAGCACGATCGCGCCGACGTCGGGGTGCTCGGTGACGAGCCGTCGCGCGACCCGCACGTGCTCCTCGCGCGCGACGTCGACGTCGAGCACCATCTCGTTGCCCAGGAGCACGCGCGTGAATTCTTTCTCGGTCTCCATCCCGGCGACCGCCAGCGGAATGTCACCACCGATGCCGGCGCCGTCGAGGTGCTCCTGGGTGAGCGAGCCCGCGTTGACGGTCATGATGCCCACGCGCCGTCCGCGCGGAAGCAGCCGATGGACGAGCGGCACCAGCAGAAGACTCGACGTGAACACGGGGACCGCGACCGATGCCGCCAGCTCGCGCTGGTACTTGACGAGGAATCCACAGTTCGTGGTGATCGCGCCGACGCCCTCACCCTCGAGCCGGCGCGCGCCTTCGACGAAGCTGGGCAGCAACCCCGCGGCGCCCCGGCGCACGACCAGATCCGGATCGGCGCCAGCCACGCGCTGGTAACGCACCGGGAACGGGAAGGTCGCCGCGTTACCCATGTCGCCCGGGATGCGCGGGAACCGCGTGTCGAGCATGAGGATGCCGACGGTGAACCCGTACTGATTGAAGCCGCCCTGGACGCGCCCCGATGTCATGGCCCCATACTCTACCCTGCTTCTTCCTTTCGAGGCCGGGTGAGCTTATCCTCTTGCGGCATGGCCAAACCATGAAGATCGACATCTTTCCCCACATCATGCCGCGCCGGTATTTCGACCGGATGCTGCAGGTGGCGCCGCCCGGGATGGCGCTCCAGAAGCGCATGTCAGGGATCCCCGTCCTGGTCGACGTCGAGCTACGTCTCAGGATCATGGATCGCTACGAGGGCTACGTGCAGGTGCTGACCTTGGCCAACCCGCCCATCGAGGTCGCCGCCGGGCCCGACGTGAGCCCCGAGCTCGCCCGGCTCGCGAACGACGGCATGGCCGAGATCGTCGCCAAGCATCCCGAGCGCTTCCCCGCCTTCGTCGCGTCGCTGCCGATGAACAACCCCGACGCGGCGGTGCGCGAGATCGATCGCGCGATCGACGACCTCTCCGCGACCGGCGTCCAGATCTACACGAACGTCGCGGGACGGCCGCTCGATTCGCCGGAGTACCAGCCGATCTTCGACCGGATGGCCCAGCGCGATCTCCCGATCTGGATGCATCCCGCGCGCCCCGCCGCCTTCGCCGACTATGCCGGCGAGCAGCGGTCGAAGTTCGACATGTGGTGGGCGTTCGGCTGGCCGTACGAGACGTCGGTGGCGATGGGCCGCCTGGTCTTCTCGGGAATCTTCGACCGGCATCCCGGGCTGAAGATCATCACGCATCACCTGGGCGCCATGATCCCGTTCTGCGCCGGGCGCGTGGGCGGCGGGCTCGACCAGCTCGGCAGTCGGAGCGACGATCCCGAGGACACGACCGCGCTCGGGCGTCTCTCCAAGCGCCCGATCGACTACTTCAAGATGTTCTACGGCGACACCGCGCTCTTCGGCGCCTGGCACGCGATGGAATCCGGGCTGGCCTTCTTCGGGGCCGACCACGTCCTCTTCGGGACCGACATGCCCTTCGACCCCGAAAAGGGGCCGGGATTCATCCGCGATACGATCGAGGCGATGACGCGCATGCGGGCCACCGAGGAAGAGAAGGCGCAGATTTACGAGGGCAACGCGCGCCGGCTGCTCCGGCTGCGTCTGAAATCCTAAGGAGACAAACATGACCACCAAGCGAGCAAGCGTCGAAAGCACCGCCGATGCGTATCTGGAGCTCCTGGCCGCCCGCGGCGTCGAGTACTTCTTCGCGAACTCCGGGACGGATTTCGCGCCGCTGATCGACGCCTACGCGCGCCGCCTCGCCCAGGGCCTGCCGGCCCCGCGGCCCATGACGATCCCGCACGAGGTGCCGGCGGTCGGCATGGCCCACGGCTACGCGCTGCTCACCGGGCGCCCGCAGGTGGTTATGGTCCACGTCATCGTCGGCGCCGGCAATGCGGTCGGCGGCATCATCAACGCCTCGCGCTCGAACGTGCCGATCCTCTTCAGCGCCGGGCGCAATCCACTGACCGAGTCCGGCCTGCACGGCAGCCGCAACCGCCACATCCACTGGGCCCAGGAGTCGTTCGACCAGGCCGGGATGATCCGCGAGTACGTGAAGTGGGACTACGAGCTTCGGAACTTCACCCAGCTCGAGACCGTCGTCGACCGGGCGCTGGCGGTCTCGCAGGCCGAGCCGCAGGGCCCGGTCTACCTCACCTTGCCGCGTGAGGTCCTCGCCGAGAAGCACGAGATCTTCGAGTATGCGGCGGTGAGTCGCGCGCCGAAGCCCAGCGCCGTCGCGGCCGCGCCGGAGGCGATCGCCGAGGCCGCCCGGCTCCTGACGGCGGCGCGAAATCCGATCATCCTCACCAAGGCGGCCGGGCGCGATCCCCTCGCCGTGCCGGCGCTGGTGAAGCTCGCCGAGGCGCTCGGCGCGCCGGTGATCGACCAGTTCCACACCTACATGAACTTTCCTCAAGACCACCCGCTTCACGCGGGCTTCGACGCCGCGCCGTATCTCGACGACGCCGATTGTGTCGTGGCGGTCGAGTCCGACGTGCTGTGGTTTCCGGCGCTCAAGGCGCCGCGCCCCGAGGCGAAGATCATTCAGATCGCGGTGGATCCGCTCTATGCGCGCTACCCGATCCGAGGGTTCCCGGCCGATTCCGCGTTATCGGGCACGGTCAGCCTGAACCTGGCCGCGCTCGCCGACGCCGTCCGGAAGGGTCTCGATGGCCGCGCCGTCGCCGAGCGGGCCCAGCGCTGGCACGCCGAGCATCGGCGGCTGCGTGAAGCGTGGGCCGCGACCGCGCGGAAGGCTCAGAACGAGCGGCCGCTCGAGATGGTGTGGGTCTCCAAGTGCGTCGGCGATCTCGTGGACGAGAACACGATCATGGTCGACGAGTACGACTTCGATCCGACCCAGGGCTGCTTCCGCACGCCGCGGACCTACTTCGGCTCCTCGCCGGCCGGCGGCCTCGGCTGGGGCCTGGGCGCCGCGCTGGGCGCCAAGCTGGCCGCGCCCGACAAGACGGTCATCTGCTGCGTGGGCGACGGCGCCTACATCTTCGGCGCGCCCACCGCGGCGCACTTCGTCTCGCGCGCCTACAACCTGCCGGTGCTGTTCGTGATCTTCAACAACCGCGCGTGGAACGCGGTGAAGCGCGCGGTGCAGAGCCACGCGCCCGAGGGCCTCGCCGCGAGGACCGGGCAGATGCCGATCTCCGATCTCGATCCCGCTCCGGACTACGAGCTGGTCTGCCGCGCCTCCGGCGGCCACGCCGAGAAGGTCGAGGACCCGGCCGCGCTGCCCGACGCGCTGGCGCGAGCGCTCAAGGTCGTACGCGACGAGAAGCGCCAGGCGCTCTTGAACGTCATTTGCAAGAAACCTTGATTCACGAAGTCGGCGAGGTCCGGTCGACGACCCAATGGGTCGTCGCCGGGCCCCTGGGTACAATGAAGCGGTGAGAGCTCGGCGGATCCTGCTGCTGCTGACCGCGTGGCTGTCGTTCGATCTCGCCACGCCGCTGCCCGGCGCCTTCGAGTTCGAGATCCAGGACTCCGAGATCGAGCATTCCCTGCAGGTCGGCCGTGAGTCGCATGACAAGCGCGCGGCCGCCTCGCAACGGTCGACCGCACGCGAGCGCGTCGAGCCCGATCGCCCGGCGCGCCGGTCGCTGTCGCCGACTCCCGAGGTCGGTCCGGCGACCGGGCCGTGGGTTCGCCAGGTCAGGCTCGCTCATCGACCGTCGGCAAGTCGCGCCTCGTCCCCCGAAGACCACTAACTCCGTCGTCCCGTTCGTCTCCTGATCGCGCCGCCCTCGGGCGGCCAACTCTGAACTAGCGGCGCGCCTCGGCCGGCGGGCCTTCGGCGCGCACCACGTACACGGGGAGACACGAGATGACTATCAATCGAGTCGAAGGACTCGCGATCGCGGTCGCGCTGATCGTGGTCGGGCGCCTTCTGGTCGCGCTGCTGAAGGCGTTGGTGGAGTAACGTATGATGTTTTTGATGGACCCAGAGTTCTGGGCGAGGGTCTTGGGGATCATCGTCATCGATCTCACGCTCGCCGGCGACAACGCGCTGGTCATCGCCCTCGCTGTCCGCACCCTTCCCAAGCGCCAGCAGTTCCTGGGCCGTATCTGGGGCACGCTCGGCGCGGTGGTGCTGCGTCTGGCGTTCATCACGATCGCGACGTTCCTGTTGCGGATCCCGTTCCTCCAGCTCGTCGGCGGCGTGGCGCTTCTCTGGATCGCGTTCAAGCTGGTCCACAAGGAGACGGGCGCCGAGGGGCACATGCGCGAGGGCGGCTCGCTGCGAGAAGCCATCTGGATCATCGTCGTCGCCGACGCGATCATGAGCCTCGACAACGTGCTCGCCGTCGCCGCCGCGGCTCATGGCGACTTGCGCCTCGTCGTCTTCGGCATCGCGCTGTCGCTGCCGATCGTCGTCTGGGGCAGCGGCCTCCTCGCCGCCTTGATGAACCGCTTCGTCTGGGTCATCTGGCTCGGCGGCGGCATCCTGGGCTACGTCGCGGGCGAGATGATCCTGAAGGACCAGGGGCTCGCGCGCTGGATCGATCACTCGACGCCGGGTCTCGGGTTGCTGCCGCTGGTGCCGGCCGTGATCATCGTGGCGCTCGGCTGGTGGCTCAACGGTCAGGTCGGCAGAAAGAAGGTGCCGGGCAACGCCTGATTCAGTATTCTAAGCGCCTATGGCGCAGGACCTCCGGAGCTATCTCGATCTCGTCAAGCGGCGCAAGCCCGGCGATTTCGAGATCGTTTCCAAGCCTGTCGACCCGCGATTCGAGATCACGGCACTCGTCGTCAAGCTCGAGCGCGAGGGTAAGCGCCGCCCGGTCCTCCTCTTCGAGAACGTCAACGGTACCAAGTTCCCGGTACTCACCAATCTCCACGCCAGCCGGCCACGTCTCGCCGCCGCCATGAACGCGGCGCCCGAGGCGACCCAGGCGACATATCTACGCGCGATGGAGAAGCCGCTGATCCCGAAGGTCGTGCCGAGCGGGCCCGTGCAAGAGGTCGTCCTCGAGGGCGATCGCGTGAACCTCTACGACCTGCCCCAGATCGTCCACCACGAGGGTGACGCCGGGGCGTACGTCACGGCGGCGATCTCGTTCGCGAAAGATCCGACGCGCGAGATCTGGAACTGCGCCTACAACCGGCTCCAGATCAAGGGGCGCGACACGACGTCGATCCACCTGACGACCGGCAAGCATCTGTGGGAGTTCCAGCGGATCGCCGAGGCGCGGAACGAGCCCCTGCCGCTCGCGCTGGTGATCGGCGTGCATCCGGCGATCGCGCTCGGCGCGCTGGCGATCGGCTCGATCGACGAGGACGAACGCGGCATCATGGGCGGGCTGCTGGGCGAGCCGCTCGAGCTGGTGAAGTGCCGGACCTCCGACGTGCTCGTGCCGGCGCACGCCGAGCTCGTGCTCGAGTGCGAGATCCTCCCCCGCCAGCGCACGCCCGAGGGGCCCTTCGGCGAGTTCACCGGCTACAGCCTCGGCGAGCGTCAGCGCGAGATCGTCCACGTCAAGGCGATCACCCATCGCCGCGACGCGATCTTCCAGGACATCACGGTCGCCCACCTCGATCACATGCTGCTGTCCACGATCCCGATGGAGGCCAATCTCTTCCGCGCCGTGCGCGCGATGGTGCCCTCGGTCAAAGCGGTGCGAGTGCCCGGTCCCTTCACGTGCTTCGTGTCGATCGAGCAGCGCATTCCGGGCCAGGCGAAGAACGCGATTCTCGCCGCGCTCGGCGCCGATCTCTACATGAAACGGATCGTCGTCGTCGACGAGGACGTCGACGTCTTCGACGATCGCCAGGTGAACTGGGCGATCGCCACGCGCTGCCAGCCCGACCGCGACATCACCATCATCACCAACGCGCGCGGCTCCGATCTCGACCCCTCGGCGCGCGACGACGGCCACACCGCGAAGTGGGGCGTCGATGCGACGGCCAAGCCGTCGCTGGCATCCTACACGCCCCGGCACCGCGTGCCGTCCGACGTCTGGCAGCGGATCGACCTCAAGGACTTCTTCGCCTAGCCGCTCCGTGGCGGAGAACTTCGCCCGGCGACTCGAAGCCAGCTCGCGTCGTACCCCCGAGAAGCCCGCGCTCGTCTGGGACGGTGGCGCTCTCACGTACGGCGAGCTCCACCGGCGGGCTGGCGTGTTCTCGGAGATGCTCGCCGCCCGCGGCGTGAAGACCGGCGACCGCATCGCGCTCTCGATCGGCAACCACTGGGCCTTCGCGGTCGCGCTCGTCGCGGGCTGGAAGCTCGGCGTCACCGTCGCGCCGCTCGACACGCTCCTGAGGGAAGACGAACGTGCCGACATCCTGGCCGACCTCTCGCCCGCCGTGCTCGTCGACGAAACGGACGTCGCACGGCTGGAGCGTGATGGGCCGGCGGACTCCGGCCAGCCGAGTGGTTCCCCCGAGCTCAGCGGTGCCGCGTCCGGCGCCGCGCTGATTCTCTACACGTCGGGCAGCACGGGACGTCCGAAGGGCGCGGTGCTCTCGCACGCGGCGCTCGAGGCTGCCATCGAGTCGTGGGCGGGGCCCGTGATGGCGCTGACGCGGGATGACATCGTGCTGGCGACGCTTCCGCTGGCTCATTCGTTCGGTCTCAACGGCGCGTTGCTCGCGCCGCTGCTGGTCGGCGCGAGCGTCGCGCTGCTCGAGCGCTTCGCGGCCGATCGAGTCGTCGAGGCGATTCATCGCCATCGCGTGACCGTGTTCCCCGGTGTCGCGACGATGTTCCGCCGGCTGCTGGACGCCCCCGAGCTCGTGGTCGCCGACCTCGGCTCGGTGCGCATCGCGGTCTCCGGCGCGGCGCCGTGTCCGTGGGAGCTGGCCGAGCGATGGCGCGGCCGCACGGGGATCCGGATCGTTCGCGGCTACGGGATGACGGAGCTCTTCCGTCCGATCTCGTACCGGGCAGCCGATCCGACCGAGTCACCCGATTCGATCGGGTGGCCGGTGCCCGGCGTGGAGATCCGCGTGGTCGACGACGCCGGGCGCGGCGTCGTCGCGGGAGAGGCGGGCGAGCTCTGGATCAGAAGCCCGTCGGCGATGGATGCCTATATCAACGCACCCGACGAGACTCGCGAGGTGCTCGTGGAGGGATGGTTCCGCACCGGTGATCTCGCCACGGTCAGCGACGACGGCCTGGTCACGATCGTCGGGCGCAAGCGCGAACGGATCCTGCGCGGCGGCTATTCGGTCTTCCCGCCAGAAGTCGAGGCGGTACTCCTCACGCACCAGGCGGTCGCCGAAGCGGCGGTCCTCGGTATACCCCACCCCGAGCTCGGCGAAGACGTCGCGGCCTTCGTCACCCTTCGCCCCGACAGCGCGGCCACCGCCGATGAGCTCATCGCCCACTGTCGGGCTCGGCTGGCCGCCTTCAAATACCCGAGGCGGCTCATCGTGCTCGACGCGCTCCCCAAATCCCCGACCGGCAAAATCCTAAAGTCAAAACTCACACCCCGGCTGTAGCGGCCGCCAGCTGCCCAGTCGCCGGCAGCCGCCATGAACCTGCCGGATGGCTAGAGATGTGCCACTTTCGTCACCAGTAGGTCCGTTCATGTCCACGCGGGTCCATCCCGTTCCACCGACCCCACGGTAACAGTTGGCGAGGCAATGCTTTTTCCGGATGAGCAGGGGTGGCCTGTCTGTTGCTGTATCTGAAGGGGGGAGGGGGGGTTATGCCAAAGCTGACGCTGGTTGTCGAGCGAACCGCGCTGAAGGTATACGACATCGACAGCCCGGTAATACGGGTCGGTCGCGAGATGGGGCTGGAAGTCGTCATCGACAACGTCGCCGTCTCCCGCCACCAAGCCGAGATTCGTCTCCAGGACGTGCTGTGGTTCGTCCGGGATCTCGACTCGGGGAATGGCACCTTTCTCAACGGGCGGCGGCTCGCGGGCGCGGCGCCGCTCAAGCGCGGTGACGAGATCTCCTTCGGCAAGTTCTCCCTCTTCTTCGACCACGTGCCGACCGAGCCGGCGCCGCAGTCCTACGCTTCCAGGACTGGGCACGCCGAGCCGGGTCGTACGTTGGTGATGAGACCGGAGGAGCTGGCCAAGATCCGCGCGACGATCGTCGAGAAGCGCCGGGCCCACGTGCGCTGGCAGGCCGGCGGCGAGGAAGGGACCTTCACGCTCGCTGACGGCTCGGTCGTCATCGGCCGAAGCGATCACTGCGACCTGCGCGTGGACTTCCGCGGTCCGAAGCATCACCTGCACATCAGCCGTGTCGGCCCGCAGTACGAGGTGCGCAACACGTCCTGGTGGTATCGCATGCGGGTCAACGACGAGCCGACGAGGCAAGCCACGCTACGCGACGGGGACGAGATCGCGATCGGCGGACTCCGGCTCACATTCAAGGACGACATCCGATGATCGAGGAGACCTCGCCGGCCGCGCTGAGGGCGGCCGCGCATGCGCCGCTCCTCTACGGCCGCTACGAGCTCCTTTCGGAGCTCGGCCGGGGCACGAGCGGCGTTGTGTACAAGGCGCATGATCCCAAGCTCGACCGTCTCGTGGCCCTGAAGGCCCTCCGCCCGGAGCTTGTTTCACTCGAGGAGTCGGGCGCCGGCCTGAAGCAGCGCTTTCATCAAGAAGCCGTGGCGGCGGGCCGGCTCACGCATCCCGCGATCATCGCCGTTCACGACGTGGGAGAGGCCGAGGGCCGGCCGTTCATCGTCATGGAGTACATCGAGGGCGGTACGCTCGCCGATCTGCTGCTCGGCGGCCGGCCGCTTCCCCTGGTGGACGCGGTGGGGATCATCGTGCAGGTCTGTGCGGCGCTCGATTATGCCCATCGGCACGGTGTCGTCCATCGAGACATCAAGCCCCGAAACATCCTCGTCGGGCCCGGCGTCACGAAGGTCACAGACTTCGGCACTGCCCGCATCCTGGACGCGAGTCACACGCTGACCGGCACGATGCTGGGGACGCCGGCCTACATGTCTCCCGAGATGGTCCGGGGCCAAGCCGCAGATCCGCGTAGCGACCTGTTCTCCGTCGGCGTCGTGCTCTACGAGGCGCTCACCGGGGTCAATCCCTTCAACGCTGCCGACCTCGCCGCCGTGCTCTACCGCATCGTCAACATCGACGCGCCGTCCGTGCGCCGCCACAACGCCCAGCTCCCCCTCGCTCTCGACCGAGTCCTGCGGCGCGCCCTGGCGAAGGAGCCGGAGGCGCGATACGCGACGGCCACAGACCTCGCCAATGCCTTGCGCGAGGCGGCAACCGGCGAACAGCGGACGTGGAGCCGGCGGGCCTTGCGCGAGGCGACACGGGACTTGCGCCGGACACGACTCCTCTCGCGCCCTGTCCGCGTGGCAGTCGGCGTGATGTGCCTGCTGGCGCTCGGGGCCGGAACGTGGGCGGGCTTACGGCGCGGGCCGGACATCCCCCGGACCGCCGGGCCAGCGTCGGGCGTCAAGCGTGAGACGGAGCCTACAACGCAGCCGGCGGCCCCGACTGTGACGGCCCCGGCAGCGCGACCGGCCACGCTAACCGTGACGGCCCCCGCTGCGCGACCGGTCACGCCAACTGTGACGGCGCCCGCAGCGCGACCGGCCACGCCGACCGCGACGGTCCAGGAGTCGAGATGCCTCAGCGTGAATGCGCTCCCGTTCGCTCAGGTGTATGTCGACGACCGCCCCGCGGGCTACACGCCCACGGCGTGCCTGCGCGTGCCTATCGGGGAGCATCGCGTGCACTTCGAGATGGATGGACAACGCAGCCCGGAACGCCTGCTGCAAATCACCGCTCGACACACGCCCGATGCGCCCATGCGGCTCAGTTACGACTTCAACGCCGGGCGGTTCATCGAGCAATGAGCGGAAGCCGCGCCATCGGGATTCTCGCTCTCATCTGCCTGTTGAGCGGAGGCTGCGCCTCCATGCAGGAGCTCACGCGAGATCTGCCCGGCGTCAAATTCGTGAAATACACGATGGCGGGCGCCGAGCGCGAGCAGCGAGCGAGTCTCGATCGCGGGCTGACCCAGCTCCGTGCCGGCGAATACGACACCGCGGTACGCTCGCTGCGCCAGGCGATGTGGGACGTCGAGCAGATCGACCAGCCCTCGCTTCGCCTGGAAGAGCTGGTCGAGGTCCACCAGACGCTCGCCGCGGCCTACGCCGGCCTCGGGAAGAATCAGTGGAGCGAGGAGCAGCGCGCGCTGGCGCAGGCCCTGGTCGAGTACGGGCGGCGCGAGAACGGGTCCGGATCACCGGAGACTGCCCTGGCGAAAGCGAAGAGCGCCTACCAGGCGGCCCACTTCCGCGAGGCGGTGACCGCGTTCGGTCAGGCGCTGGTCGAGCTCGAAGGACTGTCCCCGACGCCGGTGCGGCTGAAGTCGCTGGTGGACGCCCGGTGTCACCTGGTGCTCGCCTACTTCGCCCTGGGACGGTCGGACCGAGCGGGTGAGGAAGTTCGGCGGCTTGCCGCGCTGGACGGCGCGACGGTGTCGTGCCGCCGCCAGGCGCCCCCACCCGTCCGGACGCTCATCAGCGCCGTGGAGGCGAGCGAGGCACGGCTCGGCAAGCGGAGCGCCGAGTGATGCGAAAAGCCAGTCGAGTGGCGACCGTCACGTTCGCTCACCTTACCGACATCGGTCGGGTCCGCACGCGAAACGAAGACGCCCTCGGCGCCTTCGAACCGGACGATCGGGAGCTCCTCCAGTCGCGCGGGCGTCTCTTCGTCGTGGCCGACGGGATGGGCGGCCACACGCGCGGGGACGTGGCCAGTCGCCTCGCGGTCGAGACCTTGCGTGACACCTACTACGAGGACGAACGCTCGGAGCCGCTGCCGGAGGCGTTACGCGTGTCCGTCCAGATCGCCAACAACGCCGTGTACCGCGAGAGCCGGCTCGCCGCGGGCGAGGCGCCGATGGGGACGACGCTCACCGCGCTGGTCATCCGCGGTGACGATGCGTTCCTGGCCCACGTCGGTGACAGTCGGGCGTTCCTCGTCCGGGGCCGCCGGATCCGCCAGCTGACCGAGGATCACTCGCTCGTGGCCGAGCTGGTCCGCGACGGCGTGCTCAGCGCGACCGAGGCCGAGCACCATCCGAGCGCCCACGTGATCTTGAGGGCCCTCGGCCTCGCCGAGGACGTGACGGTCGAGGTACAGGGGCCGCTGGCGCTCCGTAGCGGGGACACGCTGGTGCTCTGCACGGACGGCCTCACGCGACAGGTGAAGCCCCACGAGATTCGATGGCTGGCCGGGAGCCGATCGCCGCGCCGAGCCTGCGAGGGGCTGGTGTCGCTGGCGAACGAGCGCGGGGGCCCGGACAACATCACCTTGCAGCTGATCCGGTTCGGACCGCGGAGGTTCTTACCCGCCGCCCTTTCGTCTCTTCGCGTCTGGTAGGCGGCCACCACCGCGCAGGCGGGGAACCACCCGCTACCGATCGATCTCGACGAGATATTCCTTGATGCGCCGAGCATCCGGCGCGTCCGGCTTCAGCGCGAGATACTTCTGGAACGCCTCCTTGGCGCGAGCGTTCTCCTTTTGCTGATAGTAGAGAAACCCGAGCTGACGGAAGGGATCGGGGAACGCGGGGTCGAGCTCGGCGGAGCGCTCGTACCGCTCGAGAGCCTTTCTCGCCTTGTCGGCCTTGTCCGCCGTGTCGCGAGACCGCTGCGACTGGAGCCGATACAGATCGCCATAGTAGAGCTGGGCCACCGGGTCTTTCGGCGTGATCGCGAGCACGCGATCGAGCTGCTCCGCGGCCAGCGCGAACCGGCCGGCCTGGATGTCGAGACGGGCGTTCTCGCGAACGACCGTGCGCATGCGGAGACCGAACTCCTCGGTGTTCGTCACCCTGTCCGGGGCGACCGCGGCCATCGCGTACCGGCTCTTGATCAGCTGGTTCGTGTCCTCGACTCGCTCGGTGAGCCGTGGATGGCTGCCGAAGAAGAACGTCTCGAGGCTACCGCGTTCCTTGGACTCCTTGCGGAGCACCTCGAAGACCCGCGGCGCCTCCTTGGGGTCGTAGCCGGCCCGGACCAGGCCCGCCATGCCACCCTCGTCGGCCTCGCGCTCGAGATCGCGGCCGTAGCCGTTGATGGCGGCGATCGCGGCCAGCTGGAGGCCAAGACCCAGCAGCACGTTCGCCGTCTGGCTCAGGACCGCGGCGCCCACGGAGTCACCCGACCGGGCTTGCGATCCCGCCGCCACCGCGACGCCGATCGAGGCGGCGATCGCGGGCACCGTGAAGAGCCCCTGCTTGTTCTGAGCGTCGCGCGTGAAGCTGAGCGCGTGGCGATTCGTGACATGCGTCATCTCGTGGCCGACGATCATCGCCAGCTGCGCCTCGTTGTCCAGCCGCGCCAGGAGCCCGGTGTGGATGTAGATCCGCCCGTTGGGCATCGCGAACGCGTTCAGGGTCGGGTCGCGCAGGACGCCGAACTTGAATCCTGGGCCGCCGGCCTCGCGGACGTCGTCGGACACGAGCTTGTCACCGATCGTGGCGAGGTACTCGTCGAGGTGCGGGTCGTCGTAGGGCTTCAACTTCTTCTGGAGCTGGTCTTCCTCTTTCTCGGCCCGGGTCCAGAGGCGGAGCTCGTCGGCTTCCGGCTTGAAGGGTTTTTCGGCGCCGATGGGCTTCACGCTCCGCGAGGCACAGGAAGAAGACAGGAACGCAACGATCACCAGCCACGCGACCGAGCGGCAGGCGGCACGCGAGGCGGCGTGCCGCATCAGTTTCGTTCGGCCAGCCTCTGGCGAATCCGCCGCAGCTCCTCCTTGAACGCGGCGGCGTCCCGGGCCTGCGGGTATCGCGTGAGGTAGCGCTCCCACTCCGAGGCGCCGCGGTGCAGCTCGCCGAGCTTGACCAGGACGGTGCCGCGATCGCGCACGTGCGTCGGCGCGTCGGTCTCGACGACCAGCAGCCGGTCGATGACCGCGAGCGCCTTGGACCAATCCTCTCGACGGGCGTAGATCCCCTGGAGATTCCTGAGCATCCGCACGACGACCTGGGCCTTCGTCGCGGGAACGAAGTGCGCGTCGGTGAGCTCGACCTGACGCCCGACGGCGCGCGAGGCGATGGCCTCGGCCTCGGCGCGCTCGAGCCGGCGGCCGCCGCCGAACGGGTCGAGGAGCACCAGCTCGTCGTCCACGCGCGCCCCCACGCAGAAGTGCCCAGGCAGGCCGATGCCCTGGATCTCCAGGCCGACCCGGCGGCCGACTTCCATGATGAGCACCGAGAGCGTGATCGGGATGCCGAGCTGACGGTCGAGGACGTCGTTGAGGCAGCTGTTGCGCGGATCGTAGTAGTCGTCGGCATTGCCGCGGAAGCCCTTCTCGTTGAACAGGAACTCGCTCAATCGCTCGAGGGCGCGCCGCCGGTCGCTGATCTTCGCCGCCGCCGAGCGCGCGGCGAGCTCGTCGAGTCTGGCCAGCGAGCGCTCGGCGACGAGATCGGGATACTCGATCCGCGCGACCGCGAGCGCCGCGCCCCCGAGATCGATCTCGGAGCCCCTCACCAGGCCCCTGAAATCGTCGAGCGCGCGGTCGAGGCTCATCGGCTCGCTCAGCAGCCCGGGGCGTGGTGGATGCCCGCCGTCGCGAGGGCCTTCTTCTGGAGCTCGTCCGCGAGCTCCAGGGTCTTGCGGGCGGCGCTGGTCGCGGCCGCCTGCGCGTCCGGCGTCGTCGCGAGCCGGAGCAGGAGCGTGCGCCCGAGCTCGTGGTGGTAGCGCTCGTCAGGCTCGATCACGTCGCGATACATCGCGGCGGTCTCGCGGTCACCCGCGTGCTCGCAGAACTCGATGAACTGCCGGTTCTTCACGACCGCGATCGCCTCGCGGGTGAACTGGCCGGCCGCGACCCGCTCGACCGTCGTCGTGAGCGTGTCCAGGTACTGGAACAACGGGCCATAGCCCTTCGCGAGCGGATCGAACGACCTGGCGTCGAAGCCGAGCGCGCGGAGCCGGTCGGCGATCATCCGGTAGTGCTTGGCCTCGTCGCCGACCTGGCGGGCGAGCGCCAGCTTCACGTCCACGTCGTCGGTGGTGACGAGCCAGCGCGCCGCGATCTCGGTGGCCTCGATCTCGT
>Ga0137407_10001384_pt1 | contig 15780 bp, 17 predicted proteins | sample CZOMad2_2_16fung_FD_108410 | JGI IMG/M metagenome (GOLD analysis project Ga0137407, IMG submission 108410) | Vadose zone soil fungal communities from Angelo Coast Range Reserve, California, USA - CZOMad2_2_16fungal (Illumina Assembly) | ecosystem: Environmental > Terrestrial > Soil > Vadose... | reverse complement strand
GTGATCCTGCGTTACGACGTCCAGCCGAATGGATCGCTCACAAACAAGACTGTGTTCCTCGACGCAACCAATGAACCAGGTGAAGACGCCTGGGACGGGCTGAAAGTCGATCGCCAAGGCAACGTTTATGCCTCGGGCCCTGGCGGACTTTGGATCATTTCACCCGAAGGAAAGCATCTCGGAACGATTATCGGACCGGAACATCCCCACAATCTGGCGTGGGGTGGAGAAGATCACGAGACTCTTTATCTCGCAGCACAAACTGGAATTTATCGACTCTCCGTGAAGGTTCCCGGAGCGGGTCAGCTGCAATAAGAAGACTCTCAGCGAGAGGACAAACACGATGGCAACACAAGTGCCAAGACAAACCGATCGCGCAATAACATCAACCCGGAAACGCAAAGCTACATTCGACGAATCGTCGCCAGCAGGTTTGCCGCGAGCTGACACGGTGAGTTTCGGCCGCGAAACGTGCGGTTCCCTCGAACAGTCGGAACAGCGCGAATGGCTGGTCACGAACGGAATCGGCGGCTTCGCGTCCGGAACGATCAGCGGCAATCTGACTCGCCGCTATCACGGACTCTTGTTCGCGGCGCTCAATCCGCCTATGGGACGAACTCAGATGGTTGCCAAGCTCGATGAAGTCGCAAGCTATGACGGCGCAGATTATCCTCTCGCTACAAATCGCTGGACGGGGGGCCCTTTGTTCTGGCGCATTTGCGCGTCTACAACAATCCTGAAATGGCGCGCAGTTTTCTTGAGCCGATCGGAAAGCAAATCACAACCGCTGGTCTTGGGACGCTCAGTGAGATCTTCGACGGAGACGCACCCTTCAATCCGCGAGGTTGTATTGCTCAGGCCTGGACCGTCGCGGAAGTCTTGCGCTCGTGGCGAGCAACCTTTGGTTAGGCTTGTGCAAGGATGGTTGCGGAGACGACATGGTCACCGCTTTCCGAAAACACCATAAAGGTATGAAACGGCGCGCAAACATCGTCGAGCTGTACCGCGTCACTTCGATCACTTTTCTGAATCCGGGGGCCGCCGTTCGGCATCCAAAAGGGTCATCGAGGGTTCTGACGGGATGTTTAGTGCTATATTTGCCCGCGAAACTGGATTTCGTGTCATGGTCCGGAGGCCGTTGTTCCCAGTGACCACGCCAAAACCACACCCGTTGCCGTCGAGCGTCGTCCGTGACGACGAGCCTTTACTAGTTGCTTCGGCTCGCTCTGGAAATGCATCTGCGTTTGAAGAGCTCGTCGGCCGCTACGAAGACAAGATCTTCCGTCTCACCAGCAATATCACAGGAAATCGCGAGGACGCCGAAGACGCGATGCAGGATGCTTTTTTGAAGGCCTATGCTCATCTCAAAGACTTTCATGGCGAATCGCGCTTCTACACCTGGCTCGTACGCATCGCCGCGAACGAAGCGCTGATGCGCCTTCGCAAACGCCGGCCGAATCATTTTTCGCTGGATCAACCCATCGCAGGTGACTCCGACCTGATGCCGCGCGAGCTAGACGAATGGCGTCCGAATCCTGAGCAGCTCTACGCCAAGTCGGAAATCGACAAGATCGTTTCCTCGTTTGTAGACCAGTTGGAGGATGAGTACAGGATCGTGCTCGTGTTGCGCGACGTTGAGGAACTGTCTACACAGGAAACTGCCGACGCGCTGGGCATCTCTCTCTCGGCCGTGAAATCACGATTACTTCGGGCCCGACTCAAGCTCAGAGAAAAACTGAGCCGACATTTTCGCCAAGGTGCGCTGAATTGAACTGCAAAGGCGTCATTCGCGAGATTTCTAACTATATCGATGGGGATCTGGATCCCGTCGTGAAACAGGAACTCGAGCGTCACCTTGAGCACTGCGAAGACTGCACGATGATCGTAGATCAGACCCGGAAATCGATCGAGATTCTGTGCGACTCCCGGCCCGTTTCGCTGCCCACAGACGTGAGGGACCGCCTTCACACCCAGTTGCGTCGCAAGATCAATCACGACCCGTCCTGAGCCTTTCCCGCGTTTCCAGCGTTCACCACGGGTTTATCTAAATCTGCTACTATTCGACAACTTACTCAGTGGCCCGAATCTTCCACGCCCTGAGCTCCATGTAGGCCTTTGACGGGGAGGTTATGCATGTCTTGGGTATCCTCGGTTTCAGCGCAACAGGCATCTCCAGAAGTAAGAAATGTCTACAACTTCTTGCAGGAAAATTGGGGTTTTGTCCCTAATTACTTCCAGGTGCTTGGCGGCCATCTTCAACTGCTTCAGGATCAAGTGAATATGTTCACGCACCTCATGTTCGAAGAACGTGCGTTGCCGCGCGCCATCAAGGAGCAAATTGCGCTGGTCGTCAGCGGAATCAATCTGTCTAACTATTGTCTGGCCGCGCACTTGGAAATTCTCGGGCGGCTCGGTTTCGAGAAATCCTTTGCCCGAAAGCTAGCCCTGAATTTCGAGAGTGCGCCTCTCGAGCCGAAAATAATGACGCTCTTCCAATTCCTTGCGAAGGTTTCTCGCCAACCAGCGGACATCGAACGGCAGGATTTCGACCGCGTGCGCGAAGCTGGATGGAACGATGCTGAAATAACGGAGGGTGTTCTGGTCGCTTCGCTTTATGCCTGCGCCAACCGATTCTCAGCCGCAATCGGTCTCGTCGCCGACTTTTGAACGAATCTCGAGAAATCGCCGTCCAAAAGTACTTCTGAACTTACCATCCGCAATCTGTCCAGAATCGCAAATAGCTTCGACACCCTCCGGAAATTTCGATGCTGTCGAGAACGAGGAGCACTGTGCCACAACGGGAGAAGTGCATCTTGGACGAGTGCCTCAGGCGGGTCGCGCTTCCAAGACAGTACTAACACTTCTGGGAAATTTAAGGAGATTTCATTTCTCTGGTGTATGGCGCCAACGTCCTTGGGGCTGGTGCTGACCGGAATGGCATCCGACGGACTGCGCGGTTCCGAACATATTGGCGAACCGGGCGGCTTGATGCTAGGAGATCGCACTCCGCATCCAAAAACAGTCCGCCGGTGGCCACAAAGGATTTGGACAGATGTTCCACAGCAGGTATTTTCCACATCCGGTGATGAGTATTTCTGCTGCTTGCAAGAGAAGACTGCTTTGAGAGAGCGTTGGAGATGAACAGGCCGCAGGCCGCGGCGAAGGGCGCGCAGGGAAAGGTACTGGGGAGAAATCGATGCGAGAAGAAGTGATCACCGTCGTGCGATACAGTTTAGAGCTAAGGCGCGAGGTCCTCATGCGTCTTACGTACAGCGTAGGCGAGGGACCGCGGCCTGACACCGTACGCTGGTTTCTTATAGGAAAGGAAATCGAGACGCTCGCCCAAAGCAAAGCCAACTCCTGAGCAGTTGTGCTCCCTTCGAACCTGCCGCCATCTTGCCCAAGAAGCGCAAGCCGTTGCCAGTATTCAATGCGTGCTGAACGATGTTTATCTCGGAAGCGCCCCCTTTGGCAGCCTTGACAGGAATTCGTGCCCTTGGGCGGATCGTATCAATGCTCGAGGCCTGTTCTTCCAAACATATGTCGAACCGACTGCTGTGGCAGATCCCACGATTCCGTTACTTCCGTTCGCTGGTGCTATGGCCGCTCATATCAGGGGTCCCGCGCACGATTGCACGCAACAGCCTCTTTCTTCTGGTCGCGAGAGATATCACGGCGCACATCAGTCGGCATCTGGAACAACCTGATCCATCTTCGGGAGCACGGATTGGAGTTCCTTTCCGCCTGTGTTATTTTCTGTTTAAAGTCTAACCATCTGCGTTTCTTGGCTGACCGTTCCACGGACTCTCCTCCCGGGTGGCCGCTCTCACAGATTGGGCGAGTGACTGCTTTTCAGCCACGTTTTTTCCTGCTATGTTCGACGAAACCGCATTGAGGCGTATTCACGGTCAAACTGCACTTTTCCCGTCGGTGTACAAATGAACCGTCAATGTCTGTGCACTGGCTTGAAATGATTTTTGCCTGCCGGCTACGGGCAGGCTCACGCCAGGTGCAAGCACACGTAGGAGCTGTCGGGGGGATGCGCTTGCCAGCGACAAATTCCTTGCATGCGGAGCGCTGTAGCCCGCTGGTGTGGAATTCAGGGGCCCGCCGTGTGTCTGCAAAACGTCTAGATTTTTTACCCTGCAGTATCCTGCTCTGGATTGGCATCCTCATTTTTTTCGTGGGGTCAACAGGATGCAAAAAGCAGACGGCAGAGCACGTCACTCTCACCTTGCTTGATCAAGGCTGGATGACACGAGAATTCTTGGACAAACGAGAGGAAGTGCTACAGCAATTCACGCGAGAAACGGGGATTCAAGTAAAAGTTCTGCCTGCACCGGAGACATCCCTCGATCAGCTTGCCTTCTGGCAGAAATTGCTTTCCGAGGGCGGCAAAACTCCGGACGTTTATGGCGTAGACGTAATCTGGCCGGTAACGTTGAACGACTATCTCATCGATCTAAATCCCTTTTTGGAGCAAGACGCCGCAGCGCATTTTCCGATGCTCGTGGCCAGCTATACCGTGAATGGCAGACTTGTCGCCATGCCGTATCATGCAAACATGGGAGTACTGTTTTACCGCACAGACTTGCTCCGAAAATATGGCTACCGGACGCCCCCGCAGTCCTGGGCGGAGCTCGAAAACATGGCGACAAGAATTCAAGCAGGCGAGCGCGCCGCAGGGAAGAACAATTTTTGGGGATTTGTATGGGAAGGAGACGCGGCGGAAGGGCTTACGTGCAATGCACTCGAGTGGCAGGCTGCGGAAGAAGGTGGTTCGATCCTTGAAGAAGACGGCAGGATTAGTGTCAACAATCCTCGGACGATTCGCTCGTGGGAAAGGGCTGCACACTGGGTAGGCACGATTTCTCCTCCTGGAGTCACATCCTATCGAGAATCAGATGCGAACAATCTGTGGCTGTCGGGCGAGGCAGCGTTCATGCGTAACTGGACGCCAGCTTTTCGAAGGAGTCAGGCATCGGGTTCCGTGATCAAAGGCAGATTCGACGTCACTCTGCTTCCGAGAGACAAAAAGGGACGAGCCGGAACTTTGGGAGGCTCCGGCTTAGGCGTTTCCCGATTTTCCGAGCACGTCCGGGAGGCAATTGAGTTAGTCCGGTTTTTGTGCCGGCGTGACATTGAAATGAAGTGGGCCGTGGTGTTCTCCGAGCCACCGACGTTGCCAGAACTCTACGACGTGCCAGAAATTGTGGAAGCGAATCCATATCTAGGGCGTTTAAAGCGATCCTTTCAGAATGGTAGCGTGGTCCGTCCAGCAAAGATTGCCGGCAGGAAGTATCCGGAAGTGTCCACATCCTATTTTCGAGCAGTACATGCCGTCTTAACCAAAGAAAAGAATGCAGTAGACGCGGCAAAAGAATTAGAAGAAGAACTAGTTCGACTTACTGGATTCAAAAAGCAAGACTCAGTACAAACCGCGCTGAAGGTCCATTAAGGGTCAATGAAGACGAGCACCCAGGCCGAACCGGCGGGTAGCTCCAATGGGAGACGCGCCAGCCGGTATCTTCAAAGCAGGCTTAAGATCGGTGCGCGTCTGGCTGCGAGTTTTATCGCCGTTGTACTGCTCATGCTTGTGGCGAGTATCGTTGCCTTTTGGCAACTGCATTCAGTCCGGCAACAAGCCCAGCATCTTGTTCTCGCAGACGATAAGCTCATCGCCGTACTCCGAGTCCACACCAATCTGCTCAGCTTCCGCGAAAAGCTGGATTCGCTTGTTACTGCCGGAGACTCTCGTCGATTTGCAGTGGAGGCTGCACAATTAGGTAACACTCTTCTGGCGGACGTGGAACGAGCCAAGCAGGTTTTAAGTAACGTGTCACCTGGGCTGGCGCGCGACCCAACCTTGTCACCAACCCTACAGGCTGTAGGAAGTGCCGTACCCTCGCAGGTTAACATTCTTACGAATCTTGCGAACTCGGGCGATTGGATGGCTGTGCGGATGCGGTCAGACGACCAGCTCACGGCACTGAGTGCGCTTACAACCTCACTCATCGACAAAGTGGATTCCGAAGTGGCAGCTGAGAGATCGCGAGCACTGGACAGCGTTCGGCAAGTGGAACGACGGGTCCTGTTCATACTGGCCGTCACCGCCTTGGTAACGCTATTGACAGCAGGCGTGTTGGGACTTCAGGTGACGCGAAGCATAACGGAGCCCCTGGAACGGCTAGGACAAAGCGCGAGGGTACTCGCGCGGGGCGAGTTTCTGCACGAAGTGAAACTGACCGGCCATGATGAACTGGCGGAGCTTTCTGAAGTGTTTAATGACACCGGCAGAAAGCTGCAAAAATTGTATGAAGACTTGCGAGCGAGTGAAGCGCGTTTCCGGACGGTTGTCGAAACGGCGCAGGTTGGCATTACGGTATTTGGGACAGACGGAAGTATTCAGTTCTGCAATTCTACTGCTCTCAGTATGTTTGGCGTGACAGAACAACAAGTCCTGGGAAGACCGTACGAGGTTTTGATCAGTACAGCTTTTTACGAGGACGGCAGAGAATGTCCGCCAAAGCAGTGCCCTGTTTCACAAGAATTGCTAAAGGAAAACGCGAGTCGGGGGATCGTGTTGCGTATTTATCGCCGCGCGTTCGCGGACTGGATTTGGGTTTTGTCCGATGCGGCTCCTGTTCTCAAATCCGATGGTAGTGTTTGGCAAGTCGTCAATACTCTCACGAATATCACCAACCAAAAAGAGGCAGAACAGGCGCTGAAACACAGCGAGGCAGAGTTCCGCATGATATTTGACAAGGCTGCAATCGGCATGACTCTTTTGGACGTCTCTGGCCAGTTGATCCGCGCGAATCCAGCTATGCTGAATCTTCTGCAATATACCGACGCAGAAATGAAGAAGATGACCTTCGTCGGCATCACGCATCCGGATGATGTCGCCTCGAGTTCCTCTCTTTTTCAGGATCTCGTAGAGGGCAAGCGCGAAGGTTTTCGCATCAAGAATCGGTATATCCGCAAAGACGGCCAGATCTGTTGGACGTGGCTGACGACGTCCGCCATGCGCGACAAGGATGGGCCGCTGCAATATTGTGTGTCCATGATCGAGGACATCACGGAACAGGAAGCTGCTCAGGAATCGTTGCGGCAATTGTCGACACTCATGCTGCGCGTTCAGGAAGAAGAGCAACGGCGCATCGCCAGGGAAGTCCATGATTCGACGTCACAGGAAATCACCGCGTTAGCCCTACACCTGGGAGCGCTGAAGAAGTCGCAGACAAATCTATCACCCAAAGCAACGAAGCTGATTGCCAAATGCCTCAATCTGGCACAGAAGGTGTCCCGCGAGATTCGAACATTTTCCTATCTTCTTCATCCGCCGATGTTGGATGAGTTTGGATTATGGGCTGCGCTTCGTGTCTTTGTCACGCAATTCCGGAATCGCAGCGGAATTCGGGCGACGATCGATATCGAAGGCTATTTGGAGGACGACCGACTCGATCCCTCTCAGGAAATTGCAGTGTTCCGATTCGTTCAGGAGGCTTTCGCTAATATTTACCGCCATTCCGGAAGCAAGACAGCGGCTGTGCATTTGTGGAGCGAAGGAGGCTCTGTGAATGTTACGGTTGCCGATCAAGGTCGCGGGATTCCACGCAAAATCCTGAAAGAGATCAATCCGTTTACTGGGCGCTTGGGCAGTGTGGGTATTCCTGGAATGCGCGAGCGCATCATGCAGATCGGCGGAACATTGGACGTCGTGAGCAGTCAGACCGGCACAATATTGAGCGCACGAATTCCTGAACAACTTCCCTGATCAAGTGAACACCTGGGTAGGCGTCCGAGTGCCTCAGGGCTCAACAATCTTGTTTCGCACTGCGTATCGAACGAGTTCGCTGAAGGAACGCAAACGGAGTTTGCCCATGATTTTGGCGCGATGGCCCTCTATGGTGCGGGTTGCAACATTGAGTTCTGAGGCCACTTCCTTGTTGCTCTTTCCTTCCGCAAGGAGTTGTACGACTTGCCGCTCGCGCACGCTGAGCCGTCCAGCGCGTGAGGGCCTTTGCTTTCTTCGATGGGGATTCCTGAAGATGTCCATGATCACTTCCGACGCGGCAGGTGTGAAGAAGGTCTTGTCGTGCATGATGGCATCGACCGCCGCGATCAAATCGCGTTCCGCGTCGGATTTTAGGATGTAGCCGCGGGCTCCCGCCTTGATCGTTTTCTCGATCAGCTCCTCCGCCGTATGCATTGTTAGGAACAGGACGCGTGTATTTGGCAAAGCCTTCAAGATCAGTGTCGCTGCGTCTAATCCATTCAGCACGGGCATTCCTATGTCGAGAATGGCAACGTCCGGGTGCAGCTCGACGGCTCTCTCAAGCGCTTCGCGGCCCGTTTTTGCCGCGCCAACAACTTTCCAACCAGGTTGAGTTTCAAGAAGGGCCCGCAGTCCATGACGAACCACGGCGTGGTCGTCTGCTATCAAGATCGAGACGCTCTTCATCCCTTGTTGCCCGCGGAAAGGGTGAACTTCCCTACGAGTCTCCTGCTGTGGGTCCAGAAGGTCATGAATCTTGTCCGTCTGTCTCGGATGATTTCACATTCTCCAGAGCCAATTTTGCTAGCACCGCAGTGCGTCCGTGCTGCATTAGCCGGTCCCATAACATTCAACCAGGTGTGCTGGCGCCGTATTTCCCAGACTGTGCATCCTGCCACGTATCGATGCGGCTGCGGGCCGTTGCCAGTGCGCTGTACAAGCCCGATGCTGGACAAGAAAACTCATGCTTATCTTCGTGGGGCGACAGAAATTTCTTGCAGACGAGCCGGTTCGCAACTTCACGCGCAGAATCTCCTAAGGCGGACAACCATAGGCTCGATTCTGTGAGGCTGACAACCGAATCAACTCGCCGACATTGTGGCGAGAAACAGGAACATCAGCAATACGTAGTTCTACGTGCTCGCGGTCGTGGAGACAGCGCGTACATCTGAGCCACGACTTGACGTTGTATTTACAAAATCCGGATTGCCCAAACACCCAATGTCTGCCGGCCCCCAGCGATGCCTCGGCAGAGCGGAGACTGCTAGGGATAAGCCCTGTCATGTCCATTGTCGTCGGATCAGCGAGTGTGACTTACGGGGCTTGCCAGTCGAGAGAGTAGATTTCCTCGGTACCGGTGTCGCGAAGCAGAAGCGGTGAATCGTCGGAAGACATGCCTAGCCACACCCCGTAAAAGCCTGTTCGCCGTATGTTTCTCAAATCGGCCACCCGCTCAATCTTCCGGTCGCGAATGTGTATCCGCATCACCGAAGGCTGCTGGTCCTCCTGATGCAGGAAGTAAACATAGTCTCCGGTTTTCGACCAGTTGGGGAAACCCAGGGTTATCTTCGCAATCTCCTCCCACTTTTCGGTGGCAAAATCGAAAAGCATAAGGCTGCGAGATGCGAAAGGCATGGCGACGAGATAGCGTCCGTCGGGCGACCAACGAGGCGAGAAAAAGCCCTTTGATTCTGGCAGCATCGAAATCTGATGGGTGGTGATATTAAGGATCCGGACGGTACTGTTGGGATCAGCCGGAGGGCCACCGAAGACAATCCTTGTTCCGTCCGGCGACCACGTAGGATCGTATTGTTCCTGGGGGTCTTCGTGCATCAGTTCGCGCGGCGTTCCCCCTTCGCTTGAGACCGTATATATCTTAGACTTCTGTCCCGGCAAAAACCCATAGAACACGATCTGATGGTCATCGGGCGACCAGCCAGGCAGCACGGCAGTGAGGGGCGGGTAAGTGAGTTGAATTCGCCGGCTGCCGTCCGATTTGCTTCTCCAAAGTGTGCCCTCCGGAAAACCGACATAGGCCACCCACTGACCATCCTTAGAGAAGCTGACGCTATCTGCGGAAATCCCGGAAAGAAATGGAACGAACTGGGCAGACTTCGCGTCATAGCGAGCCAGCTCACCGCGCGCTAGTGTCCCCACCACGAACAGTTTTTTGCCATCCTTGCTGGGCAGAGGCGAGGAGAAAGCCATCGGCCCCGAGGTCAGCTGGAAAGGTTGGCCGCTGGGTTTTCCAAACCAACTGGTCTCTTCCGCACGGGCCCAGATATTGCCTCTTGACTGAAAAACGAAATATTTTCCGTCCGAAGTCCATCGGCCGCAACACTCGTTGGGAGGAGCGTGCCAACCCGGCAACAGGGGATGAGGGTCCGTCCCGTTGAGCGAAACCTGCCAAAGCTCGCCTTGGGGAACGGTCGTGCCCCCGACTCTGAATCGAATCACAGTACCGTCCAGCGACCAAGCGGGATCAGACGTTTGATCGGGCGCGGCGATAAGCTTGTGGGGTTCGGTGCCATCGCTCCTTGCCAGGAATAAATCGCGACCATCGGCGTAGACAATCCTTTGGCCGTCAGGGGACCAGGCGGCGGCCTGTCCAATGGCCTCTCCCAGCCTGCGAGGTGATCCGCCGAGCACCGGGACTCCCCAAAGCGATCCGTTGAATGCAGTCTGGCCCACTTCGTCGGCTACGAGCAAGGTTGCCCCATCGGGAGAAACTGCAAGCAAAAACATGGTCGGTGCGGGCACCGGGACGTGGGCCACTTCTCCACCGGAGCCGGACACTTGCGCGATGCTCCCACCCCTGGAACCGAACTCGTTAAAATAAAGCCGAGCTCCATCCGTCCCGACCAGTCCCTTTGGAATGCCGTCGTGAGTGACCGGGACGTAGCCCGATACTTTGGGCGGCGGAAGGGGGCGAGATAGAAGATAGATGAGCGACGCGATGACGAGGAGACTCACGCCGCCGACAGCGACTGTCCAACCTTTCCATCCCGGCCGCCAGGGTTTGGACACAACTCCGCCATCTGAGACGCCGCCTGCCACGGCCACTGAAGAAAGTTCAGCACGCCCCGTAGATATTGTGGCGGCGGACCGTCCCGAATCCTTGTCTCGCTTCAGTCGTTGCAAATCGGCTCGCATTTCTGCCGCACTCTGGTAGCGCAGGTTGCGATCTTTTTCCAGACCCTTGTTGATAATGCGTTCGAGTTCGACGGGAATACCGGGATTCAGCCGCACGACGGGGGCTGGCGCGGTGTCCAGGATGGCTCTGAAGATCTCCGCAGGGCTGTTTCCGCGGAACGGCAATGTGCCGGTAGTCATCTCGTAAAGCACCACGCCGAAAGAAAACAAATCACTACGCGCGTCGAGTTCCTTGGCGCGGGCCTGCTCGGGCGACATGTAGGAAATGGTTCCGACCGTGGAGCCGGGGCTGGTCAGGTGCACTTCGACGTCAGTCAGGGTGTTGGCCGATGCGACCTCGCTGGAAAAAACAGCGGGGGCGACCTTGGCCAGCCCGAAATCCAGAATCTTGGCGTGTTCGCGCTTGGTGACAAAGATGTTGGCAGGCTTGATGTCGCGGTGAACGATACCTTGAGAATGCGCCGCGTCCAACCCGTCGGCGATCTCAATGGCGAGTGAGAGTAGAGCTTCGTCATCTAATGGCTTTCCCGCAATGAGATGCTTGAGGGTCACGCCATCTAGATACTCCATGGCAATGAAGGACTGCTCACCGTGTTTGCCGATTTCGTAGATGGTGCAAATATTAGGATGATTGAGAGCAGACGCCGCACGCGCCTCTCGGTAAAAGCGTTCTAGGGCTTGCAGATTTCGCGACACTTCATCGGGCAGGAATTTGAGGGCGACGAAGCGGCCAAGCTCGGTGTCCTCAGCTTTATAGACCACGCCCATGCCGCCACCACCAATCTTCTCGACGATGCGGTAATGCGAAATGGTCTGGTCGATCACTACGGGATGCCCAACTTTCCGGTTCATCTTACGGGCGCGGCAGCGGCCAGTCAACGAATGGCAGCTCTGACACGGTCGCGTCGAACCGGGACAGGATGATGCCGACTACTTGTTTCAATCTCAGAAACTCGACGCGATGGGACTCTGAAGCTGTGGATTGAGATTTTCGAAGCTACGTCCTAGGTAGGGAATTACGAGAAGCGAATATTTCTTCGGTCAACAGCGACAAGATTGTTTGGAATACGAACGGGACTCTTTCTTGCTGCCAAAAGAATCCCATTTTCAGCCAACCTCGTCTACTGAGCCTGCTCCTCGCAAGTCAATTCCAATTGTTCCTTATCTTATAATCAACTAGTCAGACTGGTTTGGAGGCGTGTTATGCAGAAACGAAGAACCATAACAGATCGCGGAAGGAGTCAAAAAACGGTGCCCACGGGCCGTTGGCAGCTCCAGGTTGCCAAGGCGCGCTTTAGCGACCTCTTTCGCCGCGCCCGCTCCGAGGGGCCGCAACTTATCACGAGCCAGGGCAAAGAAGGCGTTGTGATGATCTCCGACGAGCCATACGAACGGCTTGTGGGCAAGGCCCATCAACCGAAAAACCTATTGCAATTCTTCCGGGAATCACCACTTGTCGGCGTCGACCTCGACTTGGAACGGGACAAGGATGAGGGGCGTGACATCGATCTATGACTGGCTTCTTACTCGATACGAATTGCATTTCCGAGGTTGTCCGCCTCAAACCCGATCCGCGCGTGATGGCGTGGATCGAATCGGCTGAGGAGGGCTTGCTCTACTTATTCTGATTCCTTGCGCGAAAACAGGATTGGGGAGAGCTAAAACGCCGCCAGGAAAAAGAATGGATCGGATCATCGTAGTCGTGCGATTCATAAAGCCGTGATACCCACATACAAGACCTCGACTTTTCCCAAGCAATGCTTCACCTGATCTCGCTAATTCCTATTTTCCGTTCTTTGCAGTTTCCGTTTCCTAGAGGTTCATCGCCTGCCTCTCGAACTCCTCGACCTACCGGCAGACGCCTACTGCTGTTCCAAGATAGGAGTCATTTACGAGTTGCTTTAGCATGAAGTCGGCGACATCGGCTCGCGCGATCCGAACCGTCCACAAGAAACTGCCAACTTTGCGGCCATGGTGACTTACACCCCGTGCGACCCCGTTCGTTAACACTGCCGGCCGCACGATCACCCACTCCAATTTGCTGGCCGCAATCAATCGCTCCTGCCGAGTCTTGTCCCAAAAATACAAGGGAAGGATCAATGGAATCACAAGTAGTGAGTAGTAAAGGCCCATGCGGCCGACGCTGTCCCCGATGCCCAGAGAAGTCTCGCAGACGAACCGGCGTACATTGTGGGTCTCCATCGCGCGCAGCACGTTCCGCGTGCCTTCTGACAAGATGCGAGTCAAAACAAAGAACCGCTTATGGCCGAGAGCGGAGATCACCGCGTCCTGGCCGCGCACTGCCTTCTCAACGTCGGAATAATCCAGCACATCGCCGTGCACCACCGTTAAATGCGGATGTTCGACCGAGAGTTTGCCAGGATCCCGAACAAGCGCTCTGACCACGTATCCCTGCTCTAGGGCACGGACCAGAAGTTGACGCCCGGTTCCACCGGTCGCACCTATGATCAAAATCCGCGTCAAGGGTCTTCCAGTTGGCGCAACCGAGATTTTGGTCACAGACGTGAGTCCTCGGCGCGCCAAGCCGATGGCGAGTGCGATCGCGTAAACAACGAGAAGAAGCAGGAGCGTCGTCATTGCTATTCTTTCAAGCCGCCCAATTTTGCGGCCTCTATTTTTGACATTGGGACTCTTCGTCGACGAGTCTTCGGAAGGCGAACTCGGCTTGCGAGGGGCTTTCATATTCGCCGTCCTCGTAGCGCTTCTTCATGCTTGCAAGCAGTCTTCCGATCGCGCGTTGACACGCAGCTTTCTTTCCGGCTTTGAGCACCTGCGCCAGGCGTTCAAGGAATTGAGTGTCCCGCACACCTGAAGTATACAGGCTCAGATTTTCAGCCCGGAGTGGCTGACGAACAAATCACACTTTTTGAATTCATGGCTTTGTCCCTCGAATCTAGGACCTGTTGACATTTATCCGAGCGCGAGTGCGGTAGCGGCCAGACGGAGTATGGTGCGGTGCTCTGATCGGTCTTGTCGTACCGAGTGGCGACACAGCGAAATGCCTTGAGGCTAGGTCCTCAGGTTCTGGACGTCGATCGTTTCCCGGAGATTCGTTTTCAATCTCCCGGCGTGGAACTCAAAGGCCCGGACCATTGGATCGTTCACGGGAACTTGGGATTGCACGGCAAGCACCAACCAAAGGCTCACGGTGATCAGCGCAGCTACCGGCATTTGGACACCGATTGCGACGGCAAGATCGTGCATTGGTGGTTGATATCGAATACGGATGCCATCGCTTCACCAACGCATACTTTCCGTTTGCATCTTCACTCACTACCCGCCACGACGGATCGAATTCCGGGCTCAGTGCATGCAAGCTAGCAAGCATCAGCAAAGTTCGAACGGCCGCTACACGCTGCCGGAACTTCGATGTTCGATCTTATGGCACCTAAGCTAAATCAATCCTTCTAGCCGAACGTAGCTCGCTTCCATTCCGCGTTCCATGCCTGTCGCAAGCATGGCCGCCCGCGTCTGGGCATCGGGCAGCGTCATTCGCATTGTCATTAACGTGCCCGTGCCGTCCGCATCAAATCGCGTTTCAATATGATTGTCCGGCGTGGGATTAGGCAGGTGCATCCGCTCGACATGAACAATCCTGCTGTAGGGCTCAAGTTCCAGATATTCACCGGTGAGGTGGAATCCACCGCCTTTGCCGTTCGTCCACTCGTAACGGATCTTGCCGCCCGGTGTCGCTTCGTTGATACAGACGGGCATGGTCCAACCTTCAGGACCGAGCAACCATTTCTGGAGTAATTTCGGATCCGTGTGGGCGTGGTACACGACCTCAGGAGGGGCGGCGAAACGCCTTGTCACAACTACGTGGGTGTCGCCTTCGGTCTTCAGCGTCAACTTGCTCATCGTTTTTCTCCTCTTTTCAGTTGTTCCATGCTGGCCAGAACCTCGTCTAGCCGGTCGTAGTTTCTCTCCAGCGCTTTTCGGAGCATTGCCAGCCATCGGTCCATCGCTTCGATACCGCCCTTTGCGATGCGACGAGGGCGCTTCGTGCCCTCGAGACGACGAACAACAAGTCCCGCGTTTTCGAGCACCTTCAGGTGTTGAGAGATTGCTGGTTGCGTCATCTCGAAGGGCGCGGCCAGTTCCATCACGGTCGCTTCTCCCTTGGCGAGACGCGCAAGAATCGCCCGACGCGTCGGATCGGCCAAAGCAGAGAAGGCGGCGTCGAGGTTCAGGCTGTCATTCATAAGTGATGCTTTATATAAGCCATTGCTTATTTATTGTCAAGGACAAAATTTGGCCGAAGCGCTCAGGTTAACGGGTGTCACTATCCGCAGCTTTGGTCGCAGGCTCTGCCGCGCAATCCGTCGAATCCCTCTCTCGCGATAATAGGAACCATAATGAGGGCCGCCGCAGGATCGGCCCACCACAGACCAAAAAAGGCGTTGAGCAGTAAGCCGGCGAGCAGGATGGCGGACAGATACGTGCAAAACTCTGTTTGTTTGGCGTCCGCGTGCATCGCGGCGCTGCCGAGAGCATTTCCCACCTTTCGCTTGGCCCCGGAGAGAAGGGGCATTACGACCAAGGAGACGCATGCCAGAACGATTCCCGGAATGCTGTGTTCAGGAGCGCGGCGGGACCACAAGTCCAACACAGATTCATAGGCAATGTAGGTCGCCAGTAGAAGAAAGCAAACGCCGACAATCCTGAGAGCTCGCCTTTCATTCAGCTCGCGGCGCCGCACTTCTGCATCAACAGACATCCTCCACAGTAAAACCGACCCGGACGTCACTTCGATGAAGCTATCGATTCCAAAACCTACAAGCGAAATGCTCCCGGCAATTGCGCCTGCGACGACGGCCACCAGACCTTCC
>Ga0137407_10001382_pt1 | contig 15780 bp, 12 predicted proteins | sample CZOMad2_2_16fung_FD_108410 | JGI IMG/M metagenome (GOLD analysis project Ga0137407, IMG submission 108410) | Vadose zone soil fungal communities from Angelo Coast Range Reserve, California, USA - CZOMad2_2_16fungal (Illumina Assembly) | ecosystem: Environmental > Terrestrial > Soil > Vadose... | reverse complement strand
GGGAGACGATCCGAAAATCGGTACAATCGAATTATCGTCACAAAAAGCAATCCGGCGGTGCGGGACAATTCGGCGAAGTATATATGCAGGTAGAACCCTGGCACGAAGGATTGGCCGATCCGAAAAGTTTTTCCGTGCGTGGCCGCGATGAATATAAACTGGATTGGGGTGGAAAACTGGTCTTTCTGAATTGCGTTGTAGGCGGCGCAATTGATACACGTTTCCTTCCCTCCATCCTCAAAGGCATTATGGAAAAAATGCAGGTGGGCCCACTAACGGGGTCGTATGTGCGCGACGTACGGGTAAGTGTATACGATGGTAAAATGCATCCTGTTGATTCCAATGATATCTCCTTCAAAATAGCCGGCCTCATGGCTTTCAAGCAGGCTTTTCAACAGGCCGATCCGCAGATTTTAGAACCTGTTTATACTGTTTCTGTTTTATCTCCCGACGAACTTTCCGGCAATATCATCAGCGATCTTCAAACACGCCGTGCGATCATGGAAGGAATAGACACCGAAGGGCATTTCACCAAAATAATCGCCAAAGTACCACTTGCTGAAATGAATGACTATTCATCTTCTCTTCGCTCTATTACACAGGGCCGCGCTAAATTCAGAATGGAATTCCATGAATATGCAGCAGTGCCATTCGAAATACAAAGAAAGCTAATCGATGAGTATAATAAAGTGCCGGTGAAGGAAGAAGCGTGATTGATGTGCGAATTTACCAATGTGCAAATGTGCGAATTCTTTAATATGGATATGCCGAATGAATTCGCACATTTGCACATTGGTAAATTTGCACATTAGTTTTTTTGCATTTACTTTGCCTTCCACAACGCAAATCAATGGATGTAAAGATAGAACCAAGCTGGAAGGAAGTACTTAAACACGAATTTTCCAAGCCCTATTTTTTACAAATCGCTACATTCCTGAAAACAGAAAAGCTGTCTGGCAAAATCATTTATCCGCCGGGCGGACTCATCTTCAATGCATTTAATACAACCCCATTTGATAAGGTGAAAGTGATATTGCTTGGACAGGATCCTTATCATGGTCCCGGGCAGGCACATGGACTTAGTTTCTCCGTGCCTGATGGCATTCCGCCTCCGCCTTCATTGATCAATATTTTCAAGGAGCTGCAAACTGATATCGGAATGGCCATTCCACGAAATGGCAATCTAACGCGCTGGGCGCAACAGGGTGTCCTGTTACTGAATGCTTCATTGACTGTAAGAGCCAATGAACCGATGAGTCACTCGAAAATAGGATGGGCAGAATTTACTGATACTGTCATTACAAAAATATCAGGAGAGAGAAAAAATATCGTGTTCCTGTTATGGGGAAAATTCGCGCAGGAAAAACAGGTGTTGATTGATGAAACAAAACACCTGCTCTTAAAGGCGGCGCATCCTTCACCTTTTTCGGCTGACAAAGGTTTTTTTGGATGCAGACATTTTTCAAAAACCAATCAATACCTGGCTGCTAATGGCATTGATCCTATTGACTGGACACCGTAAGTAACGTGATATCTTTGAATATTGAATATTGAATAAGGAATGATGAATGATGAATTGAAAGTCACATCAAACTTCATCATTCATTATTCCTTGTTCAATATTCAATATAGGATTAGGTAGGATATTCACAAATCCCGTCCCGATAGGGACGGCTGGTTGGTAGAACAATGTTAAAAATGATGTTGCGTTCCGTAGGAACGCCTGGTGCGCACCAAACGTTCCTACGGAACGTAGGATCTTGTGTCGGATATTTTCTACCCACGAGATGTCCCTCCGGGACATTTAAATGATAACTGGTTTTCTTATGCGAATATTCTACCTAATCCTATATTCAATATTCAATTAAAAGTGATGAATGATGAAGTTTGATGTGACTTTCACTTCATCATTCCTTGTTCAATATTCAATATTCAATTAAATGCTTAGCTGAAACATGAAAGGATCTTCTACAAATAAAAATAATAATATCCCAGGGGGAATTGCAGGAACAATCTTCGGTCATATATGGGCGTTATGGGCTGCTATCGCATTCATATCAACGATGCTGATTTTTCTTATCCCTTTTTTTCTATTTTCCTATTTCCAGCCCGACCCGTTAAAAACAAACCGGTTTGTGAGTTATGCCAGAGTATGGATGAATGTCTTTTTAACATTGGTAGGCTGCCCCTTAACAATAAAAGGCAGGGAAAATTTTAAAAAAGGAGAAACCTATATCGTGTTATGCAATCACAATGCATTGATCGACGTCCCTGTATCATTTCCCGGAATTCCCGGCGGTAATAAAACAATTGCAAAAATAGAAATGGCCAGGATACCCGTATTCGGTTTAATATATAAAACAGGAAGCGTGCTGGTTGACAGGAAGAGTGAAGTGAGCCGGCGCGAAAGTTTTTCAAAAATGAAAGATGTGCTTGATATGGGTTTGCATATGTGCATTTATCCGGAAGGAACAAGAAATACAACAGGTCAGCCTTTGAAATCCTTTCATGACGGCGCTTTCAGGCTTGCCCTGCTTACAAAAAAATCGATCATCCCTGCAGTAATTTTCAATAGCCGCAAAACAATGCCTCCGTCAAAAACTTTTTTCCTTTTACCTTATCGGCTCTCCATGCATTTTCTTGAGCCGGTTAAAATACTGGAAACAGACACCGTGGAAGGGCTAAAGCAAAAAATATTTGATATGATGAAGGAGTATTACCTGAAGAACTGTGACTGATGTGCGGATGTGCGAATGTGCAGATGTGCGAATTCTTTAGTGCGATCATTCAAAAGAATTCGCACATCTGCACATTCGCACATCCGCACATCAATCAATCATGGTTCTGCCTATTGAAAACTCCTCGCCCTGTTAATCCGCAGATCTCTCAATATACCTGATTTGGGATTCAGGGTAATGTTGAATGAACGCCATGGGCCGACCGGTGTAACGTTGATGGACATCTGCCAGCAATGCATATCTCTTGAAAGAAAACCGCTGAGAGAATTGACCTTTAAATTTTTCACATCATAATAAGTGTTCACACCCACTTTCCATTTTTCTGTAAGATTAAAATCACCACCCATAATAAGGCCTGAACTGATATTGGTTGTATATCCACTGAAATCAGGTCTCAATACACTGCTGAAGCTTAATGAATAAGATATATTGAGAGACCACGTAACATTAAAGTCAGCAAATTCAGCAGGATTTCTTCTTATATAATCCAATTCGGACTGTTGCTCTTCAACAGTCATTGGCAACTGACCGAGCGCCTGTTGTTTGTCATCTTCAGCTTTTTTTGCATCCGTGGGCTTACTTTTAAAACTTGTGGAAATAGCAACGCTCCCACCGGTTATCCGGCCCAATGAGAATTTTCTTCCAGGCGCTGCCCATGCATATATATTCCTCCTGAACCCGAATGTATCCGTGATATATGGATCCAATGTTGCTCCTGCTGTAATATTGATGTTCTGAAAAAGCGTGCTACGTAAATAGAGGCTGAACGGCGATAACTTAAATGAATCAGCGAGGTAATTATAACTCGCGGAAAAACCAATTCCATCAATCAATTTTACTTTTTTGATACCTGTTTCACTGGTATCACTTTTTGACCTCACTTTCATTTCAAAATTATTGTCTAAACCAAAGGAAATTCCGCCAAATGTCCCCGATGAAAAAATTCCATAGGTAGTTCCCTGGTAATTTGAAATATTTTGATATTGACCTTTCACATTCACCTGAACATTCTGATAAGAATTTTTCGTAAGATCAGGCTTATAAGTAATACCAATCGTAGGCCGGATTGTATGATGCAATCCAAGAATAGAACTCTTCTTGCCAAAATTGGTAAACGTACCGAAAATAGCGGTACTGAAGTTGAGTGAAAAAGCAACATCATTAGCTATAAAAAATCCATTCTGACGTGTTTTGATAAGCGCGTTTGTAGTATCATTCCATCTGTATAAATAACGCCTGGAATACCATTTTTGCTGCAGGCTGATTCCCGGAGCAATTTGTAAAGGTCCTATCTGCGGCAATGATAATGATATCGGAATGGTATGCTGGGCTCCCCATTGAAAAGTATCGATCAGGTTGTGTATACTGAACAATGAATCATAAAAACTGGTGTTTCCACTGATATTTGTTGTTAACCCTATGCCGAGTTTTTCATACCATTTGGGAGTACCTGCAAATTCTTTTTTCTGGAAAGGATATATGGTAGTGGCAGCAAAACCAATATTCGGCAGATTTACATTTACAAATTTGCTCTGGTTATTCTGGCTATGACTTCCACTGAATGTCAGGTTGTACCTGCCGTTCCATGTTTTAGAATAAGAGATGGATGAACTGATCTGGTTCGAGAAATTGGTGACAGGACTATTATAAACAAGCTGATTGAATTTGGTTGACATGAAATTTATATTCGCTGAAAACGAAGTTCCAGGGCGGGCCTTGCTATCAACGGTATGTCCCCACGAAAAGCTGAATGTTTTGTTATCATCAAATTCAGTCTTACCGCTATTACTCAAAATGCGTGTTTTCTGTAAAGTCAGATTGATTCTTCCACTATAACGGTAACGCACCCTGTATTCCGGTGTGAGGAAAAGATTCCATCCCCCATAAGAATATAAATTCGCCCGGGCGATAACATCTAAATAATCATTGAATACTCTGTAATAACCCATATTTTCAAGTCCAAGACCAAATTGAGGACTCAAATCAAATGTTGGCGGAAGAAATCCCGAATGACGTCCCTGCGAAATCGGAAATAACCCAAATGGTATATAAATAGGAATCGGCACACCTTCAAATTCAGGATGAACCGGCCCTGTAATAGCAATCTTTTTATTGATCAGTTTCAGTTTATTTGTCCGGAATGCAAAATGCGGCGTATCGAGGTTGCAGGTAGTGAATCGGCCGCGAAAAGCGAAATATTCGGTTGGTGAAATCTTTTTCATCTTCTCACCCAACACAAACATTTCACCACTTTGTGTAAACGTATTTATCGTGATACCTTTCTGGGTTTTCATATTGAATACCATCGAATCAGATTCTGCCACACTTTCGTTCGTCGTCATCTTTGGTTTACCAATGATTTTGTCCGAAGTGTCCCTTGAAAAGGTAGCGATGATTAGCTGTCTTTGCTGGTCATATTTAATTTTATATGCGTCCAGCGTCATGTCCTTGTACTTGGTATTGGCTTTATTATAGAGGATGATGTTTTTGGTGGGCACTTCAAGCACCACTGAATCAGAAGCGCTGTAAGCGATAGGCGCATCCAATGAATCTTTTGAAATTTTGATTGAAAACGTATCTGTTTTACGGATAGTCGTGTCCTTTATAAGCGTGTCTTTTTTGCTTGTATCCTGTAAACTCGTGGCCGAATCGATTATAATACTGTCTTTCGTTGTTTTTAAAACCGGCTGAACCGTATCTTTAAAAGGAGTTAAGATTTTGTCAAACCTTTTCCGAAATGAATAATTAGCAGGACTGTTAAGCGTTATAGCAAAGAATAACGCAGTAAAAATCAACGCCGGAATATATTTTAAGTTAATTTTGCGTCCGTTATTCATACATTGCAATGGTACAAAAATAGGGTTTACCTATCTAAGATTTTGCGAAGATTAACATCTCTGATTCAAAATGGAAAAAAGTATGATGAGAAAGATGTTCGGTTTTTTTATTTTATCTGCAGTTAGCTGTTTGATAACATCTTTTAACAAACCCAGCGAAACCCGGAAACCGCCAAAAATACGCACCATTATCATTGATCCCGGGCACGGAGGCTTTGATCCGGGAACACATGGACTGATCTCAAAAGAAAAAGATGTGGCGTTGGAAATTTCATTGAAGCTGGGTGAGGCAATTAAAAACGAGTTCCCTGATATAAAAATCGTTTTTACCCGCACAACAGATGAGATGGTTGGCGGGGGAACAACCATCAGTGAGGGTTTGCGTAACCGTGCAGCTATTGCCAATAAATCAAAAGGCGATCTGTTTATTTGCATTCATGCCAATTCCAGTGGAAAACCAGCTGGAGGTTATTATGCCAAACGTATTATTGGTTATAGAAAAAGAATGGAATATGTTGGCAGGGGAAAAAAGAAACATAAGAAACTGGTGAATGCACCTATATATGAATCTTACTGGATGAAGAATACAAGAGTTGGTACCGCTTCATATGTATGGAAGGCCGATCGCAGCGGCTTTAAAGGGGATGCAATCAATCAAACCGATGAAGGCGGCGAGGATATTGAAGACAGCACCGGTACCGGCGCAGTGGCATTTGACATGGAGTCGCCGGAAGCCAGGATCCGCGCGCAGTTGTATGAGAAAAAATTTTTTAACAACAGCGCATTGTTTGCTTCGTTTGTGCAGGAGGAATTTACAAAAAGCGGTCGTGAAAACGAAGGAGTGCTCCAAAGAGATAAGGGCATCCAGGTGTTGCAGGCCACGGGCATGCCTAGTGTTTTGATTGAAACAGGATTTCTTACCAATAAAGAAGAGGAAGAATACCTGAACAGCGAGAAAGGACAGGATGAAGTTGTTCAAAATATCATTGACGCATTGAAGCGTTACAAAGACGCACTCGAAAATAATATTACAAATACACAGGGAAACGGGGGAAAATAATGTGCGAATTTGCGGATGTGCAGATGTGCGGATTCTTTAAAGCAATCAATACAAAAGAATTCGCACATCTGCACATTAGCAAATTCGCACATTTGCGCTTTTTCCCGTAGGTTTGCAGCACCAGTTATAAATTACTCCTGAATGAAAATTTCTAATGAAACCAAAATCGGTGCTCTCACTGCGGTATCGATTACCCTCCTTCTTCTCGGGTATAATTTTTTGAAAGGAAAAGATATTTTTGCTCACAGTAAAAAAATATACGCTGTTTTTAAGAATGTAGAAGGTATGGAAGTATCCAATGCCGTTAGAATAAATGGTCTGCAGGTTGGTTCTGTTGCCGATATCAATGAAACGGATAAGGACATGTCGGGAATAGTGGTGACCATCAGTCTGAAAAAAGATATTCATATCCCAAAAAATTCTTTCGCTATTATTAATTCCGGACTCCTCAGTTCTTCTTCCATCCTGATCAGCAAAGGAGATGCTTCGGATTATCTTGGAGATGGTGATACCATTACGACGCAAAATAAACTGAGCCTCGTGTCGCAGGTGGAAAAAAATATTGATCCTATCGTTGCAAAATTAAACGGCACATTGCAATCACTCGACTCACTGGTGGAAGTTGTTGGCTCTCTCTTCGATCCCAAAGTAAAAAATAATTTCACGGCAATATTTGCACATCTTGCCACATCTTCAGCGTCATTGGAAAAATTATTAAATTCCGAAAATGGCGCGTTGGCGCATACGCTGAGTCATGTGGACAGTTTTACAGGTAATCTTGTAAAAAATAACCAGCGTATAGATTCCACTTTATATAACCTGCAAAAAACAAGTGATAAGCTTGCCAATGCAAAAATTGGTGAAACGGTAGAATCAGTTCAATCGACGATGAATGAATTGCAAGGAGTAATCAATAAAATGAATAGCCCCAACGGATCACTGGGTCTATTGCTGAACGATAAAAAATTATACCAAAATCTGGAAGGCACTTCGCGGAGCCTGAATACATTATTGGATGATGTCCGGGTTCACCCGAAACGTTATGTTAATATTTCTGTATTCGGTCGTAAGGATAAAAGTGGCCCCCTGACTGCCCCATTGAGTGACTCTACTTCAAAAACGGGCAACAAATAAAAATGAAGCAGGTATTTTTCCTGGTTATGCTGGCGTTATGCATTTTAATTGGCCGGCAATCTTACGGGCAGGCAGCAGTTCCATTCAAATCAAAGAAGGGCGATACGATTCGCACAGTATATATCTGGCACTCAGATACACTGCGCGAATCAAAAAAAGATTCTGCTACAACCATTCAGTCGCTATTCGGTCATGTGAAACTGCAACAGGGTAAAACATTATTTTATGGCGACAGCATTGCTATCAGTCAAAAAGACAATACCGTGGAATCATTTGGCAATGTTCATATCAATGATTCTGATACGGTAAATATCTATTCGCAATACATGAAATATTTCGTGGACAAAAAATATATCATCTTTCAAAAAAAGGTAACTCTTACCGATGGAAAAGGTGTGCTCACCACAGAAGATCTGCAATATGATATGAACCAGAAAATCGGCAATTATACTACGGGTGGCAAGATAGTAAATGGCACAACTATTATCACCAGTAAAGACGGAACCTATTATGCCGAAACAAAAGATGCTTATTTTAAGAAAGATGTTGTACTCAGGGACCCGGCCTACGACCTGCAATCCGATTCACTGTTATACAACACAGAAACAAAATTTGCGACTTTTATAACCGACACCTATATACGCGATAGCAGTGGCAGAACGATACGAACGAAAGAAGGTTTTTATGATCTCCTGAATCATAAGGCGAGGTTTGGAAAAAGAGCGAAGATCACTGACAGCAGCCAATCGATCATAGCCGACACGATTAATTTTGACGATAGCACGGGAATCAGTATTGCAGTAGGAAATGCAGTTTTTAAAGATACATCCCAGGGAACAGTTGTCATTGCAAACCGCATGGTGTCCAATAAAAAAGCAGGTACGGTGATTGCAACAGAAAAACCCCTGATGATCCTGAAACAGGATAAAGATTCGATATATGTCAGGGCGGACACCCTGTATTCAGGAAAAATACCTGATTCACTCCTGACAAGTGTTGATAGCGTTGGAAATATAACGGAAGCCCATAAGCGCAATCCCAACGACAGCAGCACACGTTATTTGCAGGCTTTCCACCATGTACGTATTTTTTCCGACTCCCTGCAGGCAGTATGCGACAGTTTATATTATTCCGGTTTGGATTCCGTATTCCGTCTATATACGAACCCCATTGCCTGGGCGAGTGGATTCCAGGTCACCGGGGATACCATGTACCTGTATACGAAAAATAAAAAACCGGATCATTTATATGTCTTTGAAAATGGATTGATAGTGGGTAAAACAGGAGAGAACATGTATAACCAGGTAAAGGGAAAAACATTGAACGGCATTTTTAAAGATGGGGTGATTGATTACATGCGGGCTAAAGGAAATGCCGAAAGTATTTACTATATCAAAGACGATAGCCTGGCTCTCGTAGGCGTAAATAAAGTTAATAAGGCCGATATCATTGATATGATATTCCTGAATAAGGAACTGAACCGCGTTGTACTCCGCAACGACGCCGATGGTGTTATGTACCCCATAAAAAAAGTAAACATCGATGAAATGAAACTCCGTAGCTTCAGATGGCTGGATGAGAAAAGGCCGAAGACGAAGTTTGAATTGTTCGAGGACTAGGGCATAAGGTATAAGGCGTGGGGTATGGCTCTATAATGGTGCTATGCCCTACACCCTACGCCTCACGCCCTTTACCTTTAAGAAAACTCTAACATTCCTACGCAAATATTTCCCGCATTCTCTGCGTTCACCGGCAATAAACTTTTTTTTCATGAGAAAAATACAGTTAATCATTGCGTTGGTAATACTCACGGCACTGTTCAATCGCTTATCGGCACAGGATTATAAGTTTGGAATAGGTTTACGCCTCAGTACCCCCACTCCAACCATCAGCAGTGCTGTATCTGCAAAATTCTTTTTGAATGACAGGGCCGCGGTTGAAGGTCTTGTTTCTTTTGGCACACGCTTCGGCATTGGTGGTTTATTTGAAATGCATCAACTCATAGGTGGAATTCAAAGTCTTAATTGGTTCTATGGAGGCGGTGCTTATGTTGGTTTCTCTGATAATAAAGTATTTACCGGTCCGATGGGTGTTATAGGTATCGATTATAAATTCGATAATGCACCGATCAATCTTTCACTTGACTGGAAACCGGAATTGGACATTTCACCGGAAATTAATTTTATTCCGGATGCATTCGCATTTTCGGTACGATTTACACTGAAATAGAAAAATATTCATTGAAATAATTTCAGGCAATGGTTGCGATGGTTAGTCGGCGAGTCTCTCGCTTAACCGCAGGGCACGAATTACACGAATTTAAAACGAATTACATGGATACGAAGTCTTAATTCATGTAATTCGTTTTAAATTCGTGTAATTCGTGCCCTGCGGTTAAGCGAGAGATTAAGGAATTTTAAAGTGTTCTGCGTTTTTCATTCATAAGTTTGAAATTTCGGCGCCCCGCGATGACGAGGGTTTTTTCTTTCTACTTCCATCCATTTTGCAAAAGCCCTGCTTCTTGTGATACGCGACGGAAAAGAATGTCCTGCATGATAATCCTTCAAAAGGTTTAACAATTTTTTTCGGGAATAAATCATCAGGCGAACGATACCGGTAATCAAAAATGCACTAGCCGCATAAATACCTCCTCCGAAAAAAATAATAAGAGAAACAGCCCCGTAATCATCGACTCTGTCGGGATATCGATCTGAATAATTCGAAAATACGACAGCAGCAAATATACTCAGCACGATTAATGTCGCCAGGCTTATCAAAATCATTTTTTCTGATTTCTTTCTTTTCGTAAAATAAAAATTGATAAACGCTCTGGAGCTATCATCGCGTCCATATTTCTCAAGAAATTGCTCCCTGGTCAGTTTATGTTCTTTTACGGGTTGTTCAAGTGTATCACCAACATTCACCGGGGTAAATCCCGTCGCGAAGGACAAATTAAAAGAAAGCGAGAGAAAGAAAATAAAAGCAATAAGCTTCCATATCTTTTTTGGGATTAGGGTTTTGTTTCTCATAAACATTTTCTGGTTAATGAATGAATTTCATTAAGTTTTTTATTAGAAAAAACCCAATTAACAATTATTTCACGCGGTGATGCGGGGAGTTAAATAGTTGAAAAGGTTGAGAAGTTGAAGGGTTGCTAAGTCGTCATTTCGAACCCCGCCACAAAGACTTGCACCATCAAACTCATTCGCGGGGTGAGAAACCTGATCGTATCTAACGGTTATAAGTGACCGATATTCACTTTATTATTCGCATGGGGTTTCTCACCCCGCAAATAAGTTTTCATATCGTAAGTCTTTGTGGCGGGGTTCGAAATGACGACTTAGCAACCCTTCAACTTATCAACTTTTTCAACTTATCAACTTCTCAACTTCTCAACTTTCCTGAACACTAAGCAGTATGATGAAAAAACAAATAAGAAATGATAACCGCAGTGAGCACGCCAGCCAGGTCGGCTGTTAATGAAGCGGGAACAGCGTATCTTGTTTTTTTGATTCCAACAGAACCAAAATAAAGTGCTACGATATAAAAAGTGGTTTCCGTAGTTCCCTGGAAAACGCATGATAATAATCCTGGAAAAGAATCGGGGCCGTATTGTTTCATCGTATCGATCATCATCGCGCGTGATCCGCTTCCACTCAAAGGCTTCATCAACGCAGTAGGTAATGCGGCCACAAAATCTGTGTTCAATCCCAATAAACCAAAAACCCATGTGAAACCCTGGATGATATAATCAAATATGCCGCAGTTGCGGAGCACGCTGATTGCTACGAGCATTCCAACAAGATATGGAATGATCTTCACAGCAACTTCAAAACCGCCTTTTGCTCCTTCAATAAAAGCTTCATACACATTTATCTTTTTTAATAGTCCTCCTGTGATGAATGTGACGAATAATAGAAGAATGATCCCGTTACTGAATACCCTGGAAAAAATATCTATTCCCGCCGGATGCATCCTGAGGTAAGCAATTAAAGTTGCAATCAATACGCTGATACTACCTATCCATAAAATAATAACCCGGTTGAAAAGGTTGATGCGTTGTTTGATCGATACTACAGTCAGTGCAACCACCGTAGCAGCAAATGTTGAAATCATACAGGGTATAAAAATACTGGTAGGATCATGCGATTTTAAGATTGCTCGTTGCGCAATAATACTAACGGGAATCAATGTGAGTCCTGATGCATTCAATACCATAAACATGATCTGAGAATTGGAAGCGGTTTCTTTATCAGGATTGAGTTCCTGCAGGCTTTGCATCGCTTTTAGTCCAAAAGGAGTCGCAGCATTGTCGAGGCCCAGCAGGTTTGCAGAAAAATTCATCAACATATGTCCAAGAGAAGGATGGTTCTTCGGAATATCGGGAAAAAGTTTGCTAAAGAAAGGTGCGACTATTCTTGATAAAAAATTAATAGCTCCTGCTTTTTCGCCCACGTTCATGAATCCAAGAAAAAGAGACATCACTCCTATTAAACCAATAGATATTTGTACGCCTGTACCTGCAGCATCAAATACACCATCAATGATATTCTTGAAAATTGCAGTATCCCCAAATGCAACCAGTTTAATAAAGGCCACAACAAAGGCAATGAGAAAAAAAGCAATCCATATAAAATTAAGAGCCATAGATACTCAATTATGCATTAAAAATAAGAACCAGGATAAATGTGCGAATGTGCAAATGTGCGAATTCTTTTCATCCGCCAACAAAAAGAATTCGCACATTTGCACATTCGCATATTCGCACATTTATTTCCTATCTTTGCGCCCTCAAAAAATCAAGTTCATCATGGCGTTACAAGCAGGGATCGTAGGATTGCCAAATGTTGGAAAATCGACATTATTTAATGCAGTAAGCAGCAGCGCAAAGGCGCAGGCAAGCAATTACCGTTTTTGCACCATTGAACCCAATATCGGGTTAGTGGATGTTCCGGATGACAGGCTGTATAAACTGGCAACATTGGTTCATCCGGATCGTATCGTTCCTACACAAATAGAGATAGTAGATATTGCCGGGCTCGTAAAAGGTGCAAGCAAAGGAGAAGGACTGGGAAATAAATTTCTTGCTAATATCCGCGAAGTGAACGCCATTGTACATGTTATCCGCTGTTTCGAAGATGAAAATATATTAAGGGAAGAAGGACCGATTAATCCTGTCAGTGATAAAGAAATCATTGATACGGAGCTGCAGTTGAAAGATCTGGAGAGCGTTGAAAAAAAACTGCAAAGGACAGAGAAAATGCTGCGAACAGCAGATCCGAAAATAAAGACTGAATATGAAGTATTGAAAAAATGCTTCGAGCATCTTGAAAAAGGAAAAAATATCCGCGAGCTGAACCTGAGCAAAGAAGAAAGACCGGCAATTGCCGACCTGTTCCCGCTTACCGACAAACCCGTATTATATGTGGCGAATGTTGATGAAGCGTCTATGCATACCGGTAATAAATTCTCAGATACATTAAAAGCAGCCGTTGCAGGCGAGCGTGCAGAAGTAATCGTTATGAATAATTCCATCGAACAGCAGATAGCCGAGATGGAGGATCCGGATGACCGCGCATTATTCATGGAAGAATATAAAATGACGGAACCTGCATTGAATAAATTGATCCGTTCAGCTTATAAATTATTGCAATTGCAAACTTATTTTACAGCAGGTGTACAGGAAGTACGGGCATGGACCATACAGGAAGGATGGAAAGCACCCCAGGCTGCAAGTGTTATCCATACTGATTTTGAAAAAGGATTCATCAAAGCTGAGGTGATCGCTTATGATGATTTCATCAAGTACGGATCGGAAGCCGCCTGCCGCGATGCTGGAAAACTACGCATTGAAGGAAAAGAATATATTGTTAAAGACGGGGATGTGATGCATTTCAGGTTTAATGTGTGAGGATGGCGAGTGGTAAGTGGCGAGTGGCGAGTAGTAAATTCCTACTAGCTACTCGCCACTTTCCACTAGCCCCCTAAAACACATTATACGCAAAGCTCACATAATACAATCCGCCGACTGCCGGGTTGCCTGTAGCATTTACATAATAATGGTTGATGATATTGGTCGCTCCCAGTTTAATAACTGATTTGATCGGCCGCAACTTATAACTCACCTGCGCATCCACTGTACTGAATGCTTTTACAGGTCCCTGGATAAAATCACTTTCATTATAAAAACTATCCTGCCAGCGCCATATCACATTAAAGCCTATGCGCTTTTCGAAACCGAAGCCGCTGTTGGAAAAACCGAGATTTGCACGGTACCTGGGTGTATTGTAATAAGCTTTAAAACCTGCTGGCACGCCACTGATTTCATCTGAAAATAAATTGGCGCTAAGCGAAAAATTATGCTCAAGCAAATATTCCAGAGAAGCTCCCCATCCATCTGAATTCACTTTGTTTGGACTATTCACTGATACCGATGTGATTTTCGGATTCGCAAGCCCTGCAGGTGTTCCATCGGATGATTGAAACACGTTGACACGCGTTAAGAGATCTTTATATTGGGCATAATAACCATAAATATCGATCAATAACCTGTCGTCAGCAACCAATCCCTTATACCCGATTTCATATGAGTTCAGATTTTCCGGCTTATATTTTCCAAACTGCTGCACCTGTAACAAAGCAGGATTGCCGGTTGCAGCAAACTGCTGAAAACTGGCCTGGGTATATGCAGGGTTGGAACTGAAATGATAATAGTCTCTCAATTGCGGCAAACCACCTATCAACACAGTATTACCGCCTACGCGCAGGTTGATCCATTGATTTTGTGTTGTTGGAAAACGGTAGGCTGACTGATACGACAAACGGAAATGCTGATTTTTTGCCACTTTGATAACGGCGGTCGCTCGTGGCGTAAATCGTCCGTCAAAGTTTTCATTCTTATCATAACGTCCTGAAACAGAAATTTTCAATATATCGCCAAAAAACATTTGTGAAACCTGTCCATATACTCCATATTCATTGATATGAATTTTCCCTGCTGTATCTGCGAATAGGGTTCCCTGTGAGTTCAGCACATATTGTTTCCAGTTGGCACCAACAAGGATATCGGTTCCTTTGTTTGCCAATCCAAGTGCCTCTGTCAAATTGTATTGTCCTTCTACCATATACAAATTACTCTTATCCAAAAACCTGCCGCCCTGCGGAATTGGCAATTTTGCAATGGAGTCAAATATCTGGTTGAAGCGTGTTGATCCGGGCAAAGGTCTTCCCTGGTCCGCAAAACCACGGGCTATATTATGCGCAGTAACATCATCTGCACCTCCTGCCCTTGCCTGCACATAAGCGCCGACATATTGAGGATACCAGCTTCCGGCCAGATTTCCGGTATTCACGCTTGGCTTCCATGCTTCATTCAATAATTCTGTGTTTACTGTTGCATTGAAAGCATCTCCCGCATTTTCCTGCGTGGTATATCCGCGCAAGAACCAGTTTTTGCTTTTCAATTCAACTTTATACTGACCAATTTTTAAGTTTTTTAAAGAATACCTGTCACTCCCGGTATACACTGTATTTCCCGTTCCGAAATTACCACTAACCGATGCCGTTAGTTTGTCGGTGATCCTATAATGCAATGCGGCAGAAACTTTGATATTACGTGTTGTTGGATCAATGATATCTGCTTCGCGATAACCTGTACGGGTTACATATTGTTTTTGAATCAGGCCATTGCTCACGCCTACATAAAATGGTTGCGTACCGGGATTGGTTGAAAGAAAGCTGTTGATCTGAGCCTGTGATGGCGGAACTCCTCCACTCTGCGCTTCGTAACCTGCTACATATTGTTGCGTGGCACCACCCAATATGAGATTTGAAAGTGTAAGCATATCCGGAATCTGGCTGATATATTCATCACCATATAAATTCACACCATTGTATGCGGGATCAGCATTCCTTCCACCACCGGTCGTTTTATAATTTTGATTTGGCAGATCATAATTGCTGCTGTCGTAAGCCACCCAATCCTTTGCTTCCATATATTCAGCAGAAATTT
>Ga0137407_10001380_pt1 | contig 15796 bp, 14 predicted proteins | sample CZOMad2_2_16fung_FD_108410 | JGI IMG/M metagenome (GOLD analysis project Ga0137407, IMG submission 108410) | Vadose zone soil fungal communities from Angelo Coast Range Reserve, California, USA - CZOMad2_2_16fungal (Illumina Assembly) | ecosystem: Environmental > Terrestrial > Soil > Vadose... | reverse complement strand
CGCGACAACGCTCAGATCTTCTCGCCGAGCTTCGCCCAGTCCTCGAGGAACTTCTTGAGCCCGATGTCGGTCAGGGGGTGCCTCATGAGCTGCTCGAGCACCGCGAACGGGAGCGTGACGACGTGAGCGCCGGCCTTCGCGGCGTCGATGACGTGCAGCGGGTTACGGATCGAGGCCGCCAGCACCTGCGTCTTGTAGCCCTGGACGCGGTAGATCTCGCAGATGTCGCGGACCAGGTCCATGCCGACGTGCGCGATGTCGTCGAGACGTCCGAGGAACGGGCTGATGTAGACGGCGCCCGCCTTCGCCGACAGGAGCGCCTGGGTCGCCGAGAAACAGAGCGTCTGGTTGACGCGGATGCCCTTGCCGGAGAGGTACTTCACGGCCTTGAGGCCGTCCTTGGTGAGCGGGCACTTCACAACCGCGTTGGGTGCAACGTGCGCCAGCTCCTCGCCTTCCTTCACCATGCCCTCGAAATCGGTGGCGACCACCTCGAGGCTCACGTCGCCGGGCACGATCGAGCAGATTTCTTCGACGAGCGGCCGGAACGGACGCTTCTCCTTGGCGATCAGCGACGGGTTGGTCGTCACGCCGTCCACGAGGCCCAGCGCCACGCCTTCCTTGATCTCCTTGATGCTCGCCGTGTCGAGAAAGATCTTCATCGCGTCCTCCCCAAAAACTTCGTCATGGTCGCTCGATCGTCACGCGCGTTCCCGCGCGCACCTTGTCGAAGATCCGGGCGGCGCCGACCACCTGGCCGACGACGTTCACGGGGCTCGCCGGACGGCACTCGCCGCCGCGGCTCACCGGTGTCGGACCGAAGAAGATGCAGAACGCGCGGCCCGGCGGCCAGTACGCGAGGTCGCCGACGTCGACGACTTCGCGCGGCGCCTCGGCCGGCGCCGTGAGGCCGATGTCGAAGTAGATCTCCTCGCCCCACGTCTCGCCGCGCGCCTCGATCGGCAGCTTGTCCCAGATCGCGCGCGCCGTCTGCGTGTCGTTGAGCCGCGCTTCTGCGGAGACCGAGCCTGCCGTGATGCGGATCGCGCGGTCCATCACGCCCAGCCTAGGCTCCGCTTCCAACGCAAGTCAAGACGCGACGTCGGCGACATCGTAGACCGGCGGCCGCGCAACAGGCCGACGGACGTGGCAGGGGTCGAGTGGACTATACAGCACAGCGTGCCTCGCGGTCCGGTCGTGGATGAGGTTGGGGGCAGGTGCTGCGACTCGTTCCCTCCAAGCGTCGACGGGCGCACACGCGCCGGGATGGAGCCCAGCCGCGGAGGAGCAGCGAACGCGGTGCCGCGTGGTCGCAGCGCCTGCCCCCCAGCCTCACCCGCGACCGGACCGACGCCTCAAGCGTTGCGCTGGTACTCCGCAAGTACTGCGTCGAGCGTAGCGCGGTCGGGGACCGCCGACCATCCTTCGCCTTCGACCGCGAGCGAGCCGGCGCAGGCGGCCGCCGTCACCGCGAGCCAGGGGTCGCCTTCGCGCTGGTACTGGATGAGGAAGGTGGCCGCGAAGACGTCCCCGGCGCCGGTCGGGTCGACCTCGCGCGCCGCCCGTGGCTGCACCTCGTACCGTTCGCCGTTCACGAACAAGAGCGCGCCGTCGCGGTCCGCCGTCAGCACGCCAACGGGCATGCGCTGGAACCACTCGACCACTTCGGCCTCCTGGCCGCGAATGTCCTCACGGCTCAGGAATAGCGCCTGGACCGACTGCAGCAACCGCTCGGGCGAGTGCCAGGGGCGCGGAACGACGAGACCGTCGGGGTTCACTTGTCTGACCCAGCCCTGCGCGGCTGCGCCGACGGCGCCGTCGGTGAAGAGGGTCGCGATCATCGGATCGACTTCGTCCACCACTGGCGCCAGGAGGGTCAGCGCGGCATCGCGCCAGTCTTCCGGGACGTCGCCCATCGTCAGCGGGGCGGCGGCGGCGCGAACGTGGGAAACCCGCCCGCCCGGCTCGTGCCGATGCTCGAACAGGGTCGTGTCGGCGGCCGGAACGCTGACGACCTCGATCTTTGGTGGGATCACCTCGAGCGGAAAATCGTCGCCGTGGCTCGTGAGGAGCCCGACGGAGAGCCCGAGGCGATGGGCGGTGACGGCCGCGTAGAGCGCGGAGCCGCCCGGGCGCGTGGATTCGCCGAAGCGGTCGAGGGTGACGTGCCCGATGGCGACGAAGTCAGGCGAGCTCACGCCAGGGCTAGAGCTTGAGCTCCTTGGCGATGATCTCTTTCACGCGCCGGTCCCCCATCGGGCCTTGACCGCCTCGCGATCCACCGCGCCGTCCGCCGTGCGGGGCAGCGCATCGGTGAACGCGACCGCGTGCGGCCGCTTGAACCGGGCGATCTTCGACCCGACGAAGTCGGTCACCTGTTGCGCCGTGTAGCGATCGGTCGGGCGCACCTCGACGATCGCCTTGATCGCCTCACCCCACTTGACGTCGGGGATCCCGTAGACGCACGCGGCGCCGACGCCGTCCATCTGCACGATCACCGACTCGACCTCGGCCGGATACACGTTCTCGCCGCCGGGCTTGATCAGCTCTTTTTCCGGCTTGCGCCGCACGTAGTAAAGCCAGCCGTCCTCGTCGAAGCGCCCGACGTCGCCGGTGTGATGCCAGCCGTTGCGCAGGGTATAGGCGGTCACGTCCGGCTGGCCGAAATAGCCCTGGAACACGACCGGGCCGCGCACGACGATCTCCCCCGGAGTGCCGGTCGGCACCTCGCGGTCGTAGTCGTCGACGAGCCGCAGCCGGCACACCGAAATCGGACGGCCGGCGGCGCCGGGCTTGTCGCGCACCCGCTGGATACTGACGAACCCGCTGGTCTCGGACTGGCCGAAGCCCGTCCAGAACTGCGCCTGCGTCTCGTCGTGCAGCCGCTGGATCGTGGGCGGCGCATCGAGCCCCGAGACGTGCTTCAAGCTCGGCAGCTTGCTCCCGAGCTTCTGGGCGGCGTCCAGCAGGTTGACCAGCACCGGCGGAAAGTCCGACACGTGCGTGATGCGATGCGCGTCGATCAGCCGCACCGCTTCCTCGGCGTCGTAGCGGGCGACCAGGACGCAGGCGCCTCCGGCGTGCAGGTGGGCCACGAGGTTGCCGAGCGCCGTGATGTGGAACAGCGGCAGCGCGAGCAGATATCGGTCGGCCGCGGTGACGCCGAGTGATTGGATGACCACCAGCGAGGCGGTGACGACGTTCGCGTGCGTGAGCACGGCGCCGCGCGGAATCACGTCCACCGCCGCCGTCGAGATCACCGCGAACGGATCGTCGCCGGTGACGTCCGCGGCCGGCGGCGCGCCGTCGCGGTAGAGACTCGACAGCGCCGTGAAGCCCGGCGCCGGCGGGGCGTCGCCGAGCTGATACCAGTGCGCCACACCGCGCCGCGTGCGGGGCCACTCCCCCACGACGGCCAGGGTCGACGCATCCGCCACCATCATCGTGGGCGCGGCGCGCTCGAGGACTCGCTCGACTTCCTGGGCGGTGAGCCGCCAGTTGATCGGATACGCGATGATGCCCTGGCGGGCGCACGCGCCGTAGAGGTCGACGTACTCGGCGTCGTTCTGGGCGAGAATGCAGACGCGATCGCCCTTGGACAGCCCGAGCCCCGCCAGCCCGGACGCGAGCCGGTCGGCTCGCTCCAAGAGCTGGCGGAAGGACCACTGCCGCGTGCCCTGGATCAGCGCGGGCGCGTCGCGGTAGAGCGCCGCGCCGCGCGCCAGGAGGTCGTAGACCGTGAAAGCCAGGGCGCCCATCCGTCTACTGGCCGACGATGTCCGCCTTCATCGGCCCGAGCATGCCGAGCAGCTCGCTCTTGTCCTTGGGATCGACCTTGTTCTTGTCGAGCGCCTTGACCAGATTCTCGACGGTCGCGTTCCACTCGACGTCGGTGATCTGCATGCCCTTGTGCGCCGTCTTCATGTCGCGGCCGAGGTAGGAGCAGGGCCCGCCGGTCGCGTCGCAGATCTGGTCCGCGAGATTCGACTTCAGCTTCTCGACGTCGGGCCCTTTCATGTCCTTGAACCGAACGTTGACGCGGCTGTCGCCGGCCATGTTCGTGACGAAGTCGCCGACGACGAGCGCGATGCCTTCGCGCCCGCCCAGCCGCTTGTAGAGTGTCGGCGGCGGATCGCCCATCGTCGCGCACGCCACGAGGTTCAGCGCCGCGAGGCACAGCACGATCCGCGCCGTCAATCGATCCAGACCCATCGAGTCCGCTCCTCTCAGGAGAGCCAGCGTTTACGACGCTTGTAGTGCTTGACGTCCCGGTACGACCGGCGACTGCCGACCTCGGTGAGCCCGAGGTAGAACTCCTTGATGTCCGCGTTCTGGGTGAGCATGGCCGCCGTGCCGTCGAGCACGATGCGGCCGTTCTCCATCACGTAGCCGTGCTCGGCGATGGTCAGCGCCAGCGCCGCGTTCTGCTCGACCAGCAGCACGGTGAGCTTCTCCTGCCGGTTCAGCTGCTGCACGATCGCGAAGATCTCCTCGACCAGCATTGGCGCGAGCCCGAGCGACGGCTCGTCGAGCAGCATCACGTGCGGGTCGGCCATCAACGCGCGGCCGATCACGAGCATCTGCTGCTCGCCTCCGGACAGATAGCCGGCCTGGACTCCCCGCCGTTCCTTGAGACGCGGAAAGTAGCCGTAGACGCGCTCGATCCCGGCGGCCACCCGCCGCCGGTCCGTCTGGATGTGAGCGCCCGCGATCAGGTTTTCTTCGGTCGTCAGGTGCTCGAAGACGCGGCGGCCTTCGAACACCTGCACGATGCCGCGCCGGACCACGGCGTGCGGGGGCAGCCGGTCGATCCGCTCGCTCTTGAACTCGATCGAGCCCTTCGTGACGTCGCCGCGCTCGGACCGCAGCAGGCCCGAGATGGCCTTGAGCGTCGTCGTCTTGCCGGCGCCGTTGGCGCCGAGCAACGTCGTGATCCCGCCCTCGCGGACGTTGAGCGACACGCCCTTGAGGACGAGGATCACGCCGTCGTAGATGACCTCGATGTTGTTGAGGCTCAGCATGTCCGAGCTCTTACTTCTTCGCCCCGCTCTCCTTGATGTGCTTGGCCACCACGTCTTGATACGCTGCGAACCAGTCGGTGACCTTCTCGAACTTACCGCCCTTCACCTGCCAGATCTGCACCAGGCCGCCACCCTCGTGGTCGGTGTTGGTGATCTTGAGCGGCGGCACCAGCCCGCCGAGGGTGAAGTTCGAGATCTTCTCGAAACCGGCCTTCGTGTCGACGCCGGTGATCTTGCCATCGGGCTTGGCCTTCAGCGCGTTGCGAATGGCTTCGACGTGGAGCGCGGCGATGAGCACGCCACGGTTGTAGAAGACGGTCGACGCCATCTCCTTCGGCGGCTCCTTGCCCTGCTTCTTGTACATCTCGCGGATCTCGGCCAGCACGGGGTAGTCGATGCCGACACCGGCGAACTGCATGACGTAGTACCCTTCGGCGACGCCGAAGCCGCCGGCGCCTTCGATGTTGGCCTCGCCCGCGCCCCACACGAACGAGACGAACTTCCGTAGCGGGTACCCCACCCGCTTGAACTCCTTGATCGACACCGATGGAGCCCCGCCGAACAGGTGCCCGATCACGAAGTCCGCACGATAACGCTGGGCGATGTCGAGCACCTGCGCGCCCATCTCGACGCCGGGCGGAGGCACCGCAAAAGTCTTGAGCTGGAACCCTTCCTTCACCGCGATATCCTCGAGCACCTCGATGGGCTCCCGCCCGGCGGGGTTGTCATAGAAGATGAACGCGATCTTCTTGCCCTTGAGGTTGCCGCCGAGCTGCTTCTTCACGAAGTCCACCGCCGCCGCCCCCTGCGACCAGTACGTCGCGGCGATCGGGAAGATGTACGGATACCGGACGCCGTCGGCGGCCGCGGCGCTGCCGAAGCCCGGCGAGGTGCCGGGGATCCGATCCTCGGTGAGCTTCGCCGCGAGCGCGTAGATCTGCGGCGTGCCGTAGATGGCCATCGTCACGGCGCCGTCCTTCTTGTGCCGCTCGTACGACTCGACGGCCGGCGGCACCTTGTACTCGTGGTCGATCTCGAGGGCCTTGATCTTGAAGCCCTCGACGCCGCCCTTGGAGTTCACCAGGGCGACGTAGTCGTGGAAGCCCGGGCACAGGACCGTGCCGACGATCTGGGTCGGTCCGGTGCGATCGCACTGGACGCCGATGACGATCTCGCCCTTCGACTGAGCATGGGACGGGCCCGCCGTCAGCAGGCCGCCCGCCGCCACGATCAGCGCCGTCGCGATGGCCAGGAACTGTCTCATGTGCACTCTCCTTGCTCGCGTACTCAGTACGCGAACGGCCAGACCCTGAAGTAGCTGCGAATGTTCCGCCACAGACGGTTCAGCCCCTCGGGCTCCGCGATCAGGAAAAAGATGATGAGGGCGCCGAACAGCATCAGGCGGAGGTTGGGAATGAGATTGAGCACCGTTTGCGGTGAGAAGAAGACCCCGCCGAACGCCTCCATGGCGTACCGGATGACGATCGGGAGCAGGGTCACGAAAATCGCGCCGAAGATCGAGCCCAGCACGGACCCGAGCCCGCCGATGATGATCATCGCCAGGTAGTCGATCGAGACGCCGATCTGGAACTGCTCGTAGTTGGCGATGCCGAGGAAGTACGTGTAGAGCACCCCGGTCATCCCGGCGTAGAAGGACGAGATCGCGAACGCGAGCAGCTTGTAGCGGAAGATGTTGATGCCGATGATCTCGGCGGCGATGTCGTGGTCGCGAATCGCGATGAAGGCGCGCCCCACGCGGGTGCGCATGAGGTTCATCGTCCCCACGATGGCCAGGGCGACGAACACGAGCAGGAAGTAGTACATATCGCGCTGGCTGCTCAGAACCATCGGGCCCAGCCGCGGCCGCGCCACCTCGATCGAGGCCTGCACGCCCCCGCTGATGAAGGTGACGTGGTTGATGGTCCACTCGATGATGAGCTGTCCAGCCAGGGTGGCGATCGCCAGATACAGCCCCTTGATGCGCAAGGACGGGATGCCGACGATCGCGCCGATCAGCGCCGCCATCAGCCCGCCGGCGAGCAGATTCACGGGCCACGGCGAGCCCAGCCGGTTGGCGAGATTGGCTGCGGTGTAGGCGCCCACGGACATGAACGCCCCGTGGCCGATCGACACTTGCCCCGTGTAACCGACCAGGATGTTGAGGCCGAGCGCGCCGATGACCGCGATCCACACGAGATTGGCCACCGACAGGAAGTACTCGTGCAAGGTGAGCGGGATGATGAGGAAGAACACGACCGCCACCGCCGCAACCGTCCACCGCGCGATCGGCAGCGGATACAGCCCCATATCCGCTTCATACGTCGTCTTCAGGACTCCGCACTCTCTGTGAATCACGGTCTCTACGCGTCGAGCCCGCGGGGGCGGGGTGGGGTGGGGTCTGTCGGGACCACGCGGCACGCGCTCGCATTTCCCGTATCGGCTGGGCTCCATCCCGGCGCACTCGATCCGCCGACCGCATGGAGGGAACGGGTCCCGACAGACCCCACCCCACCCCACCCCCACGGGCTCCACTCACGCCCCCCAGACTCACGGAGTAGGACGGATGCTGAGGCCGCAGTTATGCGCGTCATGGGATGCTCGCAGCATAGGGCCTAGGCGAGATCGACGGCGCGTCGGCGGTCGGCTCGTCGAATGAGGCTGAGCGAGTCATCCGAGGGCTTGGGGTGGAGGGGCGGGGTGGGGGGAGGGGTGCTGGGACCCGTTCCCTCCGAGTGCGCGGCGGCCGAGGCGCGCCCGGATGGAGCCCAGCCGCCCCGCGCAGCGCGAACGCGTGCCGCGTGGTCCCAGCACCCCTCCCCCCACCCCGTCCCTCCGCCCCAAGCCAGATGTGCACGCTCAGACTCGTTCGATGATGCGCTTGCCGAACATGCCGTAGGGACGAACCATGAGCGCGAGGATCATGAGGACGTACGGAGCAAAATCCTTGGTGCCGCCGCCGACGTAGGGATCGATGTAGCCGGCCGCGATGTTCTCGACGACACCGACGATCAAGCCACCGACGATCGCGCCCGGAATGGAGTCGAGCCCGCCCAGGATCACCACCGGAAACACCTTGAAGCCGACCAGCGCCAGGTTCACGTCGACGCCGAGCAGGTTGCCCCAGAGGATCCCGCCGAGGGCGGACACGATGCCGGTCATGGCCCACGCCACGCCGAAGTAGCGCTCGACGTCGATGCCCATCGCCATCGCGACCTGCTGGTTGTCGGCCACCGCTCGCATGGCGATGCCCTTGCGCGACTTCAAGAAGAACCAGCCGAATCCGGCCAGGAAGGCCAGGCTCACCCCGGCTCCCAGCAGCTGGATGGGCGGGATGAAGAGCGGGCCCAGCATGAACGGCTCGTCGCGGATCGGCAGCGGCAGCGGCTTGGTCCCGGAGAAGATCGTGAACGGCCCGACGCCGCGCAGGATCGAGGCCAACCCGATCGTCGCCATGACCACGGCGATCACCGGACGGCCGATGAGCTTGCGCAGCATGACGCGCTCCAGGACGAAGCCGAACGCGACCAGACTCGCGATTGCGAGCACGACGGCCAGCCAGAGCGGCGCCTTCCAGACCATGAGACAGCCGGCCGCCACGAAACCCGCGATCATCACGAACTCGCCCTGGGCGAAGTTGATGGCGTCGGTCGCCTTGTAGACGAGCACGAACCCGAGCGCGATCAGCGAGTACATCAGGCCGATCAACAGCCCGTTCGACATCAGGAGGAAGAAGAAGCTCAGGTCGTCAGACACGGGCCGCCGCCTTCGCCTCGACGTCTTCCACGTTCACGCGCGAGTTCAGGGTCGCCTGGCGGCCGTCCTCGTACGTGATCATCGTCGCCAGCTCGACCGCGTGGCCGCCCGAGTAGAACGCGTCGATGACCGGGGCGTACTTTTCGGCGACGAAGCGCCGCCGCACCTTGCGCGTGCGTGTCATCTCGGCGTCGTCGGCCTCCAGGTCCTTGGTGAGAAGCAAGAAGCGGCGGATCCGCGTCGACTCCGGCAGGGTCTCGTTACCCTTCCGGATCTCCTCACGGATCAGATCGCATATCTCGGGCTTCTGGCTCAGGTCCATGTAGCTCGTATATGGAATCCCCCGCCGCTCAGCCCAGTTCCCCACCGTGTTCTGGTCGATGGCGATCATCGCGGTGACGAAGGCGCGCTCGTTGCCGAAGGCCACCGCTTCGCGGATGAAGGGGCTGTACTTCAGCTTGTTCTCGATGAACTGCGGCGCGAACGGGGTGCCGTCCTGGAGGGCTCCGACGTCCTTGGCGCGGTCGATGATGACGAGATGGCCGCGGGGATCCACGAACCCCGCGTCGCCCGTGCGGAACCAGCCGTCGGGATCGATCACCTCGCGCGTGGCCTCGTCGTTCTTGAGGTAGCCCTTGAAGATGACGGGACCGCGGACCAGCACCTCGCCCCGCTCGGCGATCTTGACCTCGATGCCCGGGCAGGGCCGGCCGGCGGTCGTCGGGTTGGCCTCATCGCTCGGCTGCAGCGACACCAGCCCCGTCGTCTCCGTGGAGCCGTAGACCTGCTTGAGGTTGACGCCGATCGACCGGAAAAAGCGGAACGTGTCCGGTCCGAGAGGGGCCCCGCCCGTCAGCGCCCACTTGGCGCGGCGCAAGCCGAGCTGATCACGAATCGGCGTGTAGACGAGCACATTACCGACCATGCACGCCAGTCGCAGTAGGAGGGGAATCGGCTTGCCGTCGGCGCGAAGGATCTCTGCCCGCTCGGCGACGGCCCGGAAGGTCTCGAAGACCCACCGCTTGAGGGCGGGCGCGTCGGCGGCCTTCACCTGGATCCCCGTCAGCATGTTTTCCCAGATGCGGGGCGGCGCCAGTACGGTCGTCGGCCCCAGCTCGCGCAGGTCGCGCTGGACCGTCTCCGGGCTCTCCGGGCAGTTGGAGCAGAAGCCCACCACGAGGCTGAGGAACAGGGTGTAGGCGGCGTCGCCCGCCCACGCCATCGGCAGGTAGGCGAGCGCGTCGTCTTCCGGACGGACGTCGTCGGCCTTACAGAACGCCTCCGCGATGGCGATGGCGTTCGCGTGCGTCAGCATGACGCCCTTCGGGTTGCCCGTGGTCCCGGAGGTATAGCAGATGATGGCGACGTCCTCCGGTTTTCCCTTCTCGACCTCGGCTTCGAAGTAGCCGGGGTGCTTGGCCGCGAACTCGCGCCCGAGCTCCTGAACGGACTGATAGGAGCGGAGCCAGTCGTGCTTGTAGTGGAGCATCCCGCGCGAGTCGTCGTACACGACGAGACGCAGGGCCGAGAGCTCGGCCCGCAGACCCAACACCTTGTCGACCTGCTCCTGGTCCTCGGCTACGATCACCGAGCACTCGGCGTGGTTCCAGACGAAGGCGAGCTCCTTCGCGATCGAGTCCTGGTAGACGGGCACCGGCACGCCGCCCAGGCACTGCGCGGCGACCTGGGCCCAGTAGAGCCGGGGACGGTTGTCGCCGATGACCGACAGCCGCTCGCCGCGCTTGAAGCCGAGGGCGGCCAGCCCGAGCGCGAAGTCGCGGACCTCGTCGTGATACTGACCCCACGTCCAGGTCTGCCAGATGCCGCGGTCCTTCTCCCGGATCGCCGGCCGGCCGCGGAGGTCACGCGCGTTGCGCTGCAGCAGTCGGGCGAGCGTGCTCTCAGCCACTGGCTCCTCCAGGAGCGTTCGTCTTGGTCTCGCCGAGGTATGCCTTGATCACGCGCGGATTGGCCCGGACCTCGTCGGGCGTGCCGTCGGCGATTTTCTGGCCCATGTCGAGCACGGCGACGCGGTCGGAGATGTCCATGACCACGCCCATGTCGTGCTCGATCAGGATCACGGTGACGCCCCACTCCTCGTTGACGTCGAGGACGAAGCGCGCCATGTCCTCCTTCTCCTCGTGGTTGCATCCCCCCATCGGCTCGTCGAGGAGCAGGATCTTCGGATCGAGCGCCAGCGCCCGGCCGAGCTCGACACGCTTCTGCAGGCCGTAGGCGAGCGAGCCGGTCGGCCGCCGTCTCAGATCTTGGATTCCCAGGAAATCGATGATGTCCTCGACGCGCTTTCGGTGGGCGACCTCTTCCTTCTGCGCGAATCCCCAGTAGGCGAACGCGCCCAGCACCCCGGTTTTCATGTGGACGTGGCGCCCGAGCAGCAGGTTGTCGAGGACGGTCATGCCGCGAAACAGGGCGATGTTCTGGAAGGTACGGGCGATGCCGAGCTCGGCGATCCGGCTCGGCGCCAGCTCGGTGACGTCGCGCCCTTCGAGGACGACGCGGCCCGTGTCGGGGTGGTAGAAGCCGCTGATCATGTTGAGGACCGTCGTCTTACCGGCGCCGTTCGGCCCGATGACGGAGAGGATCTCGCCCTTGTGGGCTTCGAGGGACACGCGAGTGACGGCCTGGACGCCACCGAACGCCTTGGAGGCGTCCCGGATCTCGAGAAGCGCGCTCACGAGAGCCATCGCTTTCGTCGACGGTAGTGCTTCACGTCTCGATAGCTCTTCCGCTGGCCTACGCCGGTCAGGCCCAGATAGAACTCCTTGATGTCCTCATTTTGGCTGATCGTCTTCGCGTCCCCGTCCAACACGATCCGGCCATTCTCCATAACATAGCCATGCTGAGCAACCTGTAATGCCATGGTCGCGTTTTGCTCGGCCAGGAGCACCGCGACTCTCTCTTCCCGGTTGAGCCGCGCAACGATCTCATAGATTTCGGCCACGAGCTTGGGCGCCAGGCCCATGGACGGCTCGTCCAGGAGCATCAAGGTCGGTCGCGCCATCAGCGCGCGGCCGATGGCCACCATCTGCTGCTCGCCGCCCGACACGTAGCCCGCCTTGAACCCGCGCCGCTCGGTCAGCCGCGGGAAATAGTGATAGACGAGGTCGAGGTCTTTGCGGGTCGCCCCGCCGTTTCGGCGCGTGTAGGCGCCGGTGAGGAGATTTTCCTCGACCGTCAGGTGCTCGAACACGTGACGCCCCTCCATGACCTGCACGATGCCGTGCTTGACCACCTCGGAGGGGTTCTGCCGATGGATGGGCTTGCCGTGAAACTCGATCGTGCCTTTCGTCACGTCGCCTCGCTCGGTGCGCAAGAGGCCGGAGATGGCCTTGAGCGTCGTCGACTTGCCGGCGCCGTTGGCGCCGAGGAGGGCGACGACGCCCCCCTCGGCGACCGCCAGCGACACGCCTTTCAACACGAGGATCACGTGGTCGTAGATGACCTCGATGTTGCTCACCGCCAGGAGCGGCCGCGGCGTGTCGCTCGGCACCGGCGCGCCTCTACTTCTCCTTCGCGCAGTCGCGCATCGTGTACCCGAGCTTCTTCGACTCCTCGACGGCCGCCGCCTCGATCTTCGGCCGGACCACGTCGCGCATCGGCGCGATCCAGTCGGAGACGACGGTCCACTTCTTGCCGTCCCACTGCTGGATCAGGACGGGACCGCTCCCCTCGTGGTCCTCGCAGCTGACCTTGACCGGATGCGTGAAGTTCTTCATGCCGACCTGCTCGAGCCGCTGCTCGGTCAGGTTCAGGTTCTCGAAGCCCCAGCGCACCTGCTCGCCGCTCAGCGGCTTGTTGCCGAACTTCGCCATCGCCGTGCGGATCGCCTCGGCGGCGAGCATCGCGTTGACCAGGCCGCGGTTGTAGAGCGGCGCGCCCAGGTCTTCCTTCTTCGCGGAGCCCTTGCCCTTGTCGTAGACGAACTTGAGAAGGTCCGCGTGCACCTTGAAGTTCGTACCTGGCGCATGAAATGTGGCGCCCTTGTAGCCCTTGGCGCCCTCGCCGGCCGGGACGACGTCGGAGTCGTTGGCCGACCACCAGTTGCCGATCAGATGGTCCATCTTGAAGCCGACCGACGCGGCTTCCTTGACCGCGACCTGGTTCATGACGCCCCAGCCCGACATGAAGATCCAGTCCGGGTTCAGCCGGCGCACCTGGAGCCACGTCGCCTTCTGCTCCTGCCCGGGATTGTCCACTGCCAGAAGCGTGAGCTCGAACTGGTACTTCCTAGCGAGCTCCTCGAGCGTCGGATTCGCCTCCCTGCCGTAGGCGCTGTTGTGGAAGATGTGGGCGATCTTCTTCGCCTTCAGCTTCTCAAGGCCGCCTTCCTGCTGACCGATGTAGCGGATGACGGCCGACGCCTGGCTCCAGTAGTTCGTCGGAAAGTTGAACACCCACGGAAACCACCGGCCGTCGGAGGAGGCGCTCATGCCGTACCCCATCGAGAACACCACGACCTTGTCGACCGGAGCCTTGGGGATCAGCGAGTAGGTGATCGCGGTGCTGTAGGGATTCACGAGCACGGGGCTCTTCCCCTTCAGTCGCTCGTAGCACTCGACGCCCTGCTTGTTGTCGTACTGCGTCTCGCACTCTTCCCACGCGACCTTGACGCCGTTGATGCCGCCGTCGCGCTCGTTCAGAAGCGTGAAGTAGTCGACGAAGCCGTCCGCGATCGGGATGCCGCTCGGCGCGTACGGACCGGTGCGATAGACCAGCAGCGGGATGAACAGCTCCTTGGGTTGGCCGGCGGCCAGCATCGGCGCGGTGACTACCAGCGCCGCCAGCAGCGCGATCCAGATCCTTCGTAGCCTCATGACACTCTCCTTTTGTCGACGCTCAGTGGGGAAACGGCCAGAGCCGCAGCTTCTCTTTCGTGATCTGCCAGAGCCGCGCCAGCCCGCGCGGCTCGACGATCAGAAAGAAGATGATCAGTCCGCCAAACACCATCAGCTCGAACTGCTTCTGGAGCGCCACCGGAAGCCGGAGCCCGACGGCGTGGGGCGCGTTGCTCAAAACGATCGGGACCAGCACGATGAACGCCGCGCCGAGGAACGAGCCCAGGATGCTGCCGAGGCCGCCGATGATCACCATGAACAGCACGAGAAACGAGATGCTGATGTCGAACGCCAGGGTCTCGGCGCTGCCGAGATAGAGGAACACGAGCCCCGCCCCGGCCACGCCACAGTAGAACGAGCTGATGCCGAAGGCGAGGAGCTTCGTGCGCAACGGCCGCACGCCGATGATCTCGGCGGCGATGTCGCGGTCGCGGATCGCCATCCACGAACGGCCGACGCGCCCCCGCACCAGGTTCTTGGCGACGACCGCGAACACGGCGACCAGCCCGAGCGCTAAGAGGTACCGTGCCGCCGCGGTCGAGTTCGGGCCGGTGACGAGGGCGCCGAAGAGCGTCCGGTCCGGAGCCGTGATAGTACCCGACGACGCGTAGTTCGTGAACCACGCGACCTTGTTGAAGAGCCAGATCAGGAAGAACTGCGAGGCCAGGGTGGCGACCGCGAGGTAGAACCCCTTGATTCGGAGGCTCGGGATGCCGAACAGCAGTCCGACACCCGCCGCGACCAGGCCCGAAAGCAGGAAGACGACGATGATGTTGAGGTGCGGGAACGCGGTCGCGAGCTTGAACGCGGAGTAGGCGCCCACGGCCATGAAGCCGCCGGTGCCGAGCGAGAGCTGCCCGGCGTAGCCCGTCAGGAGATTGAGCCCGATGGCCGCCAGCGCGTAGACGAGGAACGGGATCAGCACCGCCTGCAGCCAGTACTCGCTGGCGACGAGGGGCGGCACCACGAACGCCGCCACCACGGCCGCCGCGACGACGACGCGGTCCTGGGCGACCGGAAAGACCGCCTGGTCGGCGCCGTACGTCGTCTTGAACTGCCCGGCTTCCCGATAGATCACGCGGTCATCACACGCGCTCGATGATCTTCTCGCCGAAAAGGCCCTGCGGGCGCGCCAGCAGGAAGGTCAGGGCGAGGACGTACGCGAACCAGTTCTCGATGGCGCCGCCGACGAGCGGCCCCCAGTAGACCTCGCCGAGCTTCTCGCCGACGCCGATGATGAGGCCGCCGACGATGGCGCCCGGCACGGACTCGAACCCGCCCAGAATGAGCACGGGCAGCGCCTTGAGCGCGATGAGCGAGAGGCTGAATTGCACGCCGCTCTTGGCGCCCCACATCAGCCCGGCCACGATCGCCACGACGCCCGCCACCGACCAGACGACGATCCAGATCGTCTTGAGCGGGATGCCGATCGAAAGCGCCGCCTCGTGGTCGTCGGCGACCGCGCGCAGCGCGCGCCCGATGCGGGTGCGCTGGAAGAACACCGCCAGCACGGTGACCAGCACCGCGGCCGTGATCGCCGCCGTCAGCTCGAGCTGGTTGATCTGCACGCCGCGGACGATGAACGATCGATCCGGGATCCCGATGTCGAGCTTCTTGACGTTGGCGCCCCACACCATCTCGCCGAAACCCTCGAGGAAGAAGTTGAGACCGATCGTCGCCATGAACAAGATGATGTGCGCCTGGTTGACCAGCGGACGGAGCACGAGCCGCTCGATCGCGAAGGCCAGCGCCACCATGACGGCCGTGGTCAGCGCGAGCGCCACGACGACCGGCGCGCCGCGCTCCAGCAACCCGACCAGGGTGAGCGCGGCGAACAGCACCATAACGCCCTGGGCGAAGTTGAACACGCCCGAGGCCTTGAAGATGAGCACGAAACCGAGCGCCACCAGCGAGTACATCAGCCCGGCGAAGACGCCGCCGATCAGCACCTCGACGAGAAACGCCGGCGCCCCGGCCATGTCCTTGAACGGCGCCACCGCCACCGCGTACAGCAGATCCAGCACTAGACTTGCCCGCTTTCGAGCGCCGGCTTTGCCGGCGCAATCCTGTCCTGGGGGAGGTTCGGAGGGGGCCGCCGAGGCCCCTTCCGATGGTCAAGCGCCGGCTTTGCCGGCGCAATCCTGTCCTGGGGGAGGTTCGGAGGGG